>Ga0208938_1000540_pt1 | contig 27721 bp, 32 predicted proteins | sample AD_UKC125_MetaG_FD_184434 | JGI IMG/M metagenome (GOLD analysis project Ga0208938, IMG submission 184434) | Active sludge microbial communities of municipal wastewater-treating anaerobic digesters from USA - AD_UKC125_MetaG (SPAdes) (version 2) | ecosystem: Engineered > Bioreactor > Anaerobic >...
GACCATGCCGATGCCGTTGTTGAAGGTGCGGTTCATCTCGGTGTCGTCGATGCCGGCGGTGGCCTGCAGCCAGGCGAACAGCTCGCTGCGCGGCCAGCTGCCGGCGCGCAGGTGCGCCGCCAGGCCCTCGGGCAGCACGCGCGGAATGTTCTCCAGCAGGCCGCCGCCGGTGATGTGGGCCAGCGCCTTGATGCCGCCGGGCGCGCCCAGCGCCGCCAGCACCGGCTTGACGTAGATGCGGGTGGGCGCCATCACGGCCTGGCGGAACGGCTGGCCGTCCAGCGTGGCGGGCAGGGCGGCGCCGGCGCGCTCGATGCACTTGCGCACCAGCGAAAAACCGTTGCTGTGCACGCCGCTGGAGGCCAGGCCCAGCACCACGTCGCCCGCGGCCACGTCGCGGCCGCTGAGGATGGCGGACTTCTCGACCGCGCCGACGCAAAAGCCCGCCAGGTCGTATTCGCCCGGCGGATACATGCCGGGCATTTCGGCCGTCTCGCCGCCGATCAGGGCGCAGCCGGCCAGCTCGCAGCCGCGCGCGATGCCGCCGACCACGGCGGCGGCGGTGTCGACGTCGAGCTTGCCGCAGGCGAAGTAGTCGAGGAAGAACAGCGGCTCGGCGCCCTGCACCAGCACGTCGTTGACGCTCATGGCCACCAGGTCGATGCCCACGGTGTCGTGCATGGCCCACTCGAAGGCCAGCTTCAGCTTGGTGCCGACACCGTCGGTGCCCGACACCAGCACCGGCTCGCGATAGCGCTTGGGTACCTCGAACAGCGCGCCAAAGCCGCCCAGGCCCGACAGCACGCCTTCGCGCAGGGTCTTCTTGGCCAGCGGCTTGATGCGTTCGACCAGCGCGTCGCCGGCGTCGATGTCGACACCGGCGTCCTTGTAGCTGAGGGGGGTGGGGGCGGAGGAGGGGCTCATGAAGGCAGGGTGCTGAAAAAGCGCGGGCGTCCGGCGCCCCGGACAGCCGCTGCGTAAAATCGAGGCTCGATTCTAGGCGCTGCACTGCCGTGCCCCCCAAAGCGCCCCGCCTGCTTCCGGCCCCATGCATCCGTTTTTCACGCCGTTTTTCGCGCCGGGCGCCCGATGAGGCAAATCGCCCTGGACATCGGGCTCGCCCCCGAACCGACCCTGAGCGGCTTTCTGCCCGGCACCAATGCCGCCGCCGTGCAGCACCTGCGACTGTGGGCGGGGGGCAGCACGCGCTCGCCGGTGCCCACCTACCTGTGGGGGCCGCCCGGCAGCGGCAAGAGCCACCTGCTGCGCGCCGCCCGCCACGCGCTCGGCGGGCAGGGCGCGGTGGTCGGCTGGCTGGACGCCGACAGTCCGCCCCGCCTGCCGTTCGACGAGGCCTGGGACGCCGTGCTGATGGACGACGTGCACCGGTACGGCGCCGAGTTGCAGCACACTGCCTTCAACTGGTTCGTCAACGCCGTGACGCCGCTGAGCGGGCGCCCGCGTGCCGTGCTGGCGGCGGGCAGCCTGCCGCCGGCCGATCTGCCGCTGCGCGAGGACCTGCGCACGCGGCTGGCCTGGGGTCATGTGTTCGAGCTGCACCCGCTGCCCGAGCCAGAGCTTCGCGCCGCGCTGCGCCAGGCGGCCGACGCGCGCGGCGTCTTCCTGTCCGACGAGGTGATGGACTTCGTGCTGCGGCGCTTCTCGCGCGATCTGGGCAGTCTGATGCAGCTGCTGGACCACCTGGACCGCTACGCCCTGCAGACCCAGCGCGCCATCACCATCCCGCTGGTGAAGGCGATGCTGGAAAATGAATAGCAGGCCGCGCAATTGCTGCCTGCGCTATCTAAGGATTCAATGCTCAAGCTGGCTCTTTTTGACCTCGACCACACGCTGATTCCGATCGATTCGGACTACGCCTGGGGCGAGTTCACCACCCGCATCGGCTGGACCGACCCGGCCGAATTCAGCCGCCGCAACGACGAGTTCTACGCGCGCTACCAGGCCGGCACGCTGGACGTGCGCGAATACGTGCGCTTTGCCACCGACGCCGTGCGCCGCCATGGGCCGGACGCGGCGGCCCAGGCGCAGGCGCGTTTCATGCACGAGGTGATCACACCCGCGCTGCGCCCCCAGGCGCGCGCGCTGATCGAGGCGCACCGCCAGGCGGGCGACGAGTTGCTGATCGTCACCGCCACCAACGAGTTCGTCACCCGCCCGATTGCCCAGGCCTTCGGGGTGCGGGAGCTGATCGCCATCGAGCTGGCGCGCGGCCCCGGCGGCTGGATCACTGGCGAGATCGCCGGCACGCCGTCGTTTCGCGAGGGCAAGGTCACGCGCGTGGCCGACTGGCTGCGCGCGCGCGGCCACGGCTGGGACGACGTGCACATCACCTTCTATTCCGACTCGCGCAACGACCTGCCGCTGCTGGAAAAGGCGCACCAGCCGGTGGCCACCAACCCCGACGACACGCTGCGCGCCATCGCCACCGAGCGCGGCTGGCGCGTGCTGGATCTGTTCAAGGAAGCCTCATGATCAAGCGACTGATCAACAAACTGATCGACACCGCCAAGGGCGGCAACGCGCGCAAGCGCCTGGGCAAGCGGGTCGAGATCGGCCCCGAGGGCCACGGCATCAACCCGGCGCTGGTGGACGAGCGCGCCGCCAACGTGGTGCGCACGCTCAAGGAGGCCGGCCACGAGGCCTACATCGTCGGCGGCGCGGTGCGCGATCTGCTGCTGGGCCTCAAGCCCAAGGACTTCGACGTCGCCACCAACGCCACGCCGGAGCAGGTCAAGCAGCTGTTCCGGCGCGCCTTCATCATCGGGCGGCGCTTTCGCATCGTGCACGTGGTGTTCGGGCGCGGGCGCGAGCATGAGGTGATCGAGGTGTCCACCTTCCGCGCCTACGTCGACAACGCCACGGCCGAGGCCGTCAGCGGCAACGAGCGTACCGCCAAGGGCCAGCTGGCCGGCATGAAGCACGCGGTGGACGCCAGCGGCCGGGTGCTGCGCGACAACGTCTGGGGCGCGCAGGACGAGGACGCCGCGCGGCGCGACTTCACCGTCAACGCCATGTACTACGACCCGCAGGCGCGCGTGGTGGTGGACTACCACGGCGGCATCGCCGACGCGCACAAGAAACTGCTGCGCATGATCGGCGATCCGGCCACGCGCTACCGCGAAGACCCGGTGCGCGCCATCCGCGCGGTGCGCTTCGGCGCCAAGCTGTCGGCGCTGGGCTTCCGGCTGGAGCCCAAGACCGCCCGGCCGCTGGTCGAAGTCAAGCCGCTGCTGGCCGAGGTGCCGCAAAGCCGGCTATTCGACGAGATGCTCAAGCTGCTGCAGACCGGCCACGCGCTGGCCAGCGTGGAGCAATTGCGCAAGCTGGGCCTGGCGCGCGGCATCTATCCGCTGCTGGACGTGGTGGTCGAGCGCGCCGAGCAGCCCTTCGTCAAGGCGGCGCTGCAGGACACCGACCGCCGCGTGGCCGAGGGCAAGCCGGTGGCGCCGTCCTTTCTGCTGGCCTGCGTGCTGTGGCAGGACGTGCTGGCGGGCTGGAACGCGCGACTGGCGCGCCAGGAACACCCGTTCCCGGCGCTGCAGGGTGCCATCGACGAGGTGTTCGACGCCCGCGTGGGCGACGTCTCGGGCCGCGGCAAGCTGGGCGCCGACATGCGCGAGATCTGGATGATGCAGCCACGCTTTGAAAAGCGCGGCGGCAGCACGCCCTTCAGCCTGGCCGAGCAGCCGCGCTTTCGCGCCGGGTTCGACTTCATGCGCCTGCGCGCCGACGTCGGCGAGGTCAGCGAGGAGCTGGCCGACTGGTGGCAGCAGTTCAGCCAGGCAGACGAGGGCGAGCGCGAGAGCATGGTCAACGAGCTGCGCGCCGAGCAGCAGCGCGCCAAGCGCCAGGCGCCGCGCGTGCACCGCGTGTCTCGCGGCACGGTGGAGGGCTCGGCGGCGCCCGCGCCGGGCGCGGTCGAAGGCGAGGGCGCTGCCGGCCCGGGCGATGCGGCCAGCAACGCCAAGAAGCGCCGCCGGCGCCGTCGCAAGCCCGCTGGCGGTGGTGGCGGGGCCCAGGAGCCGCCGTCAGCCGACTGACCGTGACACCGATGGCAAGCCTGCGCGAACCGGTGCTGGCCTACGTGGCGCTGGGCGCCAACCTGGGTGACGCGGCGCGCAGCGTGCGCGACGCCATGGACGCCCTGGAGCGACTGCCGGGCACGCGGGGGCTGGCGCGCTCCAGCCTGTACCGCAGCGCCCCGGTGGACGCCGACGGGCCGGATTACGTCAACGCCGTGGTCGCGCTGTGGACCGCGCTGTCGGCGCCCGAGTTGCTGGCCCAGCTGCGCGCGCTGGAGCACGCCGCCGGCCGCCAGCGGCCGTTCCACCACGCGCCGCGCACGCTCGATCTGGACCTGTTGCGCTACGGCGAGGGCCGGATCCACAGCGCCACGCTCACGGTGCCGCATCCGCGGATGGCGCAGCGCGCCTTCGTGCTGCGCCCGCTGGCCGAAATTGCTCCGCAGCTGGTCACTGCCGAGGCGCTGGCCGCGGTGGCGGCGCAAGCCATCGAACGACTGCCGTGACGCCGCGGCAAACAGAAAAAAACTTGAAATCCACCGCCAGCGCCCGTCCAGATTGCGCTAGCAGCTCCTGAAACGATAGTTTCCTGACCGGCCCGTCCAGCCACTGGCGGCCCCGCCCACCTGACCCGACCGCGCCATGTCCAGCCTCGCCTCACTGCCCATCCCCGCCCAGACCGCGCTGCTGCTGGTGGCCAGCAACGTCTTCATGACCTTTGCCTGGTACGGCCACCTGCGCAACCTGGCGAGCGCGCCGTGGTACGTGGCGGCGCTGGTGAGCTGGGGGATCGCGCTGTTCGAATACCTGCTGCAGGTGCCGGCCAACCGCATCGGGCATCAGTTGTTGAACGTGGGGCAGCTCAAGATCATGCAGGAGGTGATCACCCTGCTGGTGTTCGTGCCGTTCGCGGTGCTGTACCTGCGCGAGCCGCTCAAGCTCGACTACCTGTGGGCGTCGCTGTGCATGGTGGGCGCGGTGTACTTCGTGTTTCGCAGTGGTTGATTTGCCACGGGTGTCAGCAAGGGGCCGCGTCGCGGTGGTTAAACTCGCTGCATTGTCACGGGCGCCGCGACCCGGCGTTTGTGATGCTTTCGATTTACTGAAGCAAGGCTATCCCTCATGCTGCTCAGCAAGTTGTTGCCCAAGGAGGGCAATTTTTTTGAGCTCTTCAACCAGCACGCCGATCGCATCGTGGAGGCGGCCAGCGCCTTTTCCCTGCTGGTGGCGCACTACGGCGATCTGCCCCTGCGCGAAAAGTACGCCAAGGACGTGGACAACGCCGAGCGCGCGGCCGACCGCGTGACCGAGGAGGTCAACCGCCTCATCCACACCACCTTCATCACCCCGATCGACCGCGAGCAGATCCACGGGCTGATCAACCTCATGGACGACGTGGCCGATCTGCTGCAGGACTCGGCCGAGACCATGGCGCTGTACGACATCCACCACATGACCGAGGAGATCGTGCGCCTGACCGATCTGTCGGTCAAGTGCTGCCAGCGCGTGCAGGCCGCCGTGCGCCTGCTGGGCAAGATCGCCGAGCCGACCACGGCCGAGGCCACGCTCAAGACCTGCGAGGAGATCGACCGGCTCGAGTCCGATGCCGACCGCGTCATGCGCAGCGCCATGAGCAAGCTGTTTCGCGAAGAGCCGGACGTGCGCGAGGTCATCAAGCTCAAGGCCATCTACGAGCTGCTGGAAACCATCACCGACAAGTGCGAGGACGTGGCCAACCAGATCGAGGGCATCGTCCTCGAGAACTCCTGAGCCCGGCGGACGCTGCCATGGAAACGGTGCAGGCCGCGCTCTGGGTCGTCGTGCTGCTGGTCGCCCTGGCGATCGTGTTCGACTTCATGAACGGCTTTCACGACGCCGCCAACTCGATCGCCACGGTGGTCTCGACGGGGGTGCTCAAGCCCACGCAGGCGGTGGTGTTCGCCGCCTTCTTCAACTTCATCGCCATCTTCATCTTCCACCTCAGCGTGGCGGCCACGGTGGGCAAGGGCATCGTCCACCCGGGCGTGGTGGACACCCACGTGGTGTTCGGCGCCCTGGTGGGGGCCATCAGCTGGAACGTGCTGACCTGGTACTACGGCATCCCCAGCAGTTCCTCGCACGCGCTGATCGGCGGCATCGTCGGGGCGGCGGTGGCCAAGGCCGGCACCGGGCCGCTGGTGATGGCCGGCGTGCTGAAGACCGTGGCCTTCATCTTCGTGTCGCCGCTGCTGGGTTACCTGCTGGGCTCCGCCATGATGGTGGCGGTGGCGTGGATTTTCCGGCGCGCGCGGCCCGGGCGGGTGGACAAGTGGTTTCGCCGCCTGCAGCTGCTGAGCGCCGGCGCCTACAGCCTGGGCCATGGCGGCAACGACGCGCAAAAGACCATCGGCATCATCTGGATGCTGCTGATCGCCACCGGCTATGCCGGGGCCGGCGAATCCAGCCCGCCGCTGTGGACCATCATCAGCTGCTACGCGGCGATCGCCGCCGGCACCATGTTTGGCGGCTGGCGCATCGTCAAGACCATGGGGCAGAAGATCACCAAGCTCAAGCCGGTGGGGGGCTTCTGCGCCGAATCGGGTGGCGCGCTGACGCTGTTCATCGCCACCGGGCTGGGCATTCCGGTGTCGACCACGCACACCATCACCGGCGCCATCGTCGGCGTCGGCTCCACCCAGCGTGCCAGTGCCGTGCGCTGGGGCGTGGCCGGCAACATCGTCTGGGCCTGGGTGCTGACCATTCCGGCCAGCGCGCTGGTGGCGGCGCTGGCGTACTGGCTGAGTCTGCTGCTGTTCTGAAACCGCTACGCTATCGATAGCTGCTCGCGAAGTCTGGGCGGCCGCTGGGGCCTGAAACGGCCATGAACCCCGATCACTGCGAGATCTTGCGTGCTTCTTCGACCTGATACTCGAAGTAGCGCTGAAAGCTGAACGCCAGCGAGGCCATCAGCACCCCGGCGCCGATCAGCAGGGCCACCGAGATGCCAAACACCGTGCCCCAGTGGGTCTGACCGGGCGCGGCCTGCGGGTCGGCCTGGGGGTTGTAGCGAGCGTTCCACTTCTCCGGGCTCATCAGGCCGTAGACGATGGCGGTCAGCGCGCAGGCCGAGATGGTGAAGCCCAGCAGCGGAATGAGCAGCCAGCTCCACGCGTCGTCCTGGCCGAACTGCTGCACGCGCTCGATGCCGTACAGGCCCAGCGCGGTGGGGATCGGCAGCAGCCAGCCCAGCAGGTCGCCAAAGCCCTTCAGATAGAAGCGGTGCAGGCCGAGCGGGCCACCGAGAAAGGCCAGCCAGGTGGCCAGGGTCTTGTTTTTCATGCGGTTCGTGGTGAGGCAAACGGTGCGACCGGGCATGTGCCCGTGGGAGGTGGTGGGCCGAAAAGCAACGACCGCCGCCTGCCAGTCCGCGCACGGCCAGGCAGGAAGGGCCGCGCCCGCTATAATCATAGGCTTTTCGGTGTGTCGCTGGCCGGGTGGCCATGTCGCGTGTCTCTGCACCGGAAGAATCAGGGTGTCACGCGCTTTTGCCCCAACCGGAAGCGCCGACGCCCGAGCCACCACCCACAGGATTTCAATACATCATGGTCGTTATTCGTCTCTCGCGCGGCGGCGCCAAGGCCCGTCCCTTCTACAGCATCGTCGTTGCCGACAAGCGCGCGCGTCGCGATGGCAGCTTCATCGAGCGCATCGGCTTCTACAACCCCGGCGCCGCCCAGGGCGAGGAAGGCCTGCGCATCGCCCAGGACCGCCTGACCCACTGGCTCGGCGTCGGCGCCCAGGCCTCGCCCACGGTGCTGCGCCTGGTCAAGCAGGCCGCCAAGGCCGCGCCCGCCGCCGCCTGATCGGGCCGCGCCCATGGCCCCGGAGCTGGAGCCGGCCGCGCTGCCGGACGATGCGGTCGAAGTCGGCCGCATCCTGGACGCCTGGGGCATCCAGGGTTGGTTCAAGGTCCAGCCCTACAGCGCCTCGCCCGAGGCGCTTTTTTCTTGCAGGCGCTGGTGGCTGCAATCGCCCGAGCGTGGTGCCAAGGCCGCGTTTGCCGGCACGGTGGCGCTGAACATCCGGCAGGCACGCGCCCACTCCGATGGGCTGGTCGCCAGCGCCGCCGACATCACCGATCGTGACGCCGCCCTGGGGCTGAAGGGCGCGCGCATCTTCATTCCGCGCTCGGCGTTTCCGGCACCGGCCGAGGGCGAGTACTACTGGGTCGACCTGATCGGTCTGGCCGTGGTCAACCGCGAGGGCGTGGTGCTGGGGCAGGTGAGCGATCTGCTGGCCACCGGCCCGCAGCAGGTGCTGGTGGTCGGCTACCAGGACGCCGGCAAGCCGTGCGAGCGCCTGATTCCCTTCGTCGACGCCTACGTGGACGAGGTCGACCTGCCGGCCCGGCAGATCACCGTTGACTGGCAGCCCGATTACTGAGTTGTCCCCGTGATGCGTCGATCAGCGCGGCGCCACCTGGACGAAGATTTCGTTGGGCTTGACCATGCCCAGCTCGATGCGGGCGCGCTCCTCGACCAGGCCGAGCCCGGCGCGCAGATCGTCCACTTCGGAGGCCAGTTGCTCGTTGACCAGCCGCGCCTGCGCATTGGCGGCGCGCTGCTGGTCCAGCTTGCGTTGCAGCGCCGACACGTTGGGCAGGCTGCCGCGCCCGACCCACAGCTGGGCGTGAATGACGACCAGCAGGACGAGCAGGATGGCCGGGACGACGCGGGAAGTCATGGCAGCTTGCGCAGAGCGAACGCGGATTCGTTGCTATCGTTTTAGTATAGCGCCGATCCGCGCCCGGCGGCCGCTTCGGGCCCTGGGGGCGGGCGGGCACCGCGGCGCAGCGCCGCGGTGCCGGTGCCTCACTTCAGGTTGTAGAACGCCGCGCGGCCCGGGTACTGCGCCATCTCGCCCAGGTCTTCCTCGATGCGCAGCAGCTGGTTGTACTTGGCCATGCGGTCCGAGCGCGACAGCGAGCCGGTCTTGATCTGGCCGGCGTTCAGGCCGACGGCGATGTCGGCGATGGTGCTGTCCTCGGTCTCGCCCGAGCGGTGGCTGATGACGGCGGTGTAGCCGGCACGCTTGGCCATTTCGATGGCGGCGAAGGTCTCGGTCAGGGTGCCGATCTGGTTGATCTTGATGAGGATCGAGTTGGCGATGTCCTTGTCGATGCCTTCCTTCAGGATCCTGGTGTTGGTGACGAACAGGTCGTCGCCCACCAACTGCACCTTGTCGCCCAGGCGCTGGGTGAGCAGCTTCCAGCCGTCCCAGTCGCCCTCGGCCATGCCGTCCTCGATGCTGATGATGGGGTACTTGTCGACCCAGGTGGCCAGCATGTCGGTCCACTGCGCGGCGCTCAACTTCAGGCCGCCTTCGCCGTCGAGCACGTACTGGCCGTCCTTGAAGAACTCGCTGCTGGCGCAGTCCAGGCCCAGCACGATGTCCTGGCCGGCGGTGTAGCCGGCGTCCTGGATGGCCTGGAGGATGAGCTGGATGGCCGCCTCGTGGTTCTCGACGTTGGGGGCAAAGCCGCCTTCGTCGCCCACCGCCACGCTCATGCCCTTGTCGTGGATGATCTTCTTGAGCGCGTGGAACACCTCGGCACCCCAGCGCAGGGCTTCGCGAAACGAGGGCGCGCCCACCGGGATGATCATGAACTCCTGCAGGTCAAGGTTGTTGTTGGCGTGCGCGCCGCCGTTGATGACGTTCATCATCGGCACCGGCAGCTGGCAGCCGTTCATGCCGCCGAAGTAGCGGTACAGCGGCAGGCCCGATTCCTCGGCCGCCGCGCGCGCCACGGCCATCGACACCGCCAGCATGGCGTTGGCGCCCAGGCGGCTCTTGTTCTCGGTGCCGTCCAGGTCGATCAGGGTCTTGTCCAGGAAGGCCTGCTCGGCGGCGTCCAGACCCAGCACGGCCTCGCTGATCTCGGTGTTGATGTGCTCGACGGCCTTGAGCACGCCCTTGCCGCCGTAGCGCTTCTTGTCGCCGTCGCGCAGCTCGATGGCCTCGCGCGAGCCGGTGGAGGCGCCGCTGGGCACGGCGGCGCGGCCCATCACGCCCGATTCGAGCAGCACGTCGCACTCGACGGTGGGGTTGCCGCGGCTGTCCAGCACTTCGCGGCCGACGATGTCAACGATGGCACTCATGGTCTTCCTTTATACGAAAGTTAGAAACAATATACCGATTCAGCGCAATACCAGCGTGCGCCAGCAGCTATCAATTAAGTAGTATCAGACACCCTCGACACAGAGCAGGCGCATGACGGCGGCGCCCTGGCGGGCGGCGCGGGCCCGGCTGTATTCGGGCGAGTCGTGGAAGGCCTTGGCGGCCTCGAAGCTGGGAAACTTCAGGATCACGGTGCGCCCCGGGTGCCAGTCGCCCTCCAGCACCTCCACCCGGTCGCCGCGCACGCAGATTTCCGCCCCATGCGCGCGCATGGCCTCGGAGCTCCAGCGCTTGTACTCCTCGTACTGCGTGGGGTTGGTGATGGTGACCAAGGCGATGATGTAGCCGCAAGGCATGGCTCAGGCTCCGAAGTCGTTTTCCAGATACGCCTGGCGCTTGGTGACCTCGTCGAGCGCTACCAGCGTCTCCAGCAGCGCCTTCATGTGCCTGAGCGGCACGGCGTTGGGGCCGTCGGACAGGGCATGCGTCGGGTCGGGGTGGGTTTCCATGAACAGCCCCGCCACCCCGACGGCCACTGCCGCCCGCGCCAGCACCGGCACCATCTCGCGCTGGCCGCCGCTGGCCTGGCCCAAGCCACCGGGCAGCTGCACCGAATGCGTGGCGTCGAACACCACCGGCGCCCCGGTCTCGCGCATGATGGCCAGGCTGCGCATGTCGGACACCAGGTTGTTGTAGCCGAAGCTCACGCCGCGCTCGCAGGCCATGAAGCGGTCGGTGTCCAGGCCTTTCTCAGCGGCCGCGGCACGTGCCTTGTCGATCACGTTCAGCATGTCGTGCGGGGCCAGGAACTGCCCCTTCTTGATGTTGACCGGCTTGCCCGACTGCGCCACGGCGCGGATGAAGTCGGTCTGGCGGCACAAAAAGGCCGGGGTCTGCAGCACGTCGACCACGGCGGCCGCGGCGGGCACCTCGGTCTCGGCGTGCACGTCGGTGAGCACCGGCACGCCGATTTCGCGCCGCACCTTGGCCAGGATGTCCAGGCCTTGCTGCATGCCGGGGCCGCGGAAGCTGGCGCCGCTGGAACGGTTGGCCTTGTCGTAGCTGCTCTTGAAGATGAAGGGGATGCCCAGGCTGGCGGTGATCTCCTTCAACTGGCCGGCCACGTCCAGCTGCAGCTGCTCGGACTCGACCACGCAGGGGCCGGCGATCAGGAAGAACGGCCGCCGCGGGCCGACGTCAAAGCCGCAGAGCTTCATGCGGTCTCCTTGCTCGCGCTGGCGCGGCGGCTGGCCTGGTGCTTCAGCGCCGCCTCGATGAAGGCGTTGAATAGCGGGTGACCGTCCCAGGGCGTGCTCTTGAACTCGGGGTGGAACTGCACGCCGACGAACCAGGGGTGCACGCTTTGCGGCAGCTCGACGATTTCGGTCAGCTGCTCGCGCTGCGTCAGCGCCGAAATCACCAGGCCGGCGGCGCGCAGGCGCTCCAGGTAGTCGACGTTGGCTTCGTAGCGGTGGCGGTGGCGCTCGGTCACCACGTCGCCGTAGATGCGGTGCGCCAGCGTGCCGGGCACCACGTCGGCGCTTTGCGCGCCCAGGCGCATGGTGCCACCCAGGTCGGAGCCGGCATCGCGCTTCTGGATACGGCCGTCCTTGTCCTTCCATTCGGTGACCAGGGCGATGACGGGATGCGCGGTGGCCGGGTCGAACTCGGTGCTGTTGGCGCCCGCGAGGCCGGCCACGTGGCGCGCGTATTCGATGGTGGCCACCTGCATGCCCAGGCAGATGCCCAGGTAGGGCAGCTGGTGTTCGCGGGCGTACTGCACGGTGGCGATCTTGCCTTCCACGCCGCGCTCGCCAAAGCCGCCGGGCACCAGGATGGCGTCGAAGCGCGCCAGCTGCGCCGCGGTGGCGGGCGTGATGGTCTCGGAGTCGATGTGCTCGATGTGCACGCGGGCGTGGTTGTGCATGCCGGCGTGGCGCAGTGCCTCGTTGACCGACTTGTAGCTGTCCGACAGGTCGACGTACTTGCCGACCATGGCGATGGACAGCTCATGTCGGGGGTTGGTCACCTCGTGCACCAGCGCGTCCCAGCGCTTGAGGTTGGCCGGTGGCGTGTTCAGGCGCAGCTTGTCGCAGATCAGGCCGTCCAGGCCCTGTTGGTGCAGCAGGCGCGGTACCTTGTAGATGGTGTCCACGTCGGGCATGCTGATCACGCCCCAGGCCGGCACGTTGGTGAACAGGCTGATCTTCTCGCGCTCGTCCTGCGGGATGCTGCGGTCGGCGCGGCACAGCAGGGCGTCGGGCTGGATGCCGATCTCGCGCAGCTTCTGCACCGTGTGCTGCGTCGGCTTGGTTTTCAGCTCGCCGGCGGCGGCGATCCAGGGCAGGTAGGTCAGGTGCACGAAGGCGCTGTGGTTGGGCCCCATCTTCAGGCTGAGCTGGCGCACCGCCTCCAGGAAGGGCAGCGACTCGATGTCGCCCACGGTGCCGCCGATCTCGACGATGGCCACGTCCACCGCGTCCGGCGTGCCGACGCCGGCGCCGCGCCGGATGAAGTCCTGAATCTCGCCGGTGATGTGCGGGATCACCTGTACCGTCTTGCCCAGGTAATCGCCGCGGCGTTCCTTTTCGAGCACGCTCTGGTAGATCTGGCCGGTGGTGAAGTTGTTGGCCTTCTTCATCCGGGTGGTGATGAAGCGCTCGTAGTGGCCCAGGTCCAGGTCGGTCTCGGCGCCATCGTCGGTGACGAAGACCTCGCCGTGCTGGATCGGGCTCATGGTGCCCGGATCGACGTTGATGTACGGATCGAGCTTGATGAGGGTGACTTTGAGGCCGCGCGATTCGAGGATCGCAGCCAGGGAGGCCGAGGCGATTCCCTTGCCCAGGGAAGACACCACACCGCCGGTGACGAAGACGAATTTGGTCATGTCAGGGGCAAAGGCCAGGGCCTTCGCTGGGTGGGAAATTGCAATTATAGGAGCCGCCCCCTCTGCTACATTGCGCGCCATGAAAGCCAACGAGATCGCGGGTGAATTGCAGGGTCGCCACATCGTGCTGGGCCTGTCGGGCGGCGCGGCCTGCTTCAAGGCGGCCGAGTTCTGCCGTCTGCTGGTCAAGGCCGGCGCCACGGTGCAGGTGGTGATGACCGAGGCGGCCTGCCAGTTCATCACCCCGGTGGCCATGCAGGCGCTGTCGGGCCGGCCGGTGTACGTGTCGCAATGGGACGCGCGACCCGACAACCACATGGCCCACATCAACCTGAGCCGCGAAGCCGACGCCGTCGTGGTGGCACCGGCCAGCGCCGACTTCATCGCCCAGCTGGCGCAGGGCCGGGCGGGCGAACTGCTGGCACTGCTGTGCCTGGCGCGACCGATCGAGCGGGTGCCGCTGCTGATCGCGCCGGCCATGAACCGCGAGATGTGGGCGCACCCGGCCACCCAGCGCAACCTGCGGCAGATCGCCCAGGACGGCGCCCACGTGCTGGGCGTGGCGCATGGCGAGCAGGCCTGCGGCGAGTTCGGCGACGGCCGCATGCTGGAGGCGAGCGAGCTGCTGGAAGAGCTGATCGCCTTTCTGGCGCACAAACCCCTGCTGGGCCAGCGCGTGCTGCTGACGGCCGGCCCGACCTTCGAGGCCATCGACCCGGTGCGCGGCATCACCAACCTGTCCAGCGGCAAGATGGGCTTTGCCATTGCCCGCGCCGCGCGCGAAGCCGGTGCCGAGGTCACGCTGGTGGCCGGGCCGGTGCATCTGCCGACCCCGCGCGGCGTGCACCGCATCGACGTCAGTTCCGCGCGCCAGATGCATGCAGCGGCCACCGGACAAGCGCAACACGCTCATATATTCATAGCGACCGCGGCGGTGGCCGACTGGCGGCCGGCCAGCCAGGCCGAGCAGAAAATCAAGAAGGACGGCTCCGGCCAGGTGCCGCAACTGGGCTTCGTCGAGAACCCCGACATCCTGGCCGAGATCGCCCATTCGGCCCGCGCGCAGGCCGGCGAGCTGTACTGCGTCGGCTTTGCCGCCGAAAGCGAGGATCTGCAGGCCAACGCTCAGGCCAAGCGCGTGCGCAAGGGCGTGCCGCTGCTGGTGGCCAACATCGGCCCGGCCACCTTCGGCAAGGACGACAACGCACTGTTGCTGGTGGACGACGAAGGTGTGACGGAATTGCCGCGCGCCTCCAAGCGTCATCTGGCGCGGCAGCTGATCCACGAAATCGCCCGCCGCGTCTCGGGGCTGGACGCATGAGGCTGGACGTCCGCATTCTGGATGAGCGCCTGCGCGCCCAGCTACCGGCCTATGCCACGCCGGGCAGCGCCGGGCTGGACCTGCGCGCCTGCCTGGACGCGCCGCTGACCCTGGCCGCCGGCGCCTGGCACCTCGTGCCCACCGGCATGGCCCTCCATCTGGCCGACCCGGGCTATGCGGCGCTGATCCTGCCGCGCTCCGGACTGGGTCACAAGCACGGCATCGTGCTGGGCAACCTGGTGGGCCTGATCGACAGCGACTACCAGGGCGAGCTGATGGTCAGCGCCTGGAACCGCAGCCCGACCGCGTTCACCATCGAGCCCATGGAGCGCATCGCCCAGCTGGTCATCGTGCCGGTGGTGCAGGCCAGCTTTCGACTGGTCGAGGGCTTTTCCGCGTCTGAACGCGGGGCGAGCGGCTACGGTTCCACCGGGCGCGCCTGAGCGCGGGGTCGGTCGGCGCGCGGGTGCCGGTCTGCCAGAATGGGCGGCTGCCCACAGGGCGGTTGCAGCGCACCACGCACCGGGCATCACGCAACAGGAGTATGACCATGCATTTTTCTCATCGACTCATGACCTCGCTGGCGGCCATCGGCGCCGCGTTGACGCTGGCGGCCTGCGCCCAGCCGGGCGGCTATCCGGCCAGCAATTACCCGGGCAGCTATCCCGGTGGCCAGGCTTATTCGCAGTACGGGCGCGTGACCAACGTCGAGTACGTGCGCGGCGGCCAGTCCCAGGGCGTGGCCGGCGCGGTGATTGGCGGGGCTGTGGGCGGTCTGGCGGGCAGCCAGGTCGGCGGCGGCAGCGGCCGCACGGCGGCCACCGTGGCCGGCGTGATCGGCGGTGCGCTGATCGGCAACATGCTGGAGCGCAACATGGACCGCAACCGGGTCGAACACTATCGCGTCACCGTGCAGTTCGACAACGGCGGCATGCGCCAGTTCGAATACGCCCAGCCGCCCAACGTGCAGATCGGCGACCGCGTGCGCGCCGATGGCGATCAGCTGTATCGCTGACAGGGCCACGGCGGCACGAGAAAAACGGCACCTCTGGGGTGCCGTTTTTCGTCGTGCGCGAGGAATTTTTTCACAGGCTCTCAGTGAAGGTGCGGACTGCCCGGCGCCATCGGCTGCAAGCGAAAGAACCCGGCCCCCGCGGTGCCGCGTTCCAGCTCCTCGTCGGACGCTTCCCGCACCGCCACCACCTTCAGGTGCAGCCGCAGCGCAATGCCGGCCAGCGGGTGATTGGCGTCCAGCACCACGTGCTCGGGGTAGATCTCGGAGATGGTCAGCAGCGCGTCGGCGGGCGCGCCGGACACGGTGCCGGGTGGCAGCGAGGCGCCCTCCAGCAACATGCCTTCCTCGATGCCGGGCGGCAACTGCTCGCGCCGGGCCAGGAACACCAGTTGTTCATCGAAGTCGCCAAAGGCGTCTTCGGGCTCCAGGTTCAAATCCAGCGTCGCGCCCGGTTCATGGCCCTGCAGCGCGCCGCCGATGGCCGGCAGCAGGTCGTCACTGCCGACCAGGAACTCGACCGGCTCGTGCAGTTCGTCCAGCGTGTCGCCGAGGCTGTCCTTCAGAACCCAGGTGAGGGCCACGACGCATTGAGGGGTGATTTCCATAGGCCGATTGTCGCACCGCAAACCGGCTGCCCTGATCCTTGCGTATGCTCGCGCCATGGAGATTGAACAACCCTCAACGCTGCTGGGCGGGCTGTCGCCAGCCCAATTCATGAAGAAACACTGGCAGAAAAAGCCTCTGCTGGTGCGCCAGGCGATGCCGGGTTTCAAGCCGCTGCTGTCCCGTGCCGAACTGTTTGCCCTGGCGGGCGACGAGGCGGTGGAGTCGCGCCTGGTCAGCCGGGGCCCCACCGGCTGGCAGCTGCGGCGTGGCCCGTTTGCGCGCCGCGCCCTGCCACCCATCCACCGTCCCGACTGGACGCTGCTGGTGCAGGGGGTGGACCTGCACCATGCGCCGGCGCACGCGCTGCTGCAGGCGTTCCGTTTCGTGCCCGATGCGCGGCTGGACGATCTGATGATCAGCTACGCCAGCGACGGCGGTGGCGTCGGCCCGCATTTCGACAGTTATGACGTGTTCCTGCTGCAGGCCCATGGCCAGCGCCGCTGGCGCATCGGGCGGCAGAAGGACCTGACGCTCGTCAAAGGCTTGCCAGTCAAGATCCTGGCCGACTTCCAGCCGGAGCAGGAATACGTGCTCGATCCAGGCGACATGCTCTACCTGCCACCCGGTTGGGCGCACGACGGGGTGGCGGTCGGGGAGTGCATGACCTACTCGATCGGCTTTCGCCAGCCCGCGCGCGACGAGATGGTGCGCGAGCTGCTGCAGCGCGTGGCCGACGACGCCACCGACCTGGTGGGCGACGCGGCCTATCGCGACCCGGCGCAGCCGGCCACGGCTCAACCCGCGCTTGTGCCCGAGGCCATGCTGGAATTTGCCCGTGACGCGGTGGAGCGGGCGCTGAACCAGCCCGATCACCTGGCGCTGCTGCTGGGCGAGCTGATGACCGAACCCAAGCTGAACGTCTGGTTCGGCGACGGCGATGGCGATGGCGCCGGGCGGGTGGACGGGGGCGTGCAGCTCGATCGCCGCACGCGCATGCTCTACGACAGCCGACATGTGTTCATCAATGGCGAAGGCTTTCGCGCCACCGGCGCCGACGCGCGCCTGATGCGCGCGCTGGCCGACGCGCGCCAGCTGGGCGCGGCCCAGGTGCAGCGCCTGAGCAACGGGGCACGCGAACTGCTCGAACAGTGGCGCCAGGCCGGGTGGCTGCATGGACGCTGACGCCACGGCGGGCGAGCTGCCGTCGGGCAGTTTCAGCGGCCACGAAAGCTTTCGCGCCCACGTCCGCGCGGGGCTGCGTGCGGCGGCAGAGCAGGGCTGGCCGACGTTGCTGCTGTCGGACGCCGATTTTCGCCACTGGCCCCTGGGCGAGCGCGAAGTCGTCGAGGCGCTGACCCGGTGGGTGCGCGGCGCCCAGCGCTTCACCATGCTGGCCCGCACCTACGACGAGGTGCCGCGTCTGCACCCGCGCTTCGTCGAATGGCGCCGGCTGTGGTCGCACAAAATCGATTGCCGTGTCTGCCGCGAGGCCGATGCGACGGCGTTGCCCAGCGCCCTGTGGTCGCCGGGCTGGGTCTTGCAGCGTCTGGATTTGCTGCACAGCAACGGCCTGTGCGGCGACGACCCGGCGCGGCGCCTGCTGCTGCGCGAACAGATCGACGGCTGGCTGGCGCGCGGCACGCCGGGGTTTCCCGCCTATACGCTGGGCTTGTGAGCAATGGTCACAAGCGTGGCGTGGTTGCGTCAGGGTTTGCCGCAATTGATTCGTCTGCTGTTTATAATCAACGGCTGAGCGGAAACAGCGTCTGCGCTTTTCTCGCGGTGCAAGGCATCGGGGTGCAAGCCGGTGCCTTGGCGCTTTCCGGCAATTTCCCGTTTTTTGAACAAGGAACCTTGACATGAACAAATCGCTCCTGTTGGCCGCCCTGATCGCCGCCGCTTCGCTCGCCGCCTGCGGCAAGAAGGAAGAGCCGGCACCTGCTCCGGCACCGGCGCCGGCGGCTGAAGCCCCCGCCGCCGCGGCCGCTACCGCCGCTGCTTCGGCCGTTGACGCCGCCGCCAGCGCGGTCCAGGGCGCCGCCAGCCAAGCCGCCGCCGCCGCCACCGACGCTGCATCGACGGCCGCTGCCGCCGCTGGCGCTGCCGCCTCGACCGCCGCCACTGCTGCGGCCGACGCCGCTGCCGCTGCTGCCACCGCTGCCAAGGACGCCGCGGCCAGCGCCGCCAAGTGACCCTGAGCGGATCCGGTACGTCTGTGCGGCCGACCTGATCGGCCGCGACGGGCGCGCCACATCGCAACAAGAAAGCCACCCTCGGGTGGCTTTTTTGTTGGGGAGCCGGGCGCCAGTGGCTATACGCCGAGCCAGCAGGCGCCGTGCCGCTCGGCCAGCAGCACGTCGGCCGCCTGGCAGCCGAGCACGGCGGCAAACTGCTGGCGCACCAGTTCGGGCCGGTTGTTGCGCTCGCTCAGGTGCGCCGCCATCACGGTCGACAGGCGATCGTGGTGCAGCGTTGCCAGCGCGGCCGCCGACTGCGCGTTGCTGAGGTGGCCGTGCGAACCGCCCACCCGGCGCTTGAGGAAATCCGGGTAGCCCCCGCGTGCCAGCAGTTCGCTGTCGTGGTTGCTTTCCAGCAGCAGCGCATGCACGCCGGCCAGGGCGGCGAGGGCGTGTGCCGTGACATGGCCGAGATCGGTGAGCAAGCCCAGCGAGCGGGCGCCGTCGGTGCAACGCAGTTGCAGGGGCTCGCGCGCGTCGTGCGGCACGGCGAAGGGGTGGAATTCGATACCGCCGATGCTGAAGACCTGGCCGTCGCGCACCAGCCGGGGCTGTGGCGCGTCGGCGGCCTCGGCGCCGGGCGCGGTCAGCGACTGGGCGGTGCCGGCGCTGGTCCACACCGGGACGCCGTGGCGCCGCATCAGGTTGCGCGCGCAGCCCAGGTGGTCGCCGTGTTCGTGGGTGATGAAGACGCCGTCCAGGTCGGCCAGCGTCAGCCCGTCGGCAGCCAGGCGCGCCGTCAATTGTCGCAGGCCCAGCCCGCAGTCGATCAGCACGTGGGTGCGGCGCAGGCCGTCACTGGCTTCGAGCAGCGTGGCGTTGCCCGAGCTGCCGCTGGCCAGGCTGCGAAAGCGCAGCATCGTGTGCCGTGGCGCGCCGCGCTTACTTCAGCTCGTCGGCCAGCACCTTGACGATGCGCTGGGCGTCGGCTGCGGGGGCGGCGGCGCCCGTGCGGTCGAGCACGCTGACCTGGCTGCTCTGGCCTTCGGTGCGCACCACGACCTGGAACTGCTGCGTGGGCAGCGGCGCGCTGCCGCGGCCGAACAGCTTGCCGAAGAAGCCCGGCTCCTGCTTTTCCACCGACGGGTCGACGTAGCGCACGAAGTAGATGCCCTTGCTGCGGTCGCGGTCCTCGACGGTGAAGCCGGTGCGGTCCAGCGCCAGGCCGACGCGGCGCCAGGCGCGATCGAAGTCTTCGCTCAGCTGCACCTGCGGCGCGCCGCTGGCGGCCGCCACCACGCGCGCCTGCGGGGCGGTGGCCGGCGCCGACGCGGCCGCCGCCAGCGCCGCCTTGGACTGCTCTTGCGAAACCCCCAGGCGCACCATCAGGCGGCGCAGGAACTCGGCTTCCAGCTCGGGGTCGCGCGCGCGCGGCTGCCAGATGGTGCTGTCCTTGCGGGCCGACGAATACACCTCTTCCATGCCGCGGTGGGTGACGAAGATGTCGGTGCCGCCGCTGTCGTTGCGCTCCAGGCGGATGCGGAACTTGTCGCGCTCGCCGGTCGAATACAGTGAATCGAAGACCTTGCCGATGGTCTGGCGGATGATGTCCTGCGGGATCTTGGCGCGGTTTTCGGCCCAGTCGGTTTCCATCAGGCCCATGCTGGCCTGATCGACGGCCAGCAAAAAACCGCTTTCGAGCCAGAAGTCGCGCACCTCGCCCCACAGCTTGTCGGCCGGCCGGGCCACGCGCAGCCAGCGCTCGCCGTCCTGACGCATGTACTGCACGTCGGCGATGGTGTTGGACGCCGTGGGCGTGCCGGCCGCCACGGTGGCGGCCTGTCCGGCCTGGTAGGCGCTGGCGCTGACGCTGCCACCGGTGACCACGTAGCGCGACTGGCCGGGCAGCTGCGACAGGTCGGGCGGCACCTCCAGCGCCACGCCGCGGCCGGCGCTCTTGTAGTCGATCCGGTCAGGCTCCAGCACGGAGCAGCCGCCGGCGGCGAGCATGGCGGCGCCCAGCAGGGGCAGGCAGAAGCGGTGGACAGACGTCACGGTCGGCGTTCCTATGAATGAAATCGTTGATTTGCGCTCGCCAGTCGAGCGCAAGCAGCTATCGAAATTGAAGCGATCAAAGCAGGCCGCTGTCGCGCATGGCCTGCTCGACCACGGGCTCCTGGGCCTTGGACAGCGGCGTCATCGGCAGGCGCAGCGTGCCACCGCACAGGCCCAGGCGCGCCATGGCCCACTTGATGGGGATCGGGTTGGCTTCGACGAACAGCTGCTTGTGCAGCGGCATCAGCTGGAACTGGATCTGCATCGCCTTGACGCGGTCGCCGGCGATGGCGGCCACGCACAGCTCGTGCATCAGGCGGGGGGCGATGTTGGCGGTGACGCTGATGTTGCCCTGGCCGCCGCACAGCATCAGGGCGACGGCCGTGGCGTCGTCGCCCGAATAGACGGCAAAGCCCTGGGGCACGTCGCGGATCAGCCACTGCGCGCGCTCGATGTTGCCCGTGGCCTCCTTGATGCCGACGATGCCCGGCACCTGCGCCAGGCGCAGCACGGTGTCGTGCTGCATATCGGCCACGCTGCGCCCGGGCACGTTGTACAGGACCATCGGCAGATCGCCCACCGCCTCGGCGATGGCCTTGAAGTGCTGGTATTGGCCTTCCTGCGTGGGCTTGTTGTAGTAGGGCACGACCTGCAGCTGGCAGTCGGCGCCCACCTTCTTGGCGTAGCGGGCCAGCTCGATCGCCTCGGCGGTCGAGTTGGCGCCGCAGCCGGCCATGATGGGCACGCGGCCGCCGGCCTGCTCGACCGAGACGCGGATGATTTCCTGGTGCTCCTCGACGTCCACGGTGGGTGACTCGCCCGTGGTGCCGACCACGCCGATGCAGTCGGTGCCCTCGGCGATGTGCCAGTCGATCAGCTTGCGCAGGGCAGGGTAGTCGACGCTGCCGTCTTCCAGCATGGGGGTGACGAGGGCGACGGTGCTGCCGATGATGGGTCTCATGAGGTCCGGTTTCTCTGGGCAGGGAAAAGGGGCATTTTAGTGCGGCGCGGGCCGGCCGCGCGGGCAACGGCATCAGCGCAAGGGATAGCGCCGTGGCGGCTCGGCCGGGGCGCGCCAGCCGTTGTCGCGCACCGCCGCAATGCGCTGCACGAAACGCTCGGGCGCGGGCTCGAAGCCGTCTTCGTAGGCGATGACGCGCCAGTCGGGGCCGGCGCACAGCGCCAGCAGTTCGCCCGGCCGCAGCAGGAAGTCGGGGCGCGAGGGCTTGCCCACGCTCTCGTTGCCGACGGCAAAGGTTTCATAGATCAGCACGCCGCCGGGTGCCACCGCGTCCAGGATGGCCGGCAGCAGCGGGCGCCACAGGTAGTGGGTGACGACCACCGCGCCAAAGCGCTGGCCCGTCAGTGGCCAGGGACCGCCTTCGATGTCGGCCTCGATCACCTGGCCCCAGGCCTGCGCCGCCGCCAGCGCGGCCGGGTCGCGGTCGATGCCGGTCACCGAAAAGCCTTGCCCGGCAAACCAGCGCATGTGGCGCCCCGACCCGCAGGCCACGTCCAGCACCGGCGCACCGGCGGGCAGCAACGGCGTCCAGCGGCAGACCCAGGGCGACGGGGGCGGCGCGGCGGTGCGGACAGACGGGTCGGGCATGACAGGGGCAGCTGGTGAAAGACTATATTAATCATAGCTGCTTGCGCAGATCAGCAGGGCTCTGAAGGCCGATCCGATGCTTGATATTTTGCTGCCCATGTGCCGCTCCGTCAGAATTGTTCTGTATTTATGTACAGTGAAATTGACGACGGCCGGTTAAACTGCCCGCCTATGTCCAGTTCGTCCCCCTCGCCATCCAGCGGCTACTCCGAAGGCTCGATCAAGGTCCTCAAGGGCCTGGAGCCGGTCAAGCAGCGCCCGGGCATGTACACCCGCACCGATAACCCGCTGCACGTCATCCAGGAAGTCATCGACAACGCCGCCGACGAGGCGCTGGCCGGCTTCGGCAAGAAGATCCGCGTCACCCTGCACGCCGACGGCTCGGTCAGCGTCGAGGACGACGGCCGGGGCATCCCCTACGGCCTGCACCCCGACGAAAAGGCCCCGGTGGTCGAGCTGGTGTTCACCCGCCTGCACGCCGGCGGCAAGTTCGACAAGGGGCAGGGCGGCGCCTACAGCTTCTCGGGCGGTCTGCACGGCGTCGGCGTGAGCGTGACCAACGCGCTGTCGCGCCGGCTTGAAGTGACCAGCCACCGCGAAGGCCAGTGCGCCCGCATCGTGTTCGCCGGCGGCGACGTGGTCGAGCCGCTGACGCTGCGCCCGCTGGAGCCCGGCGAGCGCAAACAGGGCACCGCCGTGCGCGCCTGGCCCGACGCCAAGTACTTTGAAAGCGGCGCGCTGCCCGCGGCCGAGCTGGTGCACCTGCTGCGCAGCAAGGCGGTGCTGATGCCGGGCGTCAGCGTCAGCCTGACCCACGAGAAAACCCGCGACACGCAGACCTGGCAATACAAGGGCGGCCTGCGCGACTACCTGGAGCAGACGCTGACGGCCGACGCCGTGATCCCGGTGTTCGAAGGCGAAGGCCATGCCGGCAAGGACGACGGCAGCTTTGCCGACGGCGAAGGCGCGCAGTGGGCCGTGGCCTTCACCGAGGACGGCGCCACGGTGCGCGAAAGCTACGTCAACCTGATCCCCACCACCGCCGGCGGCACGCACGACAGCGGCCTGCGCGACGGGCTGTTTCAGGCCATCAAGGGTTTCATCGAGCTGCACGCGCTGCTGCCCAAGGGCGTCAAGCTGATGCCCGAGGACGTGTTTGCCCGCGCCAGCTACGTGCTGAGCGCCAAGGTGCTGGACCCGCAGTTTCAGGGCCAGATCAAGGAGCGCCTGAACTCGCGCGACGCCGTGCGCCTGGTCAGCAGCTTCGTGCGCCCGGCGCTGGAGCTGTGGCTGAACCAGCATGTCGACTACGGCAAGAAGCTGGCCGAGCTGGCCATCAAGGCCGCGCAAACGCGCCAGCGCGCCGGCCAGAAGGTGGAAAAGCGCAAGGGCTCGGGCGTGGCCGTGCTGCCCGGCAAGCTGACCGATTGCGAAAGCCGCGACATCGCCGACAACGAGGTGTTCCTGGTCGAGGGCGACAGCGCCGGCGGCAGCGCCAAGATGGGCCGCGACAAGGAAACCCAGGCCGTGCTGCCGCTGCGCGGCAAGGTGCTCAACACCTGGGAGGTCGAGCGCGACCGCCTGTTTGCCAACACCGAGATCCACGACATCTCGGTCGCCATCGGCGTCGACCCGCACGGGCCGACGGACGAGGTGGATCTGAGCAACCTGCGCTACGGCAAGGTCTGCATCCTGAGCGACGCCGACGTCGACGGCGCGCACATCCAGGTGCTGCTGCTGACGCTGTTCTTCCGCCACTTTCCACGCCTGATCGAGACCGGCCACGTGTTCGTGGCGCGCCCGCCCCTGTACCGCGTCGACGCCCCCGCGCGCGGCAAGAAGCCCGCCGCCAAGCTGTACGCGCTGGACGAGGGCGAGCTCACCGCGATCCTCGACAAACTGCGCAAGGACGGCGTGCCCGAGGGCAAGTGGACCATCGGCCGCTTCAAGGGCCTGGGCGAGATGAACGCCGAGCAACTGTGGGAAACCACGCTCAACCCCGACACCCGGCGCCTGCTGCCCGTGCAACTGGGCGCCTTCGACTTCGCCGCTACCGCCGCCGAGATCACCAAGCTGATGGGCAAGGGCGAGGCCGCGGCCCGCCGTGAGCTGATGGAGCTGCATGGGGATGGGGTGGAGGTGGACGTGTAAGGGGTACGAGGCCTGAATGCAACGCAGAACGTATATGCTCATAATATACAAGCCATGGTGAATCTGGCCGATATCACCGGTTTCGACTGGGATGCCGGCAACGTTCGCAAGAACGACAAGCACGGCGTCTCGACGTCGGAGGCCGAGCAGGTCTTTTTCAACATGCCCCTGCTGTTGCTCGTGGATGAAAAGCACAGCCAGCAGGAAGCGCGGCACCACGCGCTGGGGCGCAGCGATGACGGCCGCCTTTTGCACCTGAGCTTCACGCTGCGCGGTGCGGGCAGACTGATTCGCGTGATATCGGCCAGAGACATGCACCGCAAGGAGCGAAGCATCTATGAACAAGCCCAGCAAGAAGATTCCGCACTTTGACAGTGAGGCCGAGGAGCGCGCCTTCTGGGAAAGTCACGACTCCACCGACTACCTCGATTGGAGCCAGTCCCGACGCGCCGTGCTGCCCAACCTCAAGCCGACCACCAAGACCATCTCGCTGCGCCTGCCCCAGCACCTGCTCGACTCGATCAAGGCGGCGGCCAATGCGCGCGACGTGCCCTATCAGTCGCTGATCAAGGTGTGGTTGCAGGAGAAGTTGCACGGCTGAGTGGGTTTGTGCAATGCCGGCGCCACGGCTTGCGGGTGGCGCGCGGCAGGGTCCGCAATTGCCCGTATTGGTTCCGGATCGGCCGTCACGATTGACGGCACTTCATGAGTTCTCCATGCGCACCATCGTCACGATCGAAGATGCCCTGTTTGACCAAGCCTTGCAAGTCACCGACTCCGAAATGGACAAGGCCGAGCTGTTTCGCGAAGCCATCGTGCAGGATCGCCTGTTTCAGAGTGACTTTGATCGCCTGCTGCTTCAGCGCGCGCAGCCCCCCAAGCTGCCGGGCAGTGACAGCGGGGAATCGTGATGCTTTTTATTTGATAGCTGCTGGCGCTTGCCATACAAGCGCTACAGCCGGTTTTTGTTTGTAAACCATGACCGACCAGACTGTTTTAGACCTGACCCCCGCCGACCCCGGCGACGACCTGGCGCTGGCCACCTACGCCCAGCGCGCCTACCTTGAATACGCCCTCAGCGTGGTCAAGGGCCGCGCGCTGCCCGATGTGTGCGACGGGCAAAAGCCGGTGCAGCGGCGCATCCTGTACGCGATGGAGCGCATGGGGCTGGGTTACAGCGGCCCCAATGGCAACACGGCCGCCCGGCCGGTGAAAAGCGCGCGCGTCGTGGGCGACGTGCTGGGGCGCTTTCACCCGCACGGCGACAGCGCGGCCTATGACGCGCTGGTGCGCATGGCGCAGGACTTTTCGCAGCGCTATCCGCTGATCGACGGGCAGGGCAACTTCGGCAGCCGCGACGGCGACGGCGCGGCGGCGATGCGCTACACCGAGGCGCGCCTGGCCAGGATCACGCGCCTGCTGCTGGCCGAGATCGACCAGGGCACGGTGGACTGGGTGCCCAACTACGACGGCTCGACCGAAGAGCCACGCCAGTTGCCCGCGCGCCTGCCGTTTGCGTTGCTCAATGGCGCCAGCGGCATCGCCGTGGGCCTGGCCACCGAGATCCCCAGCCACAACCTGCGCGAGGTGGCCGATGCCTGCGTGGCGTTGGTCAAAAACCCGAAGCTTGCGGACGACGAATTGTTCGCGCTGCTGCCGGGGCCGGACTACCCGGGCGGCGGGCAGATCATCAGCAGCGAGGCGGACATCCGCGCGGCGTATGCCAGCGGGCGCGGCAGCCTGAAGGTGCGGGCGCGCTGGACCATCGAAGACCTGGCGCGCGGCCAGTGGCAGATGGTGGTGACCGAGCTGCCGCCCGGCACCTCGGCGCAAAAGGTGCTCGAAGAGATCGAGGAGCTCACCAACCCCAAGGTGAAGACCGGCAAGAAAGCCGTGACGCAGGAGCAAAACCAGCTCAAGAGCACCATCCTCGCCGTGCTGGACGCGGTACGCGACGAGTCGAGCAAGGACGCGCCGGTGCGCCTGGTGTTCGAGCCGAAGAGCCGCACCATCGGCCAGGACGAGCTGGCCAACACCCTGCTCGCGCACACCAGCCTCGAATGCAGCAGCCCCATCAACCTGACCAGCGTGGGGCTGGACGGTCGGCCGGTGCAAAAAAGCCTGCGCCAGATGCTGGTGGAGTGGGTCGAGTTTCGGCAGCAGACCATCACGCGGCGCAGCGAACATCGCCTGCAAAAGGTGCTGGAGCGCATCCACATCCTGGAAGGGCGGCAGTTGGTGCTGCTCAACATCGACGAGGTGATCGCGATCATTCGCCAAAGCGACGAGCCCAAGGTGGCGCTGATCGCGCGCTTCAACTTGAGCGAGCGGCAGGCCGACGACATCCTCGACATCCGCCTGCGCCAGCTGGCGCGGCTCGAAGCCATCAAGATCGAGCAGGAACTGGCCGAGCTGCGCAAGGAGCAGGGTGGCCTGGAAGACGTGCTGGGCAGCCCGGCCACGCTGCGCCGCCTGATGGTGAAGGAGATCGAGGCGGATGCGAAGGAGTTTGCCGACGCGCGCCGCACCCTGATCCAGGCCGAGAAGAAGGCCGTGGTCGAGGTCAAGGTGGTGGACGAGCCGGTGACGGTGGTCGTCAGCGAAAAAGGCTGGGTGCGTGCGCGCAGCGGCCACGGGCACGATGCGGCGGGCTTTGCTTTCAAGGCGGGCGACGGGTTGTATGGCACCTTCGAGTGCCGCACGGTGGATCAGCTTTTGGTGTTCGGCAACAACGGGCGCGTGTACAGCGTGCCGGTCGCCAGCCTGCCCGGCGCGCGCGGCGACGGCCAGCCGATCACCACGCTGATCGAGCTGGAGGCGGGCACGCAGCCGGCGCACTACTTTGCCGGGCCGGAAGCCGCGCTGCTGCTGCTGTCGGGCAGCGGCGGCTACGGGTTTCTGGCGCGGGTCGAACACATGGTGTCGCGCACGCGCGGCGGCAAGGCCTTCGTCAGCCTGGGCCAGGGCGAGCAGGTGTGCCGGCCCTCGGTGGCTGACCCGGGTGTGGAGCAAAAACAGGCTCCGGCGCAGGCGGGACAAGCGCCAGCAGCTCCTGTTTGGATAGCGGCGACGCACGTGGCCTGCGCCTCGGTGGGCGGGCGCATCCTGAGCTTCGAGATCGGCGAGCTGAAGCTGATGGAAAAGGGCGGCCGCGGTTTGACCCTGATCGACCTGGAGCCCAAGGACAGCCTGGCCGGCGCCGCCGCTTACACGCGCAGCGTGCGCATTCTGGGCATCGGCCGCGGCGGCAAGCCGCGCGAGGAACAGCTGGAAATCCGCAGCCTGAACAACGCCCGCGCCGCGCGGGCGCGCAAGGGCAGGGCGGCCGACCTGGGCTTCAAGCCCCAGAGCATCGTGCGGGTGGAATGATGGGCGGGCTCGACCTTTCCCCGATCGGTCTGCTGCTGCTGGTGGTCACCGGCGTCGTCAGTTTTGCGCTCGGCCGCTGGTGGTCGCGCGGCTGGCGCGCCCGGCGTGCGGCGAAAAAACTGACCGAGGCACGCGAGCGCGAAACGCGCCAGCAGCGGCGCGCGCGTGAGCGCTCGCAGGCCAAGCGCCACTGACGCTCATCCCCCCCGAGTTCGACACTTCAAGCCCTTTTTGCGCCCAACATGGAATGTCGGGGTCATATGAATCAAGTGCTTGCATGCGCAGAGAGGGTTGTTTCCGGGGTTTCTTGTAGTGCCAATTTCGGAATGTTA
>Ga0208938_1000542_pt1 | contig 27660 bp, 23 predicted proteins | sample AD_UKC125_MetaG_FD_184434 | JGI IMG/M metagenome (GOLD analysis project Ga0208938, IMG submission 184434) | Active sludge microbial communities of municipal wastewater-treating anaerobic digesters from USA - AD_UKC125_MetaG (SPAdes) (version 2) | ecosystem: Engineered > Bioreactor > Anaerobic >...
TCGCCAACGCGTCATGCATCACCTCACCAAGCGTGCCGAAAAACTCGGCATGCAACTGGTTCCCCTATCCGTCAACCCGCCTGGAATCATTCAATCAATCATGGAGATAAATTGTGTTTCTTGAGAGAGTTCGGTATATTGCACGGTCTACGGTTGCTTTTTTTAGTGGAGCGATCTGTCCCACAGAAATCGAAAAAAATTAAACGATATAATGTGCCCGGCTATAAAATGCCAATTTTATTGAGAGAAACAGTCAGCGATCATGCCACATTTTGGCAATGTATTGTACAGCGTCAATATAGTGTTTCTGCGTTTCCGCAAAGCAATCGGTTGATCTCTGCCTATCAAGAAGCCTTGGACAATGGCAATGTTCCAATTATCATTGATTGTGGGGGGAATATTGGGTTATCAGCATTATATTTTGCAACATTGTTTCCAAAGTCTAAAATATATTCTGTCGAGCCGAATGAAGAAAATTTTGAAATGTTAAAATTGAACACTATCGCTGTGGCTGATCGAGTCGTCGCTTTGAGAGGGGGGGTCTGGAATAAAAGTGATAACCTTAAAATTGTTAACCCAGAATCGGGATCTGCTGCGTTTCGGGTTGCGCCGATTGCTGAAAATACCAATGAAGACGGTTTCCGTACTTACACGATTGGCGAAATTTGCGCACTTGCCGAAGTTAGTGCGCCATTTGTTGTTAAGATAGATATCGAGGGTGCCCAGAGGAATTTATTTATGAGCAATACTGCATGGGTGTGCGATACAAATCTTATTATGCTCGAATTGGACGATTGGCAAATGCCTTGGCAGGGAACAACCAGGCCGTTTTTTTCATGTATTAGCCAACATCCGTTTGACTATCTGATATCAGGTGAAACGATATTTTGTTTTCGGGATTTTGGTAAATAATCTCAGATTGTACCGTCGGCAGGGCCTCGCCACTTGGATGTCATCATGGCTTGAGCCTTAGGATCTTTTCCAGAATGCCGTCACCCAAGGGTGAGACCAACTTTTTTCTTCGCGATTTTAAGCAGTAAACTCCAGTTGTTCCTTCTGCCTTCAGTTTATGAGTGAGGCAACTCGGCTGCGAGTTTTATATAACGCTATGGGATTAACAACGTATGAACTTTTCAGTGCCTACTTACTTATTCGTATTGCCATGGGCACTTGAACATGCAGGTGGAGTTAATCAAGTCGTTATAAATCTTGCTAGGGTACTTCAAAAAAGTGGCTTATTTGACCCTTTAGTTCTGATTTGCGACTGGGCCGCTACTGAACCAATTTTTGGGGAAAGTCATGGTTTGAGAACCGTTCGTTGGCGCGTGCGTCCTTGGCAACCAAACATGAGCCTTAAGGAGAAAATAAGCTACTGGTTGTGGGAAAACAGATTCCGCTCGAGTTTTCAAAGGTTTTGCATTGACAATAATGTAGGTGTGATCAATTCGCACTATCCCAGTGCTTCGGTTTTTTCTATAGAACGGGCCGTAAAAAATATTCCATTTCGCCCAAGATTAATAATTTCATTCCACGGCACAGACGTTAATAGCCACAAGGAAAGCAATAGCCAAATAAAAGCAGAGTGGCGGAGTTTTCTTTTGAGAGTTGATAGGGTTGTCGCATGCTCGCGGGATCTTGGACAAAAAATACGTGAGGTTTTTGCCGTAGAAATTTCACCTGCAATAATACATAACGGCATTGATTCAGAAGGCTTCACTACAAAGGCTGGCAAGAGCATGTCACTTCCCCGTGACCGACGTGTGATTCTCAACATCGGTAAGTTTGACGATGTCAAAGGCCAGGACGTACTTATTAAGGCATTCGCATTACTTTCTAAAGACTACACTGATGTTGATCTTGTGTTGATAGGAGCCTCAGGTAAGGCACTCCATCGCTTAATAAATTTGTGCGCTAATGAAGGAATCCAAGAGCGCGTGACATTTCACCAAGATATGCCACACGATAGAATTCCAGATTTCTTCAAACTTGCCACGTTATTTGTCCTTCCGTCTAGACGAGAGGCATTTCCAATTGTTATCTTGGAGGCAGGGGCTTTTGGTTTGCCCGTTATCGCATCAGCGGTTGGAGGAATACCTGAAATTCTAAAAGAAGGAAACACTGGATGGCTCGTGCCTCCAGATACCCCGACCCATCTAGCAAACTCAATTCGGTCGGTTCTCGAAAACCCGGTGGGGGCAAAAAAAATAGGCGAGGCCCTTAGGGATGTAGTAACAACGAGCTTCACATGGACGAGTGCTAGTGAAAAATACCTGAATCTGATCGTTTCCAGGCACTTAACCGGATAATCTTCTCGTGTCGACCAGAAAAGCCCTCGCCTTATCGTTTCTGGACCGTTATTCGGGCCTCATCCTGCACACGGTTTCGGCGATGGTGGTCGCCCGCCTGCTGTCCCCCGCCGAACTGGGCGTTTACTCGGTCACCATGGTCCTGCTGGGTTTCATTGCCACATTCCGCGACATGGGAGCCGGGCAGTATCTGGTCCAGCAGAAGGAGTTGACCGAACAGCGCATTCGCGCGACCTGGAGCGTGCAACTGGGCCTGGGCCTTGCCCTGGCCTTGCTCGTCCTTGCCGCCGCCGTGCCCACGGCCGGTTTCTACAATGAGCCCAGAATGCTGGAGATCATGGCGGTGCTGGCGCTGAATTTCGCGATCACGCCATTCCTGGCTTTTCCCTATGCTTGGCTGACCCGGGAAATGCGCTTCGGGACGATTGCCGCCCTACGTTTCACCGGGTCGGTGGTACATGCCGGCACGGCGATCGGATTCGCCTGGATTGGCTACGGGCCGGTCAGTCTGGCATGGGCAAACACCTTGACCACGGTCTCGGGAATCCTGGCGGTCTGGATACTGGCGCGTCCCAACATGCCATGGAAGACCAGTCTGCGCGGAGTTTCCGAAGTGGTCTCCTTTGGCGGGCAACTGACCCTGACTTCGCTGATGAATACCCTGGCCAGTGGCGCCCCGGAACTCTTTCTCGGCAAGATGCAAGGCATGGTCGAGGCCGGGTATTTCAGCCGCGCTCAGGGACTGGTCTCGATGTTCCAGCACCTGGTCATGGACGCGGTGAATGCGGTGGCCTTGCCCTATTTTGCCAAGCAGTCGCGGGAAGCGCATGACCTGGGGAGCACCTTCATCGTTGCCATGGAACTGGTCACCGGCCTGGCGTGGCCATTCTTTATCGGCATCGCCATTCTCGCCCACCCGGCAATCGCCATCCTGTACGGCAATCAATGGGGCGAAGCCGTCGACCCGGCACGCTGGTTGGCGCTGTCCTGTGCCATTGGCATTCCGTCGTCGGTCTGCTATACGCCGTTGGTGGCGGTCGGGGCGGCAAGCGAAACGCTGAAGATTGCCTTTGTCGGCACCGTGCTGGTGCTCGTTGCGACGCTTCTCGGAGCCGCAGCGGATCTGGTCATCCTCAGCCAGTTGCTGGGAGTTGCCGCCACCCTCTCTGCCGTCCTGTGGCTGCGACTGGCCAAGCGCCGTCTGGAATTCTCGGCCGCAGCCCTGTGGCGTTGCTGGTTCAAGAGCCTCGTGCTGGCCGTCGCCACGGCCGCCGTTCCCCTGGCGGTCGTGACCGAGATGGGCTGGCGATCGCCACAGATCATTCTGAGCACCAGCATCGCGGCCGTCGGTGGCGCCCTGGGCTTCCTGCTCGCAGCCTGGCTTACCAGGCACCAGGTATGGATCGAAGTCTGCAAGTTCATTCGGCGATGATACGGCGATGATTCGGCGATGATTCGGCGAATGCGCTGGTTGTCCGCATAGCGCTGCACCGTCGGTCCGACAGCACACAGAGACAGGAGGCGGCCGCTGGCTGCCCGCGCAGCAGTTGCCGGTGCCGGATGGCTGTGCCGCTAGCCGATCCGCAGCGCGCGCTGCACGAGTTGCGCGGCGCATACCATGAGTTGCCGCACGCTCATGCCCACCAGGGACGAAGCTGTGAGCGCGCCGATCGCCGCCAGGCTGGGCTGCGTGTTGTGCTCGGGATCCCCCCTGGCACGGGCGTCGCCCACCACCCCGCTGACGTCGACACCCTCCTGTCTGAGCTTGAGGGCCATGAAGGCGTCGCCCATGTTTTCCTGGAAGTTGCGATAACCGGCGCTGCGTCTGATTGCCCGGAAGCACTTGCGGAAAGCGTCGGCGTCGTAGCAGAGGCCGTCCTCACCAGCGCGTACGCGCGCCTGCAGTGCATCGAGCTGGTCGGCGGCGCGGAGCATTAGCCGGCGAATTTCAGGGTAGGCGACAGCGCCCTGGTCACTTGCGGCCCATTGGCGAATGGCGTCGCCGGCCTGGCCGGCAGCCTCGTCGAGCGCGGCGACCGCGTCGCCCCAGGCCTCGGCGCCAGCTTGCTCGGCGTGCTGCACGACCACATGCCCGGCTTCGTGGAGCAGCGTCATGCGCTCGGTCTGTCTGGGTTCGGCCGCGCCGAAGAGCCGTCGCAGGTCGCCGAAGGCACCCTGCAGCACGTGGTTGTTCTTGGCATTGAAGGCGATGAGCGCAAAGCGCTCCTTCTCGCCGGTATCCGGGTTTATCCCGGTGGCCGCCAGAGCCGCTGCCGGCGCCATGTCCTGGCCAACGAGCATGCTGTTCCTGGACACGCCGCGTGCGAAACGCCTGCCGTTCGAGGGGCTGCCGTTGACCCGTGCGCGGGCGAAGCGCGCGGTCAACGCGGCGACGCTGCGCGGGTCATTCAGGTCCATCTCGGTGAAGGTAAGGCCGAACTCCGCGCCAACCGTGCATTGCAACTCGGCAAGATCGCGCTGTCTTGCCGCCGCGGAAAACAGCTGCGCGAGATCCGGCGGCGATGCCGGATCGGTGGTCAAACGCGGTACTGCCCCACCGCCTTGCGCATGCGGGTGACGGTCGCCGTCAGCACGTCGACCATCGCCTCGGTCTCGCGGGTCACCGACACGTTCTGTTCGGTCATCGAGGCGACGCGCTCGACGTTCTGGGCCAGTTCGGTCATTGCCGATTGCTGCTCATTGGAGGAGTGCGTGATTTCACTGACCATGCTCACCGTCGTGCGCATTTGCTCGTTGATGCCGCGCAGCGCTTCGCGGGCTTCCTGCACCAGACGAACGCTCTCCTCGACCTCGTGCGCGCCACTGCGCATGCCCTCGACCGCCTGCTTGGTTTCGGCCTGGATGCTGCTGATCATGGTGCTGATTTCCTGCGTTGCCTTGCCGGTGCGCTCCGCGAGTTTGCGCACCTCATCGGCGACCACGGAAAACCCTCGTCCGGCCTCACCCGCGCGTGCGGCTTCGATGGCGGCGTTGAGGGCCAGCAGGTTGGTCTGGTCCGCGACCTCCTTGATCACCGCCACGATGCGGCTGATCTCCTCGGAGCGCTGCCCCAGCGATTCGACCTGCTGTGCCGAGGCCTTCACCGTTCCGGCCAGCGAGAGGATGGTATTGCTCGCCCGCAGCGAAAGCTCTTCGCCGGCCTGTGCCACGTCACCCGCCTTGTGAGCCGCGGCTTCGGTACTGGCGGCATGCGCCGCCACTTCGCCGATCGATACCGTGACCTGTTCGACAGCCGCTGCCGACGCCGAGGTGGCGTCGCTTTGCACGACCGCCGACTGGTTGACGTTGTGCACGCCGGCACGCACATGGTTGTTGGCGTCGTCCACCTGCTTGGCGGTATCCGCCATGCCTTGTACGGTGGCCTGTACCGAGGCGATGAAATTGTCGGCCAGGCGGGCGACGCGTCCGATGATGTCGCGCCGGTTGATGTCCAGGCGCGTCTTGAGATCGCCGGTGCAAAGGACGGTTTCGAGGTGGTCGGCCGTGGCCTGGAGATCGCGAGATACGCGTGGTGTCACCCAGAACAGGAAGTACAGGGCATACAGCGCGGCGATCACCGCGAGGACGTCGTGAACATGATTCAGCAGCCTGCCTTCGAGCAGGCTGGAGAGCAGACCGACCATGCCGGGGACAACGGCCAGCAAGCCCATGAGGAGCATTTGGGTGTGCAGACTGGCGAACCAGTCCACGACGCGAGGCAGCACGCGGACCACCCGACCATGCTCGACGCGCAAGGATTGGTCGCCTTCCTTGATCCGTCGATAGGCCGCATCGGCGGCCGCGATTTCCGGCCGGGTGGGGCGCGCCCGCACTGACTGGTAGCCGACGATCTGGCCGTTTTCGCGTACCGGCGAGGCGTTGGCGACGACCCAGTAATAGCCCCCGTCCTTGCGGCGGTTCTTGACCAGGCCGCGCCAGGGGCGACCGGCCTTGAGGTCGGCCCACAGATCGGCGAAGGCCGCTTCCGGCATGTCCGGGTGGCGGACCATATTGTGTGGTTGTCCGATCATCTCGGCGCGGGTGTACGCGCTGATGTTCGCGAAAGCATCGTTGGCTTCCTCGATGGTACCCTGGAGGTTGGTCCGCGAGTAGATGAACTCGCCTTCGGGAATGACCGTCTCGACTGCGGTTACGGGCTGGTTGTTTCGCATGGTAGGCGCCGCGCTGACTGATTGTTGAATGTCTTCGGATGATGCCTGAGTGTTTCAGATTCAACAAGTCATCGGCACTCGAATGTACCGGAGTTCGTGACTTATGTCCTTCGCGGGCGAAAACCTGGAGAGTCGGTGATTGACCGCGCAGCACGGATTCCCCGACAATGATCCGGTTGTCTCCCGCAATTGCTGGCCGGCCTGGGTCGGGCCGGCCTGTTCACCGCGTTACGATGGGTCAGGATGTACTACGGGGAAAAACTCAACGCCTGGACGCATCTCGTCGGCGCCGTCCTGGCAGTGGCCGGATCGGCCGTGCTGGTAGTGCTTGCGGCACGCGACGGCGACCCCTGGAAGGTGGTGAGCGTCTCGATCTACGGGGCCACGCTGGTCCTTCTGTACTGCTTTTCCACGCTTTACCACAGCTTTCGCGGGCGTGCCAAGGACATCCTGCGCAAGCTGGACCACCAGAGTATCTACCTGCTGATCGCCGGCAGTTATACGCCATTCTGTCTGGTCACCCTGCGCGGACCCTGGGGCTGGTCGCTGCTCGCGGTGGTGTGGGGGCTCGCCGTGGTCGGCGGTCTGCAGGAACTGTGGCTGCGCAGCGAGGCGCGGATTCTGTCGGTGGTGATCTATGTGGTCATGGGCTGGGCGGTGGTGGTGGCGCTGGTTCCCTTGCTGCAGGCCCTGGGGACGGCGGGTTTCGCCTGGCTTGCGGTGGGCGGCGTGCTGTACACCACGGGGATCATCTTCTATGCTCTCGACACGCGCCTGCGACACGCGCACGGTGTTTGGCACCTGTTCGTCCTGGGGGGCAGTGCCTCGCACTATCTGGCGATCCTGTTTTACGTGCTTTGATGGTCATCCGGCGAAAGCAGCGGCCATGGTGACCGCTGCCGGGCATGCGAACTGCAGCGTGGCGGCGCGTTCACTGCCGCCACGTCGCGCACCTGTTGGCGTTGGTTCCGGCCCTGGCGCCGGCGCCGCCTTCTACGGCGTCGGGACCACCCGGTAATAGACGCCATTGGCGCCGTAGGCTGGCTGGAACCAGGTGTTCCCGACCAGATAGTAGGTGTTGCCGTACTTCTGAACGGCCATCGCGCCTGCCGGCAGGGCGGCGTAGTTGACCCCCATCGCATAGGCCGCAGCGGTGTTGGCACTGCCCGCGGCATAACCCGAGGAGTAGGCGCTGCTGGTCGCGGCGGCGGTGTTCGCCGAAGCGACGGCTGCGCCGGCGGCGACGCCGACGACCGCCCCGGCTGCGGCGGCGCAGCCGGCGCAGCCCGCGGCCGCGTAGTAGGGCACTGCCACCGGCGGGTGGTACGGGTAAGCGGGCGGAGGAACCGGTGGACGGTAGGCGGTGGCGCCGTAGCTGGTGGTGTGCACCGCCCCCTCGCCGTACCTGGCGGCGGTGGTGCCGCCGTAGACGTTGGTATGCTCGGCCCCTTCACCGTACCGGCCGGCGGTGCTGCCGCCATACATGTTGGTGTGCTCGCTGCCGCCGCCGTAGGCGTGTTCCGAGCTGCCGCCCCAGGCGTTGGTGTGCTCGGTACCTACTCCGGCGACGTGCTCGGTACTGCCGCCAAAACGGTTGGCGCTGCCCCAGGCGGCGGCCTCACCGGTCACCAGCGTGGCGCTGATCACGCCCGCAAGGGCAATTACGATCCTGTTCATCTGTGGCTCCTCACTGGTTCTTGGTGGTTGGCGCGGCGACCGGCTTGCCGCGTGCCGGAGGCGTGAACCCGGGCGCTGCCGGATGGGCAAAAGCGATCGCCGCCGCGCCGGCAGTCTTGCTCGACGCGAAGGCATCGGCAGCCACCGCCTGGTCGAGTTGCCAGTTGGAAAGCTCCAACTGGTGACGCAGCCGTAGCGGATCATCGCGAAACACCGCCCGCAGCATGCGCGGTAACTGGTCTTCTGCGCCAATCCAGATCTGCACGAAGACGTAGTCGTTGACGAACACCAGCATGTTGGTCACGGTACCGCCGACCACTTTTGACTGCCCGATGTAAAAGGCGTTGGTCAGGCCCTCGGCGATGTTCTTGTAGGGGTCGGCCAGGAGCACGTCGGAGAACGGAAAGTAGATCGCTGCACTCTCGAAGGCCGCCTTGAGCGTGGCGTCGACCGTCGCCGGGGCGGCGGCAACGGCGACCAGATTTTCCGCCGGCGCAAAGGCGGTCATCGTCTTGCCGTCGTAGTAGAACTCGGACGCCGGGCCGTCGCCGCGGGTCAGCACACGCAGCTTGTCCGGCCGCTGCATCAGAACCTCGGAGCTTGTCGTGTAGGCAAGGGCAGGGCCCAGCAGGCTCGGCGCTTCGTACATCACGGTTGCGGTGAACGCCATCGAGCGTGCCGCCGCCAGGCGCGCGCTCATGCCTTTCAGGAGGTCGATGGCGCGACTTTCGAGCACCGGTCTGGGGGCCGGCGCGCCGACCCGGCTCGACGCCCTGGCAGGCTTCACGGCTTTCGTCGCAGCCTGGGCCTGCTGCGCGCCGACGCTCCCGGCCAGCAGCAGGCTCAGAGCGAGCAGCGCTGCGCGCCTGGCGGATTTGTTCTGAATCATCAAGTTTCTCCTCATGGTTGAACGAAGCGAAGTGCCGCCGGTGAGCAGTTTACGGAATCATGCCGCATTCGAACATTTTGTTGGCCATCGGCGCAGCCACTCGGTTGATGAATTCGTTGCGCATCGCGGGGTCGTTGCGCAGCATCTGGATCATTTCCTGTTCACGTGGCGACTTCGGCTGCCCCTTCTGTGCCCACAATTGCTCACAACTCGAGTTCTGATACTTCTCGATCACCTTGTTGGCGACCATGTCGAGAACCGGGAACTGCGCCAGACTGACGCCGGCAAAAAACACTGCCGGCACGGCGGCAAACCGCCAGAGATTCTTGCTCATGCTTGACTCCTCCACTGGGTTACGAGGGCAGCCCGCGCCAGGGCTGCCCGATCTGGTGATGCTACTCGCTGGCCTTGTTGTTGCGCTGCGCGGCCAGCAGCCTCTTCTCGTCGGCAGGCGTCAGCTTTGGCCGGTCAATGCTCAGCGTAATCCTGTTGAGCTTGCCGTTGAAAGCGAACGGCGGCAGGTAGTCCTGGTCGTTCACGCCGGTCAGGGTGTCCGAGCCGATGTCGAGGGCCTCGTCCCACTGCAGGATCAGTGGCAGCGTACGTTCCATCTTCTGCTCGGCGACCACATTGCCGTCCACCTTGAGCACGCCGGTACCGCCACGACCGATGCCGGAGAGGTTGTTGAAAGCCAGCGTGCCCATGCCCAGCCCATCGTACTTGAAGTCGAACTCCAGGGTGTGCTTGCCGGGCGTCAGGACTTCGCTACCCTCCCACTTGACTCGCTTCATGTCGACCAGGTTCCAGGTGAACACCGGCTTTCCCTTGAGCACATAGAAGCCGTAGCCACCGAAGCGGCCACCCTGGGTGATCAGCATACCCTGCGCCAGACCCTGCGGAATCTCGACTTCCGCCTTGAAGTTGTACGAGGCGTTGAGGATGCTCGGGGCGTCGCCGTTCGGCGTGCCGGTCAGCGGAGCCGTCCAGGTGAACACGTTGCGACCGGCGGAGAGGCTCGGGCGCGGTGTCACCAGACGGGTGGCCACCGACGAGTCGAGCGGCAAGACCTGATACTTCTTCGCCTCGGCCCAGAAAATCTTCTCCATCTCCTTCACCTTCTGCGGGTACTTCGCGGCGACATCCTCGGACTGCGTCCAGTCCTTGTCGAGCTCGTACAGTTCCCACGGGTAGCCGGCCGGATCCTGACTGGTCGGCGCCATCGTGACCCACGGTGGCCGCATGACCTTGCTACTCGCGATCCAGCCGTCATGGTAGATGGCATGGTCGCCCATCATCTCGAAGTACTGCGTCCTGTGCGTCGATGGCGCGTTTTCATTGGCCTTGTCGAAGGTGTACAGCATGCTCACGCCTTCGATCGGGCTCTGCCTGATGCCATCAACCACTTTCGGCTGCCTGATCTTCGCCGCTTCGAGGATGGTCGGCACGATGTCGATCACGTGGTGGAACTGGTGACGAATGCCGCCCTTGTCGGTGATCACCTTCGGCCACATGATCGCCATACCCTGGCGCACGCCACCGAAGTGCGAGGCGACCTGCTTGGTCCAGGAGAACGGCGTGTCGAAGGCCCACGACCAGGGCACGGCCATGTGGTTGTAGGTCTTCTCGGAGCCCCAGACGTCGTAGAAGTACTTGAGCTGGTCTTCGACCGGAACGACCACGCCGTTGAACATCGCCACCTCGTTGGGCGTGCCGACCAGCGTACCCTCGGCGCTGCCGCCGTTGTCGCCGCTGATGTAGATCACCAGGGTGTTGTCGAGCTTGCCCAGATCCTCGACGGCCTGGATGACGCGGCCGATCTCGTGGTCGGTATACGCCACGTAGGCGGCGAAGACATCCACCTGACGGATGAACATCTTCTTCTCGTCAGCGCTCAGCGTGTCCCACTCCTTGAGCAGGTCCTTCGGCCAGGGGGTCAGCCTGGCGTTGGCCGGAATCACGCCAAGCTTCTTCTGGTTCTCGAAGATCTGCTCACGCAGCGCATTCCAGCCCTTGTCGAAGAGCTTCAGCTTGCTGATCTTCTCGATCCACTCGGGCGTCGGGTGATGCGGCGCATGCACGCCGCCCGGCGCGTACTTGATGAAGAACGGCTGATCCGGCGCGAGCGCGTTGATCCGGTTCATGTAGGCGATCGCATCGTCGGCCATGGCGGTGGTGAGATTCCATCCCGGCTTGCCGATGAAGGGATAGATCTGCGTGGTGTTGCGGAACAGGTTCGGCTGCCACTGGTTGGCGTCGCCGCCGATGAAGCCGTAGAAGTACTCGAAGCCCATGCCGGTCGGCCACTGGTCGAACGGGCCATCCTGGCTGGCCTGGAACGCCGGCACGTTGTGGTCCTTGCCGAACCACGAGGTGCGGTAGCCGTTGTCCTTCAGAATGCGGCCGATCGTCGCCTTGTCGCGCTCGATGATGCTGTTGTAGCCGGGATAGCCGCTGGACTGCTCGGAGATCACGCCGAAGCCGGCCGAGTGATGGTTGCGGCCGGTGAGCAGCGCGGCGCGCGTCGGCGAACACAGGGCCGTCGAGTTGAAGTTGGTGTAACGCAGGCCATTCGCCGCCACGCGGTCGAGCGCCGGTGTCGGCACGACGCCGCCAAAGGTGCTCGGCGTGCCGTAGCCGGTATCGTCGGTGATGATCAGCAGCACGTTCGGTGCCCCCTTGGGCGGCTCGACGCGTGCCGGCCAGTAGGGCTTGGACTGCGCGGCATTACGCTCGATCCTGCCACCGAACTTCGGTGGCGGTGGCGGCAACTGCTCGCCACTGATCGTGATCGTGGCGCTTGGCGAACCCGGCGCGCTGGCGGCTGGCTGGGCGAGACTGGCGCCGCCGCTGACCATGGACAGGGCCAGCAGGGCGAGAAAAGCCCATCGACGTGGTGTTGTTTGCATCAGTGCCTCCCTGGTGATGCTGCAGATCGTAAGAGCTTTAGAACACGAAGGTCGCGCCGAGCCCGAGGCCGGTGAAGCGCGTGTCGATGTTGTCGTTATGGTGGCCGCTGAAGTCGTACGAGAGGTTGCGCAGCACCAGCGTCACGTCACCCCAGCCGTAGCGGTAGCCGGCACCGAGCAAGGCCTGCCAGGTGGTGTTCCGTGAACCGGAGCCGACGTCGAGGTAGTAGGGCATGAACCACTTGCCGTCGTCGCTGAGGTTGAGTTGTCCCTTCAGGCCGACAATGGCGTCCCACTTGTCCACGTTGCTCGAAAGACTGCGCTGCCGTCCCGGCACCAGCCCGGCAGCGCCGCTGACGTCCCAGTCGAGGGTGGAGTCCATCGACAGGTAACGGGTACCCACCAGGATATCGAGGTGTGAGTTGCCCCGGCGCCAGGCGGTGTAGCCGCCGGCGAGGGTCCACACGTTCGATTTCAGATCCATCGTGCTGCCCCGATCGACAACGCGCGTGACCAGTCCTGCCGGTCCGGTGACGGTCCTGACGCTGGCGTTCTGGTCCTTGAACTTGAGGTATATATAGTCGGTGAACAGTGACCACTCGCCTTTGCGCGCCTCGCCGCCAAGGAAGAAGGCGAACGAGAGATGATGGAGGTAGGTGCCGGGAGTGGTGTGCATGTCGGCATCGACGCCCGGAGCGATGCCCAGCGGTCCGGCAAACGACGCCGAGGTGTAGATGGTCGGCAGCCAGAGGTAAGGGGTGAGGCTGAAGTGCCACTGTCCGTCGAACATATTCACCTGCGGACTGTCCGCCTCGGCGCAGGCTGGTGCCGCCGCCGTCAGGCAGAGCACGCCCAGAGCGGCGGCGGCAAGGTGTTTGCTGCAAGCGGAGTGGCGTGCGGTCATGGTCAATTTTTCCTCCCTGGCGTATGCATCCTGTTGGTTGTCGAATCCCACGACCAGTCGGCGGCGTGGATGCCTGACGCCGACACTCACCCGTACGCGGTGATGATCGCTATTGCACAGTGTTTGTACATGGCTTCCCCTTCCTTGCTGAGAGCGCAAGGTCATTGCGTCGCTGCGAATTATTCCACAGCCTTCAGAGACGTGGGGCAGGTGTTTGCGCTTGCCGTTGCAGCCACCGCCGTTCCCCAGTCATTTTCGGCAGTGGGCAGGACTATCAGGCGAGAAGGCCTGCCCATTGCGGATCGCATGGGCAATGTGGAAAGATGTGCCCGCGGTGGGTCATCTGCCCGCGGCGCATCACGTTCATCAACGGATTGGAGGAGGCGACATGATCAACGGCCCCGTATGGGATGAAACCCTGCTGGCAAGGAACGGCGTATTCCCGAGCATTCTGGCCATCGGCGATTCCTGGTTCTGGTATCCCGAGAACAATCTTGCGATTCCGCTGCACCGCATACTGAATCGCCAGCACAGCCACGTCATGCTGGTGCGCGGCCACAACGGCGCCGAGGCGATCGAGTATGCCGCCGGTCCGGTACGGGCGCAGATCGAACGCGATCTCGACTCCAAAACGGGTTATGGGAGGACCCTGAAAGCGGTCTTCCTCTCCGGCGGGGGCAATGACCTGGCCGGCAAGGAGGACCTCCCCGCACTGCTGCTCCCCGACTGTTCCGCCGCCAGCTCGCCAGTGGCCTGTCTGCGCGGCGGCCAACCGGAGGAACTCTTCCACACCGTCAGCCAGGCCTTGCTGAGCGTGGTCGATCTCGTCGAGAAAAAGATCCCCGGAACGCCGGTCTTCATCCACGGCTACGACTACGCCTGTCCGAACGGCAAGGGCTTCTTCGGCCTGGGGCAGTGGCTGCAGTACCCGCTGGACCAGTGCCAGGTGGCGCGCAGTCTGCACCAGCAAGTGGTCAATGAACTCATCGACCGCTTTCGCGCGGTGCTCGAAGAAACCTGCGCGCAGGCGCCCACCCTGCATCTCGTTGACGGGCGCAACACGCTGGGGCGCGACGATTGGGCCAACGAACTGCATCCGACGGTCGCCGGCTTCAACCGCCTCGGAGCATGCTGGACACCCGCCCTCGAAGCCGCCGGTCTGGCCTGAGCGCGGCCGAAGGAATCGTCGCCGGCAGGCCGGGACGCCCGGCGCGCCGTTTGCGCGTGCCTGGCGTCCGGAGTTTCAGTGCCGTTGCAGGAGGTCTACAGCAGCCCGCGTGCGCTCGCCATGAGGTAGCCGATGACACACGAGGTGCTCACGCCGATCAATCCCGGCACGATGAAGCTGTGGTTGATCAGGTACTTGCCGATGTGCGTGGTGCCTGAGCGGTCGAACTGGATGGTCGCCAGGTCGCTCGGATAGGTCGGCAGGATGTAGTAGCCATAGCAGGCGGCGGCGAAGGCCACGACGTATCCGGGGGCGACGCCGATCGACAATGCCACCGGTACCATCGCGCTGATCGCGGCGGCTTGCGAATTGACGAACTTGGAAACGATCAGCAGCGCCACCGCGTAGGTCCAGGGCTGCGTCTTGACCAGATCGGCGAGGCCATCCCGGATCACCGGCAGGTTGGCATCGAACACCGAATCGGCCATCCAGGCCACGCCGAAGACCGCCACGACGGCGATCATGCCCGCGCGGAAGACTTCGGTCTTGCCGATCGCCGCGGGGTTGGTACGGGTGAAGATGATGATCAGGGCGCCGGCCATCATCATGAACATCTGGATGGTCAGCACCATCGACACCGGCTTGCCGCCGAACTGTGGGCGCAAGCCTTCGAACGCACCGAGGATGGCCACGACGGCGATCGCTCCGACGAAAATCCACATCGCTGTCCATTGACTGGCTTCGAGTTTCTTGTCCAGCAGCGTCGCCGTCTCCCCATAGACAAACTTGCGGTTTTCAGGATCGGCGATGAATTTCTGGAAGTCTTCGTCCTGGTCGAGATCCTTGCCGCGGAACCAGCTGAAGATGCCGATCATCAGCACGCCGGCGAGGGTCGACGGAATGGTCACCGACAGCAGCGTCACAAAGTCGATGATCTGCGTACCGGCCGGAGCCTTGGCCAGGAAGGCGGCCAGCGAGACCACGGCGACCGAAACCGGGCTGGCGATGATGCCCATCTGCGCGCCGATCGACGAACCCGCCATCGGTCGTTCCGGACGTATGCCGTTCTTGATCGCGATGTCGTAGATGATCGGCAGCATCGTATATACCACGTGCCCGGTGCCGCAGAGCATGGTCAGAAAGGTGGTGACGAAGGGCGCCAGGATCGACACGTATTTGGGGTTGCGCCGCAGCACCTTCTCGGCCAGCAGCAGCAGCACTTCCAGACCCCCCGAGGACTGCAGCGTTGCCGACGCGGCCACCACCGCGACGATGGTCAGCATCACATCGACTGGTGGCTTGCCGGGCGGCACGTGGAACACGAAGACCAGCATGACCACGCCAACACCACCCAGCAGCCCGAGCGCCACGCCTCCCTTGCGTGCGCCATAAAACAGGCAGGTCAGAATAAGCAGGAGTTCCAGGGTCAGCAACATGATGATCAAACCTCGTTCGCGGGTTGAGCAGGGGGAGCGCCATTCACCGGCGGAGTCCAGGGCAGCGCATGTGCGCTGCCAGGGCCAGCCGCCGCCACCGCGGCAGCATCGATCGTGCCGGGTCGATGAAATTCTCTACCGGCGCCGCCGCCAGCGTGTTGACCCAGCGCAAACGCGCGCGGGTTTCGCGCGGCCGGTGGGTGTCAGGCGTCTGCCGGCAGCGCGGCGCCACCGACCCGCCAGGCGGTCAGGATCGCCAGACCCTGCAATACGGCGATACCGATCAGCACCGCTGCGAAGCGGCCGCCGTCCATGAACGCGCCGAAGGCGATCGGCGCCAGCGCCAGCCCGGCGTCGAGGCCGGAATAGACGAAGCCGTAGACCCGCCCGTAGGCCGCCTGTCCGAATCGGGAGGTGGCGGCGCGTCGCACCAGGAGATCCCGCGAAGGTCCGGCGATGCCCGTGCAGTAACCGATGCCGGTCATCAGCGGCAGCACCGCCCATTGCGGCAGCGGCAGGGTGGCCAGGGCGACGACCAGCAGCGCCGCGGTGCCGAGCGCGGCGGCAATCAGCCGTTCGTGCCGCCCCCTTTGCGCCAGAAAGCCGCCACTGAGGATGCCGGCGGCGCCACCCACCAGATACGCCGAAAGGGCGGACGCTCCGGCGGCCAGCGACAGACCGTGCAGTTGCTGCAGGATCGGCGTGGCGAAATTCTGGATCGCACCGAAAGCGGTGGTGATCAGCAGGAAGAAGGCAAAGCACATCCACACCGCGCCCGAATGCAGGAAGGCGAACGGCGAGTTCGCCGTCCCGGCCTGGCCCGGCTCAACGGCCGGGTCGCTCTGATCGCTGCCCGGCGGATCGGCCAGGCGGCGCCGGCACCAGAACAGCAACAGCAGCGCCAGCGCCGCCAGCAGCGCGGCGGCGAGCGCGGCGCTCCGCCAGCCGAGGGTGGCAGCGATGCCGGTCATGAACACCGGCGCCAGCGCCCAGCCGAGGTTGCCCGACAGGCCGTGGATCGAAAAGGCGTGCCCCAGCCGGGGCGGCGAGACCTGTCGGTTGAGCACCGTGAAATCAGCAGGGTGGAAGACGCTGTTGCCGAGCCCGGCCAGCGCCGCCACCAGCGTCAGCCCGGTATAGTCGTCGACCACCGAGAGCAGCAGTGCCGCCAGCAGAAAACAGCCGATGCCCGCGCCGAGCACCTGCGCCGCGCCGAACCGGTCGACCAGGAATCCGGCCAGCGCCTGACCGCATCCCGAGACCACGAAAAAGATCGTCATCGTCGCCCCGATGCCGGTGAAGCTCAGCCCGAAATCCTTCATCAGCCAGGGAAACAGCGGCGGTAGCAGGAGGTGGAAGAAATGTGACACGCCATGCACGAAACCGATCAGCGAGATCGCTTCGAGATCGTGTCTGGCGGGCGGCGATGCTGCGGCAGGGGGCATGGCGAGGATCCGTAAGCGGCAACCGGCAGTCTAGCCGCTAATCGCCGGGCCGGCATACGCCGGCACTTGAAGACCACCCACCGGCCAGCGCCATCAGGAAGCGACGCGCGCCGCCGGTGCCTTGCCCCCGCCGGGACGCAGCAAGGCCAGGGCCTCGTTCACGATCAGCGCCCCGAGGACCAGCGCGCCGCCACCGAGCGTGCTTGCCCCCGGCCGTTCGCCGGCCCCGAGCCAGGCCCAGGTGACGCCGAAGACCACTTCCAGCAGACCGAGCAGGGCAATCTCCGGGGCCGCCAGTTCGCGCGACAGGCGCACCACCAGCAGGCAGGGAAGCGCCAGTTGCACGCCACCCAGCAAGGCCAGCAGGCCGATGTCGTGCATCGAGGCCTGCCAGGGGTAGGCCATCGGCAGGGTGCAGGCGGCGGACAGCGCGGCACCGATCAGCACCGCCGGCAACATGTCTTGGCGTTCGCCCGGCGCGGCGGCGCCGTGCCCGACGTGTTGCAGCGTCGTGAAGTTGAGCGCCGCGGCCAGCGGCACGGCCAGCGCGACCAGCGTGCCGGCCAGCGACACGCCACTCTTCGCCTCCTGCCCGAACATCCAGGCAATGCCCACGCCGCCGACCGCGATCGCCAGCCAGGTGCGGGCCGGCAGCCGGTGACGCAGAAACAGGCGGCTGAACAGGGCGGTGATCAATGGCCCGATGGCCATGGTCACCAGCACGTTGGCCACCGTGGTCAGGGTGATGGCGAGCATGAAGGCGGTAAACATCACCGCCCAGCAGACGCCCGAGAACCACACCGGCCAGCCGGCGCGCAGCAGGCCGGACCACAGCCCGGGCCCGCGCATGCCGGTCAGCAGCAGGCCCAGCGCCAGCGCATTGAAGGCGCTGCGCCAGAAGGTGACCTCGAAGCTGCCGGCGCTGTCGAGGTGTCGCGCGACGACGCCGGCGATGCTCCAAAGCAGGGTGACCAGCACCATCAGGGCGACTGCACGGCGGTGTGACATACGAATGCTCTCTGCCGCGGGCCGGTCGCGAACGCAAGCAAACCGCGTCCGACCGCGAGCGCGCAAAAGGCCGCCATTGTGAGGCATTTCGCCGCTGCCGGCGTGATTTCCAGGCCCCCGCGCGGCCGCTGCCGACGCTGCCACTTGCCTCTGGCCCGCTTCGCCACGGCGATCAGGCGTAGCGTCGCAGGATCCGGTAGCCGCCGCCGGCACCCGGCAGCGACTCGACCAGGACGTAGTCGTGGACCTGCCAGCACAGCGGCCAGGCCGCGGGCAGTGTCGCCGTGGCGGGCGGGGTGGCGCCCGTTGCACGACGCGCCAGCGACACGTGCGGTCGGAAGGCGCGGGCCTCGACCGGCAGGGCCAACGCCTGCAGCGCCCGGCCCAGCTCGGCATGCAGTTGCGCCAGGGCGGCGGGCAGCGCGCTCGCCCGCAGCACGACGAGCCCTCGCGGCCAGACTTCGGCGTCGCTCAACTGCAGCGAGAATGGCGTGATCGGCACTTGCAGGCCGCTGCTCACCGCAGCGATGCGCCGGCGCTCGAGCGGACCGATGAAGTGCAACGTCAGATGCAGCCGCTCCGGCCTGACCGGCGACGCCCCCCTGGGCCACGACCATTGCCGCTGGTATTGCAGCAACTGCGCGTGCTCGTCGGCGGCCGGCCAGAGCGCCAGGAACAGGCGGGCCTGGATGGGCAAATCGGACTGCGGCGTGGCGACGGTGTCGATGGGCATGCCTGGACTGGGGCAAAATGCCGCGCCCGGATCTCGACGCGGCAGCATAGAATAGCCGGTTTTCCGCCATATCGATCGCCGCACCGAGCGAGATGTCGAGCCAGATCATTGCCCTGTCCGCATACTACGAGCTCCCGCAGGCCTCGCGGCCGCCGTTCTGGCGTCGGAGTGTCTTCGTCCTGTCGGTCCTCGGCGTGCATCTGGGCGGGCTGGTGCTGGCGTTCGGCGCCCTGCTCCGGCCGACCCTGCCGGAAACCCTGCCGGCGCTGACGGTGCGCGTGCTGGCGGCGACGCCGCTGCCGCCGAAAGCCGAGGCGCCGGCAAAGGCCAGGGCCGAGCCGCCGCGAAAGCCCGACCAACCCCGTCCCGCGCCGCTGCCGCCAACCGCCGCGAACAAGGCGTTGCCGGTGCTGACTGCGGCCGCGGCCGCGGCCGAGCCGAGTGCCCTGGCTGTCACGCCACCGGCAGCGCCACCGGCAGCGGCGGTGGCGTCGCCGGCAGCAGCGCCAACGGCCGCGCTGGCGGTGGTCGGTGCCCGTTTCGACGCCGATTACCTGCACAATCCCAAGCCGGTGTATCCGGCGGCGTCGCGCCGGCTCGGCGAGGAAGGGCGGGTCCTGCTGCGGGTCCGGGTCAGCGCGCAGGGCCTGCCACTGAGCGTGGACGTCAGGCAGTCGAGCGGCTCCCCGCGTCTCGACGAGGCGGCACGCGCCGCCGTCGAGCATTGGCGCTTCGTGCCGGCGAAACAGGGGACGGAAGCGGTCGAATCGACGGTGGTGGTGCCGCTGCAATTCACACTGGACAGTTGAAGAGGCAAACACAATGCGAATGGAGATGGGTCTGGCCCATTTTTGGGCCCAGGGCGACCTGCTGACGCAGGCCGTGGCGATCCTGCTGGTGCTGCTGTCGGTGGCCAGCTGGTGCGTGATTGCCGCCAAGGCGCACAGCGTCTGGCAGGCCAGGCGTTGTCATGGGCGGGCGCTGGCCGCCTTCTGGGGGGCGCCGAGCCTGCCGGCGGCGATCGAAGCGATCCGCCGCGAGGACCGCACCAGCATCCTGGCCAGCCTGGCGGTCGCCGGTGCCAACGCCGCCGGCCTGCATCGCGAACATTCCGATCGCGGTATCGGCGCCGGTGTCAGCGTCAGCGACTTCGTCACCCGCTCGTTGCGCAGTCAGATCGTCGAAGCGCAGGCGAGCATCGAATCCGGACTCACCTTTCTCGCCTCGGTCGGATCGACGGCGCCGTTCATCGGCCTGTTCGGCACGGTGTGGGGAATCTACCACGCCCTGGTCGGACTCTCGGGTGCCACGCAGGTGGTGCTCGACAAGGTCGCCGGGCCGGTCGGCGAAGCGCTGATCATGACCGCCGCCGGTCTGTTCGTGGCCATTCCGGCGGTGCTTGCCTACAACGCCTTCACCCGCGGCAACCGCCTGACGCTGGCTCGCCTCGACGGCTTCGCGCACGACCTGCACGCCTACCTGACCACCGGCCTGCGCGGCCGTCCGGGCGACAAGCTGGTCGACCTCGGCGCCGTGCGTGCCGGCCGTGGCGGCTGAGGGGGAGGGCGCGATGGCCTTTGGTTCCTTCGAAAACAGCGGCGCCAGCCAGCCGATGGCCGAAATCAACACCACGCCGCTGGTCGACGTGATGCTGGTGTTGCTGGTGATCTTCATCATCACCGCGCCGCTGTTCCACGAAGCGGTGCCGATCGACCTGCCGCGTGTCGATGCCAGCCGGCTCGACGACCGACCACGCATCGTATCGGTGGCCATCGACGCCGCCGGCCAGGTCTTCGTCGATGGCCGGGAGGTCGCGCGCGGCGAACTGCCTGCCCGGCTGGCCGCCATCGGCGCCGCCGGCCAGCCCGAACTGCAGCTGCGCGCCGACCGCGGCACGCGCTACGAGCGCGTCACCGAAGTCCTCGCCGAAGCACAGCGCGCCGGCCTGGTGCGCATTGCCTTCGTCACCGAACCGGCGGCGCGCTAAAGGCGGTCGCTTGCTTGAACACAAGGCGCCCATCGGTCGCCCATGGTAGGCGCTGGGAAGGCTGCAACGGCAGCCTTGCCGTCGAAAGGGTGCTCGCCACCGCCAACTGCCCCAAGGCTTCTGCGGACTGGCTGACCCCAACAGCGTTCAGTGCGCGTAGATCAACTCGACCCGGCGCATCTTCTGCCGGCAAGCCGCTGTTCGGCAGGTCGGCGCCGATTTTCCGGCACCGACGACATAGCTGCGCACCGGATGCATCTGCTTCCTGGGCACGCCATAGGCGCGAAGGAGTCTGGCGACCGCTTCGATGCGCTGCTCCGCGACCGCCAGATTGTACGAGCTGCTGCCGACGTCGTCGGTATGACCGACCAGGGTGAGCACCTGTGCCGGATTCTCATGCAGGCGTGCGGCATGGCGGCGCAGCTTTTGCTGCCCCGCCGCATCGACGCGCGTGGCGCCGGAGGCAAAATAGATGCTGTCTTCATCTTCAAGTGCAGCGGCGGCCGTGCCCTCGGTTGGCGGCGCAGCCAGCGGCTTGTCCGAGTCCGCGGACAGGCCGGGCGAAACTTGTGGCTCCGGGACTGGCGGTGAGGTGGCCGCGCTGCCGCAGCCGAGGAGCGCCATGCCGAGGAGCACTGGCGCAGTATACCGCCAGGGGTGGCGGTCGCTTGGTGGTCGCAGGGGAGTCGTCATCTGGCGTCGGCGATTGCGCAACTGGGGCGCGTTAACTATATTGAACAAAAATGTACCATTGATCAGCGCTTCTTGAATTCGTTTCCGGTAATCGGCGCGCAGGGCCATTTTACGACCTCGCCTGCTGAGCACGGTGTCGCGCCTGCGGTTTTCCAACCCCCTGCTGGCCCGGAAGGGCGCCCAGGGGTTGCGGTGAGGCAACCGATTTGCCGTCGGACCGCCCGGCAGACGACGGAGCCGCCGCCAGCCGAGCTTTCAGTGGAGATCAGTCATGAGCAGGCGCCCCCTACGTATCGGCCTTTCCGCACGCATCTACCACCCGCTGGCTGGTGCCACCGGCCTGCAGTCGAAATCCCTGCAATATCTTGAGCAATCGGTCGCGCACTGGGTGATGTCCCGTGACGTGATGGTGTTCATGATTCCGGCGGTCAGTGGTGACGCCACGGTTCATCGCAGCAGCATCCGGCTCTCGGACTACCCGGACTATCTCGATGGCCTGATTCTGCAAGGCGGCGCCGACATCAATCCGCAGAGCTACGGGGAGCAGCCGTTGCATCCGGACTGGGTCGGCGACCGGGTTCGTGACGCCTACGAGATGGAACTGCTGCACGAATTCATGGAGGCGGGAAAAGCCGTGCTCGGCATCTGTCGTGGCGCGCAACTGATCAACGTGGCGCTTGGCGGAACACTTTATCAGGACATTGCGACGCAGGTCGACACGGCCACCGAGCACGTGCACGCCAACTACGACCGGCATACCCATGCCATCGAATGGACTCCCAAATCGGGGATGGCCAAGCTCTACCCGGGCGCGAGCGGCGGGCGGGTGGTGTCGATTCATCATCAGGCGATCAAGGCCCTGGGCCGGGAACTGCGGGTCGAGGCACGCAGTACCGAGGACGGTTTGATCGAAACGATACGCCTGCAAGGCAGACCGTACGTCGTCGGCCTGCAGTGGCACCCGGAGTTCCATCCCCCAGGTAGCGAGGATCTCCTGGACTGTACGCCGATCCTCGACGAATTTCTGGTGGCCGCACGCGGTCGACTGTGGTGAGCAGAGCGCGGCGATGTTCAGCCATTTGACGATGCCGGTACGCGTCGCCTGGGAAGATCTGCAGGAGCGCCTGTTTTTCCTGCCGCCTTTCCCCGATGAGCTCGATCCACTGGCCTTGTTCAGCATGCTTCTGGTCGTCGGTCTGCTGGTCGGCGAGTGGTTGCGCGCCACGCTCGGCTGGCCCAAGGTCATCGGCTACGTCCTCGCCGGGACGCTGTTCGGACCCTCGGTGCTGGGCTGGATCAGTATCGAGGCCCTGGCCCAGATCCGACCGATTGCCGACGCGGCGCTCGGCATCCTGATGCTCGAGATCGGCCGCCGCCTCGATCTGCGCTGGCTGCGCGACAACCACGAACTGCTGCGGGCAACGCTTGGCGAGATCACGCTGTCGTTCGCCACCATCTTTCTCTTCGCCTGGGCCGTGGTTGGCCTGATACCGGCATGGGCGGCCGCTGCGGCGGCGGTGACCATGGCCTCGGCTCCGGCAGTGGTCTTGCTGACCGTCGAGGAATCCGGCGCGCAGGGACAGGTGACCGAACGAATCATCCTGCACACCGCGCTCAGCGCGGCGGCTTCATTCGTCGTGTTTGCCGTCGTCGTCGGCGTGGTGCATGCAGAATACAGTGAGCACTGGGCCAATGCGGTGGTACATCCGCTATGGGTCGTGGTCGGTGGCTTGATCATCGCCTGGCTGATGGCCAGGATCGCGCTGCTGGTGGCCGCGCTGCTGCCGAAGCGCTCGCTGGCACAGGTGTTTATCCTGGCGGCGACGGCGTTGCTCGCCGTCGGTACTGCGCGCATGCTGGCGGTGCCGGTTTTCCTGACCCTCTTCCTGATGGGCGTGATCCTGTCGTGCACCGACCGACAAAAGACCCTCAGCTATACGCACCTCCCCGAAGGTCACTGGCTTCTGGCGATCATTCTCTTTGTCGTTGTCGGCGCTTCCCTGCCCTGGCCGGATTTCACCTGGCTGATTGGACTGCAGGCCATCGGCCTGCTGGGCGTTCGGGCGTTGGCCAAGATCGCGGCACTGGCCTGGGCCGGCGGTGGACTGACCGGCGCCAAACGGGTGCTGGTAGGCATCGGCATCCAGCCCTTGTCGGCGACCGCCGTGTTCATGGCCTATGAAATTGCCGGTCTTTATCCGGAGATTGGTCGTTCGTCGTTGTCGCTGCCGCTGTTTGCCGCGGCGATCATGGAACTGGTCGGTCCCGCTCTCTGCCGTCTTGCCCTGGTACGCGCGGGAGAAACGGTCGACACCGAAAAAAGTACAGGAGGTGTGGCATGAATCCGGCCATCGCTGTTTTCAGTCACAGCGAGCCATTGACCCTCGGCGTCGAGCTTGAGCTGCAGTTGCTCTCCCCGCGCGATTTCGACCTGACGCGCGGCGCTACCGACCTCCTCGGCAGCATCGACTACGATGGCCACTGCGGTGCCATCAAGCTTGAGATCACCGAAAGCATGATCGAGGTCAGCACCCTGCCGCAGCGCCAGGTGGACGGGATTGCCGCGGATCTGCTGGGCCTCCGCCAGGTGCTGGTCCGCGACTGCGCGCGCAACCACATCGTCGTCTGCGGTGGCGGAACGCATCCCTTCCATCACTGGCCGGATCGCCGCATCTGTCCGGGCGAGCGCTTCGACGAAATGTCGCATCGCTATGGCTACCTGGCCAAACAATTCACCGTCTTCGGGCAGCATATCCATGTCGGCTGCACCTCGGGTGACGAAGCGATCTGGTTGACGCAAGCCCTGGGACCTTACGTGCCGATCTTCATCGCCCTGTCCGCCTCCTCGCCCTATGTTGATGGCGTGGATACCCTGTTCCAGTCCGCCCGCCTCAATGCCGTCTCGGCTTTCCCCTTGAGCGGGCAATGCCCGGAATTGCGCGACTGGGCCGGGTTCATCGAACACTTTTCGTTTCTGCAGTCCTGTGGCATTGCGCGCAGCATCAAGGACCTGTACTGGGACATTCGTCCCAAACCCGAATTTGGCACCGTGGAAATCCGTGTCTGCGATACGCCACTGACCGTCGAGCGCGCCGCTGCGCTGGCGGCACTGGCGCAAAGCCTGGTCCACCATCTCCTGCGGACTCGTCCCAGGCTTGATGCCCAAGGGCATCTGCAGGTTGCCCGCTACAACAAGTTCCAGGCGTGTCGCTATGGTTTCGACGCGCAGATCTCCGATCCGGTCGGCAGGCGACAAATCCCGCTGCGAACGCTCGCGCGCGAACTCCTTATCCTGCTGGCCGAGGATGCGCGTGTGCTGGGCTGTTGGCCCTGGCTGGAACTGCTCGATGCCGCGCTGATCACCGGCGTCTCCGACGCCGACTGGCTGCGCGGACGCCAAGCCAGGCACGGCAATCTCAACGATGTGGTGTGTGCTGCCGCGAGGCGTTTCAGCAGCACCGCCAGTGAGGCCGTCGCCGGGAGGTCCCGATGAAGTACTGGCTGGCGTTGCTGCCATTGCTGCTTCCCTTGACGTGGCCCTTGTCGGCGCTGGCGCAATGCACGGTCGAGCCGCTGGCCCGGAGCAGCCGAAGCCTCGCCCACTGGATCGACCAGGACAACTGGCTGGCGCCGGAAAACCTGCGCTTCGGCCTGCAGTCGGCTGGCAGCTTCATGCCGCTGGTGAAACTGGCGGGTCGCGCGGCAGCACCGCTTCCGGCTCCGCTACCGCGTCAGATCGACCTCGACAAAATCAGGTCGATCGACCCGCTCGATCAGCAGAAGCGGACGGTCGGATTTCTGCTGGAGAGCCGATTGTATGCCGATGGCCTGCTGGTGCTGCGCGACGGCAAGGTGTTCAGCGAGCGTTACTGGAATGGCCTCGCGGCGCAGCAACCGCGCCTGCTGCTGGGCGCCACACGGCCGCTGCTGTCGCTGCTGGGGGCGATCGCGGTCGCCCAGGGCAAGCTTGCGCCGGATCGCTCGGTGCTGCGCTACATCCCGGCCCTGGGCGCTCAAACGGGCTTGCGCAAGCTTTCGATGCGGCGCCTGATCGCCGGAGAAAGCAGCTTCGAGTGGTCGCCACAGGAACTCGCCGACTGGCAGGCGGCGGGTGGATGGACGTCCGGCGGGCAAACGGGGGGGATTCGCGGGTGGCTCAGTCAGTCGGGCCGCTGGGACAGGAATTCCGCTGCGGAACCGCTTTTCGGCGTCGCCGGACCGGAGGGTGAGTTGCTGGCCTGGGCACTCGCCGAAAGTTATCGCCTACCGCTGGCACGAATCTTCTGCGACGAACTGTTCGGCAGACTCCGCTCGGAAAACGCGGCCCTCTGGCTGACCGACGCGCAGGGAACCGAACTGTCCACCGGATTGGCGCTCTCGCTTCGCGACTTTGCCCGTCTCGGGCAGTTATTGATCGAGGCCAGGAACAGCAGTGGACGCAGCCGGATTCCGAAGTGGTTCATTGAAACGCTGACTGCCTCCGCGGGGTTGCGCACCGCCGAAGCCACGGAACTCGCCGGCCTGAAGAAAGGAAGTGAATTCCGCTATGGCTTTGTGCACCTTGGCGGAACAGCGAACCGCATCGCCATCCTGGGCCCCTACGGCAACAGCCTTTATGTCGATCTTGATCGCCGACTGGTGATCGCCATTTTTGCCGCCTACCCGAGGAATCAAAGCGCCGGCATGCGCGCAACCCTCGAACAGGTGTGGGACACCCTGGGTGCGGCCACCCAGCCGGGCGGCAGGCGCTGATCGCGGTGGCACCAGGCACGCGCCCGCCTGGTCGCTGCACTGCCGCGCCGGACCGAAGGTTCCGGACTTCCTGCCGTGGCTGCCAGAGCGCCTTGCCGACGGGTCACGCAATGCCGAATTGGCCGCGCCATTCAGCGCGGCAATATCCTGGGTGCCCTGCCAGCGAATCGACCAGGAATCGGGTGACGGTCTGCCGGGCGGCGAGATGGATCGGCAGTGTGCCGATGACAGCGTCACCCGGCAGCACCCGCTCGGGATCGAGGCTGTCGACCACGCCATTGCCGCGCCATTGCCGCAGACCTCAATTCCGGCCTCGATTGCCTATTGCACCGCACAAAGCGCTGTCGCCCGGCCTGAGCATCCCGTGACCGCTACTTCGGCCGCCGGCAAAGGCCATGGGGTGCAGTAACGCGTACATGTGAAAGGCATTCCGACAATGGATCGAGCCTTGCAGCGCACAACTGTCGAAAAACTTTACATTGGCGATGTCGTCATCCCAGCACCGCGCGATGGGGATTTGATTCAATAGCCATTTATGACTTGTGCGCAAAATGGCTTGATTTTTGCTTATGGTTTGTGGGCGCACAGAAAATCCCGCGGCCGTGCTTGCATCGCTTGACTCCATGTTTCGGCCAGTAGGCATTGTGTAGACGGGAAGATTGTCGTCAAATGAGTAGCTTGACCTGTGGATTGCACTTCTCTCTTGGGGGTAATGATGAAAAAACTTGCGATGAGCGCCTTGCTTGGCGCAATGGTTCTTGCTTCGGCCAACGCCTCGGCAACGGTGATCAATTTCGGTTCGCTGGGCCTGGCTGAGGGCCAGAGCGTTCAAGGTTCTACGTTCAGTGGCGTGACCTTTACCGGGCAAGCGGGCACTTTGATCTACACCAGGTAGCTATGGGGCGGGCCTTTATGACGGTCTTGGCGCCGCGAATGATATTACGCTGAGCTTTTCAAGCGGGGTTTCCTCCCTGTCTCTGCGCGCTGGCGATGGTGGCGGCGACCTCGATGCCTTTGGTGTTTCGCTTTACGAATTCGGTACCAGCAACTTCCTGGGTTATTTCACGACCCCGCTATTCGGCGGACCGAGCGAGCCTGAGTGGTACACCCTTAACCTGGCAGGCCTCGGCCTGATCGGGAAAGCGGTGTTTGATCCAGGCAACAGCGGTGTCCTGCCGGGACTGCCAAGCGGCTTCGGTGGCGTCATTCTCACTACGGTAAGTTTCGACGAACACGCGGTACCCATCCCCGGCACCCTGGCGCTTGCACTGCTGGGTCTGGCTGGCCTGGCCTCGGCTCGCCGTCGAAGCTAACGGTCATGGCTAGGCAAGTCCCCCCGGATGATAAAACCATGACCGTTTCCCTCACCCCCGACCCCTCTCCCACAAGCCTGACCGTAACACACACTTGACTCCGTCGCCGTGGAGCCGTATTGTATGGTCATGCGGATCTGCGGGCAGGAGTTTTCTCTCGACATCCTGGAGCGGATCCGGGAGGAGGTGGTGTCGGTGCCGGAGATATCCCGCCGCGCGCTGTCGCGTCGGGTGTGCGAGTGGCTCGATTGGCGGAGCGCCACTGGTGCGT
>Ga0208938_1000547_pt1 | contig 27479 bp, 39 predicted proteins | sample AD_UKC125_MetaG_FD_184434 | JGI IMG/M metagenome (GOLD analysis project Ga0208938, IMG submission 184434) | Active sludge microbial communities of municipal wastewater-treating anaerobic digesters from USA - AD_UKC125_MetaG (SPAdes) (version 2) | ecosystem: Engineered > Bioreactor > Anaerobic >...
ACTCAATGTGAATACCCTCTAAACCTACAACATCATCGCCACCAATTCCCGAGTACTGCTGGCCACGTCTTGCTTCAAAGCCATACTCCTGCAACTTCTTTGCAAGTTCCAATTCTCCACGCTTGCCTTTTCTTTTACTATTCATGGCACAATCTCCAAATGAGCATTTACTTGCGGATAAGTATGTGCCCCGAACTGTAATTCAAGCTTGGCACATCCTACTGGATTAGGCCCAAGGCCTTTCTGAGCTACAAAGCCATCTTGAAACTCCCAATCCCTTTTGTAACCAGGCGTGCGTATAAACCAACCTACATCGTTAAACACTTTTCCCTTTGCCGACAACCTCTCCCTTGCTATCGGCACAATATACGCTGTATGGCTGTGCCCATTCCACACCACATCGGCGTCTGGCTCATAGACAGCTTGCCTATTAGTAGCTATCACTCCTCGCGTTACTGGAGCTACAGCCCCTGTTCCACCATGGGAGTAAAATATTTTTATATTCCCTTTCCTGTCATACGCCCTAAGCAAGAACCTCATCCAGCCCTTCCATCCACCTGTTACGGCCTTACTACCTTCTAACCTTAAATGGAATACCAACCTGTCCACCAAATCCGTGTTTGAGTTCCTTCTTACGGCCAGCTCATGATTGCCCTGCGTAACAGCTATGATGTTTTTTGCATACGGTTTAAGAAACTCCGCCGAATCCTCCACAACTACATCGTAATACTTCTCGCATCTATACTCAGGCCTAAGCTCATCCATATTTCGCCTTGGATCGAACTTCCCTTGCATCGCATCAAACCAATCACCGCCAATAATGATTAACGCATTTTCATTTAATGCTTTATCTAAATGCCTCTTTACCGCCCCCCTATCACACGCCACACTATCAAAATGAACGTCCGAAAGCAAATAAACAATTTTCTTTAATGGCTCATCCCCGCTGTCTAATGTAACTGTTATTACACTTCCCTCGCATTGAATCCCTAACTCCATATTACCCCTCAACTTCACATGTAATGTCCGCTTCTACACCAAATATAAAATGGAATGCAGCTTGCTTTGTATCAAACGGCCCAACTATTATGCTTCCGTCCCTCTCTCGCGCTTCCTCAGGCACATCAAATTTGCCATACATCCTAACGAACCACTTCTCACCTTCCTCGGTAAAATGCTCTTCAATTGCCATACTTGACACATAATCCGTGTTTATAAATACCGTGTCAGAAATCGCAAGAAACATTCAAACACCTCCCTTAAAGTAGCCTTCTATCAGGCCCATCAAGATAAAGTATATTACAATTCCCAGCAAGCCGACTTGCAATCGCTGGCCCGAAATTACTTTTGCCATAATGCTCTGCTATCTCTTCCATGGTCAAATTAGTACTTATAACCAAAGGCCTATTTAACGTTATTCTTCTATCGATAACGTAATAGAACCTCTCAGCTACCCAGTCACTTTTCACATTTTCCTTGCCAAGGTCATCCCAAAGTAAAATGTCAACATCCACATATTTTCTTGTTATCTCGAACTCGTTTCCTCCTTCATCATACGCTTTACGTAACTGAGCAAGGAAGTCTACCGTACGTGAAAATAAACACTGATAACCTTCTTTACACAGCTTATGAGTCAATGCATGGAGCATATAAGACTTCCCCGTCCCATTACCAATAGGATTAGTTTTTGTCCTATGGGATGTCAATATCAACCCACGGCCAAGCTTCGGATTCCATTTTTTCAACAACTCCACCACACCGCTGTTCCACTCATCTATTACGGCCTGCTCAAATGTATGCTTCAACTCTTCCCCTTCTAACCCGCTTTGACGCAATAAATCCCTATACTTCACAAATGCAAAGCACTTCTTTGTCACATACTTCATATTTACAGGCACAGGCTGAAATTCAGGTATCATCACATAGCCATTTTTGGCACAATCCCAATAACATAAAGTACCATTCACAGGGCACATTGTAGGGTCGATTATTTCCAACTCTTTAATGGGAGCTTTACTCAACGCCTCCATTTTTGCCTCGAACTCTTTACGCCTCAGTTCAAGCTTCTGTTCCAAGTCCTCGGTATTCATTACTTCTCAGCTCCTTTCAACATATTTTGTAGTTCTCTTTTTGACCTCTCTTCCCACACCTTCCACCGATCGACTTCTTCCTCCGCTTCCTCATACTCATCAAGCCATCGGCCTTTACGTAACCAAGTAGCAGGATACGGAATAAATTTACCGTCCTGTTCCTTCCACTCTTTACTACTTATCGCACGCTTCAACCCTGCCATTATCTCTTCAAACAGCTGCTCGTCAGGATTAAGTGACTTCCACGCCCGCATACAATCCAGCTTGGCCTTCTTCTTTGGATAAAGCCGCCAGAACTCTTCAAAGCGATCCTTCTCAACTACACTCAACGGGATAACTTCCTTCTTCTTCTCTTGTTTTTTTGCCTTAGGTTTGAAAAGCTCTGCTAAATCGGATGCGCATATATTCTCTTTAGTAATCTCTGTAGTAATCTCTGTAGTAGTATCTGTTATAGATTTGCCCATTTCCTTAAAGTCCATTTTCATGTTTCCTGAAAATCCATTTTCATCTTTCCTTAAAATCGGGCCTGAAAATCCATTTTCATCTTTCCTTAAAATCGGAGTGTGCTTGGTTAATTCTGCTTTTCTTTCTTGTATCTCCTTTTCCGCTTCCTCTTGTAACCGAGTAACTTCCTCCAACAATTTATCGAAATTCACCCTTATATGTACCGTCGGCACTCCATCAAACTTAAATATTTTCTTCTCAATCAGCCCCAACTCTTCCAACTGCTTGCTCGCTCTATCAAACTGGGTTGGAGTTATACAGCACTCATCCCACCAATCTTCTCGTTTCTTTGCCAGCCACAATTCACCGTCTTTTGTTACTCGGAGCTTTGTATTACCATATTTATCGGGCATATTCCAATACACCAATTGCGACAACAATACACCTGCCACCAAATCCCCAGCAATTTTTACGTAAGTTTTCTTAACCAGCAAATTATCGGAGCTTGTACGCTCCCACGCCAAAAATTGTGAATAAGCGTCATTCATACCCTCATACCTCCTTATCGTCTGGTAAGCTAATTTTATCATAATTTATCGTTAGCCACTTTCTGGCTCTTACGCTTTTTGTACCGAATATCCTCGCAATAACGTAACCATCTTTAATTAAAGAGTTAATTGTCCTAAGAATGGTGGTTTGATCCCAAAAAGGGAACGCTTCAAGTTGCATCTCTCGTAAACTCTTATAAACCCATTTTCTGCCTTCTCTCTCTATCGGCGACTGCTCCACCCACTTATGCAACTGCGTCAGCACTATGCTTTCATGTAACCCAAGGTCGCATGCAAGCCCTACATCAATCACCAATTTAAGCGTTTCTTCCGTCATCTCTAATAACCTCCTTCAATGTATTTGGATTAGGGTGGCACTTTGAACAAACCCAACCCCATGGAGCAAGCCAGAAATCGCTACCACCACACCACGGGCAAACTACTGGCTTTGTAAACTCTTTAACTTCATGCCTTGCACTTCTATCCTTCCACGTAATAAACTCTTTTGACATATTGCACTTCCCTCTTATTTGTGGTATCATATAGTTAAGCTCCTTTCTGCACACTCGTGCAACCTCATCGCCTCCGCGTTTGGTAACAAAGGGCAGGGTGTATAGCCCTGCCCTTCCTTCATTTTTTACGCTATTTTCCGATGCTTCCTGTTCCACCTTCTCACATAGGCATTAACTCGGCCTTTATACATCACAGCGAACTTTGTCAACGCATCGCAAATGGCCTCTATCTCTTCCATCTCATCAGGCGTAAAATATTGCTCATTCCCCTCGCTATCAATCATCGCTGTCAAGCTTCTCGCCATCCCTACCAACTTATACGCCATGCTTTTCAATTCTTGGTTATACGACTCGCCAATCTTCATAAATGCTCACTCCTTTACATCTCCAAATAAATACTGTCATCCTCATGATCGTCATCTCGCATCAGGTAAAATCTTGCATACACATTTAACGGCGGCTCTAACTTCTTAGGGTTGTTAAAGGTTACCTCTAATGTTCCCTTAGGAGCTTCACCCCATAAAATAACCCACTCTGCTCGCTCAATTGTAAGCCCATAATATTCATTCTTTCTCTCCAGCTCGTAAATTTCTGCATACTTCCCTACAAACTCTTTGTTCATGTAGACAAGATTCTTGTCAAACCTTACCGTAAACCACTCCTTGCTTGCTCCCATTCTGACCAACTTACCGTGCATGTCCAATGTTTTCATTCTCATCGCCTCCTGCTCCTATTATATCATACTATTCGCTTCTGTCAATCCTCCCACGGCCAAACATCCACCTTAATCTCGACAATCTCAGCCCGATAGGCATCTTGAGTTAACAGTCCTGCCTTATACTTCCAAATATTGCCAGGAAGCAAATCACTTATCGACTTCCACACCGTGTCAATTTGGTTACCTTCTTCATCGTATATCGCAATGTGAATTTGCACATAATCAAAAGTAACTGTGGAGTTATTTACAAAGCTTCCCACCACATAATCGTAAAAGGTGTCCTTCTCTATCTTCGGTTTATCAAGTTCAACCAGGTATGGAGTATAGTCCACCTCTTCAGGCACTAAACTATTCAGCTGTTCTTGTATTTGCCTTACCATATCCTTCTTGCTTGCACATCCGCCTAAGGATATGGCCAACACTACCAACAGCCCCACGCTTACCAATTTTGTAAATCTCATTGCTCATCACCTCCACTTTACGCTCCACGGATCGAATTTGTACTCCTTTTTTTCTTTCTTCTTGCCTTCTTCCTTTAACGCCCTTTTACCGAAATCACTTCCGATTAGTAGCACTGTTCCAAAGGCCAAAGAAATCCAGCCAATGCCAAATACAAACACTCCGATAAGGCCAATAATAGACAATATCAACCCTATCCAGCCAACCATCTCAAATACTACAATGCCTGCTTGTTTATTCAAGCCTCATCACCTCCTTTCCGTAATTTATTTTTCTCATCTTTACCCCTCCACCACGTCAAGCTCTTTGAAAAAAGCAACTACTTCCTTTGGCTCAAGCCCTTGCGACAATAAAAGTTTATACGCCATTATCTTAGGATGCGCTGAAAAATACTCGGCCTTATGGTCATCATACCCGTTAGCTTTGTAAAATGCTACCATATCCAGGAACTGTTCTTTAAGCCTCCGCACTTCTTCCACTACCTCTGGTGTCACACTGTACATATTATCGCCTTCCTTCCATATTTTTCATCATATTAACGCCTGCCCAGAAAATGCAAACGCTGGCTATAAGCATCAAGTAACCTTGGCCGAAAAGCCCAATCATAGCCAATGAACCTAGCACCCCGAAAAATCCAGCTACAATTATAGCTGTAAGGAGCAACTCCATACCTTCTCGCCTCCCATCAGCTTCACCTCTACATTATCCCAAGGCAAAGATAAGTACTCTTCAGCATTTCTCGGCTCAACTACCAAATCGAAATAAATCTCGGCTAACAGTGGCACATCGTCTAAGTCCCTGTTTACCTCTTCCAATACCTCGTCCGTAGGATACCAATACGCATAAGCTACACATCTATTGCCTTTACGCTTTATCAAAGAAATCCTGAAGTCGCCTAACTCTGGAAGGCCTATCTTGTTGGAATAACTCTCTGCCTCTGACAACACTATCACGGTGTCGCAATCTTTTAAATCTTGAGGGTCAGGGCTTTCGCCCTGATCCTCTTCTTCCTTCTGTTCTTTCTCTTGGAAGTACTGCTTTGCTTCTTCCTTTGTCATATCCACAAGCTTGCCATCTTCTACCTTCACAATCCAGCGGCCTTTATAAGGCTCGTTGATCTCGTACACTTTGCCATTCTCCAGCTCGTAAAAGCTGTTTCCCGTCTTCCCTGATGAACTCCAATCCTTCTCGCAATCCAAGAATTCCCTCTTAAAGCCATATTTGGGATCTACTCCGACCAACTCTGCAACCCAATCTCGCCCGTTGCTCACATAATGTGCTAACCTCACCGTTACTGTTCTTTCCGTCCTGCTCTCTACCTTCATCTTTATCGCTCCTTTCTTTTTTGTTCCTAATACTATTATATACTATTTAGCGGTATGTCAATACCTATGTGGTTAAATTAGTGTTAACTAAAACTGACACTTTCAAATATCAAGTAACACTGGATAATGCTAATCTGAACAGCATTTCTCATTGAAACACAATATAAAAATGTGGGAGTCTTTTGAACTCCCACATCAAAGCAACTTTGCTATGTACTCCTTTAGTTTCTCTTCCTCGGTAAACTCTACTTTTCTATCTCTATCGCCTCCGTCATATTTTAACTGGAGGACTAATCCTCCAGTTCCTCCAACAAGGGCTCAATATACCAGCTGTTCCACTTAACGTCCAAGAAATGGTGGGCTTCGGTTAAAGTCTGGGCATCTTCTTCATCTATGGTAAAACCTACTTCTGCTGGCACTTCATCATCGTAAATCCCGTAATATTCTTTCGCTTTCTCGGAAGGTATCCACGTACCCACCATAATGTATGTCCCGTGATCTTCTTCAATTGTCTCGGCGTAAAAATATCCTAATTCCTCATGTTCCCTAAACCCTACGGGTGCTGTTACAAGCAAGCTAAAATCCACTACATTCCAACCGTTATAAATCTCTTCATCTGTAAACCTCATCATACCTCTCGCCTCCTCGGTTTGTTCTGTTCTTTCGTTCTTTTCTTCTTCTCTTCTCATCTTCGCAGCTCCTTTCTTCTTTCTTCTTCCTAATACTATTATATACTATTTAGCCATATGTCAACACTTATACAATTAAATTAGTGTTAACTAAAACTGACACTTTCACGCAATAAAAAAGGGAGCAAATGCTGGTAAAACCTACACTTGCTCCCCTTTTGTCAGTTCATTCTAAAATGGCATATCTTCCAATGTCTGTTCTACTTCTTCAATAATGTCCTCTGTGCTTGGCTGTTCCTCGCCTTTGACTAATGCTTCCACTTCATCGCAAATAGCCTGGTAATCCTTTTTGTCTATATCACGTGAATGTTTATATCCATACTTCGCAATAACCTGCTTAATGATGTCATTCTTCCCTTTGGCTATGGCGAATAACCTCTTTGCCTGCTTTTCGGTTATTGTACTGCCAATACGCTGTTCCTCCACCGCGCCTTGTTCTTCTACTTCTTCCTTATGCCCTTCAAACTCCTGCTCGAGCTGCTCCTCGTCAATACTCATCTCTTCAGCTCCATACAACCCTTGCAAGCCTGGTATTACTGTACCTAAAGCCCTTGCTTCAGCAACTTTTGCAATCATGGTCGCTGGCTTTTTCCAAATCCTCTGCGGCTTACCGTCTTTACCATACCTCATGTACTCTTTAAGCGTTACAGTAGCCGTATAAGGCTGTGTCCAATCTTTACGCCATACTTTGCACCAACCGCCTACTAATTCTTCGTCATCGAGTACTAGTGAGCCTTCACGGTAAATTAACTGGTCGCCTTTTCGTACTATAACGCCTGGCTGCCAACCTGCACATACAGGGCTAGCAGCAGCTCGCTTTCTGAAGGTATTTACGCTTAGTATGGGCGTAGCAGGGCTGCCTTCGTACTTTACAAAGTACACTTCACCGGTGAAAGGGTTTAGCCTCTGATATTTGCAGGTCTGTATGAACATCATTATCTCTTCGTTCGTTACAGCTACTGCGTCCCCTGAAACTAAATACTTCTTTACTACCTCGGGCGTTAATACTATCTCCTGCCCATCATCCGACTGATACTTCACCACATAATCGCTCATGTTTACTCCCTCCTATTCTGTTAATTCCCGCACTTCCAATATCTTGGAAGTTGTAACCCTAACTAAGCTTTGTAACATCTCGGCTGGTACTAATTCTCTCACGGCCTTAGTATCTACCCTTTCGCTCATCCTTTCTTTTACGCTTACTTCGTACTTCCCTGCTATTACAGGCCTATCGCCGACACTTCCAAGGATTATGTCCTTCAGCTCATTTCTACGTTTTGACAGTTCATTAATCTCTTCTCCCAGCTCGACATACTCTTCTACAATCTCACGCAAATCCTCCATCTTAGGCAACCGCTTCGGCTTTGTAGCTTGCTCATAGTATTCTGGATAGCAAATATTTACATATGGACACCATGGAAGTCTGCAATTTCCTAATACAACCACAGCTCCTTCGTATCTTGTGAAAATAGTACCGTTAGGAACGGTTAAACACCATACTTTGCCGTTGTAGTCAAAAACCTCCAATCCAGTTGACAGTTTAACTTTGCGCTCCTGTCTCTTTGTTATGCTTAATGCGTAGTATTTTCCTCCAGTACTAGAAATATATGGGCCTCCCTTTATAGTGCTATATCCATGGATAGCGCATAACGCTTGTATTTCGTCTAGTAGCCAGTAATCTCGTTGATTAAGGCTAGCATGCCATGTGCGTCCTCTAGGTTCTTTCACTCTAGACTTGTCATTTATATGACCATCCCCTCGTAAAAGAGCATTCAACCACAAATCAAACTGTCTGTGGTCTAGCTCCCATACGAAAGGGGGTATAGCTTTGGACTTTTCTCCGTGGTATCTGATAACATAGTCGCTAGAAGGTTTATTAAGTGTAAATCGCAGCAAAGTATTATTTCCGTTTTGTCTCTTATCAATGTGGTACGTGAGCTTAAGATTGTCCAAATAACTTTTAATCTCGTCTGCTTGTTCTCCATCGTTCTGTGCTATCCTTACAAGACCATCTGATATGCTGCCCTCTGCTGTTATCCATGCTGACAAAGCTATAAGACTATCAGGCAGGTTGCATGTTGTTTCAGTTTCACATTTTCCAGATGTTACGAAGTGATAATATGCGTTTGGGTATAGCTCCTTCACTTTAACTAGTTTATAAGGATGCTTTCTTTCAGGTAACCCTGCGCTTCTTACTAACATGTTATGATCTGCTGTCACGCAAAATCTAATGTTCACTCCGTTTCGTTTATACATTGGTCCGTTGTAATCTTTAACAAATACCTCGCACGGCTTCTGCCATTCTGGTTGTTTAAGCTGGATATTAAAGGTTAAAATATCATCATCTTTGGTGACCTTATCGTAAGTCTTCCAGCCATCTCTTGTTAGCACTTCAGTATCTAGAGACAGGCAATGCCAATCATTTTCAGGATTAAAGGGTGCTGGTATCTCTTCATTGAGTTCTATCTTGTCCAGCAACTCATTCAATCGCTCAAGCTCGGCCTCCACATACTCCTTATCGAAAATCACTTCTTCGAAATGGTGATCCCAATATCTTGTCTTAGGCGTCTCTTTATTCCTCGCTATTAAGTACCCTCGCTCCATTCCTAACCCGTACAAATACAACTGCACTTGCAAAAAATATTGTGGGTGAGCCTGCTTAAGCCCATTCTTACGTATCTCTTCAAAGCTCCTTCTCGCTAACGCCTTTGCTTCCACCAATACCGTCTCGCCTGCATTATTTGTGGCTAAACCATCAATATGTCCCCTTAACACTTCCCTCTCGCCGTAAAAAATAGACACTTCCTTCTGCTCATCATGGATAACGTAAGGAGCTCCTGGTAAATTCTCTGCCGCCCACCTTAATATCGACGCCTCGTGGATATTCCCTTCCTCAAACGCTCGCTCCGTTCCTTCCCAAGGCGGTAGCCCGACAATTCCCCAAGCTTCATATTCTACTCGCCTTGGACAAGCCCCTGCACTACTCACTCGTATGTGGCTCATCGCTTACCTCCTCAAATACCAAGATGTCCCTTGGATCAATCTCCAACAACTCGCACACTTGGTTTAACCGCCTAATAGTAAAATCCACCCTACCGCTCTCCAAGTAATTGTACGCATCAGTCTTGTAACCCATCAAACGTGACAATTTGTGCTTCGTCATGCCTTTGTAAGCCCGCAATCCTCTCAACTTGTCTAAATCTACTCGCACCTTAACCATGTTCGCACTCCCTCCTAAAATCATATTATTCGGTATTCTCATACCTAAAATTATTATACCACACTATTGCCTATGATATAAAAATGCCCGTGGGTAGGAGAGAGCGAGCACCCCACGGGCTGGCTACAAACAATATATTAAAGTGTAGCCTACTGCTTGAAATCCTCCCAGGCCTCACCAAGTTCGGCCTTTAATTCCTTTAATGCAGCCTCAATTAACGCCTTAATCTCCTCAGGCGTCAAATCCAACCCCATATATTCAGACATATCGCTCAACCACTCAGCGGCCTTTTCGTACTTCGCTGGTCCACCTAAATCCTTATATGCCTGCTGAACAAACATTACAGCAATTCGGGCCAATTCCTTCTTTGTCTCCAGTTCATATATGATCTTCTGCACCTTCTCCGAGCCCAGCTTCTTCTGTATCCATGCCACCAGGTATACTACAAGTATCGGCACTAACACCGCAATAATGTCATACAACAATCTCAAAACCGCATCATGCATCTTATTTCCCTCCTTTCAGTTTTTCGTATAGCTTTGCTAACATTGTAGCTACTTCCGCTTTTGTAGCTGGCTTGTCTGGATAGAAGTATCCTTTTTCATCTCCCTGCACAATTCCCAAATCGTACAACTCTTTTATATACTTATACGCCCAATGTGTCTGCGGTACATCTTTCATGCCTTGCACCTCCTTTACTAAAGGCATTCCAAAGAAAAGCAATATACCGTTAGCTATGCCTACTGCACACTTCCTTTGGAACGCCTTGTTTTTAAGTAATACCTCTTCCTCGGGATTGCTAATAAACGCCAACTCCACCAACACAGCTGGCATTTTTGTATACCTTGTTACGTAATACTTACCCTGCTTAACTCCTCTATCCCGCAACCCGATTTGCTTCACCAACTCCGTCTGAATAAACTGTGCTAAAGTCTTGCTTTTGGCGTCTTTCGGATAATACCATGTTTCTGTTCCATGGGCTGTTCTATCATTTGACGCGTTGCAATGTACCGACACAAATACATCGGCCTTGGAGTTATTCGCTACATCACACCTTGCTTGTAGCTCATTTGGTTGCTTGGCTGTTCTCACATCTTTATCGCTATCCCTTGTCATTACCACTTCCACGCCCGCATTTTTAAGCACATCCCTGAGCTGTAAAGCAACCTGGAGCGTAATATCCTTTTCTTTCGTCCCGAAATACCCTACAGCGCCAGGTTGAGTACCACCATGGCCAGGATCAATGCACACCTTCATCGTTGCTCCCTCCCTTCTTTGTCTCTTCTCTCTTTATTCCTGCTAATGCCCACAATTCACCAGTGGTAAATGCAAACCAACTCGCTATTAACGTTGATGGCTCTGACCCAGTGTGCCAATATATCAATAACACCGCCACCACAAACGCCGCATTTAACAATATCACCCATCGCACTACTTTTTTAGAAAAACGCTCTTCAGTCATCTTTCTCATCTCTCGTCCTTGCAAGTATCTCGTCAATTTTTGTTTCTTGCCTTGCCATTTGTATTTCAATTTGGTGTAATACAGCCATCAACTCTCGCAACGCCTTTGTATTGTTATCAATCACAGCAACCAATTCCTTGCTATTATCAGCAGGCTTAGGATTGCTGATAATCTTCACAAACACGTAACCAAGTATGGCTATTGCAAAAAATGCAATACCGTATTGAGCTATTTCTGTCCCTGGCATCCTGCACCTTCTTTCACACCTCTATCCATTGCTGACCATTTGCCACATCAAAAATGTACAGCTTCTTCTCATCTATCCGATAAAACAACATGAACGGCTCTGGATTATCTGGGAAAATACGTCCAGCTAAAACGACTGAACCTTCACCGCGCCGAACTACCTCTTCATCGATGATTAAAAAATTCTCATTGAACGCTTCCCTACTCACTTTGTCTGTTCCAGAAAAAAGTCTCAATTTTAACCTCGGAGTAAACTCTGCCATGTCTATTTCCCCCCTTCTAATTCCCTAATCAATTTTACACTACGATAGCCAGCCTTTGCAAGGAAGGATAGAAATATCGGATTGTACTTCTCTGGCTCTTCCTCAATATCGAGTTCTTGTAATCGGTTAAACAGCCCCGTAAATATCAACTTTGTAGCCATGCAAGTATCCTCTGCTGGCCTGTCAAACTTACCCCAATAATCCCACGACTTACCTGGACAACCTCCCATGCATTCCTCGTAAAATGGGCATGGCTTACAATATTCTTGCTTTGCCCTCTCTTGCTCCACAAACCGCTTAAAATTCTCATGCTCATAAATCTCTTTTACGTCGCTGTAATCATGTACATTACCGAAATACACTTCCTTTGTCCAATCTCTTCCACACGGCATTAAAGTACCATCAGGATGTATCCCGAACCACCTACCTACGCAACTGCTATGCTCACAAAACGACATGCCGTATCCAATCAAACGCCCAAGCCACACCTCCAACAACAATGATGGCCTCGGATTGTTTTTGTCCACAATCCAATAATCGAAAAATCGTAAAATGCCTTCTGCCATCTTCTCAGCGTCTACGTTTCTCGACTGCTCATTACTATGTGCATGAAACTCAAAGTTCATTTGCACTTCCACATTCAACCGCTTGAAATACTCATACTCGTCAATTATCTGTTCCACATTCTCTGGCATGATAACTTGTATGACACCGAATGGAATTCCCGCTTCCTCCAACATCTTAAAGACATGCATCAGCCTGCCCGTGTCTTTTCTGGTTAACTCATTCTTTATACCGTCAAAGCTAAGGCCTGGCCTTATTCCAAACTCCTTAAAGAACGCTATCGCATTCTCGTCAATCAACGTCCCATTTGTCTGTATCTCAATCCTTACATTATCATCAATGCCACGAATAATGTTTGACGCTTCCCTCAACCAATCTACACCCATAAGCATAGGCTCTCCGCCATGCCAGATCCACTCCCGAACTCTTCCCTTAAATAACTCAGCTGTCTTACGCACTGTATCTAAAGTCATATCGCCCCAGCTACCTCTATTTATCCTGTCGTAACAGTATGGGCAAGCTAAATTACACCTATGCGTAGGCTTCACTATTAACGTTATATCCCGCATAATCCCGTCCCCTTCAACAAGTGATTTGGCCTAAAGCCATTTTGGGCTAAAAGCGTCAATGCCACAGGATTCTTATAATCCTTAAACGACAACTCCTCCATCGCCTCAAATATCGCACTTATAAATGCCGCTCTTTCATAGCAATCCTCTACCACTGGAGCATATACATTTCCCGCTTCTAACGAATTCACAGTGCACCCTCCTTGGCATATATCCACAAACGGACACCCCTTTGCTTTGCATTCCTCTACTCTCTTATTTTTTGCTTCTTTCAACACCTTACGCCACTCGCTATTGAACAACTCTTCCACCGACCCGAAATCGTCAAGCTTCCCATCAAACCAATCGAACCACCTATCACATACCGTTACTTTGCCATCTGCGGTTATCGAAATGAAATTCTCAAAACAATCGCCCGAAAACATGCACAAGTAATGGCCATTACCTAACATATACGGTATGAACTCCTCGAAATTCCTCACCCGCACAGGCTCTTTATCCAACGCCCATGTAATAAACAAATCATACACCGCCTGCTTATAATCCATCGCTAATGTATCAGGTAAATATCCAGTCCTCGGTGATGGGAATACAGTATTAAACTGCCAGTACTTCACTCCTACCTTCTTCATGTGGTCGTACAAGTTTACAAGGCTATCTGCATTATGCTCTCCTATTACGGTTATCACACCAAATGTTATTTTATTAGCGTTCATTTTATCAATTGCTCGCTCCACTTCCTCGGCGTGGCCTCTGTATTCCTGCTGGTACATTCCATCGTACGAAATAGACACGCTCATTTTGCCTTCCTTCAAATACTCCAACCAAGCGTCTGTACCAAACAGCACTCCATTACTCTGCATTGAAATATCCTTTATCCCGTGGTCGTTTAAGAACTTATTAGCTTTACGGTAATACTCCACACCCATCATTGTCGGCTCTGAGCCATGCCAAATCCATATTACATGCCCAGCACCTTCTACAAATTTAACGGCCTTTTCTAACAACTCCCAGCTACTATCAGCATTTTTCGAGTAATCCCTTGCAAAGCAATACTTACAATTAAGATTGCATCGCTCCGTTACACGAAACAGAACCTTCACTAAGTCAGGCATCTTTCAACCCGCCATTCGCAATTTGGTCAAACAAATCCTTTATTAAGTGTTCCTTGTTATATTCCAATCTTTCCTGCCACTGTTCTTTGGTTAGCCCAGGCTGGTCAAAGAACCAAGCGTCAATATGCCTGCTCCTCTTCTCTTCTCTATTGTTATACTTCCGAAACAGCTTCCACTCTTCCAAATCAAAGTCCGACGGTAAAAATTCTACGCTCATCGTCTCACCTCCTTAATGCCTTACATCCACAACCGAAACGTGTAAACTCATACACTGGACAACTCCCGCATTCAGCTCCAGACATACTCGGCTTTGCTCTTTCTTCCTGCCGAAAGTAATCAAATATCTCTTGTGCATTCTTGTGGCTTCCAATATTCGTCCTCATCTCTGGCATACCGAAACACCTTATTACTGTTCCATCAGGCATAACGTCAAGCACAGGCTTGCACTCTATCTTATCAAATATGCCAGGCGTATTTGCTCCAAGCTCGAATAACTCCTCTTTACTAAACAGACACAACGGAATAAATGAACAATCAGGCCCAACATAAAGGCCTTCTTTTCTCGCTTCCCTGTAAATCTTCATTACAACTTCCTTGTACGGCTTGTAATACTCAAATACCGCCTTATTCTTTTCTTCATGCGTCGGAGCTACAACGGACAACCTCAACACCCTCTCAACTCTATACTTTCTCGCCAAATCGAAAATAAAATCAAACTGCTGGTTGTAATCGTAAACATTCAACCCTAATGTTATATTCACTGGTGAATTGCTAATCGTGGCTAAATTCCGTTCTATCCTCTCCCAAGCCTTAACACCTACCACATCTGGGCTGTTTACGTTAATCAATACCCCCACCCTTTTCACAAAGCTTGCCATCTTTAACGCCATTGCTACGTCATCGCTAAATGTTCCATTACTAAACACCAACACCGCATTAAAGAAATCATCGTTAATAACCTTATTCAGCAACTGGACAAACCTCGGGTGTAAGGTAGGCTCGCCACCTATCAGTCGCACTTCTCTTTCATTACTAACCTTCAGAAAATTAAGAATGTTTGCAAATTGCTCATCTGTAATCCAATAGCTGTCTTCCTTCCTTATCTGCCACGCAAAGCAATATGGACAGTTCAAATTACACGCATTTGTTAACGCTACATTCATAAGCTCTCCTCCTAATGAATATCGCTATGGTCGACATACTTCTCATACGCTTGGTTTACATGATTAGAATAAACGTCATACCCAACATTATTGTGGTCTTTGTAAACCGTGTAACCACTATTTTGATGGTCGGAATAAGCCGCATACCCAGTATTAACAAAATCCACATAAACGTTATAGCCAGTGTTAGTCCAATTGCTATAAGCGGTATAGCCTGTATTTTGCCAATTACTATAGGCACTATACCCAGTGTTAGTATGGTCACTATAGGCACTATACCCAGTGTTAGTGTGGTCGCTATAAGCACTATGCCCGCTATTAGTATGGTCGCTATATACCTCATAACCAACATTAGTATGGTTGCTATAAACTTCGTAACCTTTCAAATACTGGTCACTATAAACGTTATACCCTGAATTTTCATGATTGCTGTACACATCGCCATAACTATTCAAATGGTCAGAATAAGCACTATAGCCACTATTCCCCCAATCTGGATATTTGTAATAACCAATTATCGGATCGCCAGCATATCCTCCATTTTTCCAATTGCTATACGCACTATAGCCAGAGTTACTATGAGCCCCGTAAGCACTATATCCAGTGTTATGGTGATCATCATAAGCACCATACCCCGTGTTCTGCCAGTCGCTGTACCTACCATAGCCTGTATTTTTCCAATTGTTATAAGCACCATATCCCGTATTAGTCCAATCGCTGTACCTACCATATCCAGTGTTAGTATGGTCGCTGTACTTGGAATATCCTGTATTCGTATGGTCGGAATACTTTGTGTATCCTGTATTCGTATGGTCGGAATATTTTGTGTACCCTGTATTCGTATGGTCGCTGTAAACTGAATAACCACTATTCGTATGGTCACTGTACTTCCCATATCCTGTATTCGTATGGTCGGAATACTTCCCATATCCCGTATTTACCCAATCGTCATAAGCCGTATATCCTGTGTCAGTATGATCTACATAGGCCAAATATCCACTATTCGTATGGTCATTGTAAACACTTCCAGGCACTTCTATCGGCTTTGCTACTGCTTTAATAATCCCAGACTTTGTCGCTATCCTTACACCACTATCCGCTACACTTCCAGGCGATGTAAGGTCTAACTCCTTTATTCCACTCGGCAAAGAAATACGCACATTTGATGGCTGTTCGCTCTGCCCTATATCCACCACTCGCAACGGTACGCTTCCACTAAGCTTTGCCACCTTCAACACACCGACAGCTGGTGTCTGCACTGCAAATGCTACTGGGCTTGTCCAATCCATCATATTGCCTGCACTATCCCATACTCGCACCTTCCAAAAATACACCATATTTTTCTGGCAAGTTATTGCATACGTCTTTGTACCCGTAAAATTCCCAGCTATAAGCCCTGTACTGTTCCAATCGCTGTCAATTACTCGCTTGTACTTTATCTGAAATCCAGACGCCGTAAATCCATCGTCTAAGGTAAAAGTCAGGTTTACGGTTAAACTACTTACCACCACACCCGACGGTGACAAGCTCTTTATATTAGTCGCCATTATAGGTCACTCCGCAACCAAATCCTTCCTACCGCTGGGTTTGTAGGATCTGACGTTCTAACTTCTAATGTCAAGGCCGCTGAACTCTGATTCCTTATGTCTGGAATATTCTGCAACTGTGTCCAGTCAACTGTTATAGCATCTGCTCCACCCTTCGCATGAGTACTTGCATGGGATGATGGCGTATATGATGACGGCTTATTCGCCAAATCATTCCAGCTCAATGTAGCTACTTGCACCCAGGCACTTCCTGTATCGTAATAAATTGCCTTTGTATCTGTAGCAACGTAAATTCTTCCCACCACACCCGCACTCGGCCTTGATGCCAATGTCCCTGCTTTTGCTTCTACTACTCCACCGCTATTTTTTACTGCACTTATCAGGCTTGGAGTAATATTATGCGGGTTGACAGCTGCTTTGTGCTGGTCTAATTCCGTCTTAGTCGCTACTGTACTATCGATAATGTCGTAATTCTCGTTTACCGCCGCACGGCTAACTACCTCGTTAGCCTTGGGCTTCTTTATTCCTAACCTCGGAGTTAAATCTGGCATTACGCAAACACCTCCAATTCGTCCCAAGTTAATTGTAACGCATCCAACCCATCCCACGTTAACGCCAAATCATCCAACTCCTGCCACGTAAAAAAGTTATAAACAAATTCAAAATTCAAATGGGCTGGTATAGTTTCTCGCATTGCTTTCTGAAAATCTGCCACATTAGGCGGAACACCCTTAGCATCTACGAAAATAATCTTTAAAGCGTAATTCTCAATATCTTCCACAATCTTTATTACGCCATACTCGAAACTTTCTGCTACGCTTTGCAACAATTTATGTGTAGCTGTCTGTGATGCCCTAAGCTTAGCCAATATATTTGCACGTCGCTCCTCCACCGCCTTACTCTCATCTACAGGTAAGCCAAGTGCTGTTTCCCACTTCTCCAAGCCCCAAGTCGCTGTATTCACAAAGAACTGTTCCAATATCTCGTCTAAAGTATCGTTCAACCTATCAATTTCATGCCCTTGTGCATCCCAGACACTTCTCATTACGTAACTGGTAAGATAGTACGGAGGCATCCTTTCCAATATCCTATTTCCCGCTTCACTTATCATGTAAATGTCACCGTCCCAAGCACAGCTACTTCCTGCTCGCCTATCGGAATATTATTTGTAGCACCATTCACCAACAGGTTGGAATACTCCACCACCCCAGGCGTATCTAAAATAACGCTTCCAATCTTCACATATCGCACATCATTATCTTGCTTAAATGTCAATGACTTCAGGTACTGTTCCACATTCTCCTTAACCGCTAATTGAACTGCTCCTACCTCATACCCAGTAGCTACTACTAAGTGGACACTGACATTAATAACAACTGGGCTTGCAGGCTCTATATACACCCTCGCACCAATGGGAGCTTTGCCATCGCCAGTGTCTTTGCTGAACAAACTCTCATACGCTATTTTGTCTATAGTAACTGTGTTAACGGTATCGGTCTGCAACCTCTCAATTCTCAACTCGAGATGGTCTTGCCCATTCCAATAAAACTGCTGGCGCACTTCACTTGACGCATTTATGTCATCTGCACTAAACACAGTAAAAGCATCTTCGGTACTCGACACATCCTTCTTTGCCCATGCATTCTGCTTACTATTCCAAACACCAACTTTCAGCAAATCGTTACCCCCATCCCCCACCACCGCACTATAAACAATTACTTTCCATGTACCAGGTTGGCTAAATAAACTGTCAAACTGTACATGCTTCACCATACCCGAACCGCTACTACTATACGCCATAACCACCTGGCCTGAGTTAATCGTCACTCCATACCCCGATATAGTCAACGCCTCTGCTTCGCAATCTATATGCCACGGTGGAGCTATATACTCCCTAACTCTTCCCAACAATACCTCGTCAGCAGGATTCTTTTCCTCATCCACCAACGCTACGCTTACTGTTCCATTGCCGTATTTAAGTGGCACTACAGACACTGCCCCAACCCCAGGCACCTCCATCGTCCACCTAATATAATCAGCTTTATTACCACTAGAACCTGGATTACGCACCCGCGCTAAAAACCTATTTAACAACGACTCGTCACTTTCTACATCTGCACCACCAGTAGTTGGCTGTTCATTTATTACACTCGCCACACCCTGCAATGGAGTACCTAACACCGTTATCGCACCAGCCACCACATTCCCACTTGCTCCTTCTTCTACTGCTTCAATAGGTATTGTCACTTCTCCAGCATCGCCAATTATTCCTTGCTTTGTTGTAACAAAAAATACCGCTGGAGCAAGCTCGCTCGATGGCGTTGAAATAATCGTTCCTTCAGGTATCCCAGTCCCAGGATCTCCCCTAAATGTCACATATCCAACAGACTTTGCGGCTGGCCTTCGATACACTCCATGCTCGGCACATCTCAGGTCTAAATATGTACCAAAGGTAGTTTGAGCAAATCCTCTACGCAACACTTCCTGAGCCCAAATTGCCGCTTCGGTCAACTCTACCGCTACTGGCGATAAAGCATCGTATATAAAAGACCCTTGGCTCTTATCCACATCATCGGGCACTTGTGCAAGCAAGGTAGCTAAAATGGTTTCGTATGTAGCATCTTGTAAAAATTCTGGTAGTTCCATTCATTCACCCCCCTAAATAAACTTTTATTTCCGCTGGTACTCCTGCGGCATTCACGATTATAAAGCTTACAGTCAGCTCATCGCCGCTCCACTCAAACGTAAAATTCTTTACCTCTGCTGTCCTCGGATCTGTCATAAGTGCCTCTGTAATTTCCTTTTCCAACTCCGCTTCGGTTACAGCTCTGGTCGGTTGCTTCATTACATTTTCAATATCCACGCCATAGTCCCAGTTATAAACCACAAATGCAAGCCTCTGCGTTAGTACGGCCTTTACACACCACTGAGCCCAAGTCGTCAGCCCATCAGCCTCTACTACATTGCCTGCTCCATCTAACACGAAGTCCCCAGTGTCAAAGTCAAATAACCAACTTTTCGGATATGCGATACTGGTATCTTCTACCGCCTCCACCAAATCTGGCATATCAAACTTCGGATAAAGGTCTGGCATTTATCCACTCACCACCTTACAAATTATTATCGGATCTCTGTGCTGGTTAATCCAAGCCACCAACACCCTATCGCCAGCCTTGAGTTGTGGCTTTAATTCTATCTTCACGCTCTCAATTTTTTTACTGTTCCAATCCCATCTCGTCTGCGGTGTGTTATACGTCTCTGGCGGTAACGGAGTACCTTCTTCATCGACAGGATATTCACCCATACCAACTATAGAAAAATCAGGCAACGTAATATCAGCGGTAAACTCAGCCACCATATAATCGCCCTTCTTAATTGGAGCGGCAAAGCTGTCAAGCTTCAAACTCAAATCTTCCTGTATTACGCCCAACTCTAAACTATCAGGCCGATTAGTTATGGCCTTAATTCTTTCATCAAACACTGCCGCAAGCTGGCTGACCGAATCCTTCCTCATTTTACCTCCATCCGCATAGACTTTCTTCCGATGTCATGCTCCACGCTCAACACTTCACAATACCCGTTTACCGTTCCAGCTACAATTTTGACCTTATCGCCCTTCCGAATAAACGGCACATCCACCGTCTCGACTGTTATCCTTCTCTTGGGCTTTCCGCTCTCATTCAATATCTCTTTCGCATGCGCCTTAGCATCGGCCAAACTATCATCGCTCGCCGCTTTTTCTATCTTCTGCAATATCCCATATTTCGTATCACCATCCAAAGTAACAATGACTGGAGCTCTTCCTTCTTCATCCTCCGCACCTATCACCCTAACACGTGTTACCAAATTACTGATACTTAAATTGTTTCTCACCGACACAACATTCTCGTCATATTTGAAAACGTATACATCTTGGTTGCTCATCTTCTTTAATACGTTAACCTTTCCTTTTATACTGCGTACAATATACTCGCCTGCTCCTTTATTTTTGCACTCCTTTAATATGCTTTCAATCATATCAGCCACACTCATCGCCCTGAACACCTGCTTGGACAACGCTACGCCTGGTAACTGTATTTCGCCAATAGGAATATTCCACGCTCTAAAAATATCTGTCAACACATCTTTCGCCCTTTGCCCAGCTCTATAATATCGGTCATCCTCGCTCTTGAACAAATACACTAAATTATCGTATGCTTCTACCTCAACACTCCCCAGCGGGTCTGTCTGTGCTGTCCAATCAAATATCGTTCCACGGAACACTTCCTGCCCATCGGCAAATACGTATAAAGGAGTGCCCAAAGCGAGTATCTGATGCAACCATTTATTGCCTATTTTCTCGTTATAGACACTTATAAACAAATACGCTGGCAGTTCTCCTTCATTCTCTCCAAAAGCCCCAGAAATCAAAAATGGGCTTAGATCAATCCTCACCCCGTTGGTATCTACCGCCTCAACTTTATATTTCAGCTTTAATACGTCAACCAATTGTCAGCACCATCCCAGGCCTAATTAAATTTGGATCTTTACCGATAACGCTTTTATTCTTCTCATATATCTGCTTCCACTTGCTACCATCACCGTAAACCTTCTTCGCTATCACCCACAATGTATCGCCAGCTTTAACTGTATATGTCTTGGGCTTTTCTGGTGGCGTTCTTTTCACTGATGCAGTGGTAGGCGTTTGCTTTGTCGCCTGCTCCTTCTCGGTATACACAATTAACGGCCTATACTCCACAAACTCAATTGAGTACTCGCAGTCTCCATATCCACCAGTCCATGTATGGTCAAACCTCGCAATGTAACAGTCCATGTTAATCGGCGTCTCGGTAATTAATAACCTTACTTTTACATTGTCACGCCTCCACCCAGAAATTATTCCGACTATAGCCTTCGGATCTTGCCAATCCTTCACAAATGACGCATTCTTCCTTACAGCCCCTGGAAGAAATCCTTCCCAACTTATCCTCGCTGGTGTAATGCCTCTTGCGTATGTTATTGTTCCTAACTCAATTATATTTGTGTCAAGCATGTACGTCTCAGTATTAACCACCAACGCCTTAGGATTAATGGGCAGGTGTATTTTCTTATTGCCGCCTGTAATGTAAAATTCCATGACTACACCACCACCATATTGGAAAATGCCTTCCTCAAAGCAGGAGCTAACGTATCCACTATTTTATCGACTGCCTTGTCCACATCAGCCTGATTATTTATAACGACCTCTTCCACCAACCCCCTGGTATCCAAATTAACATTTACCACTTTACTCGTTTTCGCTCCCGACTCCACCCTCACAACGGGCTTTGTCTCTGTAGGGTATGCTGTATTCAAAGCACCTATTAGCACTCCAGCCTTCTGCCACAATTCATATGCTCTCTGTGTCCTTGTTAACGGGATTACAGCCTCTGCACCTCTCTCAGCTACCACTCCAATATGCGGCTTTGTAAAAATACCGCCTAAAGCATGCTTCGTAGCAGTACCAGTGATTGTATCTATCGCCTTTTTTACACCTTCATTAATACTCAACGGAAGCAAAATATTATTAACATCTTGCGTAACAGTCATAGTAGGAGTTTCCACAAGCCCAGCCTCTTTCTCAAACTGGCTGATTATGTCTAAAATAGCCTGTTCCGACACTTTTTGGCTCTTACTATTACCATATGGGAGCACATTACCATTTTTAATTAACTGTTCAGCTTCATACCTTGTATAACCTTGTGCCATTAAATCAAGAACTTGCTGTCTCTGTGGTGTAGGATTCTCAGCAATTTCCACCACAAGCGAACCTCCAAACCCTAACCCTGCACCAACTAAAGCACCCTTCCAACCGAAAAATTTTAAGCCTAAACTCGCCCCTAACAAAGTCATAAGAACCTTGTTTGTTTTTATCGCATTCCACACGGCCTTGCCTACTTCTTCCACCAATTTAGTAGCAAAATCTACTGCTTTTGGTAGTACCTTTGGTAGCATATCTTCAAATACTCCACTAAAGAAATCACCAAGTGTAGTCCCAAACTCATCTATCTGCTTTTTGCCATCGCCCTTTATCCATGCCAGCATACCATCCAGCACCTTCTCCAATGTCGCTGTTAATTTTTCTAATAACGACATATCCTCCCAGCCAGGCAATGACGTAAGCTCCTTTACAAATTTCTTAACTCCTTCATACATCCTTACAAACGCATTGCCAACCTGCCGCCCGAAATTGAACAGCCTCTGCTGTAAAGCCGTCACTCCACTACCCGTCCCAGTCAATGCGTCCGTAATCTCTTTTAATATTCCTTCAACTGGAGCAAGCATACCTTCTCCGAACTGCGTTATAGTCATGGTCAATGTATCTTTTATAGTTGACATCATTCCTTGTAGTGTTCTTGCTTGTATCTCACTTCCTCCTTTATACTTCTCCAACGTCTTGAGTATCGCCTCCATTGACTTCTTTGCAGGAATACCAGCCTTCGCAATATCATCCAAACTTTTTACGCCCAAATTCTTAAGTACATCTTCCATAGGTATCCTCAAACCTAACGTTACTTGACGTAAATCCTGCAAATTCAACCTACCACTTTGGGCTATCTGCGTAAATCCGAGCATTGCTCCCTGTATTCCTTCCATCCCCGCACCTGTCATAGAGCCTGCATCGGCAAACAATCTCAATGTTTCTAAAGTCTTGGAAGTAGCATTGTTTACTCCGTACATCCTTGAGTATAACGGTATTAGCATCGTGGACAACTCTTGGACATCCCTATATTCAAATGGCGTAATAGCTGCCACTTTTTGCATCTCAGCAACAAACTTTCTGGCCTTTTCTTCTGTACCAAGGAAAAATTTAAAGGACAACCTCGCCTGCTCCATTTCCCCTGCAAGCTTCAATGGAGCAGCAATTGCGGCTGTCATTCCAGCCCCGCCCGCCGCTAAACCCAACCATGTAAATGGGCTCGACACAATCCTGCCCATGGTTGAAAACGCACCTTTAACCATCCCAACACTTTTATTTAATGCGGTCTGTAATACTCTACCTATCTTCGGCACGACACTACTAACCATATCTTTTGCTTCTATCAAAATGGAATGCTTTGTCGGTACTCTTTTTAACGACCGCTCCACACTATTCACTACAGACGTAGTTCTATCTACCGCTGTAAGTGTAGTTTTATATTGTGTATTCAAAGAACGGGATAGCTGCTTGTTTACAAGCTGGGCTTTCTGCTGAAATCGGTTAATCCTCTCTTCTGCCTGCGAAAGCGTCTGAGCTGAATTGTCCTTTGCATCAATGATAAGTTCAATCTTGTAACTTTCTTCTGCCATTCGCTACCCCCCTTTAATCTGTCTAAAGAAGTCTGCTTCCCCCTCCAACTCAACAATTACCGACGCCCTTAGAAAATCCTGCACCTTCTTTGGCTTCGCGTAAAATTCATCAGGCGTTATTCCACATCTTTGGAGCAGGTGGTGGAGTATGGTCGCCTCACCACCTGCCCTGATTAGTTTTTTAACGTTTCTACTCGGTCTGCTCCTTCATCACCATAGCCGCTGAGCTTTTCTATCAGCTCGATAACCGCATCCTTCTCACCACGCTTCAACACCTTATCCACCAACTGCCATGCTGAAATAACTCCAGCCTTCTCCCACAGCTCTTTATTCTCCCACAGCTTCCTTGCGTCTTCTGGATGCGTCGCTCTAACAATCATTAACGAATTAAACTTTGCGACATTAAATTCCTGCGGCACGGCTAAGTTCCCGAACCTCTTATCCCTTACAGTCTTAGTGGCTTCCTGCCTACATTCTTCCGTCTCTTCATCTTGTAAGCCACGCACCCTGAAGCTGAACAACTCCTTCCCATCCCTAACGACACGGAATACCTCATATTGCTCGACTGTCTCCATGGCTTTTAACACTCCAGCCATGTCTTTTAAGATAGTATCTTCTTTTGCTAATAACTCGTCTTTATCTGTCTTGCTCACTCCTCTTTACCTCCTTACTCGTGGGCGTGTAGCACTCCCATAAAATTAAGCCTTGCATCTGGCGATCCTTTCTGCAACCCAGCTATAACCTTTTGCAATAGCCTTGCATCCTTTATCACTGTTTCTGTAAATGTCAACGTTACAGTGTAGGATTGCGGTATTGCCCAGCTAATCTTCTCACCCGCCGCCTGATAATCGGTATTAGTCATGTTTATTTGAGCTTGAAAAGTATTGACCTCAGCTAAGAAATTACCTTCTCCGTCATACAGCTCACCATCATACCCTCGGATAATGTGATTAGGCTGGAATACACCTCCATCAAGTGCTTCTATCAATTCAGGCGGAGCGTTAACTCTAAAACTCCAACTCCTCTGCACCACATCACCAGGTGTAACATTCACAATGTCAATTGCACCATCAGGCACACAATCCCGAAAAATATATCTTCCATCTGCCATATGCTCTCACCTCCCTTTATACTGGCGAAAATCTAAACTGGAATGTCAGGTATAGTTTTTCAGCACTGTCGGTATCATCTACCTGAATAACAAACCAGGCACTATCACCCTGTGGCGGATTAGCTGGATCTTCATAAATCGTACCACTAATTAACGCACCTTCCGTGACCATTTGATTAATCACGCCTTGGGCAGCTGCTAACAACGTAGCTCTTCCATTCTTATCATTATTTATTTTACCAACCAAACTGTCCCATGTGGCCGAAATTCTATCAATTAGTGCGTCTCTTGTACGCACTCGCCTTATCTTCCTCCAGCCCATGTCCATGTCAGCCGTAGGTGTAATAAACGTTGTAATTCCCTGCTCAATCTGAACCTGCTTTTGAGCATTATAAGTAAACGCTATTGCACCATTATTAATGGCGTTCTCAATATCGGTATTCGATAATGCACCTTTTACTGCTACTGCTCCACTCACCACTGCATGTGTCAAACTCTCTGTAATATCCGCACTTGCAATCATCCCTGCCACTCTTCCTGCGGCCTTATACCCTTCTACCACTTTACCGTCAGAGTACTCGAACCCGTTCAACACAAACACGATAGCTGGATCATTAAAGCTTCTTGCTGTAGCTAACCTTGTAACTAAATCAATGGTAGTCGGCTGGCTTAACACCGCCATAACCCTCTTACCACTTTCTCGCACCCTATCAATGTATGCTTGTATAGATGCAAACAGCGTAACATCTTCCGAGTCAACTACCAGAACATTCCAATCCTCTGCTTCAAGTGTAGTCAACGCTGATAAGACATTTTCATTTGTAATTGTCGGATCTGTTCCACCCTGCAATGCGGTATTAGACACATTCTTCACTGTACCATTACCATCTGCAAGCTTCTCAGCTACCACATACGGGTTGCCAGACTCATTTATAACCGTAACCAAATTAGTAGGCTCAGACGTACCTTTAGCAAATGTCAGCTTCAATAACTGCGTGCTACCTTCAAACAGTAAAAACTCCTTCATATTTGTAGATGCCAACGAATCCCTTATTGTAACGGTGAAATTATTACCCCTCGTGCCTGGATATTTCGTGGTAATTTTTACCACTTGCGCTGGAGTAGTATTACTATCTGTTAACGTAACCTGAGCTGGAGCTCCTGCTCCACCAACACGCACACCTACAATTTTTTTGCAGCCACCTCTAAACGCCTCTTGGAGCATATCTAAACTGGCACTTACTCCGAACTTCTCACTTATTACCTCTGCCGTCTCAATCACCGTCGGTGTCTGTATCGGCCCCCAATTACTTCTAAAGACTGCCGCTACAATTCCATTAGGTAAAGCTGGTACGACAGGTTGCCCTACGTTTTGTACACGAATATATACTCCAGGCCTTACTTTTTGCTCGCCACTACGAAATACAATTCCTGCCATTCTCTACACCTCTTTTCTGAGAAAATCTTGTAAATACCGCTCCATCTGGGAGCGGGTTGCTTCTTTCACCCCAGCCATTGTCAAAGCACCAATAATCGCTTCTGGTTTAACGCCTAAAGCCGATGCATTGCTAATAAAATCTTCCATGCTATAAACAGGCTCAACCTCTTTTATCTCAGGCTGAGTCTCTTGCGTTTTTGCCATTCCCTACACCTCCTTGGCTATCCTAAATGTCACGTCTCCAGACACCTCCACCTTATCAAGTATCGGCTGTACCTCTTTACCTCTCAGCATACCCATCTCAGCTTGCACGCTTATCTGTCCAATCGTTAAAGGATCTCTGTCCATCACTACGCTAAAGCCAATTATTACCAGCTCAGTCTCAGTGTTTACAGGTATCCTCCGAACATCCCCTAACCTCTCTGCTACAATCCTCAACCATGTCCTTCTTACAGATGGATCTGCCGCCACAAGATGGCCTACAATATTAAACGTCAGCCAATACATCGCTGAACTAACATTGTTATTTACCGAAAAATTTTCTATTCTCCAATACAACCCAGGCCTCGCATCACTCGGATCCCAACTGTCAGGTTCAACCTGCAACACAGGAATAGTGTTGCCTTCTTCGTCTCGCATAGTCCATGTTTTCTTTGTCCACTCCTTCAACGCATCTACAGGATCTGGA
>Ga0208938_1000548_pt1 | contig 27427 bp, 25 predicted proteins | sample AD_UKC125_MetaG_FD_184434 | JGI IMG/M metagenome (GOLD analysis project Ga0208938, IMG submission 184434) | Active sludge microbial communities of municipal wastewater-treating anaerobic digesters from USA - AD_UKC125_MetaG (SPAdes) (version 2) | ecosystem: Engineered > Bioreactor > Anaerobic >...
CAGCACGCCCTTGGGTATCCTGGCTCCCAGTTCTATGAACTTTTTCGGAGATTTGAGGAATTCCACGATCTCCTTGAGTTCTTCCTTTTCCTCGTCAGCACCGGCCACGTCATCGAATGTCACTTTCCTCTTTTCATCGGTATTGATCCGGGCGCGGCTCTTGCCGAAGGACATGACCCTGTTTCCTCCTCCGGCCTGCGACTGCTGCAGGAAGAACACCCAGAAGATAACGATTATGATCACAAGGCCAAGGGAAGGCAGTATCGATATCCACCAGGGCGCCGTCCACGGCTTCTCTCCCCTGAAATCCTTGACCTTCCCCTCTTTCCAGGCTTGCGTCACCAATTCGGTAAACGAATCGACCGACGGTATATAAACGGTATACACATTTGTCCTGGATCCCTTGTTTGGCGTGATCAGTTCGACTGTCGCTTCATCAGCCTTGAGCACTATGCTCTGCACGTTGCTGTTCTCTATATGTGCCAGCAGTTGGGTATAGCTGAGCTGTACCGGATTCCCGGAACCGGAATAGATAGTCACCAGGAAAAGCGCCAGCACCAATAACACTATATAAAAGCTTAAGTTCCTGAAATACTTCAAATATCTCCCTCCTGGCCCATCAATGGCTCAGTCTTCTTTTCAGATTATATTATATTAACATAAACTATTTATAAACACAACGGACGCTGGGGTCCTAACACATATATACCACCGGCGCCGTTTTTTTGTCTGCCTTCAGTGCTTTTTTTCGTAGACCTCTTCCCGAAGCGTGCAGACGTCCGGAAGGTTCCGGTATTTGCCTGCATAGTCCAGGCCATAGCCTACGATGAATTTGTCAGGCACTTCTATGCCCTTGTACTCGACTTCGATCTCCACCTTCCTCCTCGACGGCTTGTCGAAGGCGGTGCAGATCTTCACGCTTTTCGGTCCCCTCGTATTGAAAAGATCCCTGAGGTGCCTCAGCGTCAGGCCCGTATCGACCAGGTCCTCGACTATCAGTACATGTTTGCCGACGACGTCCAGATCGATATCCTTTATTATCCTGACGACGCCCGAAGATCTCGTGGACGCGCCATAGCTGGAAACCGATATGAAATCCATATCGACGGGTATCGTGATCTCCCTCATCAGGTCAGCCAGGAAAATGAACCCGCCCTTCAGCACCCCGACGAGGACGAGTTCCTTGCCGTCATAATCTTCGGATATCTGCCTGCCAAGCCTTTTTACCATCTCCTGTATCTGCTCCCGCGGCACCAGGACCTCTTCGATATCATTCATCATAGTCATGACCCCTCCGATTGAATTCGATTTTCAGCACTTTTTTAGTATTTTCAGTTACCTTGAATTTATCACTTATTTTATGCCCTATGACCCAAACGACCTCGTTCCCCTTGCATACGAGCGGGATACGGCTGCGCTCTTCCCGGGGGATCTTGCTGTCGATGAAATATTCCTTGAGCTTTTTGGTGCCGCCTGATCCAAAAGGTCTGAAAATATCGCCTGGCCGGCGGTTTCTAATATGTATTCCCTTTTTCAGAAGATCATAATCAAAATACTGCACGTATGGATTATAACCCAGCGATTTATATTTATCAATACTCAGCACCGGGTGGACCGATGCCTCCAAAACTGCTCCGGCCTCCGGCACCACCGTCGTACCGGGCACCTCAATGTCCCTTGAAAATTCGGCGGGACACTGTTCCTCTTCTCCGGGATTCCCATCGTGAAACACGTTGAGCACGCCATATGAAACGGATGCCTTTATACCACGCGGCAGTTCGGCCTGCATCCCGGTAGTCCCCTTCCTGACAAGGTCCGACAATGCCTGGTAATGTACACTGCCGACTCCTTTTGCACTCCCTGCCGCATGCATGACTGCCTGCCTCAGTACGCGCATCAGTATCGCGGGGTCGAGTTCCCGCAGCCTGGCGATTTCCATGCCGACCCTCCCGTCACCGCTTTCACGAAGGGCATATTCGAATGCCCCGGCAGCGCATTTCTCCAGGTAACGCTGGTCGGCGGCGGCGTTTTCCGCCAGCCTGCAGAGGCTGTCGACGATGCTGGCGCCAAAATTTTCATTTATATAGGAAAACAGGCCGAGCCGCACCTTATTTCGTGTATACTCGCCGGCAAGGTTGGTGCTGTCGGTCCTGGGGGAAAGCCCGGCTTCCCTGCAGTACCGCTCGATCTCTTCCCTGTCCGTGGCAAGCAGGGGCCTTATTATGTTCCCCCTCATGTATTCCATGCCGCAAAGTCCCCTGGTCCCGGTGCCCCTTATTATGTTCAGCATGACCGTCTCCGCCTGGTCGTTCCTGTTGTGCGCCACCGCGATCTTAGCTGCTCCCACGGCTTCCGCATGCCTGCCGAACTCGCGGTACCGGACCTCCCTGCCGGCTTCCTCGACAGAAATGCCCATTTCTGCGGCGACCGCAGCCACATCCGTCCGCAGGACATGCAGCGGTACGCCCAGTCCGCTGCAGAGGCGTCCCGTGTATTCCTCGTCGGTATCCGCCTCTTCACCGCGCAGCATGTGGTTTACATGTACGGCATACAGTTTCATCCCGAGTTCGTCCCGGAGGGTACTTAGCACATGTATAAGGCAGACAGAGTCAGGTCCGCCCGAAACACCTGCCACGACGCCCTCTCCGGGTTCGATCAGTTTGTGCGCGAGGATGGTATCCAGGATCTTCTTCTGGAATTTCAGAACATAATCACTGATAGATTTCATCTCTTTCCAAATTTGCAAACTTGGTATATTGGCCGAACCATTTGAGATAAATGGTTCCGGTAGAACCGTTCCTGTGTTTTGCGATGATGACTTCGGCAATGTTCTTTTTATCACTGTCCGGATTGTAATAGTCGTCCCTGTACAGGAACATGACGATATCGGCATCCTGTTCTATGGCGCCGGATTCCCTGAGGTCACTGAGCATCGGCCGGTGGTCCGTCCTGGACTCGGGCCCCCTGCTGAGCTGCGACATGGTCACTACCGGCACGTTCAGTTCCTTAGCCAGTATTTTTAGCGACCGCGATATTTCCGATACCTCCTGCTGCCTGTTCTCCGCCCTGCCTCTTCCGCGCATCAGCTGCAGGTAGTCGATCACCACGAGCCCGAGCCTTTTCTCGAGCTTCAGCCTTCTGCATTTTGCCCTGATGTCCATTACAGTGAGGCCCGGAGTGTCATCTATATATATGGGCGCCTCCGACAACGGGCCCAGGGCTCTCGCTATCTTCTTCCAGTCCTCGTCGTCAAGCTTGCCTGTCCTCATCTTGTGGCTGTCGACCATGACCTCGCTGCACAGCATCCTGTTCACGAGCTGGTCCTTGGACATCTCGAGGTTGAACAGGGCTACCGGTACATGTTTCTGGACTGCCGCATACTGTGCTATGTTCAGCGCCATGGCCGTCTTGCCCATGCCCGGGCGGGCTGCTATAAGGATGAGGTCCGAATTCTGGAGCCCGGCAGTTTTCATGTCCAGGTCCGTAAAGCCTGTAGGCACCCCTGTTATCGGGCTTTTGCTGTTGTAAAGCTCTTCCAGCCTGCTGAAAGTTTCGAGGAGCACGTCCTTGATGTGGGTGAATCCCTGAGTGCTTCTCCTCTCGATAATGTCAAATATGGCCTTTTCCGCTTTGTCCAGTACGAACTCGGCTTCCTCGGCCTCATCGTAACTCATACCGGCGATATCCTGCGCCGCCTTTATCAGCCTGCGCAGCAGGGACTTTTCCTCGACGATCTTCGCATAATGCCTTGCATTGGCAGTGGTGGGCACGGCACTGGTGATGCTTGCAAGATAGTCGATGCCCCCGACCTTCTCAAGCGTCCCCCTCTGCTGCAGTTGCTCCGCTACGGTGATGATATCCACCGGTCCCGCTTTTTCCACTATGTCAATTATGGCTTCGCATATTTCCCTGTGGTCTTCCCGGTAGAAATCCGAACTCCTGATAAGTTCCGTCACTGTCGGGATCACGTCGGAATCGAGCAGCATACAGCCGAGCACTGCCTGTTCTGCCTCGATATTGTGAGGTGGCACCATCCCCAAGGCACTAAGATCCACTTACGACCCCTCCGGTTATCTGTCATCTGATATCTGTTATCTGTTCTCTTTCTCCGCACCGTTCCCGGCTCCCGCACCGGTCCCGGTCCGGTCCCTCACTCCGACTCTATCCTGACCTTCAGCCTGCCGCTCACCTCAGGATAAAGCTTCACGTCGATCTCGTATGTCCCTGTCGTCTTGATCGTATCGGGTATCACTATCTTCTTCCTGTCAATGTCCATCCCGAAATCCTCTTTCAGTTTATCCGAAATGTCCTTGCTGGTGATCGATCCGAAGAGTTTCCCGTTTTCGCCCGTCTTTGCCCTGATCACCACTTCCACGTCCCGGAGTTCTTCGGCCAGTTCCCTTGCCTGTGCAAGTTCCCTGTCCCTTCTGCTCTTTTCAGCTTCCTTCCTGGTTTTCACGATGTTCAGGTTGCTTTGGTTGGCCTCAACGGCAAGACCCCTGGGAAATAAAAAATTCCTGGCATAACCGTCGCTGACATTGACCAGGTCGTCTTTCTTTCCAAGTCCCTTGACATCCTGCTTCAATATGACTTTCATATGAACCTCCGGCTTATGTATTCGGTTTCGCCATTTCTTCCTTGTAATCCATTATAGCATATTTTAACCTCTCTTTTGCATCATTTATGTCCGTGTCGGGAAGCTGCGCTCCGGCCACCGACATGTGGCCTCCTCCGCCAAGCTTCTCCAGTATCATTTGCACGTTTATATCTCCGAGGGACCTTCCGCTTATCCAGACTTCGCCGTTGACGCTGCTCAGCACGAACGAAGCCGATATCCCGGAAAGGTTCAGCAGTTCGTCGGCCGCCTTTGCCGCTATCATCTGCGGATTGTCGATATCCTCCCCGCAGACCGATATCGCTATATCTCCGTCTATCAGTTCGGCACTGCTGACCACCGAGGAGACCTTTGAATAAGTCTCGATGTCGTTCTGGAACAGTTTCTTGACCACTACCGTGTCGACTCCCTGCCGCCTCAGGTAGGATGCCGCTTCGAATGTCCTGACGCCGGTCTTGAACGTGAAGTTCTTTGTGTCGACGACTATACCGGCATAGAGGGCGACTGCCTCAACCTGGCTCAGCTTCAGTTTTTCATCGATATACTGGATGACCTCCGTGACGAGTTCACTGGTGGAAGACGCGTATGGTTCCTGGTACGTCAGCACAGTGTCCTGTATGTAATCGGCGCCCCTCCTGTGGTGGTCTATCACCACCGTCTGTTCACTTTCGTCGATCAGTTCCGGTACTTCGGCAAAACTTCTGCGGTGGTTGTCCACAATGATGAGGAGCGTCTTCCTGGTCATAAGGGCCAGGGCTTCGCTACCGGTTATGAGCAAATCGGCATATTCCTCATCTTTCCTTATCATCTCCACCAGTTTCTCGATGGTGGGGTTTATCCTGTTCAGTACTATGTACGCCTCCCTGTCCCTGCTGCGGACGACCCTGTAAAGGCCGAGCGATGCGCCCAGCGAATCGATATCGCCGTTTTCATGCCCCATGATCAGCACCCGGTCCGACTGGTCGATCAATTCGCGCAACGCATAGGCGATGACCCTTGCCTTCACTTTCGTCCTCTTTTCCAGTTCCCTGGATTTCCCGCCAAAGAAGCTGAAGTTTTCCCCGTTTTTCAGCACTGCCTGGTCGCCTCCCCTGCCCAGCGCCAGGTCTATGGAAGCCGCAGCATACCGGAGGTTCTCCGCCAGCGTACCGCCGTTGAGCCCGAAACCGAGGCTGAGGGTGACAGGCAGCTTGTTGCCTATGTTTATTTCTTTCACGGAATCGAGTATGTCGAACTTGTTCTCCTCAAACTCCTTCATGTATTTCTGCTCGAATATGAACAGGTATTTGTCCCTCTCGAACTTCTTGATGATACCGTCGGTGAAAGAGAACCAGCTGACCACCCGCTTGTCTATCTCGGCAAGTATCTGCGGCTTGAGCGGATCTTCCATGCTCTGCATCAGGTCGTCGTAATTGTCTATGACGCATATGCCGGCGACTATCCTTTCTTCGGTATATGTCTGCTTCAGCGTGACGAGTTCTGTCGTATCGATGAAATAAAGGATCAGGATGCTGCTCATCACGTCCTGCGGATCACGCCTCGCTACGCTGATAAGAACATTGTAGTACCGCCCGTCCAGGCTTATCTGCCTGGATATCGGCATATGTTTCCGCTCCTCGCTGTCCACAGGCAGTTCGCTGCGAAGTTCCTTCACGACGGTCTTGACCGCATTCTCGAAAATCTCCGTGTTCTCTGAAATATCCCTGAAGGAGGAGTTGTACCATATTATAGCTCCGTCCGGTTCAGCTATGACCAGAGGCATCGGGAAGTTGAGCAGAGTATCCTTCGTCGCCGTGTCGATATTGAGGTTCAGGTTCTCGATGAATTCGGATATTTCAGCCTTCCGCCTGTAGTTCGTTTTGATGTTGTGCCAGGCAAGATAAGCAAAGAGGATGAAGCATGGTATCGCCACCATCCAGTCCAGCACTGCTATGACCGCCGTCAACAGCAGTATGACCCATATGTGGATGCTTACCTGCGGTATCAGTCTGCTTAGTATTTTCTTACTATCCATATCCCGGAAAGGGTGTCCCCCTATTTCTCCTTTCTCCTGCTGCTGCCCAGATGTTTTGAAAGCTCTGACAGGTCGCCGTAATATTTTTCCGCGTCATTGTTTTCCACGAGTCCCAGCCTGACCTTGCTGCGTATCTTTGCTTCGACGGCATTGTAGCTGACGCCGAGACGCTTGCCCAGCAGGTAGCTTATCAGGATGATGTTCGAAAGCACATCTCCTACCGATTCATGCAACTCCTCCCGGGTGCCTTCAGCCAGCACCTTGAAAAGGTCGGCCACTTCAGTTAGCATTTCGCTTTTGAGGCATTCAATGATCTTAATGTTCCTCGTTATGTCTATTTCTTTTTCAGGCAGTGCCATATACTCAACTCCCAACCCCGGTTTACTGATATTTTACCACATTCTGGTATTTCCTGCATCAGGTTTTATCGACGCGGGAAACCGGGTAAGAGCCCAATATCTTCAAAAACGATGTTTTCCTCTTCACCATCGTCAGGGCGTCCCTGAGGTCATCATCCTCCCTGTGCCCCAGGAGGTCCACGAAAAATATGTACCTGCCGAGCCTGTTCTTCGTGGGCCTCGATTCGATGCGCGTCATGTTTATGTCCCACAAGTTGAATATCTGCAGTACCCTGTAAAGGCTGCCGGGCTTGTCCTCAGTGGAGAAAATGATCGAAGTCTTGTCGTTCCCGGTCCTTTCCGCATCGCTCCTGCCAAGTACGATAAACCGGGTGATGTTGTTGTCATGGTCCTGGATATCTTCTCTCAGGATCTCAAGGTCATATGCCTCCGCCGCTGCCCTCGATCCTATGGCAGCCATATCGCCCGGACCGGAGGCAACTTCCTCTGCGGCCGCGGCAGTGCTGTGGGCAGCTTTCAGCACCGCATCCGGCAGGTTTTCTGAAAGGAACCGCCTGCACTGGCCCAGGGGCTGCGGATGCGAGATCACTGTCCTGATATCCGCAAGATCCGTGCCCTTCCTGGCCAGGAGATGTTCCCTCACCGGGATGACCACTTCAGCCCTGATCCACAGGCCATTGTCCAGTGTCATCATATCCATGGTCGCATTGACGGCGCCTTCGATGGAGTTCTCTATCGGCACTATGGCCTCGTCAAGCTGCCCGTCCTGCATCGCAGCGAATATGTCCGGGATCGTCGGGTAATCCCTGGATATATATGCAGCCTGCCCTGTGTACTTTTTCATGGCCTCGTGGGAAAATGTCCCTTTAGGGCCAAGGTAACCTATCCTTTTCATGCGCTGACGCTCTCCTGAAAAATTCGGCTGATTTGGCGTATATTATAATACAACAAAAATCCCATTTTTCCAACCAGGTTATCGAAAAGCGAAAAAATGTCGTATTTGTTTTTGCCGGACGTCAAAAGGGTAAATAAATAATGGAAGGCAACGGGCATGGAGCGTTCAGACCTGGCAGCAGAAGCACGGAGAGGCATAATTGTTTCCCAACCTCCAGTACCTGCTCCCAGGGAGCAGGGCAACGGCCGGACCGGCGGATGACCGCTTCCGGCCGTTTGTTTTGCCGATAAAAAATCCCTCCTGGTCCGTGATGGATCCGGAGGGATTCACGCATATGGATCAGTCAGCCGTAAACGGCAGCAGCGCGATGGTCCTCGCCCTCTTTATCGCTGTCGTCAGCTGGCGCTGATGTTTCGCACAGTTCCCGGAGATCCTCCTCGGGAGTATCTTGCCCCTTTCGGAGATATATTTCCTCAATCTTGCGACATCCTTGTAATCTATTTCGGTGATCTTGTCAACACAGAAAGCGCAGACTTTCTTCCTGGATCTTCTCTTTATATTGGCCTTGCCTTCGCTTCTGTCATGGTCCTTGCTAGCGCTCTTGTTATCCTTCTTCGCTGACATGCCAAACGCCTCCTTTCCGTTACATGTACAGGGTTGCCGGCCGATGTCCGGCCTTAAGGCCATTTTCAGAACGGCAGGTCATCATCGTCTGCAGGGAAGAACCCGACATCGTCATCCGTCCCTTCCGCCGACGCAGGCACGAATCCCTGTGCGCCTGCCGGGCTGTACGGGGATCCTCCTTCGGTCCTGCGGGAATCAGCAAAGTACACCTCGTCGGCAATTACCTCCGTCACATAATGCTTTCTGCCATCGGCGTCGTCCCAGCTCCTGTTCTGCAGGCTTCCAACGACAACGACCCTCTGTCCCTTGGTGAAATACTTGCTGCAGAACTCCGCAGTACTCCGCCAGGCGACTATGGAGAAGAAGTCCGTCTGCTTCTCTTCGCCCTGCCTTGCGAACCTTCTGTCCACGGCGAGGGTAAACGTGCACCTGGGTATGTTGCTCGAAGCAGTGTATCTCAGTTCAGGATCCTTTGTAAGCCTGCCCATCAAAATGACCTTGTTCATACGACCACCCTATTTGTTCTTCTTAATGATCATGTATTTGAGTATGCCATCCGTGATCTTGAATATCCTTTCAAGCTCACGCGGAAAATCGGAATTCGCGCTGAAATCGGCAAGCACGTAGTAACCCTCGGTCTTCCCCGCGATCTCATAGGCGAGCTTCCTTTTTCCCCATTCATCTACGTTCTCCAGTTGTGCTGAGGTCTCCAGCAGATTCTTGAACTTTTCGACAAGAGCTTTCGTGTTTTCCTCGTCAAGATCAGGATCGATGATGAATATGCACTCGTATTTGTTCAGCATGCGATTTTCACCTCCTTCTGGACTAAACGGCCCTGCATCCGATGTGCAGAGCAAGGATTCTGAGTAATTGTATCACAACGCACAGGTATGTGCAAGCAAAATGTGTACAAACCTTTTCTCACATCATTTTGAAGATGATCGCTGCCAGCAGGAGGACCGAGACAGCCAGCAGGATGTTGACCACAGTATTTACCGTTATCCCGGACCGAAACAGTCTCCTGAAAGACGGCCTCCTTCTGCGTTTTTTCTCGAGACCGTGCTCCTTTATGTATTCATTAATGATCCGCTCTGCTTCCCTGAGCAGGAAATCATCCCCCGGCCCCTGCCTTCCCTGCGCTGTTTTGCCTCCACTGCTGTCGGCCTGTTCGTCCGGCCTTCTCCTGAGTATCAGTATAGCCTCCTCGATGAGATTCGAGGCGATATTTTTTATGACTACTATCCTCCTGGAATCGCCAGCCACCATATCCATCCTCCAAACTATTCCTGTGTCGTCCGCCGGCAATATCCGGCGGCATTTCCATCAGGTATAGTTTGTGGAAAGCAACACGGAATTATTCAATTTCTTCCTGTATTTCAGCCTGCGGGCTGTTGTGTTTTTCACAGCGGTTTTTTCCAGACCTTCGCCACGAGCACCGTCATGTCGTCATACGGACGGCCGCCGCAGCGCCTGGCAGCCTCCTCGAGGATCGAGTCGGCTACGATCTGCGGATTCAGGCTCTCCAATTGCCGGATGTATTTCAGCAGGGCCTTGTCGCCCGGGTCATCACCGGTCATGGCGTCTGTCACCCCGTCCGTGACCATGATGAGCATATCTCCTGGGTCCAGCGTTTTGCGTGACAGTTCCACGTCCACGCCGGGGAGTATGCCCGCCGGCAGCGACGCCGACCTTACCACTTCCACCCTGGAATCCCTCCTGATAAAGGTTGGAGCGGCGCCGATCTTGATAAATTCTGTTTCCCCGCCGGACAGGTCTATCATTGCAATGTCCATGGTACATGCGGCCTCCTCTTCCGATTTCAGCACCAGCACCGAGTTGATGAGGTTTACTGCCATCTCCTTGTCAAAGCCCGATTCAAGAAAACTTTCGAGCATATCCACGGCGGCCCTGCTCTGTACCGACGCACTTTGCCCGGTGCCCATGCCGTCGCTCAGCGCCAGCGTATACTTGCCGCCGACCCCTTCCATGAACGAGAAGCTGTCGCCGGAAACCCTGCTCCCGTATTTGGGCATACGTGCGACGCCGGTCGTGATCCTGAGGTTTTCGGCTTCCACATACTTAAGGACGCATTCCCCGCCGCTGTATGCCGTGCAGCCCTCATCACAACGCATCATCCGCCTGTCTGCGGTCTCCGAAACGATCCTGTCTATCATTTCAGCACATTTCCTTGCTCCTCCGCATGAGGCATGGCGCACGTTTATCTCGTATTTGCCCCACAGCCCCTTGTATGCGACCACTTCCACGACCCTGACGCCCTCTTTTTTCAGCGCTGCCGAAATGGCATCCTCCAGCGGGGTCATGAAGCTTATGTCCGTATCGATCTCCTCGGCAAGATTGCCTATCACACGGGACATGCCTTCAAAATGCCTGCCTATAACGGACCTGCTCTCGCTGATCCGGCTTTTCCACACGACTCCCACTTTGAACAGTTCGTACATGTTATTGACCGCATTGACAAAATCATCTATCCTGGGACATTTCCCGATGAAGTCGTCCGGTATGTCGCTTTCCTCGATACGGCCCCTGGCTTCAAGGCTTTCGACTATCCGGAACATCACCTGGTATGTATCGTAAAAGCTGCGTTCCCAGCAGTGCAGGCACAGGCTGCAGTCGCGACATATCCTGTCTGCTACCCTGTCGAACAGCACATTGATATCATGTTTTCCACCGGGAACACTGTTGCGGGCTGTCTCACCGAAACTCCTCGACAGCGCCATGAACGCGTCGGCAAATTTTCTGAGTCTTTCAGCCGTCAGGTCCCTGATCCTGCGGGAATAAGACTCCCTGTCCGCGATCCCGGGGGACTTTCCGGCAAAGGGAGCAGTAAGCCGGTCTGCAAGGCTGCCCGGAACGATGAAAAATATAACTGAAGCAGCCAGTACATCCCTGAGATATAGCGCCGTCTCCACAGGCCCGTTGAAATATATCGCAAGGATCATGTTGCCCAGTATTAAGCCAAGGGCTGACCCGGCCTTTCCAAGGACGCTGAGTATGCCTGCAAGCATACCACACAGGGCATATGCCCCTGCCGTGGAAGGGGTGAACCCCGCGGAAGTGCCGATGATAAGGCCTACTGCCGCCCCCGTCGCGGCGCCGGCGCCCGCGCTGCATTTGAAGCTGTAGAAAAGTACCAGTAGCACGCACAGTATGTTTCTCAGCGAAAAACCGAACAACTGCAGCGTCCCCAGGCCGGATACGGCCAAAGCGGCAGTGAGGCCCGCACTCACGGCCTCTTCGCCATCCAGGGCCACCTTCCCTGCCATTCCTGAAATAACAGGTATGGAAAACCTGAATATGAAATAGAACACAAAAGAGATAAATGAGAAAAAGACCGATTTGAGGACATCATACAGCAGGAACCCCCAGATGCCCGAAAGCACCAGGTAAGGCACCAGGACCGAGATGAATACGACAAAAGCAGCCCATATATCCATCTTTGAATCGGTCTTTTTCAGCGGTATCGATAAAATGTAAAACAGCAGCATCGCTGCGGCGTTGATATACAGAAGTTCGGGCGGGCCCGAAAGCAAAGCTCCGAGTATGACAGCCACGGATGTCATCAGTCTCGGGACCCCTGCACCGCAGGAAGCGGCGAAGAAAACCGCCCCAAGCGGGACCGCATCGGAAATGCTGCTGCCTGTAACCAGGAGCGCTGTAAGGAATACAAGGATCTTGTTCCTATGAAGGTAAAGCCTGTTGATAAGCTTCGGCAAATAGCCGGGTTTACTCATTTGTACAGCGGTGGTCTTCATCTCTTGTCCCTCCCGTATCACAGATTATAACGGAGGGGAACAGGTTTTTATGTCATTTTGCGGTGCACGGCCAAAAAAAGTTTCTGACACCGTACTGCAAAAACACGGAATTTTTGCTATCTATCTTTTCATACCGCTGTTTTTCGGTCCGACATTCCACCCGGGGGTTTTCGGCCCGGTATCCGGTCCGGGAGCTTTATCGTTTTTGCTGTTTTTATCGTTTTTGCCAGTGTTGCCGCCGTTTTCCTTTCTTGTGTCGTCCTGCTTTTTCTTTTCACTTTCCTTTCTGCTGTCCTGATCGTCCCGTTTCAGGGGATCCCTGGCGCCCGGCTTTTTGTCGTCTTCCTTACCGGTCTTGTCTGTCATGACCGTCTTCATCTGACCAAGCAGTTCGTTCCTGAGTTTTTCCCTCTCTTTTTTCAGTTCGTCCCCCTGCTTCTCAAGGGCCTTCCATATGTCTTCCCAGCCGGGCTGCCCCTGTTTTACGTTCTTGCTGTCCTTGCCGCCGGCACTGCTGTCCTGCTTGCTTCCGGCGCTGCCGGATCCGGCCTTGCCGCTGCCAGGCTGGCTGCTGTTGCCCTGCCGTGGGTCATTGCTTTTGTCGCTCTTTTTCTTATCGTCATCCCTGCCCGTAACGGTACCGGGTTTGGCTCCCGGTCCGGCTATGCCCGCGGTGCTGCCGCTTTTGCTGCCGGCACTGGCATTCCCGGTTTTCCCGGCATTGGCGCTCCCGGGTTTGCCGGGCGCACCGGGGGCGGGTTTGTCAGGTTTCGCCTTGTCTTCCTTCTTCCCGTTGTTCTCTTTCTTTGCAGCATCTTCTTTCTTCGGAGGTCCTGCTTTTTCCCCTGTGTCCTCTTTCTTCCCGGCAGGCTCCTTCCCGGCCTGTTTTTCCTTTTCTCCGACCATCTTAAGCAGGTCCTTTACCGGGGTGTTTTTAATTTTCTCAAAATCAGCCCACGGAAAATGATCCGACACTTCCTCGATCAGGGCCAGCCTTCCCGGCGTGACGCCAAGCTTATGGGCCGCTTCCCTCTGCTTCACGCTGGTCCCGCCCACGAGCAGCTTCGAGTTGACATTGTCCTTACTGAGTTCCCTGGCCGCGGTATCTTCCATTTTCTTTTTGAGCGCTTCGGCTTTCTTTGTGCTGTTGCTCGATACGGTGAGCATCACGACATTTTGCAGCTTTGCGCCGACGGCCGGTTTCTCCGGCTTTTTCCCGGTATTTCCTGCCGGCTTCCGGGAGCCGTCCGCGGGATCTCCAGGGCCGCTTTTGCCGCCTTCCGTCTCTTTCGCGCCATCTTCCGGCTGCCGGCTGTCGGCAGGTGACCGGGGACCTGTGTCCTTCCGTGCAGGATCCCCATCCTGCTCCGATACCTCGTCCCGGGCACCGGGCACATCCCCCGGGACCATGCCTTCGGGACCCGCCGCCGACTCGATGAGATAACCCTGCTCCACGGCGCTGCTGATCAGCATCATGACTCCGTCTTCCAGTCTCATGTTCCTGAGGTTTTTGTCCCCGATGAGCCTGCTGCCGTCTTCGTTCAGCGCTTCCACCCCGATTATCCTGTCATATATGTTTGCTGTCAGGCCGATGCTGGGGTTTATGTCGAAATCGACGTAGCTGTATGGCATATTATAACTGAATATGCCGATCCCCAGCACGACCAGGAGGGACGCGGCAACAGAGGCGATCCTGTACATCGGCTTCCATCCGGCCAGAGCCTTCTGCAGCCTGCCTGTGTCCGTTTCCGCGCCGACCGTCATACCGGGCTGGGCCTTTATTTTCCTGAACTGCCCGTCCTCTGTGAGTATTACCGCATATTTGCCTGTTATCTCCATTACGATGCCTCTCATCTCCGCCCCTCCTTCCTCTACAGTTTTATGTAATCCTTGATATACTGGTAGTCCCCTATTGCAATAACAACTATGGTTATAATATACTTTCGGAACCTTTCGATGAATTTTCGGGGTAATCCTGACGCTTTCTCCAGTTCACTGACAGGAAGATATTTCCTGACCATTATCGACTCCAGCATGTCGGGCCTTGACAGTATGATCCCCGCCAGGACGGCACACTGCTCCCTCGTTTTCCTGTGCCTGGGCGATACCTTTGCCAGGTCCCGGTATGTAATGTTCCACTGTCTGAGTTCTTTTGCAAGTTCCTCGATCTCTACCCTGCGCAGTTCTGCGATGTCCCGGTCCGAAAATTCGCGGATCGCTTCATCGGCGCCAAGGTCGATTTCAGTTTCTCCGTCCTGGGCGTATACGTTCAGCGGCACGACGTCCCTGTAGCGTTTTTCTTTCCTGTAATAATCGATGAGCCTGCGTTTTATCACATTCCTGGAAAAAGTGAAGAAATTGCCTTTTGAACTGTCAAACGACCTGATGGCTTCGACGAATGCGATCATGGCGATGCTGAGTTCATCGTCGGCATCGTAGCTCATGTACCTTCCGGTCACTTTTTCTGCGCATGACGCTATGAAAGGTTTGTATTCTTCTACAAACCTTCCCGTCTCTTCCGCGTTGTCGCGTATGCTGGATATCCTGGCATTTATGGCGTCGAACTGCATATATATCCCGTCCTGGCTGCCGGATCATGCATCGTTCCAATGCAGCGGCAGCGGGAGACAGACCGGAGGGTCTGCCCCTTATTCCGGGAAAATTATAGCATAAAGATCTGGGCCTAAGTGCTTTGTCACGATATAGTAACTTTATTGTAACCAAAAAATAAAAACAAAATAAAAAACAGCAGACACGCTTCTTCTGCCGTTTTTTATTGCTGAAACATCTGCCGTCCGTATTACTGCTCCATCTGTTTTCCGAGGAAACCCGCCGCAGACTGTGCAAGCTTCGCCTCCACTTCTCCCATCCTGCTGCCTGGATCCGTGGACAGGATCATCACTGCCCCGATCGGGTCGCCTTCCGCTATGATGGGCGAAATCACCTGCGACACGTATTTCCTTTCGTTACTCTCGTCAGCCAGTATGGAAACTGCCTTGTCCTCTGCGGATTTCGTCACGAAAGTCGTCTTTTCCTCTATTATCTTCTCCACTTCCGGGCTCAGCGACTTGTCGAGGAATTCTTTCCTGGACGCACCTGCAACGGCGATGATCGTATCCCTGTCGGCTATGCATGTTATGTGTCCGCTGGCCTTGTGTATCGATTCCGCATATTGAGCTGCGAAATCGCCCAGTTCCCCAATCGGAGAATACTTTTTGAGGATGACTTCTCCTTCTTTATCGGTGAATATCTCCAGAGGATCGCCTTCTCTTATCCTTAAAGTACGCCGAATCTCCTTGGGTATCACTACCCTGCCAAGATCATCAATTCTTCGCACGATACCGGTTGCCTTCAATGTTGTTACCTCCTTAACAGAATTGTTTAACATTGCTTTTTTAGTATTCATTGTTTATTGGAGTTTTATGCATAAACAACGGGCCGCCATTTCCGGCGGCCCGCGCAAAACCGGTGTCGTCCGTATCTGTCCTGGTATCGGCATCCTTATCCTGCCGGACCGTGCACACTTACTTTATCGAATCATAAACGGAATCCTCGATCCGAAATTCGGCCTTGTCCTCGAGTTCACTTATCCTCTGGTCATAAAGGAATTCAGCTCCGTATTCCCAGTATTCCTTCGCGCACCTCAGGCTCACGGGCTCGCCCTCGGCATATTTTTCCTCAAGCTTTATTATGTGATACCCGTACTCCGTCTTTACAGGCTCCTCGGTAAACCGGCCGGGTTCGAGGGCAAAAGCGGCCTGCTCGAACTCCTCGACCATTTTCCCTTTCCCGAACAAATAATCGCCGCCCCACTGGGCTGAGCTGTCATCCGAATTCTCTCTTGCCAGGGCTGCGAAATCTTCTCCTGCATTCAGTTTCTCTATAAGCTCTTTTGCTTTCTCCAGCGCTGCGTCCCAGTCTTCCTGCGAAGCATCTTCGTCCACCTTTATCAGGATGTGCCTGGCCCACACGGCCTCCTCGGCGTCATACCTGAACATCCTGTCGGCCTTGTACAGCCCCGTGTTCTCAGCGTAATATTTCTCGATATCCGCCTCGGTTATCCTGGCTATTTCTGCAGCAGCGTACTTTTCAACGATATATGCCTGCACCTCTATTTTTTCGACATCGTCTATGCTCATCCCATACAGTTCCTTGTAAGCCTTGTTTGCCTTGATCCTGTTGCCTCCGCCCAACGGTTCGATTATCTGCTGCCTGATCGCCTCGTCGAACCAGTTCCTTTCCTCCCTGGTCAGTTTTACGTTTGCCTCTTTGGCCAGCTTATACTGCACCTTCAAATTTTTCAGTTCTTCGAGAGTCTTTCTCTTTGCTACCTCGATGGGATCCTCGCCGCCTATCTTCGTGTTCCAGAACGTCTCCTCGGTGATATTCGGATCCGCCTGCTGAGCGCTGTAATACATCATCCGCTTCTGGTAGTCAAGATAATACAGGAACTCCGCCTCCGTTATCTTTTCTCCGTCGACTGTCGCTACTATCCTGGCGGCCGTGCTGAAATATATGACCAGTCCGACAGCAATGACCAAAACGATTGCAGCGGCTATCAGACCATACTTTGCAAACAGTGGCATCCCTGTTTTCCCTTCAGCGATCCTGCCGCTGGAACTCTTGTTTATCCTGTTATTCCCCAAAGTTATCTCTCCCCTGATACGATTATGGAAAACGATCTTTCTGTCCGCGAAAGCCGTACTGATGTCAACTTACATTATAATAGATAATCAGCCTGTATCATAGCTTTTTAAGTCCTGTAACAAAATTTTAATATTGTCGGCCAGTTTTTCCCCGCTGACCTGCGGTTTTTTATACACGAGGTGCGGAGAGGCTCCAGCACTGAAGAGCAGTTGCCTCCTGTATTTTTCGGCTGTCTTCGCGATCGCCCGGAAATCGATCTTTTTGCTGTCGGCAAAGGTAAAGATGACCGAATCCTTCTTCTCAGTCACGGCCGAGATGCCCAGCGACCTGGCAAGCGCCTTTATGTAAGCCACTTTGATCAGGTTCCTTACGGGTCCCGGTATATCGCCGTACCTGTCGATCAGTTCATCTTCGATGTCGATCACGTCATTATTATCGTTTATTGCTGCGATCTTCCTGTACATCTCGATCTTCCTGCTCTCGTTCCCGATATATGAATCATCGATGTATGCATCGATGTTGATATCGATAGTGACTTCCATGTCTTCCTTCCTGGCGGGTTCGCCCCTGAGTTCCCTGACCGCCTCTTCGAGGAGCCGGCAGTACATTTCGTAGCCGACGGCTTCCATGTGCCCGTGCTGTTCAGGTCCCAGCAGGTTTCCTGCGCCGCGGATCTCCATGTCCCTCATCGCTATCCTGAACCCGGAACCAAGTTCGGTGAATTCCTTTATCGCCTGCAGCCTCTTTTCGGCCACTTCCGAAATGACCCTGTCCTTCCTGTAAGTGATATAAGCATAGGCAAGCCTGTTGGAGCGGCCCACCCTGCCCCTGAGCTGGTACAGCTGGGCAAGCCCCATCCTGTCGGCATCCTCGACGATGATCGTATTCACGTTGGGCATGTCAAGGCCGGACTCGATTATGGTCGTGCAGACCAGTATGTCGAGTTCCCCTTTCAGAAAGCTTATCATTATGTCTTCGAGCTGTGCCTCGTCCATCTGTCCGTGGGCGACGCCCACCCTTGCATCCGGCACCATGGCCTGGACCTCCGCGGCCTTGGCTTCGATCGTCCTGACCCTGTTGTACAGGTAGAATACCTGTCCCTGCCTGGCAAGCTCCCTTGTGATAGCATCCCTTATGACGTCCCTGTTGTATTCCATCACATAGGTCTGGACCGGATAACGCTCTTCCGGCGGATCTTCGATGACGCTGATGTCCCTTATCCCGGTCAGCGACATGTGCAGCGTCCTCGGTATCGGCGTCGCCGTCAGGGTCAGCACATCGATCTCCGGGGAGAGGTTCTTCAGGCGCTCCTTGTGGGAAACGCCGAACCGCTGCTCTTCATCGATGACCAAAAGGCCGAGGTCCCTGAACTGGATATCCTTCTGGAGCAGGCGGTGCGTCCCGACCAGCACGTCGACATTCCCGGACTTCACGTCCCTGAGTATCCGCCTTTGCTCTGCCCGGCTCCTGAAACGGCTCAGCATTTCGACGGTAACGGGGAAATCCTTCATCCTTTCGAGGAAGTTGCTGTAATGCTGCTGCGCGAGCACGGTCGTCGGAACCAGCCAGGCCACCTGCCTGCCGTCCATCACTGCCTTGAAGACGGCACGCAGTGCCACTTCGGTCTTGCCGAACCCCACGTCTCCGCAAAGGAGCCTGTCCATGACCTTTCCGGACTCCATGTCACGCTTTATCTCCTCGATGCACCGAAGCTGGTCCTCGGTCTCCTCGTACGGGAACTGCTCTTCAAACTGTTTCTGCCAGACGGTATCCTTCGAGTATTGGAAACCTTTCAGCGCTGCGCGCTGCGCATACAGTTTAATGAGCTCTTCGGCCAGCTTTCTCAGTGATTCCTTTACCCTGGTCCTGGTCCTGAGCCAGTCGGAACCTCCGAGCTTGTTGATTTTTGGCTGCTTTCCCTCTGTCCCTATGTATTTCTGTACCAGGTCCATCTGGTTCGTTGGGATGTAAAGGAATGCCCCGTCCTGGTACCTGATTTTCAGATAATCTTTTTTGACACCCTCCACGGTCAGCATTTCCAGTCCGACATACTGGCCTATCCCGTGGGTCTGGTGTACGACGTAATCACCCACCGCCAGGTCGGTAAATTTTCCAGTCCGACATACTGGCCTATCCCGTGGGTCTGGTGTACGACGTAATCACCCACCGCCAGGTCGGTAAATACGCTTATCGGCCGCCCCTGGTATCTACCCCGGCTTTTTGCCGGTTTCCTGCGGTCCCGGCCGAATATCTCGTCATCGCTTATAGCGACGAATCCTATGGTCGGGTATTCAAATCCTTTATGCAGGCTGCCGCGGGTAATGACGACCTCCCCGGGCAGGACCGGCCTTGAGACTTCGTCCATGTAGACAGAATCGATCCCGTTTTCTGAAAGCGAGTCTCTCAGACGCTCCCCGCGCCCCCTGGTGCCCGAGAGCAGCAGCACCCTGCTTTTGCCGCGTTTCCATGCAGAAAGGTTCTCTGCAAGCAAATCCATGCTTCCCCGGAACGATCCGATGATCCTGCACGGGATGCTGTATTGCAGCGATCCCTTCGCAGATATGGCGTCGGCACTGACGGTGTTCATATATACGGGTTTTCTGGCCGATACGGCCGAGGATATCGATCCGTAGTCGAAAAACATGCCGGTGCACCCCGGAAGAAGGCTGCCCTTTTCGATCAGGGCTTTACACATCTCTTCATGCTCGAGCAGCAGGTTCTCGATGCGCTGCTGCTGCCTTGACGGCTCATCCATGAATATGATGGCGTCGTCTCCCAGGTAATCCGCCAGCGAACATGGCTCGTCGATAATATACGGGATGTACCTGTCGATACCGGGGAAATACCAGGATTCTCCGAGCCGTTCCATGTCCTCGTTTATTTTGCGCGCCAGCTCCGGGTTCCTTTTGCCCGCTTTTTCGGCGTCTCTCTTCACAGCCCTGATGACCGCTTCCCGGCCGGCATCGTCGAACACCAGCTCGCGCGCCGGAAGGATCCTGACGCTTTCAGCATGGCCGACGGACCTCTGGGTATTCACGTCGAACCATCTCAACGAATCTATTTCGTCACCGAAAAATTCGATCCTGACAGGATTGTCGGCATCGATCGGGAAAATGTCCACGATCCCGCCCCTTACCGCGAACTGGCCTCTCTTCTCGACGAATTCCACCCGTTCGTACGCGGAAACCACCAGCGTGCGGACTAGTTCCCCGGGATCCAGCCGTCCGTGGTCATCGACAGTTATTACATTGCGCAGGAGTTTGCCGGGATGGAGCAGCTTGTGGGAAACGGCCTCGACGGAAGTGACCACGAAACTGTAATCCCCCCGGCTTATCCTGTCCAGGGCAGACAGCCTCTGGTATACCGTGTCGTAGCTTTTGGCCTCGACATCGTAAAGCATGATTTCCTTTGCGGGGAAAAAGACCACTTCTTCGCCAAGAAAGAAAGAGAAGTCTTCAAACAGCCTCCTGGCCTGCATTTCATTGAACGCGACAAAAACACCCTTTTTGCCGCAATGCCGGCAAAGGGCATACGAAATATGAGCCTTCTGTGATTCAGAAGGCCCGATGACGCTGACCGGACGCAAGCGGTCCCGGACAGCGGCCAGTAACCGGTTGTATTCCTCCAGTTCAAGCAGCGGCTCGATAAAGTTCAGCATAAGGTTTATGATCCCGCCTGGGTCGTTCTGCCTCCGTCAGATTTCTCCGTCCCGGGCTTGTCTCCATTCCCGTTGAACCTGCTCATAGCTTTTTCTATGCCTTCAGCGACTATCACGGCTGCAGCCTCTGCCGCCCTCCTGATGCAGTCTCCGACCGTGTCCGCTTCTTCGCTGCCGAATTCGCCAAGGACATAGTCGGCAAGATCCCATCCCTCGGGTGCCTTCCCGATGCCGATCCTGATCCTCGGGAAAGCGTCGGACTGCAGGTGGTATATTATCGATCTCATGCCGTTATGAGTGCCTGAACTGCCTTTGGGACGTATCCGGAGCGCTCCTGCCGGCAGATCCGCATCATCATATATAACTACCAGGTTTTCCATCGGCACCCTGTAATATTCAACAATGTCCCGCACACTCTCTCCGCTCAGGTTCATGAAAGTCTGCGGTTTTGCCAGGAGGACCCTTTTCCCTTCTATCATGCCGTCACCTGTAAGCGCTTTGTGCCTTAGACGGTTCACCTTTATACCGTACTTATCCGCAAGCAGGTCGACAGCCATAAATCCTGCGTTATGCCTGGTGTTCTCATACTTCCTGCCCGGGTTCCCAAGACCGACGATGACGGTCAGGTTTCCCGGCTCCGCTCCCCCGGCCGGTTCATTCCTTCTGAGTAAAGAGCGTACTGATGGAAACATCTCCGTAGATCCTTTCTATTGCCTCGGCAAACAAAGGAGCTATCGACAGGGACGTGATCTTGTCCGTCGGCTTGTTTTCGGGAAGCGGGATCGTATTGAGCATTACCAGTTCCTTTATCGGCGAACTTTCCACCCTTTCGAATGCCGGTCCGGAAAGCACTCCATGTGTACAGCACGCGAACACCTCTTTGGCGCCCATTTCCATCAGCGCCTCCGATGCGTTCACAACAGTACCTGCCGTATCGATAAGGTCGTCTATGAGGACGACCCTCTTGTTCCTGATATCGCCGATGACGTTCATCACTTCGCTTACATTTGCCTTCGGTCTTCTCTTGTCGATAATGGCGATGGGGATGTCGAGCCACTCGGCAAATTTTCTCGCACGGCTGACACTGCCCACATCAGGGGACACCGCCACCATGTCCCCATGTTCGGGGAACTTTTCCTGGAAATATTTCGCCAGTACCGGGACGCCAAGCAGGTGGTCCACCGGTATGTCGAAGAATCCCTGGAGCTGCGGCGTATGCAGGTCCATCGTCAGTATCCTGTCTGCCCCTGCGACAGTGATCAGGTTTGCAACAAGCTTGGCAGATATCGGGTCCCTGGCTTTTGCTTTCCTGTCCTGGCGGGCATAGCCGAAATACGGCATCACCGCCGTGATCCTGCCGGCCGACGCCCTTTTCAGCGCGTCGATCATTATGAGCAGCTCGACCAGGTTGTCGTTTACCGGGGCGCATGTGGACTGTATGACGAAAACATCGGAGCCCCTGACGACCTCGCCTATATTTACGCAGGTTTCTCCGTCGCTGAATTTACCGACTGTCGCCTGACCCAGCGGCAGACCTATCCTTTCGGCGATTTCCCTTGCCAGCGGCAGGTTGGAGTTCCCTGCGAAGATCTTGATATCCTTGCCGTGAACGTTCATATCCATGCTCCTTTATCCAAGTAGTTCTATGATCAAATGTACAACATGCGTCAACTCCGCAGACGACAACAACCTCCACCTAAGCTGACCACTTTCCTGCCAGCCGGGCGAAGGTGACACGTTTTCCATATCGACTTTATCTGGCGCACTCCCGGAGCCTGCTGCCCAGTATGGACTCCAGCGCTTCGAGCTGTACCCGGTCATTTGCCCCGAGGACTTCGCTGCTGTCATGCACTTTGTACACCCCGACCCTGCGGCCCCTGGAAAGCATTATCTCCAGGGTATCCGTCAGGTAATACTCGCCCTGGTCATTGTCGTTCTTCAGGTACTGCAATGCGCCGGCCAGTTCCCTTGCCTTGAAGATGTACATCCCCGAGTTTATTTCCCTGATTTCCCTTTCGTCCTCATCTGCGTCCCTGTGTTCGACGATTTTCCTGAAACTGCCGTCAGGATTCCTGACGATACGTCCATAACCCGTGGGGTCCCCGACCTCCGCAGAGATCACCACGGCATCAAGATCCCCGTCAAGGAGACATTTCATCGCATTTTTTATCGTACGGGAAGTTACAAGGGGCACATCCCCGTAAAGGATGAGTATATATCCCCCGTCCTGCATATAGTCCCTGGCCTGCAACACGGCATGTCCCGTCCCGAGACGCTGTTCCTGCATCACGTACTCGGCCCGGTCTCCCATGTATCCCATCACCTGTTCCGCTTTATGGCCCACGATGATGACACATTTTCCGACACCCGCATCGCGGGCAGCCTCATACACCCATTCGATCATGGGCTTCCCGCAGACCTGGTGCAGCACTTTCGCCTTGTCCGATTTCATCCTTTTTCCCTCGCCTGCCGCGAGGATAAGCGCAGTGACATTCTCCATGGATGCCGTTCCTTTCAACCAGCATATATTATCACACTTTTAATACCGTATTTCAACTTTTGCGGCTGCAAAAAATAAAAAAAGACACTTCTCTCAAAGTGCCCTTTTTCGTCCGGATCATTCCGCAGATGATCCAGTCGATTCAGATGATTCAGTCATTTCAGCCGGCTCGTCCTGCGGCTCCTGCTGTCCTTCGGAAGAAGCCGTCGCCTCCTCTGCTGTCGTTGTGGCAATATATTTATCCAGGATAGCCTTCTGGATCTTTTCTCGTGTGGCAGCATTGATAGGATGTGCGATATCCTTGAATTCCCCGTCGGGGGTCTTTCTGCTGGGCATGGCAATGAACATCCCGTTCTGGCTCTCTATAACTTTGATATCGTGTACCACGAACTCGTTATCAAAAGTTACCGATACGACCGCCTTCATTTTGCCCTCAACGTCGATTTTCCTGATGCGGACATCCGTGATTTCCATTTATGTTACCACCTTCCCAAAATAATGTGTAACATATATATTCTATACAAAATGATATTTTCCTTCTTATTTGCCCGCTATTTGTTATTTTTGGCAATAATGATACCGGTCTGTCGTCGCACAGCGATATATGTCCGAAACCCCCGCTTTTACCTTCCTTCGGCCAGCAGGCGTGGACTGGGCTTTATGTCGGTCATGCCTGCCGCCCCGTCGACACCGTAAAGGGTCAGCAGTGAGAAGCAGTCGACCGGAAGATCCCTGTCCGGCATGTATGTCTCTATGAGCACTCCTGCCCCAGCGACCCGGCAGTCGAATTCCCTCGCCAGTTCCAGGATGCCTTTCGCCGTCCCGCCGCCCTTCATGAAGTCGTCGATGAAGAGCAGCCATGAACCGCGCTTCAGTGAACGCATCGGAAGGACCATTGTCTGTATCCTTTCCGACGACCCTGAAACATAGTTTATGTTCACGGAAGCCCCGTCTGTAGCCTCGATGTTGCGACGCGCTATCACAAGGGGTTTGCTGAGGTATGCTGCCGTCATGAATGCAAGGGGTATGCCTTTCGTCTCGACAGTGATGACATAGTCGACAGGCCTGTCGTGGAAATACCCGGCGAAAACCCTGCCCACCTCGGAAACCGTCCCAGGGTCATATATGGCGTCAAGCATATACAGGTAGCCCCCCGGAAGTATCCTTTCCTTCCCGGACAGTTCCGCGCTGAGCCGTTCGGCCAGCTTCAGCACCACATCCCGCGACATTCGCGGCACATATCGCACACCGCCCGATGCGCCCGGTATCGTCTCGATGGTACCGGCCCCGGTCTTTTCAAGCGAACTGCGTATAATATCGATATCCTCGCTTACCGAGGATTTCGCACAGTTGAACATTTCCGTGAAATAGCCGAGTGTGAAGATCCTGCCGGGCGATTCGCACAGTATCCTCTGCAGGACCGATATCCTTTCATTCCTGTGCAGCCTGTCCATACTACCACTCTCTTTCAGCCAAACCCGCGTCTTTTACAGTTTAGTACATTATATCACAGTTTTATGCAGGTCCGGTACGGCATCATTGCACCGCTGATATAAAAAAACGGGGAAATGAATAAAATAATATGTGCCTGGATATCCATTTTACTTTTGCGGGCATTTGTTGTATGATTTACTTAGCCATATTACGTATTCAGGGAGTGTTTGGCTTGAAAAGCAGCGGACTTTTAGGTTCCGGCAATATAAAGAAAGTCCACATGACAGGGATCGGCGGCATCAGCATGAGCGGACTCGCCGAAATACTTGCATATAACGGATACATAGTTACGGGATCGGACGAAAGGCCGTCCCCGGTACTGCAAAAGCTGGAGAAATCAGGGATCAGGGTGACCGTAGGCCATTTCGCCGAAAATGTTGCCGGAGCAGACCTGCTGGTGTATACCGCGGCAGTCAGGCCGGACAATATAGAACTCGTTGCCGCGTCCGGGGCGGGTATCCCGTGCATCGACAGGGCTACGCTGCTGGGCGAGATCATGGACCATTATCCCATGAGTTTTGCAGTTTCAGGGACCCACGGGAAAACCACGACCACATCGATGATATCGATGATAATGCTTGAAGAAGGCCTGGACCCGACGGTCCATATCGGCGGCATGCTTCCAGCGATCGGCGGAAGCACGAGGATAGGCTCAAGCGGGATCTTCGTCACCGAAGCCTGCGAATATGCCGGCAGTTTCCTCAAGTTTTACCCCCGCGTGGCCGTCATCCTCAACATAGACTATGACCATGTGGATTGTTTCAGGGATATAGACGATGTCAAGCACGCATTCCGCAGTTTTTCCGAACATGTCCCCCAAAACGGTCATATCGTCCTGAACGGTGATGACGAAACGGCCGTGGAAGCGCTCGGCGGCATCTCATGCGACATCACGACATTCGGCATGAAGGATGATCGCTATACATGGAGCGCATCAGGCATAGAGTTCGACGACATGGGATGTGCATCGTATACGCTGCTCCGCCTGGGCGAACCCGTTGCGGAAATAAAGCTGAAGGTGCCGGGGCTCCACAATGTCAGCAATTCGCTGGCGGCGATCGCCGCGTGCGACCTGGCCGGATGCAGCATTTCATCGGCCGCAAAGGCATTATTGAAATTCACCGGCACATGCAGGAGGTTTGAAATAAAAGGAGTAAGCGACGGCGTCACGGTCGTGGACGACTATGCCCACCACCCGTCGGAGATCACAGCCACATTGAAAGCCGCGGCCGGGTACAACCATTCGCGCATATGGTGTGTGTTCCAGCCCCATACATATTCCAGGACGAAAAGCCTGATGGACGATTTCAGCAAGTCATTCGACAATGCAGATTTCGTCATACTGACTGACATTTACGCGGCGCGTGAGACAGACACCGGTGAAGTGAACTCATCGATGCTTGCTGAAAAGATCGCCCTTTCCGGGAAGACCGCGGTCTATATCAAGGATTTCGAAAGCATAGTGGAACTTCTCGACAAGAACGTGAAATCCGGGGACCTGGTCATCACCATGGGTGCCGGGGATGTATACAAGGTTGGGGACATGTTCCTCGAGGCCAGGAAAAAGCTCGCAGTGAGCTAAGGCTCATTAGGCTTGTTTCTTTACTGTCGTCATTGCAAAGCGGATCTCACCCTCAGCTGCCGTTTTGTCATCCACGGCCGCCCTGACCTTCGCCTTTACTATCCCCATCTTCGAGGAAAGTATCTCGGCTTCGAGGCGGAGCACATCTCCTGGCATGACCTGCTTTTTGAACTTCATACCATCGATGCCGGCGAACACCCCAAGCTTCGCTTCACCGTTCTGCCCGTCTGTCTGTGCGGCTTCGGCATTCGCCGCGATCCCTGCCGTCTGCGCGAGCGCTTCCACTATCAGGACTCCAGGCATGATCGGGTAATCCGGGAAATGGCCTTGGAAAAACGGTTCGTTTGCCGTCACGTTCTTGATCCCTACAGCCCTCTTCCCCGGCTCAAGCTCGATGATCCTGTCCACCAGCAGAAACGGGTACCTGTGCGGTATTATTCTCCTGATATCCAGATTCGTCAGCATATATACACCTCATTCGTCCTTTTTTTCCTCGTTCGTTGATCCATCTCCCCGGCCGGCAGGCTCCGTTCCGTCCGCCACGCCACACTGTTCCAGTTCCCTGCAGCCTTCTGTCAGCCCTGGCAGTATCTCCCCGATAAAGTACCGCACACTGGCCAGGTCGGATTCGGAAAGCCTCCGGACGATCGAGCGGAACTTGTCAACGAAAGGATGGAGATTGTTGAGCTTCACCTCATTTATACATTCCACTATCGCGTCGATGTAGTCGGCACACCTGAGGATCTCACCTTCCAGCGTGTCGTCTTTCCCGTCGAAGAGTATTTCCCTGTAGATGCTTTTATATGGCTCCTCCATACTGGCCAGCAGGTTCTCCTCGACTATCTCCTTTTCAAGCATACCCAGCATGTCTCTCAACTGGGCGTTTTTGTATTTGACCGTGCTTATGATGTCACCGGTCATTGCCTCCACGACGTCATGGTTGATCAGTTTCCTGAACAGCCTGCACCAGTCCACTTTATTGCCGTTCTCTTCCTCGATGAGCGCAAGCATCTGCCCTACCTGCGCAACAAAAAAGGAATGCTCGCTGACAGTAGCCCGCTGGTGCATGAAGTCTGTTGACCACCGGCCCATATTATTCAGCTTCCGCACGGTCATGAGGTATTTGTGAAGTCCCATGGCTTCCTCCGCTTTTGCAGCGCGGTTTTATTTCTCATCTGAAATCGATCGACCGGCCTGCACGTATCGCCTGGTATTTATTATATCTTACTATATCGGGCCAAAGACTGCAAACTTGCCCGAACATAT
>Ga0208938_1000549_pt1 | contig 27421 bp, 27 predicted proteins | sample AD_UKC125_MetaG_FD_184434 | JGI IMG/M metagenome (GOLD analysis project Ga0208938, IMG submission 184434) | Active sludge microbial communities of municipal wastewater-treating anaerobic digesters from USA - AD_UKC125_MetaG (SPAdes) (version 2) | ecosystem: Engineered > Bioreactor > Anaerobic >...
GGCGCGCGCCGACGTGGACCTCAACCCGGCGGGGGAACGGGTCGTGGCTGCCCAGGCGGGCGCCGGGGACGTGCCGGCCGTTCGGGTAGCGGTGGCGGGCCTGGCCGCCCTGCCCCCCGCCTTGCGCCGGAGGGTCTGGCGGATCGTCGCCGCGGAGGCCGGGGCGCGCGCGCTGTCGGCCGCCCACGTCGCCCTGCTCGACGGACTGGTCCTGCGGTGGCACGGGCAAGGGGCGATCGACCTGCCGGGTGGCGTGGTCGCGCTACGGGTAGGTGGGACCATTCAGATGGGACCCCGCCCCGCAGACGTGGTGGCTCGTCCCGTTGCCCAGACATCGCAACCGGTTCGATAGGGTCGACTCGACCGCGACCGGACGGCCCACGAGGCCGGCTAACGCCAGGAGGACTACGTCGTGGACGCACCGAGCATGGGGTCGGGACTGACGAGGGTCCTCCTCACCGAGGAGCAGATCCTCACCCGGCTCGACGAGTTGGCCACGCAGATCTGGGCCGACTACGCGGGCAAGGACCTGTTGCTCGTCGGCGTGCTCAAGGGGGCCGTGCTCGTCATGGCTGACCTCATGCGGGCGATGCCCGGATCGGTCCGGATGGACTGGATGGCCATCTCGAGCTACGGCTCGGGCACGAAGTCCTCGGGTGTCGTGCGCATCATCAAGGACCTCGACACCGACATCACCAACAAGCATGTCCTCGTCGTCGAGGACATCATCGACTCCGGCCTGACCCTCTCGTGGATCATGGCCAACCTCAGCTCCCGCAAGCCGGCCTCGCTGGAGATCTGCACGCTGCTGCGCAAGCCCGAAGTTGCCAAGGTGAAGATCGACGTCAAGTACGTCGGCTTCGACATCCCCAACGAGTTCGTCGTCGGCTACGGGCTGGACTTCGCCGAGGATTACCGCAACCTGCGTTGCATCGGCACCCTGGCTCCTTCCGTCTACAGCTGATCGCGTGACAGTGATCGCGTGACGGCGGAACACGGGCGCACAGCCGGGCGTTGACCTGCGAGAATCCCTTTCGGCGAGCGTCCCTGTGGTGGCCGCAGCGCCGGTGAGCGACGCACGACGACCAGGAGGCTGGGGCAGCGCCCCGCACACGCATGACTACGAAACGCGCGATTCGCCCCCAGTGGCTGATCTTCATCCTGCTTGCCGTCGGTTTGACGGCCTTCCTGATGTTCTTCTCAGACTCGGGGGGTTATACGCGGGTCGACACGTCCGCCGCCCTGGATCTCATCGCGACGGACAAGGTCGACACCGCCCGCGTCGTCAACAACGAACGGATCGAGCTCGCGCTCAAGGACGGCGTCACCTACTCCGACGGCGCCCGGGTCAAGGACGCGACGAAGGTCTACGCCTTCTACGTCGACGCCCGTGGTCCGCAGATCGTCAAGGCACTCGATGACCATCCGCCGGCCAAGGGCTTCACCGACCAGATCGACACCCAGAACTGGTTTGCGTCGATGCTCAGCCTGGTCCTGCCGATGATCATCGTCCTCGGCCTGTTCTGGTTCCTCATGGGCCAGATGCAGGGTGGCGGCAACCGGGTGATGCAGTTCGGCAAGTCGCGCGCCAAGCTGGCCTCCAAGGACATGCCCAAGGTGACCTTCGCCGACGTGGCCGGTGCCGACGAGGCCGTCGAGGAGCTCCACGAGATCAAGGAGTTCCTCCAAGACCCGGCCCGCTTCCTCGCGGTCGGCGCCAAGATCCCCAAGGGCGTTCTGCTCTACGGCGCGCCTGGCACCGGTAAGACCCTCTTGGCGCGGGCCGTGGCCGGCGAGGCCGGCGTTCCGTTCTACTCGATCTCCGGCTCGGACTTCGTCGAGATGTTCGTCGGTGTCGGCGCCTCCCGCGTGCGGGACCTCTTCGAGCAGGCCAAGGCGAACGCCCCGGCCATCGTCTTCGTCGACGAGATCGACGCCGTCGGTCGCCACCGTGGTGCCGGCCTCGGTGGCGGGCACGACGAGCGTGAGCAGACCCTCAACCAGCTCCTGGTCGAGATGGACGGCTTCGACGTCAAGACCAACGTCATCCTCATCGCGGCGACCAACCGCCCCGACATCCTCGACCCGGCGTTGCTGCGTCCAGGCCGCTTCGACCGCCAGATCGCCGTCGAGGCCCCCGACATGATCGGTCGCCACCGCATCCTGCAGGTCCACTCGCAGGGCAAGCCGATGGCTCCCGACGTCGACCTGTTGGCCGTCGCCCGACGCACGCCCGGCTTCACCGGCGCCGACCTGGCCAACGTCCTCAACGAGGCCGCGCTGCTCACCGCCCGCACCAACAAGCGGGCGATCGACAACCAGGCCCTGGACGAAGCCATCGACCGGGTCATCGCCGGCCCGCAGAAGCGCACCCGGATCATGTCCGCCAAGGAACGCAAGATCACGGCATACCACGAGGGTGGTCACGCCATCGTGGCCGCGGCGATGAACCACACCGACCCCGTGACCAAGGTGACGATCCTGCCGCGCGGCCGGGCCCTCGGTTACACGATGGTCATGCCGATCGACGACAAGTACTCCACCACTCGCAACGAGATCCTCGACCAACTCGCCTACGCCCTCGGCGGCCGGGTCGCCGAGGAGATGGTCTTCCACGACCCGACCACCGGCGCGGCCAACGACATCGAGAAGGCCACCGGGATGGCCCGCAAGATGGTCACCGAGTTCGGGATGAGCGAGCGGATCGGCGCCATCAAGCTCGGTCAGAGCACGGGCGAGGTCTTCCTCGGCCGCGACATGGGCCACCAGCGTGACTACTCCGAGCAGGTTGCCGGAGTCGTCGACGAAGAGGTGCGCAAGCTCATCGAGAACGCTCACGACGAGGCCTGGCACGTCATCAACGACAACCGCGACATCCTCGACAAGCTCGTCCTGGACCTCCTCGAGAAGGAGACCCTGGGCACCAAGGAGCTCGCCGAGATCTTCGCGCCCCTCGTCAAGCGCCCGCTGCGCCCGACGTGGCTGTCCAGCGACGCCCGCGCGATCAGCGAGCGCCCGCCGGTGCTCACGCCCGCCGAGACGGCTGCGTCGAGCAACGGTCACGTGCCCTCGATGCCGCCGCCCGGAAGCGCACCGCAGGACCAGGGAGCGGCCGCGGCCGGTTACCCGCCGCCCGTTGGCGAGCCGACCAGTCCCTCGGGGCAGGCGGGTTCCGGCAGCACTGGCGGTCCCGCCCCACAGGGGCACTGAGCCGTATGCCGGTCGATCACCCGCGCGCGCAGGCCGCCGTGCGCGAGTTGCTCTGTGCCATCGGCGAGGACCCCGATCGGGAAGGCCTACGCGAGACACCGGCCAGGGTGGCTCGGGCTCTCGGCGAGTTCTTCGCGGGCCTTGACCAGCGTCCGGAGGACATCCTCTCGACGACCTTCGACATCGACCACGACGAGATGATCCTCGTGCGCGACATCGAGGTCTACAGCACGTGTGAGCACCACCTCGTGCCCTTCCACGGGGTCGCCCATGTGGGCTACATCCCCGCCAAGGACGGGAAGGTCACGGGGCTGAGCAAGATCGCCCGCCTCGTCGACGTGTTCGCCAAGCGTCCGCAGGTCCAGGAGCGGCTCACGACGCAGGTCGCCGATGCCCTCGTCGATCACCTCGGCGTCCAGGGCTGCATCGTCGTCCTCGAGTGCGAGCACCTGTGCATGTCCATGCGGGGGGTCAAGAAACCCGGATCCCGCACGATCACCTCGGCGGTGCGCGGCCAGTTGCGCAACCCCGCCACCCGTGCGGAGGCCATGGCGCTGCTGCTCGGCGGGAAGCGGTGACCGCCCCCGCACCCTCGCAGTGGCTGGCCTCGGTGAGCGGGCGGCATACCCCTGGGCCGTTCTCCGACGGCGCCCGAACGTTGGTCATGGGCGTCGTCAACGTCACCCCCGACTCGTTCAGCGACGGCGGTCAGTGGTTCGAGCCCGACGCGGCGATCACGCACGCACGCGGCCTGCTCGCCGACGGGGCCGACCTGCTCGACATCGGGGGTGAGTCCACCCGGCCGGGGGCGTCGCGTCCCAGCGTCCACGAGGAGTTGAGTCGGGTGATTCCCGTCGTGTCGGCGCTGGCCGCCGAGGGAGCCCGAGTGTCGATCGACACGATGCGGGCGGAGGTCGCGGGCGCTGCGCTCGCCGCCGGAGCGGCGCTCGTCAACGATGTCAGCGGGGGGCTCGCCGACCCGCAGATGTTGCCCCTTGTCGCGGCGGCGCAGGTTCCGTTCGTCGTCATGCACTGGCGAGGGCACAGCGTCGACATGCAGGACCGCGCGGCATACGCCGACGTCGTTGCGGAGGTATGCCGCGAGCTCGCCTCCCGTCGCGACGCCGCTCTCGCCGCGGGGATCCGCGCCGACCGGCTCGTGCTCGACCCCGGGCTCGGCTTCGCCAAGCTCGCCGAGCACAACTGGGCGCTGCTCGCCGGCCTGCCGGCGCTGCGCGACCTCGGGCAACCGATCCTGCTCGGGGCCTCCCGAAAGGCCTTCCTCGGGAAGGTCGGGCGGCCCGAGCACGCGACCCCAAGGCCGGCCGCCGAGCGCGACGTCGCCACCGCGGCGACCACGGTGCTGGCGGGGCTCGCTGGCGTGTGGGCCGTGCGGGTGCACGACGTCCGCTCGACGAGGGACGCGTTGGATGTCCTCGAAGCGACCCAAGCCCACGGAGGCACCCCATGACCGACCGCATCGTCGTCGAAGGCATCCGGGGCCTTGGCTATCACGGGGTGTTCGAGCACGAGCGCCGCGACGGGCAACAGTTCCTCGTCGACGTTGCCATCGAGTTGGACCTGCGTCGGCCTGGGCGCTCGGACAACCTCGTCGACACGGTTCACTACGGCGAGGTTGCTGCTCAGGTGTTGGCCCGCATCGAGGGGGAGCCCTTCGACCTCATCGAGGCGCTCGCCGAGGTCATCGCCGCCGATGTCCTGAGCCTTCCTGGGGTTGAAGCCGTCGATGTCGTCGTCCACAAACCGCAGGCGCCGGTCGGGGTCCCGGTCGCCGACGTCCGGGTCGAGATCCGTCGGGAGCGTGGCACTCGGGTGGTCATCGCGTTGGGCTCCAACGTGGGTGATCGAGTGGCGACCCTGACCGAGGCCGTCGAGGCGCTCGCCGAGGTGCCGCGGTTGGCCCTCATCGCGGTGTCGGACCTCGTCGAGTCGGACCCTTTCGGCGGACCGGACCAACCGGCATACCTCAATGGCGTGGTGCTCGCGAACTTTGCCGGCTCACCCGCCACCCTGCTGCGGGCCCTGCACGCGATCGAGCACCGCAACGGGCGCACGCGTGAGATCCGTTGGGGAGCAAGGACATTGGACCTCGATCTGGTTCAGTTCGGAGTGCCGGGGAGTGATGGCGAGCGGCTGTCGGACACGCCCGCTCTGCTGCTGCCGCACCCTCGGGCGCACGAGCGCAACTTCGTCCTGCGCCCGTGGGCGCACCTCGACCCCGAGGCAACCCTGCGGGTCGGGCCCACCGTCGCCCACCCCGTCCGCCTCGTGGCTGACGTCCTCGTCGAGTTGGGCCTGTCCGGCGTCCGGCCGGGCCCGGTCTGGAGCCCGGCATGGTGACCTCGGGAGGCGTGCGGCTGCGTCAGTTGGTCGTCGTCACGGTGGTCGTCGGCCTGCTCGGCCTGGTCGTGTTACGGCTGCTCGGTGGCACCGTCCCCAGCCCGGGGTGGCCGGGAGTGGTCCTCCTGCTGTTCATGGCTGTCGGCGTCTACTTCGCCGCCCTGCCGGTCAAGCGGCTGCGCGAGCGTCGCGTGCTCTCTCCGGGCAGTGCCCTGCGCGCCGCCCGATCCCTCGTCCTGGCGCAGGCGGCGGCTTTGACCGGGGCCGGCTTGCTCGGCTGGTATGCCGCGCAGGTAGTGGTCCTGCTGCCCAACGTGGACGTCGACTCTCAACGCGGCCGTATGTGGCTCCTCGTCGCTCACGCGGTGGCAGCGATCGTGCTCGTGGTGAGTGGCCTTCTCGCGCAACGGATTTGTCGGATCGACCCACCCGACGCCGGGGACCCCGGTGACCGGGCGACCAACCCTGGAGGCGTGGCGCCCGCCTAACGACCCGCCAGGCGACCCGGCAGGTCGGGGCTCAGTCAGCGATCCCCTGGCGGCCCTTGAGGCGTTAGCGGTCCCGGCGCCGACGCCGCTGCGCCCGCCAGCCGGCCATCCCGTCGATGGCGTAGCGCGCCTCACCGACCGCGTCGGCTGTGCGGAAGACCCGCACTTGTCCCATGATCATCGCGCCCACCACGCGGACCACCGCGGCCGACTGCGCTGGGGTGGTGGTCACTTCAGGCGGAACGTCCTTGAACTCACCGATGATCGCCGACCCGCTGCACTCGACCCGAATGGTGTCGGGGACGATGATCTTCACGTCGCCCATGAGACCTTGCACCTCGATGGTCGTCGTTGCCGCCGTGAACCGGGCCTGGCGAAGGTCGATGACGACGTCGCCCAGGGCGACGGGGAGCACCAGGCGCTCCGGCACGACCCAGTCACCGCGCCGTTTGGTGCTGCCGACGATCGTCCAGACCCGATCCGTGGCGCTCGCGTCTGGGCTCGCGTCCTGAAGGGCGCCCGGCTGGGGCACCGGAGAGTATGCCGCCCCGCCGACGTTCGCGGGATTCGGGGCGGGGGGCCAGGTGGGCGAATCCTGCGGCACATCGCTCGTCATGAAACACCATCCTGGGCGTTGGGTCGGTGCAGCGCCATGGGGTGGACCCCCGATCGCACCCCGAGAAGGGTCAGGGGTTTAACCAGCCTGGCGACGACCCGCGGCGACCGGCCATGTGCGAGCGGCCTGAGCGACCGGCCGGGGCGGGCTACTGCTTGAAGACGTCCCCCCCGACGCTCCCCATCGTCTTGTCCACCATCCCGCCGGCCACCCAGTGCCGGCCGGCGCGGACGTAGCGGGCGGTGGCCAGCGCGGCCTTGACGGCCCGGTACTTCGAGTCGGCATCATCGACGTACCAGAGGAAGAGGGCCTCCTCGGCCAGCTCACTGCGGCAGACCAGGGCCGGTGGCTTGTCTCCCGAGGCGGGGACGACGATCGGCTGGGGGACCTTGGGGCAGCCGAAGGCTGCGGGCAGATCGGCCAGCGAGGTGACGACGGCGGCATCGACGGGCGACGACGACGTGGACAGCACGGGTGGGAGGACACCCAGGGTGCTGGTGCTCGCGGCGGTCGCCGTGGCCGTGGCGGTGGCCTTGGCTTTGGCCTTGGTCGTCACCACGGGTTGCGACGAGGTCGGCACCAGCGTGGCCAATGAGGAACTGGTGAAGTCGCTGGCCCCGCATCCGGACATGCCAAAACTGACAACGCCCGCGAGAAGCCCCGCCACGGTTCGGCGGGCGACTGACAAACGATGCAGATCAGCGAAAATGTGACCGGACGCGCTGAGGTGCCCCCTCGAGCCCCAGAGCGCCAGCACCCCGAGAGCTGGCGGCATACCCAACAGTCTGCCGCAGCGAAGGGCCGAGCCGGTACCGTGACGCGCGTGAGGGCCCAGTCAGTGTCGCCGGACGCCCCCGACGTGGGGCACCTGCTCGACCTCACCGACCCCGACGTCGTCGCCGATCCGTATGCCGCCCTCGCCGCTTGCCGCGCGACCGCGCCGGTCGGGTGGCACGGGCCGTTGGGGATGTACGTCGCGACGAGCCATGCGGCGTGCAACGCGGTGCTACGGGACCGGGCGTTGGGGCGGATCTTCACGGCTCGCGAACCCGCTAACGCGTGGGACACCTTCAACTGGCTGCATGCCGACTCGATCCTCGACAGCGAGCCGCCGAAGCACACGCGGCTGCGTCGGCTCATTGCCGGTGCCTTCGGGCGGGGCCACGTGCACCGGCTCGCTCCGCGCATCGAAGAACTCGCCGAGGGACTCGTGGCCGACTGCGCCGCAACGGTGTCCGAGGAGGGTGCGGTCGACGTCATCGAAGCGCTCGCCGAGCCGCTGCCGGTGCTGGTCATCGCTGAGTTGCTCGGGGTGCCGGAGCCTGACCGGCACCTGTTACGGCCCTGGTCGCAGGCCATCGTCCGGATGTATGAGGTGACTCGGACCCGCGAGGAGGACGAGGCGGCGCAGCTTGCCTGCCGCGAGTTCGCGGCATACGTCGAGGCGTTGGCTGCCGACCGGGCACGGCACCCGGGAGAGGACTTGCTCTCGGATCTCGTGGCCGCGCGCGACGGCACCGACCGGCTCTCGCCCCAGGAACTCGTGGCGACTGCGGTGCTCCTGCTCAACGCCGGGCACGAGGCGAGCGTCAACGGCTTCGGGAACGGGTTGGCGTCGTTGCTGGCGGCGGGCGGTGACTTCGGTGACCCGGTCAGGCTGGTCGAGGAGATGCTGCGACACGACTCGCCGCTGCATCTTTTCGAGCGCACGGCGACCCACGACACGGTGATCGAGGGGGTCCACATCCGGGCGGGTGAGAAGGTCGCGGCCCTGCTCGGCGCCGCGAATCGCGATCCTGCCGTCTTCGCCGAGCCGGACGCATTCCGGCCCGACCGGGATCCCAACCCGCACTTGGCCTTCGGCGCGGGCATTCACTTCTGTGTGGGAGCGCCCTTGGCTCGACTGGAGTTGGCGACGGCTGCTGGGGTCCTGCTCGGACGGTGGCCGAGGCTGCGCGTGGTCGACGCGGTGCGACGCCCGACGTTCGTGCTGCGCGGCTACGAACGCTTGGTCATCGCGCCGGCCTGACGCACGACCACCCACCGGAAGGCTCCGTGACCAGCCGGATCGGTGAGCGTCGCCGCCGAGGTCGCCCGGAGCAACCGACGTCGGTATGCCGTCTCGTCACATCGCGCCAAGGCCGGGTCAGGCATCGGCGCCCACACCCCGAACGACTCGAACGCCGTTGTCTGAGTGTGGATCTCGTCATGGTGAAGGGAGTCGACGGCGACCTGCGCAGAGAGGTCGCAACTGCCGTCCGGCACGGGTCGCACGGCCGCGTCCCCCCGGTATGCCGCGAGCGTCCCGTTCCGGGGCCGCGCCGCCGCGACGTGACCGGAGTCGATCGCGATGGCGGCGCCGCGGCATACCCGAGAGAGCAGGTCAGCCCACGCGAGGTCACGGGAGAGACCGACCTCGACCCGGTCACCCTCCGCCAGCAACGGCCAATGCCGTTGCTGCCAGGCGAGTTCCGCGTCGGCCAGCGGATCGCCGAGGCCCTCGTCGCCGCTGGTCGGGTCGACAAGCACCTCGCGGACGACACCGTCAGCGTCGAGTTGGCCGATGACACACGGGACGACATCGAGCCATTCGTGGGCCACGACGAGGACATCGGTGAGGTCGCTCAACTCGTCGGGCAGCGGCGCGCCGCCAGGCCCGCGCAACCAGCCCACCCCGTCGGGCAGGTCGGCCGGGCGTTCGACGACATCGACCCCGAGCAGGGGACGGTCCGGCCGATGGGAGTGCAACGCCCCGATGAGCTCACCACGGCCAGCACCGATGTCAACGACGCCGGAGAGCTCGAGCAGGTCGGCGTAGTGCCAGATCGCCTCCGCGAGGACGGCGCCCAGAGGTGGATGGGTCGCGGTGGCGAAGTCTCGCGCCGGCACCTGCCCGCGATAGAACCCGCGAGGGCCGTAGAGCGCCTCTTGCCATGCGTGGACCCAGCCGATCTTGCCCATAGTCGGAAACCTACTCGCGCACGCCCCCACACCAGAGGAGGGTAGGTTCGGAGGATGAGCACGCCATCGGGGCCGACGGCCCGGCTTCGGGTCGGGGTCATTGGCGCCGGGCGCGCCGGCGTCGCCCTCGGAGCAGCCCTCGCCCGCGCCGGGCACCTACCCGTGGCTGTCGCCGCGGTCAGCGACGCCTCCCGCGAGCGGGCCGAGGCGGTTCTGCCGGGCGTGCCCATCCGTGAGGCGCTCGACGTGGTTGCCGAGGCTGATCTGGTGCTCTTGGCCGTCCCCGACGACGTGCTGCCCGGGTTGGTTGCCGGGCTGGCCGCGGCTGGTGCCTTTCACCCCGGACAGGTGCTCCTGCACACGAGCGCTCGGTATGGGATCGGCGTGCTCGAGCCCGCCGCGACCCACGACGTCCTGCCGGTGGCCATCCACCCGGCGGTCGCCCTCACCGGTGAGCTTGGTGACGGCGAACGCCTCGCCGCCGCGTTGTTCGCGGTGACCACGCTCAAGTCGCTGCGGCCCCTCGGGGAGGCGCTCGTCATGGAGATGGGCGGCGAGCCCGTCTGGGTCGAGGAAGAGGACCGACCGGCGTATGCCGCCGCGCTGGGTGCCGTCCGCGACGGTCTTGAGGGGGTGCTCGGGGCGGCCTCCCGCGTGCTGGCCGACTGCGGCATACCTCACCCTGCCCGTGCGCTCGCGCCGCTCGTCCTCACCGCGCTCGAGGACGCGCTGCGGACCGGTAGCGTTGCCCGCGATCCGGGGGTGTATGCCGCGCCGGTGGTGGATCGGCCCAGCGACGGGCCAGAGCCCTTGGAGGACGATCAGTGACGCCGATCCACATCCCGCGCTGGCTGCGGGCGCCCTCTCCGGGGTGGTCGACGTCGGCCGACGTCATCGTCGTCGGGTCGGGGATCGCGGGTCTCACCGCGGCACTGCGACTGCGCGCACGTGGTGCCACGGTGCTGCTGGTCACCAAGACCCTGCTCACCGAGGGGTCCACCGCGTGGGCCCAGGGCGGTATCGCGGCCGCGCTGGCCGACGACGACTCCCCAGGCGACCACCTGCATGACACGCTCGTCGCAGGCGTGGGGCTGTGCGACATCCCCGCTGTGACAGCTCTGGTCCACGAAGGGCCGACGCGGGTCCGCGAATTGGTCACTCTCGGTGCGGAGTTCGACCGGGGGAGCGACGGGGCGATCAGCCTCACCCGGGAAGGCGGCCACCATCGTGACCGCATCCTGCACGCCGGTGGCGATGCGACCGGTAAGGAGATCTCGCGGGCCCTCATCGAGGCCCTGCACCGCGTCACGGATGACCCGGGCATCGAGATCATCGAGCACGCCCTCGTCGTCGACCTGCTCCAGGACGCCGGAGGGCGGGTGTGCGGGGCGACGATCCACGTCATCGGCGAGGGGCAGATCGACGGGGTCGGTGCCGCGCAGGCCCGCGCCGTCGTCCTCGCGACGGGCGGCCTCGGCCAGATCTACTCCTCGACGACCAACCCGCCGGTGGCGACCGGTGACGGCATGGCGATCGCTTTGCGGGCCGGGGCGGTCATGGCCGACATGGAGTTCGTCCAGTTCCACCCCACGGTGCTCTTCCTCGGGGACGACTCGACCGGCCAGCAGCCGCTCATCTCCGAGGCGGTTCGCGGCGAGGGCGCCTTCCTCGTCGATGTCGACGGGGTGCGTTTCATGCAGGGCGTGCACCCGATGGCCGACCTTGCCCCGCGCGATGTCGTGTCCCGGGCGATCGTGCGGCAGATGGCTGCGACGGGCTCTGACCACGTCTTCCTCGATGCGCGTCACCTGGGTGCCGAGTTCCTCGAGCGACGCTTCCCGTCGATCGTTGCGTCGTGCCGCGAGCACGGCTTCGATCCGGCGACGACGCTGTTGCCGGTGGCTCCGGCGCAGCACTATGCCAGCGGCGGGATCCGCACCGACCTAGTCGGTCGGTCGTCGCTCGACGGGCTCTATGCCTGCGGCGAGTGCTCCTGCACCGGTGTTCACGGTGCCAACCGCCTCGCGTCCAACTCGCTCCTGGAGGGCCTGGTGTTCGCCCACCGGATCGCCGAGGACATCGCCGAGCGCTTCGCCCAGGGCGAGTTGCCGTCGGTCACGGCGACGGCCGCCGCCCCGCAGTCCGACGGCCCGGACGGTTCAGGCATCGGCGAGGGCCGGATGCGCGACGCCGTGCTGCTGCGCTCGGTCCACCGCAAGGCCATCCAACGCGCGATGACCAGCGGTTCCGGGGTGGTGCGCTCGGCCTCGACGCTGGAGAGCACCGCTTCGGCCCTGGCGACGCTGGCTGCGGAGGCCGATGGCGACGAAGGCGGCCCCAAGTCGTGGGAGACCACCAACTTGTTGCACCTGGGCCAACTCCTCACCCAGGTCGCCGCCCTGCGTGAGGAGACACGTGGGGGCCATGTCCGCAGCGACTTCGTCGACCGCGATGACGCGCACTTCCTCGGCCACGTCCGCGCGGTCCGGGCGGCGGACGGCATACTCGCGACCTCCTTCCACCCCACCGCGCCTCAGGATCTTTCGTGACCCCAGACCTCGCCTTCCCGGCTGCCGATGCCCGTGCCCTCGTGCGCCTCGCCCTCGATGAGGACCTCGGTCCGCGCCACGTCGATGTGACGACGTTGTCGACGATTCCCGCCGATCAGGAGCGCACGGCCCACGTCGTGGCCCGCGCGGCCGGAGTGATCGCAGGCGTGCCGGTCGTCGCCGAGGTGTTCGGGGCGGTCGCTGACCTCATCGGGTGCGCCACCCCGGAGGTCGAGTTGCTCGTCGCCGACGGGACCGCGGTGGTGCGCGGGGACGTCGTGGCTCGGGTGTCCGGCCCGGTCCGAGCCATCCTCATCGGAGAGCGCACGATGCTCAACATCGTCTCTCGGCTCTCGGGGGTCGCCACCCACACCCGGCGCTGGGCCGATCGGCTCGATGGCACGGGGGCGATGGTCCTCGACACGCGCAAGACGACGCCGGGGATGCGTCACCTGGAGAAGTACGCCGTGCGCGCTGGCGGAGGCACCAACAAGCGGATGGGCCTCTACGACGTCGCGATGATCAAGGACAACCACAAGATCGCGGCGGGTGGGCTCGCGCCGGCGTATGCCGCGGTGCGCCGCACCTTCCCCGAGGTCGACATCCAGGTCGAGGTCACCACCGTCGCGGAGGCTCTCGAGGCGTATGCCGCGGGCGCCCGATTCATCATGTGCGACAACATGTCGGTCGCGCTGTTGGGTGAGACGGTGGCGGCCCTGCGGGCGCAGGATGAGCCGGTGGAGATCGAGGCGACCGGCGGGCTGACGCTGGAGATCGCCCGGGACTACGCCCTGACCGGGGTCGACTATCTGTCGGTCGGCGGGCTGACCCACTCGTCGCCGATCCTCGACGTGGCCCTCGACCTCGTCGACACGATCTGAGCGACCGGGGTCAGTCGGGCAGAACGTGACGGAGGAACTGGCTGGGTGCTGCGAGGAACCGGCGGTAGTGGTCGACGACGGTCAACTCGTCCCAGGTCACCGGTCGAAACCCCTCCGCGTCGAGTTCGAGGATCTGGGCGCCGGGCAGGGCGGCAATGATCGGTGAGTGGGTGGCAACGAGCACCTGGGCGCCCCGCCGACGAGCCAGTTGGGCCAGTCGACCGACGAGGGTGAGTTGTGCCTCGAACGCGAGGCCCGCCTCGGGCTCGTCCATGACGAAGAAGCCTTCGCCGCGGAACCGGCTGGTCTGCATGAGGGCGAGGAAGGACTCCCCATGGCTGAACCGGTGGAACGTCGGATCGCGGGTGTAGGAGTCGACCGCCGTCGCATCGAGATAGCCCATCAGCGCGTGCATCGTCTCGGCGCGAACGAAGTATCCCCACCGGCTGCCGCCTGGCCCTCGGACGATCTGCAGGGCCTCGTGCAGGGGTGACTCGCTGTCGTAGCTGCGATGCCGAGCGCCGGTCGATCCGCCTTCGGGGGCCAGCCCGAAGGCCATCGCGATCCCTTCGATCAGCGTTGACTTCCCGCTGCCGTTGGCCCCGACGAGCACCGTCGCTGGGCCGAGGTCGAGCCCCTCGCGCAGCAGTTGGCTGATGGGCGCGAGGGTTGCCGGCCAGATGTCGGTCGGCAGGTCACTCCCGGCACGAAGCTCGACCCGCCGGACGGGCAGGGGTGGGAACGGATCGGCGGCGGACCCGCGGCGGTGAGCGGGCGGCATACCTGAGCGCTTGACAACCACGCGCTCACGGTATGCCGCCCTGCCGACAGGCCCTGGTATGCGGCGGTCAGGCTGTGGTCACGCGGCCCGATAAGTCGCCCACTGGGCCTGCATCCGCGAGCCTTGGCCCGGCGTGAACTGGAACATGCAGGCATCGTCGGTGTAGTCCATGAAGTTCGTGATGGGGTCGAGCCCCGGCTTGGTGCGGCAACTGTCACGCCCGGTGGGGCAGCCGAATGCGGCGGACTTCTCCGCAGCGGTATCGGCCACGTAGTCGCCCTTGCCATTACATCCGCCCTGGAAGGTGTGGTAGAGCCCGAGCCAGTGCCCGACTTCGTGGGTTGCCGTGTCGCCGAGGTTGTACGGCGCGGCCGATCCGCCGGGGAGGGATTCGTCGAGCACGACGACTCCGTCCATGACATCGAGCGTTGCCTTGGGGAAGGTCGCCCAGCCGAGCAGGCCGCCTCCGAGGTCGGCGGTGTAGATGTTGAGGGCAGCCTTACCGCCCTGGCGCAGGGCCGTCTTCATGTTCCGCTCGGCGGTCGAGCCGTTGGTGAGCCCGTTGTACCAGGCGGCATTGTTCGTCGAGTCGGTGCTGACCAGCGTGAACGAGAAGCCGGACCCGGCATAGGCCGCGTTGAGGACCGAGATCTGGTTGCTGATCTGGTTCGATCCCATGACGCCATTGGTCCCATCGGTGATCTGGTGCCAATAGACGTTGATCGGGACTGTCGCCACGGCGGCCGTGGCTTGCGGGAGCATGGATCGGGAAGACTTCGCCAGCACCCTGGCCTGGAAATCGCTCTCCCTCGCGGCCACCTCCGCGTCGGAGAGTTCCTGCGGATCCTTCCGGTTCCCCGGGGCACCGCTACGAGCGTCGTTGACCGAATCCGTGTGCTCGACACAGGCCTGGGCCGCGGCGCCGCTGGCGGCCGACGCCGGTGACACGGCAGCGGCCGAAGCCACCGACGCCGCCGGAACTCCGAGGGCGAGGAGTGTCACCGCGCCGAGGGCAGGAAGGGTCAGGAGGGCTTTACGCAAGATCATCGACGGACCGTCCTTCGATTGGGGAGAGGGCTCATCCGGCGGGTTGGACCCGGGCGCGCCCAGGTGGGGAGTGAGGAGACCGTATGCCGCCCGCCCACCGCGCAGGCCCTCCGAATGGTCAGAACTCGGTCAAGAAATAGTGTGCACCCGCAACCGCCCAATGCGAAGGGCCTTTGCCGAGAACCCGTTTCGCTGCGCCGAGGGGCGTCGGGGAGGCATCGTAGGACTCGGTACCCTGGACCGGTGACCAGCGTCCCCACCGACCAGACCGTGCCGACCGATCCCATCGGCCCGAGCGACGAGGTCGACGACCTCCCAGAGCAGCTCCGGGTCCGCCGGGACAAGCGCGACCGGCTCATCGCCAGTGGGCACGCGGCATACCCCGTGTGGGTGGACCGGACCCACAGCCTCGGCGACCTGCGCCGGGACTGGGGGCACCTTGAGGCCGGGCAGGAGACCGAAGCGGTCGTGCGCACGGCCGGCCGGGTGATGTACATCCGCAACACGGGCAAGCTCTGCTTCGCGACCCTCCAGGAGGGGGCCGGGACGCGCCTGCAGGTCATGCTCAGCCTCGCCGAAGTGGGTGAGGCGGCCCTCGCCGATTGGAAGGCCCTGGTCGACCTCGGCGATCACGTCGCCGTCGAAGGGCGGGTCGTCAGCAGCAAGCGCGGCGAGTTGTCGGTCATGGCGACCTCCTGGCAGATGGCGTCCAAGGCACTGCGGCCGATGCCGACCCTGCACAAGGACCTCTCCGAGGAGACGCGGGTGCGTCAGCGCTACGCCGACCTCGTCGTGCGTCAGGAGGCCCGCGACATGGTCCGGTTGCGGGCGAGGGCCACCCGCGCGATCCGCGAGGTGCTCGACACGCAGGGCTACCTCGAGATCGAGACGCCCGTCCTGCAACTCGTCCACGGCGGCGCCGCAGCGCGCCCCTTCCGCACGCATCTCAACGCCTTCGACCAGCAGATGACCCTGCGCATCGCCCTCGAACTCAACCTCAAGAAGGCGGTTGTCGGCGGCGTCGATCGGGTCTACGAGATGGGCCGCATCTTCCGCAACGAGGGCGTCGACGGCACCCACTCGCCCGAGTTCACGATGTTGGAGGCCTATCAGGCCTACGGCGACCAGACGACGATCGCCGCGCTCATCCGCGACCTCTACCTCGGCGTGGCCGACGCCCTCGGCACGCGGGTCGTGCAGACGCCCCGTGGCGAGGTCGACCTCGGCGGCGAGTGGCGTTGGCTCCCGGTTTACGACGCTGTCAGCGACGCTGTCGGCGAGGAGGTCACCCTCGCCACGCCCGTGGAGACGCTGCGCCGGTATGCCGCCGCGCACGACGTCGCGCTCGACCCCGCCTGGGGTGCGGACAAGGTCGTCCTGGAGTTGCTGTCCGAGTTGGTCGAGCCGAAGGTCCTCCAGCCGACCTTCTTCTGCGACTATCCGGCGATCGCCCAGCCGTTGGCGCGCCCCCACCGGTCCGTGCCGGGGCTCATCGAGGCCTGGGACCTCATCATCGCGGGGGTCGAGCGAGGCACCGGATTCTCCGAGCTCATCGACCCGGTGATCCAGCGCCAGGTCCTCGAAGCTCAGTCGCTGCTCGCCGCCGGGGGAGACCCGGAAGCCATGGCGCTCGATGAGGACTTCCTGCGGGCCCTGGAGTTCGGTGCCCCTCCGATGGGCGGTCTGGGGCTCGGAATCGACCGGCTCGTCATGCTCTTCACCGGCGCCTCGATCCGCGAAACCATCCTCTTCCCGCTCTTGAAGCCGGAGGACTGACCATGTGGGACGCGATCTACCCCTATCTCGCCGCCATCCTGCCGACGATCGGCCTGCTGGTGATCGCCTATGTCGTCTTCAAGACGATCTTCGAGGCCGACCGGCGCGAACGAAAAGCCGTTGCGGAATGGGAACGCAGCCACGACGCGTCGCCGATCAGTTCTACCGATGACGAGTCGCGACCGGCGACTTAGTCGTCCGGGGCCGGCTCCGCGACCTTCGGACAATTCTGCCGGGAGGCCTCCGATGCATCGAGGTCACGACCCATTCACCGAGATCAAAGGGGGAGGGGCTACGGATCACCCCAGGCGATGAACCGGTGATCGACGCGCAACGACCATCGGGCGCCACGGACCCCCTTCCTGGAGTTTGTCGATTTCCGCGTGTTACGATCACCCGCGGTGATCGACGAAGTTTCGCGGGATTCTTCGCCAACCGCCAGGTAAGACGGCACGGAGGGTTAGCCTTGACCCACGGTCCGTAGAGTGACATTCAACAAAGCCGGGCAACCGGCGTTTTCCTCCGCAGCAGTTCCCTCATGAATGGAGCATCCACCGTGGCCAAGCGTGTTCAGGTCGTCCTCGAAGACGACGTTGACGGCAGCCCCGCAGACGAGACCGTGTCTTTCGGTCTCGACGGCGTTTCTTACGAGATCGACCTTTCGGCCGCGAATGCCTCGGCGTTGCGTGACCAGCTTGCCAAATGGATCGGTGCTGCCCAGCGCACCGGTGGCAGGCGGGCCGCAGGGCGTCGCGCCGGGGGCTCGGCGCGACGTACCGACGTTTCCGCAGTTCGGGCCTGGGCACGGGCCAATGGTCACCAGATCAACGAGCGTGGCCGGGTGCCGGCAGCGGTCCAGGCGGCCTACGACAAGGCACACGCCTGATCGAGCGGTTCCGCACGGTCCGGACGGGCCGCACTCCTTCGGGAGGGCGGCCCGTCCGCTGTTTCACCGGGGCAGCGCCGCAGCGGCAAGATCTCCGAGGCGCTCGACCCGATCGAGCACCTCAGCGGCCGTGACCTGAGCCAGGGCACCGGGAGTCACCGCGCCCTCCTGCACCTCGCCCCATGTGCGCGGAGCAGCGACGAACGGTGCCGGTCGGCCGCGCAATGAATAGGGCGAGATCGTCGTCTTGGCCGCGACATTCTGGCTCCAGTCGAAGAACACCTTGCCCGGTCGCAACGAGGTCGTCATCTTCCAGACGACGAGGTCGGGATGGGCGGCCGTCAATTCCTGGGCCAACGTCCGGGCGACCAGCGCAATGTCCGCCGACGCGTGGGAGCCCGGGAGGGCGGCATACAACTGCATGCCCTTGGACCCGCTGGTGACGGGGATCGGGTCCAACCCCAGGGCCCGAAGCCGCTCCCTTGCCAGCAGGGCGACGATTGAGCACTCCTGTAGCCCTGCTCCGGGGCCGGGATCGAGGTCGACGACGAGCCGATCGGGAAAGGCCGGCAGCCCGTCCGCGCCGATCTGCCATTGCGGCACGTGAAATTCCAGCGAGGCGAGGTTGGCCAGGTAGGTGAGCGCGTCCAGCCCCGTCACCATCGGATAGGTGATGGGCTCGCTGGTGTGCGTGAGGGTGACCCGGGGCAGCCATGCCGGCGCCCCCGACGGAAGGTTCTTCTCGAAGAAGTTGAGGCCCTCGACCCCCTCGGGGAACCGGACCCGAGTGACTGGACGGCCCGCGAGATGTGGCAGAAGCACCGGCGCGATCCGCGCGTAATAGTGCAACACCTCCCCCTTGGTCGTCTCGGTCGCCGGGTAGATGACTTTGTCGAGGTTCGACACGACCAGTCGCCGTCCACCGGCATCGACGGTCACCTTTGCGGGGTCGGTCGGCTCAGGCATCGGGCAACTCGGTCGGGTCGATGTCACCGGGCGTGAGGTCCGGACGCAATCCTCGGTATGCCGGTTGGCGCAGTCGGCGGCTATCGGTGAGTCCCAGCGCCTGGACGTCGCAGACAAGCACCGGATGGACCCAGGTGGTGCCTGAGGCGTCCTCTGGGGGCACCTCGTCGACGAACGGGCTCCCGGCGGAGGTCAGGGGCGCCAGGTCGGCGGCGAGCGCCCTGGCGGTCTTGCCGGCGATCCCCGACCCGACCCGCCCCAGGTAACGCAGCCCTCCAACCCCCGGCACGCCGACGAGGACGGCCCCGAGCCGGCCTACCTGGTCGGTCTCCGGTCGCCAGCCTCCGATGACGACCGATTGCGAGGTGCGGTGCGGCAGTTTGACCCAGTCCTCGGTGCGGGCGCCGGCGGCATACCGACCAGATCGGCGCTTGCTGACGATGCCTTCCAGGCCCTGCTCCCGGGTGGCCTCCCACAGCGCCTGCCCGTCGGTGAAGGTGGGCGGCACCGTCCAGTGCGGGTTCTGAAGTTCCAGCCGCTCGAGGGTTGCCCGGCGATCGGTCCACGACCGGCCGGTGAGGTCGACCCCGTAGAGGCGCAAGAGGTCGAAGACCATCAGGGTCACCGGCGCGCGGGCGGCCAGGGCCGCAGCCTTCGTCGGGCTGGTCACGTGGAACCGCTCGGCCAGAGCCGCAAACGAGGGTATGCCGTCGCGCAGCACCACCGCTTCGCCGTCGAGCAGCATGTCCTCGAATTCGTTTGCCAGACCTGCTAGTTCGGGGAAGGCGACGGTGACATCCCGTTCGGTCCGAGACGTGAGGCGCACCTGGCCGTCGTGGATGTCGGCGAGGATCCGCATCCCGTCCCACTTGACCTCATGGGCCCACTCGGGACCCGTCGGCACTCGACGGGTGGGCGTGGCGAGCATCGGGCGCATGCGGCTCAGAGGATGGCGACGAGAACGGCGGAGCTGGCCCGCGCCGCCCGCCGATAGAACTTGCGCAAGTCCTTGTAACGCGGTCGCAACCACGTGTGGAACACGTCCTGCTCGTCCCAGAACCCGGGGTAGATGTCGGCGCCCCGCATCGCCTCGAAATCGACTCGGGCGGCGACCTCCGAGGCTGGGAGGGCCTCGAGCGCCGCACTGATCTTCTTGACCGTTCGAGGGTCGATGAGGTGGGCGGGACCGTGCCCCAGGTCCGTCCCCACTGCGTCCCCCCCGAAAATCGCCTGGCCCGCGAGGGTCTCGGTGTCGTAGGCCGTGCCCGTCAGCAGCCAGTGGATTCCATGCCATGCGGTGTCGAGATCGACACCGCGCTTGGGATCAGGAGGTTCGTCCTCGATGAGGGTCGCGGCGGCCTTGCCATTGGAGCGCACGACCTCGTGCTCCTCCTCGGTCAGCGCACGCGCCGTCCACGTCATCACCACAGGGGCGATTATGCCGTCCTTGGGCAAACGGCAGCGTCCCGGCGGGTGATCCGCAGGTGGACGGGCGGCATACCCGATGGACGTCGGCGTTGTGGGGAGGCGAGCGGTGAGCCATGCTGGTGACGTACGTGGCCACTGGGAAGGGTGGGGTTCGATGCGGGCGATGTGGAAGGGCGCGGTGTCCTTCGGGCTGGTCAATGTGCCCGTCAAGCTCTACTCGGCGACCGAGAACCATGACATCTCCTTCCGCCAGGTCCACCGGGCCGATGGCGGGCAGATCCGCTACCAGCGGGTGTGCAGCGTTTGCGGTGACGTCGTGGCCTTCGACGACGTCGCCAAGGGCTACGAGACGCCCGACGGGCAGATGGTCGTGCTCACCGACGAGGACCTGGCCGCGCTGCCCAACCAGTCGAGCAAGGAGGTCGCGGTCGCCAAGTTCGTGCCGGCCGGTCAGATCGACCCGATGCTCTTCGACAAGCCGTATTACCTCGAGCCCGAGAAGGCCGCCACCAAGGCGTATGCGCTGTTGCGCGACGCGCTGCTGGCCGCCGACCGGGTGGCCCTGGTGACCGTGTCGATCCGTCAGCGGATGACCATGGCGGTGCTGCGGGTCCACGACGACGTCATCGTCCTGCAGACCCTCATGTGGCCCGACGAGATCCGGGCGGCCGACCAGGTCAACCTCGGCGACACCGGGCATGCCAGCGACAAGGAACTGGCGATGGCGAGCATGCTGGTGGACTCGCTGTCCGGCGACTACGACCCGGCCGAGTTCGAGGACGACTACGCCGGGGCCGTGGCCGCCCTGGTCGACTCCAAGGTGACGGGCGCCGCCGTGATCGAGGCCCCGGCGGCTGCTGCCGACACGGGCGAGGTCGTCGACCTCCTGGAAGCCCTACAGCGCAGCGTCGACCGAGCCAAGGCCGCTCGCGGCGAGCCGGTAACCCCGGCCGTTCCGGCCGCCTCGTCCGCCGCCTCGGCCGCCGCAGCGCCGGCGCAGAGGGCTGCGGCAGCCAAGACCACGCCAGCGAAGACCGCTGCGACCAAGGCGACGGCGGCCAAAACAGCGGCAGCCAAGACGACGGCAGCCAAGACCGCTGCAACCAAGAAGACCGCGACCCGCAAGGCCGGCTGACCGGATGCCTGAAGGCCATACCCTGCACCGGCTGGCGGGGTCACTCAACGGTGCGTTCGCTGGCACTCTGCCCACGGCGTCGAGCCCGCAGGGACGCTTCGCCGAGGGAGCGGCATACCTCACCGGTCGCGAGTTGCACGAGGCGGCGGCGTGGGGGAAGCACCTGTTCGTCGAGTTCGAGGGCGCGGCCTACCTGCACGTGCATCTCGGTCTCATCGGCACCTTCGATGTGACCCCGTTCGGCTCGGGCGAGCCGGACGCCGCGCCGCCGCCGCCGGTGGGTGCGGTCCGGCTGCGATTGGCCACGCCGACCCATGTCGCGGACCTGCGCGGCGCAACCGTGTGCGAGCTGGCCACGCCCGATCAGGTCGACGCGGTCATCGCCCGGCTCGGGCCTGACCCGTTGCGGGCCGACGCTGACCCAGACCGGGCCTGGCGACGGATCGCCAAGAGCCCGCGCAGCATCGCCGACCTGCTCATGGACCAGGCGGTTCTCGCCGGCGTGGGCAACGTCTATCGCAGCGAGATCCTCTTCCGGCATCGCGTCGACCCCCACCGGCCCGGCCGCGAGATCCGGCCGCAGACGTGGAAGGCCCTGTGGCGAGATCTGTTGCTGCTCATGCCCATCGGTGTCCAACTCGGCCAGATCGTCACGATGAGCGATCAGGTCGACGCGGTGCTGGCGGGAGACTTCGACCCGAGCGCGGTGCCGACCTCGCCCACCGGGGTGTCGGCTTGGCGTCCCAACCCGCACGGGGCGCTCGAGCGGCGCTACTACGTCTACAAGCGTCAGGGCGAGGCGTGTCGGGTCTGTGGCTCTCGGGTGCGGATGGCCGACGTGGCCGGTCGCAACCTGTACTGGTGTGGCCGCTGCCAACGCCGCCGCTGAGTCGTAATCGTCGCTGAGCCCGCGGGCGGCATACCTAGACTCGGCGACCATGGACGACTACCTGGACATCAACCGCGCGAACTGGGACGAGCGCGCTCCCGCACACGCGGTCTCCGAGGGGTATGCCGTGCGCCGGCTGGTCAGCGACCCGGCCGCCCTCTCCGGCGTGGTCGAGTTCGACCGCCCGCTGCTGGGCGACATCGCGGGTTTGCGCGGAGTCCACCTGCAGTGCCACATCGGCACCGACACGCTGTCCCTGCACCGACTCGGGGCCCGGATGAGCGGCTTGGACTTCTCACCCGCAGCCCTCCACGAGGCGAGGGCCCTGGCCGCCGAGGCGGGCGCCGAGATCGATTATGTCGAGTCGACGGTCGACGGGGCGGTGGCCGCGTTTGGCGCCGGAGGCTTCGACCTGGTCTATACCGGCATCGGGGCGCTGTGCTGGCTGCCGCGGATCCGCGACTGGGCCCAGACGGTGGCGACCCTGCTGCGCCCAGGCGGTCGGCTGTTCATCCGCGAGGGCCACCCGATGCTGTGGGCGATGGCCGACCCGACCGGGCCGGAGAGCCCCGTGGCGGTCGGTTACACCTACTTCGAGCAGCCCGACGCGGTGGTGTGGGACGAGCCCGGGACCTATGTCGAGACCGAGGTCGAGTTCAAGCACAACGTCACCCACTCGTGGAACCACGGGCTCGGCGAGATTGTCACGGCGCTGTTGGACGTCGGGATGGTGATCACCGGGCTCGTGGAGCACGACAGCGTTCCGTGGGAGGCGCTGCCCGGCCTCATGGTCCTCGACGAGCGCGGCGAGTGGCGGCTGCGGGAGAACCCCGAGCGTCTGGCCGCCAGTTACACGTTGCAGGCCGTCAAGGCACGCTGACGGAACAGCGGTGGGGTGGCGCCCCCGCAGGCACCACCCCACCTCGTCCATATGCCTACTTGTGGATCACAGCGACGGGGACGGGGGAGGCAGCCAGGGCCTTGAGGGCGTTGGAGCCGAGGAGCAGCCCGCCGAAGCCGCCGCGCCCACGGGCTCCGACGACGAGGAGGTCGGCCTCCTTGGCCTGCTCGACGAGCGCCGCGACGGGCTCGCCCTCGACCGACACCGCGGTGAAGGTCACCTTGGGGTGACGCTTCTGGGCAGCGGCGGCGATGTTGCGGACCCCACGAGCGTGCCGAGCCCGGATCTTGTCCTCCTCGACCACGTCACCGCCGACGAGGGAGCCGCTCTCAGCCATGCTGAACCACCAGGCGTTGACGACGTTGACGTGGCCGTCCTTGCCGGCCAGGTCCGCGGCGGCGTCGATGGCCAGCGAGGAGTCACGCGAGCCGTCGACCCCGACGACGACATGCGCCGGGCCGGCCGCGTGGGCGGCGGACCGGTCGGGGTGAACGATGACGACCGGGCACTTGGCGTGCATCGCTGTGGTGGAGGCGGTGGTGCCGAGCGCGGCATACGCCCGCTTGTGTCTGCCGTGGCTTCCGAGCACGATCAGGGCGGCCGACTTGGAGGCCTTGATGAGGCGGCTGGCGGCCTGGCCCTCGGGGCGCACGGTGCTCACCTTGAGGCCCGGAACGGCGTCGCGTGCGGCCTGGGCGGCCAGGCGTGCCGTGACATCGGTGTCGGCGTCGGCGATCGCGGTGGCCTCATCGACCCCTGCTCCGAAGGGCAGGTCGTGGGTGTAGGCCTCCTGGATCGTCATGACCACCAAACGGGTCTTGCGACGGCCAGCCTCCGCGGCCGCCCACAGCAGCGCGGCATGCGTGCTGTCGTGGCCATCCACGCCGACCACGACAGCATCGGAGAACGACTGGACTCTGGACTGTTTCTTCGTCATGCAGCCATTATCCGATTGTCAGTGATCTGACAACTGGGTCTGAGGGCCTGATCGGCTCAGATGTGACGAGCGGAACGTCTGGGCTGGGGGAGGTGGGGAGGTCCGCTCAGAGCGAACACGAGAGTGGCGATTGGGGGGAACAGGGCGGCATACCGGGGCGTTGCCAGAGGGGTCACCCCCGTAACGTGCCGTTCACCACGAAGGCCGCGAAGTGTGACACGGTTACCATCGAGGCAACTCGGAACGACGGCAGGAGTGTTCAACGATGTTCGAACGGTTCACGGACCGCGCCCGGCGAGTGGTCGTGCTCGCGCAGGAAGAGGCGCGCATGCTCAACCACAACTACATCGGCACCGAGCACATCCTCCTCGGTCTCATCCACGAGGGTGAGGGGCTGGCCGCCAAGGCGTTGGAGAACCTCGGGATCTCGCTCAACGCCGTGCGGGAGCAGGTCACCGAGATCATCGGCAAGGGCCAGCAGGCGCCGACGGGGCACATTCCGTTCACCCCGCGCGCCAAGAAGGTCCTGGAGTACTCCCTGCGCGAGGGGCTGCAGTTGGGCCACACCTACATCGGCACCGAGCACATCCTGCTCGGCCTCATCCGTGAGGGCGAGGGCGTGGCTGCCCAGGTGTTGGTCAAGCTCGGCGCCGACCTCAACAAGGTCCGCCAGCAGGTCATCCAGTTGCTCGCCGGCTACCAGTCCGGGCAGGGCGAGAAGGCCGCCGCGGGCGTCGGCCCGGCCTCTGGCCAGGCCGAGGGAACCCCGGCGGGGTCGCTCGTGCTCGACCAGTTCGGTCGCAACCTCACCCAGGCGGCCCGCGAAGGCAAGCTCGACCCGGTGATCGGGCGTGAGAAAGAGATCGAGCGGGTCATGCAGGTCCTGTCCCGACGCACGAAGAACAACCCGGTCCTCATCGGGGAGCCCGGCGTCGGCAAGACCGCCGTCGTCGAGGGGCTGGCCCAGGACATCGTCCGCGGCACCGTGCCCGAGACCCTCAAGGACAAGCACCTCTACACGCTGGACCTCGGCGCCCTGGTGGCCGGGTCACGCTACCGCGGTGACTTCGAGGAGCGGCTCAAGAAGGTCCTCAAGGAGATCCGCACCCGCGGGGACATCATCATCTTCATCGACGAGATCCACACCCTCGTCGGCGCGGGTGCCGCCGAAGGTGCTATCGACGCAGCCTCGATCCTCAAGCCGATGCTGGCCCGCGGCGAGCTGCAGACGATCGGGGCCACGACCCTCGACGAATACCGCAAGCACATCGAGAAGGACTCCGCGCTGGAGCGGCGCTTCCAGCCGATTCAGGTGGCTGAGCCGACGCTGGCGCACACGATCGAGATCCTCAAGGGCCTGCGGGACCGCTACGAGGCCCACCACCGCGTCTCGATCACCGATGGGGCGCTTGTTGCGGCCGCGACGATGGCCGACCGTTACGTCAACGACCGGTTCCTGCCCGACAAGGCCATCGACCTCATCGACGAGGCGGGGGCGCGCCTGCGCATCCGCCGGATGACCGCGCCGCCGGACCTGCGCGAATTCGACGAGAAGATCGCCGAGGTGCGTCGTCAGAAGGAAGCGGCCATCGATGGGCAGGACTTCGAGAAGGCCGCGCGGCTGCGCGACGACGAGAAGCAGCTGAGCCTGGCGCGCAACGAGCGCGAGGCCCAGTGGAAGTCCGGTGACATGGACGTTGTCGCCGAGGTCGACGAGGAGCTCATCGCCGAGGTGCTGGCCGCCTCGACGGGCATCCCGGTTTTCAAGCTGACCGAGGAGGAGTCTTCGCGGCTGCTCAACATGGAGGTCGAGCTGCACAAGCGGATCGTCGGCATGGACGACGCGATCAAGGCGCTGTCCCAGGCGATCCGACGCACCCGCGCCGGGCTCAAGGACCCGCGTCGCCCCGGTGGGTCGTTCATCTTCGCCGGTCCGACCGGTGTCGGTAAGACCGAGTTGGCCAAGACGCTGGCCGAGTTCCTCTTCGGCGACGAGGACGCGCTCATCCAGCTGGATATGTCGGAGTACTCCGAGAAGCACACTGTGTCGCGGCTGTTCGGCTCCCCTCCCGGCTACGTCGGCTACGAAGAGGGCGGGCAGCTCACCGAGAAGGTGCGCCGTCGGCCGTTCTCCGTCGTACTCTTCGACGAGGTCGAGAAGGCTCACCCGGACATCTTCAACAGCCTCCTGCAGGTGCTTGAGGACGGCCGTCTCACCGACAGCCAGGGCCGGATGGTCGACTTCAAGAACACCGTCATCATCATGACGACCAACCTCGGCACCCGGGACATCACCAAGGGGTCGCTCGGCTTCTCGGCCGGACCGGACACCCGCTCGGAATACGAGCGGATGAAGAACAAGGTCACCGACGAGCTGAAGAACCACTTCCGGCCCGAGTTCCTCAACCGTGTCGACGACGTCATCGTCTTCCCGCAGCTCACCCAGGACGAGATCGTCGCCATCGTTGACCTCGAGATCGCCAAGCTCGACAAGCGCTTGCGCGACAAGGACATGGGCCTCGAGTTGACCATGGCCGCCAAGGCCTTGCTGGCCAAGAAGGGCTACGACCCGGTGCTCGGTGCGCGGCCTCTGCGGCGCACGATCCAGCGTGAGATTGAGGACATGCTCTCCGAAAGGATTCTCTACGGAGAGCTCCGTAGCGGTGAGTTTGTCCTGGTCGATGCCACTGGCGACGAGAAGGACTCCACCTTCACGTTTACCGGGTCGCTGCGAAAGGATACGATTCCTGACATTCCGGACGTTCCTCCGATCGACGAGGTCGGTGGGCCGCAAGATGCGCAGGCCAGCGCTTCTGGAACCTGAAGCCGGAGAAGCACTCAGGAGGTCGGTGGGTGTCGTACCCTCAGGTCATGGCCGACGTGGGGCTTGAACCCCTCCTCCGCGAGGAGGGAGCGCATTATGTGCTGCCCCTCGTCGGGCGCGAGGTCGACCAGCTCTGTATCGACTACGCCGTGACGCTTGTCGTCGACGGCACCGACACCATCCGCCTGGAGAGCCCGTTCACGTTGCACGTGGACGGGACCACCCAGGTCGTCGACCCCGAGCGACTGGAAACGGTCGCCGCGGTGCTGCAGTTGTTCCGGGCTGTCGTCACGCGCGCCGAGGCGGGCAAGGACGGGTCGTTGACCATCGACTTCGACAGCGACCGCTGGTTGCGTGCCGAGGCCATCGAGGACGGCGAGGCCTGGGAGATCGGCGGCGGCCTTCCGCCGGTCACCCCGAGCTACTTCATCGCGGCCCAGTCCGGCGGAGGCGTCCGCCTGTCCTGAGCCGGACCCCTTACGATCGTCTGTCGTGACCGGCCTGAGCACCCGACCGGCTCGCACGAGCGACGTGCGGGCCATTCGCGAGATCGTTGCCCCCCTCGTGGCGAAGCGACGACTCGTGGCCAAGGACGCGGTCGCCTACTACGAGGGAATCCAGCAGTTCCGCGTCGTGCAGGACGGCGACACGGTGATCGGCTGCGGCGCCCTGCACGTCATGTGGGAGGACGTCGCCGAGGTCCGCACGCTCGCGGTAGCGGCGGCATACCTGGGCCGCGGAGCCGGCCACCTGCTGCTGGAGGCGCTCATTGAGGACGCGCGGAC
>Ga0208938_1000555_pt1 | contig 27329 bp, 22 predicted proteins | sample AD_UKC125_MetaG_FD_184434 | JGI IMG/M metagenome (GOLD analysis project Ga0208938, IMG submission 184434) | Active sludge microbial communities of municipal wastewater-treating anaerobic digesters from USA - AD_UKC125_MetaG (SPAdes) (version 2) | ecosystem: Engineered > Bioreactor > Anaerobic >...
GCCCCACGCAACCCACCCACGTCCTACCGTGTGACCATGCAGAAGCGCCCGACCGTCTACGACGTGGCCAAGGCGGCCGGGGTCGCGCCGTCGACGGTGTCTCGGGCGTTCTCGCGCCCGGGACGAGTGAGCGCCCAGACCGCCGCGCACATCCGGGCCGTGGCCGAGGAGCTCGGCTATCGGGTCGCCACGACCGAGGCCGGCTCGCCCGCCCACAAGAAGACGCGCACCCTGGCGCTATTCGTCTCCGACATCGGCAACCCGTTCTACGTCGAGATCATCCGCGGCGCCCACGACTCCGCGTCGGTCAACGGCTATGCCCTCATGCTCTGTGACACCCAGGAATCCAGCCGGGCCGAACGGGTCGCGGTCGAGCGCGCGCTCGGCACCGTCGACGGGATCGTCCTGTCGAGCAGCCGGATGAGTGACTCCGCGATCCGGATGATGGCCAAACAGGTGCCGACCGTCGTGCTCAACCGGGTGCTGCCCGACGTCCACTCGGTCGTCACGGACAACCCGCGTGGGGTCCGTCGCGCGATGGAGCACCTCGGCAGTCTCGGGCACTCGACGATCACCTATATCGCTGGGCCAGAGGCAAGTTGGGCCGACGGGGTCCGGTGGCGAGCAGTCCTCGAAGCAGGGCACGAGCTCGACCTCAAGGTCCGCCGCCTCGGCTCCTATATGCCGACGATCCGCGCCGGCCTGCGCGCCGCCCGCGACTTCGCCGAACGCCCATCGAGCGCGGTGCTCGCCTACAACGACCAGATGGCGATCGGACTCATCAAGGGCTTCCAGGCGATGGGGGTCACGGTCCCCGACGAGGTCAGCGTGGTCGGTTTCGACAACATCCTGCTCGATGACATCGTCACGCCCGCGCTCACGACCGTGGCCGCCCCGCTGCACTCCCAGGGCTCGATCGCCGTCGGCAACGTCGTCGCGATGATCAAGGGCGCCAAACCCTCGCAAGAGCCGCTCGTGCTGCCGACCAAGCTCGTCGTGCGCGCCTCCACCGCTCAGCGCAAGCGGAAGAGCACCTCGCCCGCCTGGGGCACGACCAAGGTGTCGGGATCGGCCTCGAAGGCCGCGATGTCGACCTCACGCGGGTCCAAGTAACCGAGGTTCGCCGCACGGCATACCTGCTCCGGTATGCCGGTCGCGAGGGTGACGCGCACCCGCAGCCGTTCCTGCCCGGTCGCCGCGTCGTAGCTGCCTGCTCCGCGCAGGTGGGTCGAGTGCGCGAGCACGCCCCAGTGCACGTCCTTGAACCGGTCCCACTGCTTCACGAAGTAGTCGCGGCAGTGGTAGCCGATCTCGTAGATCTCCGGGTGCATCTGGGCGATCTCGGTGATGTCGGGGGCGTAAAGGATGACCTCGCCCCCGTCGGCGACGACCGGCTCGAGCTTGTAAAACCCCTTGGCCGCCGTCCAGATGTCCTTGTAGAGCGGCGGGATGAGCGACAGCACGCGGCGCACGGGGGCGTCGAGATAGGTGACGTGGGTCGCCGCGCAGACCTCGGCGGCGTCGGCCCACGCCGAGATCGTGTCGCCGTAGGAGATCGAGTGCAGCGCGTCGCTGCCGGCCTCGACGACGACCTTGAGCGCGAGCTTCTCGGCCGGCACGAGCGCGGCGCCCTCGTTGATGAGCGCGCGCACCGGCGTGAGGCCGGTCGTGCCGATGATCTCGGCCGACGTGATGAGCGCGCCCAGCCAGTGTGAGACGTCGATGATCTGCTGGCCGGCGACACCGGGGAAGAAGTACTTGTTGCCGCCCGAGATGCCGACGACCTCATGCGGCAGGACCGGACCGACGACGACCGCGACGTCGTGCTCGACAATCTCGCGATTGAGCAGCACAGGCACGTCCAGCGACAACCGCCCCTCGGACAGCTCCTCGATGCGCGCGGCCGGGATGGTGCCCAGGTCGATGAAGGTCGACGGGTCCCACCACTCGTGGTTGAGCAAACGCAGCCCCGGATAGGTCTGCTCCAGTCGCCCCGGCTCGAAGCCGAGCATCGCCCCCAGCGCCTCCTCGGTCATCGCCTTGTGCGTGCCGAGCGCGACGAGCGCAGTCAGCCGGCTCACCCGGCCGTGCAGCGCGGCGTGGACGGCGCCGACGAGCATGGCCAGCGGGCACGACCGGGTGTCGTCCGGGATGACGAGGCAGACCGCTTTGCCGTCGAGATCGGTCGCATCCAATTGGGCGGAAATGAAGTCTCGCACCTGAGTTTCAGTCAGTATGCCGTCCGCCCCACCGAGCCGGACCGCCGCCCGGTGGTTCTGGACGGGCGCTGAGTCGGGCGCTGAGTCGGGGGCTGAGGTGGGGGCCGAAGCGGGGGCTGCAGCGGAGGTTGCGGCAGGGGCCATGGACGCGGTCGTCATGGTTCCACTGTGCGACCCGGCCCAGCGCCCCGGCAAGGCCACGCGGCAACACCTGGCAACGGATTGCCCGCCTCGAAGCGACCGGCGAACGATAGCTGGCATGGCTGAGACGACCGCCACCTGGACGCTGCACCCCGACCGCCTGCTCCCCGCCGAACCCACCGAGCGGGCCATCGCGCGGCGGCTCTACAGCCATGTCAAGGACCTGCCGATCATCTCCCCGCACGGTCACGTGCCGCCGGAGTGGATCGCCCAGGACCTGCCCTTCCACGACCCGACCTCGCTGCTGCTCAGCCCCGACCACTACGTCTGCCGGCTGCTGCACGCCGACGGCGTCGACCTCGCCGACCTCGGCATGGGAGCCGCCACCTCCGGCCGCGTCCTCGACGCCGACGGCGCCCGCCGCGCCTGGCGGATCTTCTGCGAGCGCTGGCCGCTCTACCGCGGCACGCCGAGCCGGTACTGGATGGAGACCGAGCTCGTCGAGATCTTCGGGGTCACCCAGCGCCCGTCCGCGCGGACCGCCGACGCGATCTACGACCAGATCGCCGCGTGCCTGGCCGACCCGGCATACCGGCCCCGTGCCTTGATGGACCGCTTCGACATCGCCCTCATCGCGACGACCGACGACCCCTGTGACGACCTGCGCCACCACCGCGCGCTCGCCGACGAGGGTTACCCGCGCCGCGTGCTGCCGACCTTCCGCCCCGACCGCTATCTCGAACCCGCGCGCCCCGACTGGCCCGCGCTCGTCGCCGCACTCGGGCAGGCCTCGGGCATCGACACCGGCACGTATGCCGGTTACCTCGCCGCCCTGGAAAACCGGCGCGCCTACTTCAAGGACCACGGCGCGGTGTCGACCGACCACAGCCACGCCGACGTCGTCACCCTCTCGCTCGCCAACGCCGAGGCCGGCGCGATCTATGCGGCAGCCCTGGCCGGCACGGCCACCGCCGAGCAGTGCACCGCCTTCCGCCGCCACATGCTCGTCGAGATGGCCCGGATGGCGGTCGAGGACGGCCTGGTCATGACCCTGCACCCGGCGGTCGCCCGCAACCATCACACCGCGGCGTTCGAACGCTTCGGTGCCGACGTGGGCTTCGACATCCCGATCTCGGTCGAGTTCACCCGTGGGCTGCAACCGCTGCTCGAGCGGTTCGGCACCGCGGCCGGCTTCCACCTCGTGCTCTTCACCCTCGACGAGACGACCTTCTCCCGCGAGATCGCGCCGCTCGCCGGGGTCTACCCCAGCGTGTATGCCGGTGTGCCCTGGTGGTTCATCGACGCGCCCGAGGCGATCCGCCGGTTCCGCGGTGCGGTGACCGAGACCGCCGGCTTCAGCCGCACGTCGGGCTTCATCGACGACACCCGCGCCTTCTGCTCCATCCCCGCTCGCCACGACATGTCGCGGCGCCTCGATTGCGGCTTCCTGGCCCGGCTCGTCGCCGAGCACCGCCTCGACGAGGACGAAGCCGCCGACACGGCATACGACCTCGTTGCCACCAACCCCCGGAAGGTCTTCAAGCTATGAGCACCCCCGCAGCTGTCTCGCCCCGGCCCGCCCCCACGAAGGGCCGCCGGCTCTCCCGAGCCACCGACGGCCGCCCGGCCGCGCCGGTGCGGATCGTCCATCTGGGCCTGGGCAACTTCTTCCGCGCCCACCAGTGCTGGTTCACCGAGAACGCACCGGACGCCGCCGACTGGGGGATCGCCGCCTTCACCGGCATGGGCCTGGGCCCGGCCGAGGTCATGGCCGCACAGGACAACCTCTACACCCTGGTCGTCAACCACCCCGAAGGCCCGCGCCCGGAGGTCATCTCGAGCATCGTCGCGGTCCACGGGTCCGACGACCACGCCGCGTGGCTGGGCTACTTCGCCGACCCGGCGCTGTCGATCGTCACGAGCACGGTGACCGAGGCCGGCTATCGCCGCAACGAGTCCGGCGGCCTCGACCTCACCGACCCCGCCGTCGCCGCCGACATCGCCATGCTGCGGGTCGACCCCCGGGCCGCCGTGACGACCGCCCCCGGCAAGTTCGTCGCGGGGCTGCTCGCTCGGCGCGCCGCCGATGCCGGCCCGCTGACCTTCGTGCCGTGCGACAACGTGCCCGACAACGGCGAGATGGCCCAGCACGTCATCACCGACGGCGCCCGCGCCGTCGACCCGACGCTGCTCGCGTGGATGGACACGCACGTCGGTTTCGTCACGACAATGGTCGACCGGATCACCCCGCGCGCGACCGACGCCGACCACGATGCACTCCTGGCCCAGACCGGCGTCGACGACCCCGCGCTCGTGGTCACCGAACCCTTCATCGAGTGGGTGCTCGCCGGCGAATTCGTCTCGCCCAGGCCCGCGTGGGATGCCGCCGGCGCGACCTTCGTCGAGGACATCGTGCCCTTCGAGAACCGCAAGCTGCGCCTGCTCAACGGCTCGCACTCGCTGATGGCCTACGGCGCCTCGATCCGCGGCGCCGAGACCGTCGCCGACGCCATCGCCGACCCGGTCGTCGAGGGCTGGGTGCTGCAGTGGTGGGACGACGCCGCCCGGCACCTGCCGCTGCACGCCGAGGAGATCGCGAGCTACCGCGCGGCCCTGCTCGAGCGCTACCGCAACCCCAACATCCGCCACCTGCTCGCCCAGATCGCCGCCGACGGCACCCAGAAGATCCCGATCCGGATCGTCCCGACGCTGCTCGCCGACCGCGCTGCCGGGAGTATGCCGTCCGGCGCGGTGCGTGCGGTCGCCGCCTGGCTGTGCCACCTGCGCGGCCATGGCGCGCCGATCACCGATGCCCACTTGGGGGAGGTCGCCGGGCTCGTCACCGGGTCACTGGCGGAGTCGGCGGTCGCCCTGTGCGGCTGGCTCGGCATCGCCGATGCCGAGGTGGCCGCCGCCGTCGCGAACGCTGCGGCCGAGATCCTCGACGCCGTCGAGATCGTCGACGGGGCTTGAGGGCACGCGAGACGATGTGCTCATGACCGGCCCGCCCCGCGAGGTCGTCGTCGGGATCGACGTCGGCACGACCGCCGCCAAGGTGTCCGCCTTCGGCGTCCGCGCCGGTATGCCGTGGCGGCATACGGTCGTGCGCGAATACCCCCTGCACCACCCCGAACCCTCCTGGGCGGTCCAGGAGCCCGCCGTGGTGCTGGCTGCCGCCGAAGCCGCGCTGGCCCACTGCGTCGCCGACGTCGGCGCCGAACGGGTCGTCGGCCTCGCGTTGAGCACGGCCATGCACGGAGTCGTCGGGCTCGACGCCCACGGTGTCCCGCTCACCCCGATCCTCACCTGGGCCGACGGCCGCTCCCGCAGCCAGGCCCAACGGCTGCGCGCGAGCGGGCAGGGCGAGGCGCTGCTGCGAGCGTCAGGCACCCCGATGTATGCCGCCGCGCCGCTCACCAAGCTCATGTGGCTCGCCGAACACGATCCGGCGCTGTGCAGTCGGGTCGCGACCTGGGCCGGGCTCAAGGACCTGCTCGTCCACCACCTCACCGGGGCGCTGGTCACCGAGTTGTCCAGCGCCTCCTCGACCGGGCTGCTGTCGCTGGCGACCCTGGCCTGGAACCCCGAAGCCCTCGACCTCGCGCGGGTCCGCCCCGGCCAACTCCCGCCGATCCGGCGGACGACCGACGCCGTCCCGCTGGCTGCCGGCGTCGCGTCGCGCGTGGGCTTGCCGGCCGGTATGCCGGTCGTCCTCGGCGCCGGGGACGGGCCGCTGGGCACCCTCGGCTCGGGCGCCATCGACGCTGGCGTGCTCGGGGTCTCGATCGGCACCAGTGCGGCAGCCCGGCTGCTCGTGCCGGGGCCCTGGTCCGACCCCGCAGGACGGCTGTTCTGTTATGCCCTCACCGACGACGAGTGGGTCGTCGGGGGAGCGGTGAGCAACGGCGGGTCGGTGCTGCGCTGGATCGGCGAGCTGTGCGGAGAGATGTCTGACGACGCCCTCGTCGCCGCAGCTGCTGATGTGCCGCCGGGAGCCGAGGGCCTGGTCATGCTGCCCTTCCTGCTGTCCGAACGCTCACCCCTGGTCGACGAGGACCAGCCCGGAGCCCTGCTCGGGCTGCGCTCCCGCCATGGCGCCGGCCACCTGGCCCGGGCCGCGGTCGAGGGGATCTGCCTGCACCTGGCCGCTGTCGTCGCCGACCTCGACCGGGTGTCGCCGGTGTCGGCGCTGCGGGTCACCGGAGGGGTCTTCCGCTCGACCCTCTGGCGCGACGTCCTGGCCGCCTGCGTCGACCGACCGGTCGTCGTGTCCGACGGCCCGGAGGGGTCGGCCCTCGGTGCCGCCGCGCTCGGCCTGGTCGGGCTCGGGCGCGCCGCGACCCCGCGCGAGGGGCTCGACCTGCTCGGCGGGTCACCCAGCGCTGACGACGCGAGCTACCGCGCCGGGGAGGTGAGCGTCACGGCATACCGGGCTGTGCAGGCGCGCCTACCCGAGCTCGCCGCCGCGTATGCCGTGCTCGCCGGCGCGCTCGTCCCGCATCACCCCGCCGGCTGACCGCCATGCGCCGCGACCCGGGTCCAGCGCCCAGTGCCTCTGCGGTGGCAACATCCGGCAACCCGGAAGCCCCGCGCGACCGGCACGGCATACCGGAATTGCAGTGTGACACAACGAAACTGAGCGCTCCTGCGGGTCTGTCGGGGAGCCATCAGGAGCGCTTCGCAACAACTGGCAACTGATTGTCGGTGCCCTCCCGCCGGCCCTGTACTGGAGCGGTACAGGAACCCACCGACCGGCCGGCGCAAGCCCCGGATCTCGACTAAGGATCGCCATGTCATCGACTGCCGCACCCACCGAAGCCCGCGGGGCCTTGGAGCGGATGAAGCCGACGGCTCTGCTGGGCTACGGCCTCGGAGACTTCGGCTGCAACCTCGCCTTCGCGCTCTCCACGAGCTTCCTGCTCTTCTACTACACCGACGTCGCCGGCCTGTCCGCCGCGGCCATCGGCACGATGTTCTTCGTCGTGCGCATCTGGGACGCCTTCGCCGACCTCATCGCCGGCCGCGCCGTCGACCGCACGATGACCCGCTTCGGCAAGTTCCGCCCGTTCATCCTCTTCGGCGCGGTGCCGCTGCTCTTCCTCTCGGTGCTCACCTTCTGGGTGCCGCAGTCGATGCATGTCACCCCCGACCAGCCCAACGCCGGCCCCGCGCTGCTCTACGCCTACCTCACGTATGCCGTGCTCGGCCTGGGCTACTCGTTCGTCAACATCCCCTACGGCTCGCTCGCCTCGGCGATGACCCAGTCGGTCGGGGAGCGCGCCAAGCTCGTGGCCGCCCGGTCGTTCGGCTCGGCATCGGCTGGGGTGTTCCTCACCTACCTCATCACCCCGCGGATCAAGGACCTGCAGGACAAGTCGACGGCGCTGCAGAAGCAACTCACCGCCAAGCCCGGCGACGCCGGCGTCAAGGCCCAGATCGAGCAACTCCAGGTCGACCTGCAGGGCGTCTTCACCCAGACCACGTTGCTGTTCGTCCTGCTCGGCTCGATCGCGTTCTTCCTCACCTTCTGGTTCTGCCGCGAGAACGTCGTCCGGGCCACCCCGCGGGTGACGATCAAGGAGACCTGGGACACCCTGCGCAACAACAAGCCGCTGGCCTTCCTCTGCGGCGCGAGCTTCTTCTACCTCATCGGCCTCTTCGCGGTGCCGGCCGCCTCGATCTACTACGCCCGTTACATCCTCGGCGACACCGGCCTCACCGCCCCGATGTCGCTGGTCAACGCCGGCATCGGCCTGCTCGTCACCCCGTTCATCCCCGCGATCATCAACAAGGTCGGCAAGAAGAACCTCTTCCAGTACTGCGGCCTGTTGACCGTCTTCGGCGGTGTGGCGCTGTTCTTCTCGCCGACCGGTGCGGTCGCCCTCGCGATGGTCATGCTCGCCATCAAGGGGGTCGGTGCCTCGCTCATCAACACGACGATGTTCGCTCTCGAGGCCGACACTGTGGAATACGGCGAGTGGAAGTCGGGCAAGCGCTCCGAGGGTGCGACCTACTCGATCTTCTCCTTCACCCGCAAGATCACCCAGTCCCTCGGTGGCGCAGCCGGCGCCTGGCTGCTGGGCGCGGCGGGCTATGTCGGTGGCGCGGCGACCCAGTCCGAGTCGGCGCTCACCGCGATCCGCGCCTCGATCGGGCTCGTTCCTGCCCTGATGGCGATCCTCGCGATGGTCGTCTTCTGGAAGTACCCGCTCAACGACGCCCGTTTCCGCGAGGTCCGCAACGAGGTCGAGGCCCGCAAGGCCGCGCTCGACTCGGTCGTCGTCGGTGAGGGTCACGTCGTCAAGAAGTGACCCCGCCGGGTCGGGGGCCGGAAGGCGTCACGATCCGCGCCGAAGGTGCCTGACCGGCATACCGAAGGGTCCGTCCCGAGGGGGGACGGACCCTTCCACGTATGTGGGGGGGTCAGAGCCAGCGGCGCACGCGCTGCCGGTAGTCGTCGTACTCCGCGCCGAAGCGCTGCGCGAGGTAGGCCTCCTCGGGCCGGATGACGAGGACGTGGAAGAGGGCGAAGACCGCGGGCAGGATCGCGATCGGCCACCAGGTGGCGAAGAGCAGGGCCGCACCCACGCACCAGAGGAAGAACGCCAGGTATGCCGGGTTGCGGCTCCACGCGAACGGCCCGCTGGTCACGAGCGCGGCTCCTGCCCGCCAGGCCACCTTCGTCGTGCCGTAGAGGTTCATCTCGCGGGTGGCCCAATACATGCCCGCGAGGCTCGCGAGGAGCAGGGGCATACCCAGGCGGGTGAGGCTCTCGCCGGTGATCGGCCAGGGGCGCAGGTAGTTCACTCCGAGGGCCAGCGCGAACGGCACGAGGATGACCAGCGACGGGGGCGGCCGCCAGCCGGTGGGCTGCTCCGGTGTGGGCTCGGGCGTGGGTGAGCGCGTGGCCTTCGGCACGAAGCCCACCCTATGACCGACGTGTCTGCGCGTTCATGGGGTCGTGGCGCACGGTGGCCGGCAGGCCCACCCCGCGAATCGACAAGAAGTCGACTTTCACCGCCTCGGCGAGCCCGGGAAAGTCGACTTCTTGTCACCTCACGGGAGAGCGCGGGAGAAAGTGGCTGGATCCGCGCCGGACGCGGCGCACGCGGCGGATCGGGGGCCCCGAACCGGACGAAGCCCCGGTGTTCCGCCAGCCGGAACGGGGGTGGTCAAGGGCGAGTGGCCTGGGTGGCATACCGGAATGACGAGCAGCCGAGCACCACACGCAGCACGAGCAGCACACGCAGGAGGTATGCCGTGACCCCCTTCATGATCCGGGTCGCCGAGATCGTCGGCGCGGACACCGACGAGATCGACGAGCCGGCGATCCCCGCCCTCAGCCCGGCCCGCCGCCGCGCCGCCAACCTGGGCGCCGACCGGCACATGGCGCTGCGGGCGCTGTCCGAGCAACTGGTCTGCGAGGCCAATGCGGTGCTCGCCGACGAGGACGACCACCTGAGCCTCACCGACGAATACGGCGGTGACGAGCTGGCTTTCGGGATCTTCTTCCGGGGACGGCAAGCCCGGGTCTCGACGCGGTTCGTCGGGCACACGGCATACGGGCAGTTGGTCGTCGACGGGCTGCCGGCGAGCGAGCCGATGGAACTCACCGACCCCGACTCGCTGCCCGACCTCATCGTCATGCTGCTGCTCGAATCCGGCCTCACCCGCCACCCGCACTGACCGCGCAACGTCGCGCGCCCGCACACGCCCGGACGCCCACGTTCCCCACCGTGGAACGGCGCTAGGACCGCCCCACCGAGACCCGCACAGTTCCGCCAGGACCATCTTGAGGAGGAACCCTTGCAATACGAACTCCGCACCCAGGTCATCGAACCGATCCGCAAGACCTTCACCCACCTGGTCGAGCGTTACGGTGACCGCCCCGCCTCGCGTTACGAGGAGGGCACGATCGGCTTGCAGGCCACCGAGCACTTCCACTACCGCCCGCTGTGGGCGCCGGACAAGGAGCTCTACGACCCGGCATACAGCCGCTTCGTCCTGACCGACCCCTACTCCTTCACCGACCCGCGGCAGCTCTACTACGCGCCCTATGTCACCGCGCGCTCGCAGCTGCACGAGGGCTTCGGCAAGACGCTGGACTATCTGGAGTCGCACAACCTGCTCGCGCGGCTGCCCGAGGCATGGCGGCAACTGCTCACCGGGTTGGTGCTGCCGCTGCGGCACTACGAGTCCGGCGGCCAGATGATCTCCAGCAACGCCTGCCGGTTCGCCTACGGCACGACGATCGCGCAGTGCGCGGGGTATGCCGCCTTCGACCGGGTCGGCAACGCGCAGATCCTCAGCCGGATCGGGCTCGCGCTCGGCGGCGGCACGACCGACGCGCTCACCGAGGCCAAGGCCGCGTGGATGGACGCCCCGGCGCTGCAGGGCCTGCGCCGCTATGTCGAGGAGGCTATGGTCGCCGGCGACTGGGGGGTCGAGATGGTCGCCCTCGACCTGGCCGACAGCCTCCTGTATGCCGTGCTCTACCGGCACCTCGACGAGGTCGCCCTGCTCGGCGGGGCCGGGTCCTACAGCCTGCTCGCGCAGCACCTGGCCGGGTGGTTCGCCGACCAGCGCCGCTGGGTGGACGCCCTCTACAAGGCCTGGACGGTCGACCCGGAGACCGGCGCTGCCAATGCCGAGCACCTCAGCGCGGTCGCCGCCGAGTGGTTGCCCAAGGCGCAGGCCGCTGTCGCCCAACTCGCTGCGGCGATCGACGACCTCGTGCCCGACGCCGGAGCGGTCGGTGCCGTGTCCGCGGTCGCCGCCGCCGTGACCGCGTCCCTGGCCGCGCTCGGCGTCGATGTCGCTGCTGGTGCCACAACGAAGGAGGAGTCGGCATGAACGACCCGGCAACCCGGATGGTCTCGGTCGACCTGCAGGAGAACGAAGAGAACCGGGCGGTCATCGAGGCGATCGAGGCCGACAACCCGGACGTGAGCGTTCGGCACATGCCGGGCGTCGTCAAGATCGAAGCCCCCGGCCGCCTGGTCATCAAGCGCGAATCGGTCGAGGCCCGCCTCGGCCGCGACTGGGAGACCCACGAATTCCAGATGGCCATCATCACGCTGGCCGGCAATATCACCGAATGGGACGACGACGAGATCGTCCTGGCCTGGAACGCTCGGCGTTGAAAGGGATCGACACACCATGACGGCAACCCCGACCCGCCCGGCCCGCAAGCTCTCGATGAAGGCGCGTTACTCCGCGCTGACCCGGGACCTGGACTGGGAGCCGAGCTACGTCAGCTCGGAGGAAATGTTCCCCTACACGAGTTTCGAGGGGATCAAGATCCACGACTGGAGCAAGTGGGAGGACCCCTTCCGGCTCACCGTGGATGCCTACTACAAGTACCAGGCGGAGAAGGACAAGCGCCTGTATGCCGTCCTCGACGGTTTCGCGCAGAGCCAGGGTCACCTGTCGCTCTCGCAGGCGTCCTACCTCAACGCCATGAAGATCTTCCTCGGTGGCGTGACCCCGCTGGAATACCAGGCGCACCGCAACTTCGCGTTCCTGTCGCGGCACTTCAACGGCCCCGGCCCGCGGTTTGCCGCGTTGTGCCAGAGCCAGGACGAGATCCGGCACGCGCAGACCGAGATCCACACCCTGTCGAACTACAACAAGTACTACTCGGGGATGCACTCGTTCCTCAAGCAGCACGACCGGGTGTGGTACATGTCGGTGCCCAAGTCCTACTTCGACGACGCGCTGTCGGCCGGGCCGTTCGAGTTTCTCATCGCCATCGGGTTCTCGTTCGAATACCTGCTGACCAATCTGCTCTTCGTGCCCTTCATGTCGGGGGCGTCGTTCAACGGTGACCTGCCGACGATGACCTTCGGGTTCTCGGCGCAGTCCGACGAATCACGGCACATGACCCTGGGCCTGGAGGCGATCAAGTTCCTCCTCGAGCAGGACGAGGACAACGTCCCGATCGTGCAGGAATGGGTCGACAAGTGGTTCTGGCGGGGCTATCGCGTCGCCGCGATCGTCGCCCAGATGCTCGACTACATGCTGCCCAAGCCGGTCATGTCGTGGAAGGAGGCCTTCGAGCTCTACTTCGAGAAGCAGATGCTCGAGGGCCTGTTCCCCGACCTGGAGTACTACGGCATCAAGCCCCCGCGGCACGTGCAGCAGGCGATCGACGAGAAGGAAGCCCTCAGCCACTTCGTCTACTGGGTCTTCTACAACTTCTCCTTCGCGGCCAACTTCACGACGAGCATCCCGAGCAAGGAGCACCAGGCCTGGCTCGCGGAGAACTACCCCGACACCTTCGTCGAGTACTTCCAGAAGCCACGCTGGGACAAGGCGCAGCGGATCGTCGACAACGGCGGCCGGTTCTTCTTCATGGGCCTGCCGCAGCTGTGCCAGGTGTGCCAGATCCCGATGACCTTCCCGGAGCCGGGCGATCTCACCACGATCTGCCAGCGCACCAGCGACTACAACGGCGAGCACTTCAACCTGTGCTCCGACGGCTGCAAGTGGATCTTCGACCGTGAGCCGGAGAAATACGTCCAGGCCTGGTTGCCGGTGCACCAGATCTACCAGGGCAACTGTGGTGGCCCGACCGTGCCCGATGTGCTCGCGTGGTACGGCATGCAGGAGGGCGACGGCGGCGAGATCGCCGGCTCCCGGGACGAGGTCAACTGGGCGGCCTGGCACGGCACGCCGGCAGCGAAGGAGGCCTGACATGGCGCTCAAGACCATCGGCACCTACGAGTTCCCGAGCCGCTCCCGCCAGGAGCTCTACGGCGAGGACATGCTCGTGCACGTGTGGTGGAAGGACAACCCGATGTTCTGCGCTGCGGCGACCTTCCGGGCGCCGCAGGCGATGAGCTGGGCCGACTTCCGCGCGGCGATCGTCGACCCGTGGGCCTCCTCCGACCCCGACTACGACGCCTCGCACGACTTCTCCTGGGGCCTGGACGGGGCGCCGTTCACCCCAGAGCCCGGCACGTCGCTCGCGGACCTGGGCATCGGCCACAAGCACACTGTGTCCTTCTGGGGCTGAGCCCTTCTGGGGCTGAGCCTTCTGGGGGTGAGCCGACCACCCACCCACCTGGCCCGGCCCGAGTATGCCGCCCGAACGGCATACTCGGGCCGTGGCCCGACCACCCGCGAAAGGGGAGGCAGCATGCCGATCGTCACCGTCCTGCCCGAGGGCGAACGCGTGGTCGCCAAGCCGGGCGAGACGATCCTCGAGTGCTTGTATGCCGCGGGCTACTCCTATCGGATCGGGTGCCGGCGCGGGGGCTGCGGCATCTGCAAGGTCGACCTGCGCTCGGGCGAGGTGACCTACAACCGGGTGGTTGCCGACACGGTGCTGCCGCCCGAGGAGGTCGCCGCCGGCACCTGTCTGACCTGCCGGGCCGTGCCCGAGGGTGACGTGGTGATCGAGCTGCGCGACGAGTCGCTGCGGCTCACCAACGCCATGCTGCGCAGGCTGCGGCTGGCCAGCTACTGACCAACGGAAAGAGGCCGGGAGTGACCGAGACCTACCGCGTGACCGTCGAACCCCTCGGCCGGGAGGTCGAGTGCCGGTCCGACCAGACCATCCTCGACGCGTGCCTGCGCAACGGGGTCTGGCTGCCGCACTCCTGCACCCACGGCACCTGTGCGACATGCAAGGTCGAGGTGCTCGACGGCGAGGTCGACCACGGCGCGTCGACGAGCTTCGCGCTGATGGACTTCGAGCGCGACGAGGGCAAGACCCTGCCGTGTTGCGCGATCCCGCGCTCGGATGTCGTCATCGAGGCCGACATCGATGTCGACGAGAGCCTGGAGGTCTTCCCGGTCGCCGACTACACCGGCACGGTGGTCTCGATCGAGGATGTCGCGACCGACACCAAGCGCGTGGTCATCGAGACCGACCGCGAGGTGCGCTTCAATGCCGGGCAGTACATGCGGATCGTCGTGCCACCGCGCCCGGGAGACACCCGCCGGTATGCCGTGGACCGCACCTATTCGATGGCCAACCCACCGACCGAGACGCGACGGCTGGAGTTCCAGATCCGCCGGGTCGTCGGTGGGGCGGCGACCGACGGGTGGATCTTCGCCGCGGGCGACGCCTCGGGCGATGCCTCCGGCGACGCCTCGGAGGGCAGCGGGCGGATGCCGCTCGCGGTGGGCGACGAGGTCGCGTTGTCCGGGCCCTATGGGCGCTTCGTGTTGCGCACCGGGTCGGACGCGCCGGTCGTCATGATCGCCGGCGGCACCGGCCTGGCGCCGATGGCCGCGATGATCAAACATGCGTTGCTCAACGGTGAATACGAGGGGCCGATCACCCTCTATCAGGGTGCCCGCACCCGGGAGTGGCTCTATGACGTCGAGCTTTTCCGGGAGTTGGAGCAGCAGTACCCCGACCAGTTCACCTATCGGCCGTGCCTGTCCGAGGTGCCCGCCGAGCAGGCCGAAGCTGACGGTTTCGCCAGCGGCAATGTCACCGACGTGCTCGAGGCCGATCACCCGACCTTGCGGGGCTATCAGGGCTATGTGTGCGGCCCGCCGGTCATGGTGGAAGCTGCGCTGAAGACCTTGATGGGGCGGCGGCTCTTCCCCCGCGACATCTTCCGCGAGGACTTCTTCAACGAGGCCGACAAGGCCGGCGGCGGAGTGCGCTCGCCGCTCATCAAACGCTGACCTGCACGGCATACCGAAGGAGCCTTTCCGGTGGGACATGTGACCAACCGAGCCACCCTCACGGCCGACGGGGCGCTTGTTGCGCTGCACGCGGCCTATGCGAAATCGCGGGAGATCGGGGTGCCGGTCAACATTTCGGTGTGCGACGCGGCGGGGCATGAGCTGGCGTTCCTGCGGCCCGACGGTGCCGCGCTGCTCTCGATGGGCATCGCGCGCGACAAGGCGTATTCGGTGTGCGCCTTCAACGGGATGCCGACCGATGCCTGGTACGGCGCCATCAAGGACGAACCGGCGCTGTTGGCCGGCATCGTGCAGCGCGACCGGCTGGTGATCTTCGGCGGCGGGGTGCCGATCGTCGTCGACGGTGCGGTGGTCGGGGCGGTCGGCTGCTCGGGCGGTAGCGCCGAGCAGGACGCCGAGGTCGCGTCGGCGGGTGCGGCTGCGGTCGCCGGCTGAAGCGCCAGCATCGGGTATGCGCTCGCTGTGCATCCCATGCACTCAGGGCCAGGAGCCCCCCTATCCGGTGACCCGCTCCTGACCCTGATCAGCGCCATCCACTGGTGCCGATGACGACTCTGCCCAAGGTGGCTGAGGTGGACAAGTCCCCCGGTCCGGGGACGGCTGCGGGGGTTCACCTGGGGTGAGACAAGTGCCACAGTGAGAGGCATGGGAGGGGACCCACCGCGCGCAGTCGCGCTCGGGGCTGCCTCTCCGGAGATGATCCTCGACCGGCGCGCGCTGTTGCGCGGCCTGCACTGGGGATCCCTCCTCATGTTCGTGGGGGATCTCCTCACAACGGCGGCTCAGTACGCGAGCTCCCCACAGGACGCGCCGTTGTGGCTATTCGTGACCGCGATGACCGTTCTTACGGTCATCGCGGGGTGGCAAGTGTGGGATGCGCGTCGGGTGTCGGAACGGCGGCTTGCCCTGCGGACGTGGGTGGGGTGCTCCGTGGCTTTCGTCCTCGTTCTCCTCGCGACCGGGTACCTGACCCATCCCACGCCTGCCTTGCCGAGCCTCTTCACTCCGGTGGGCGGGGCCCTTGGCGTTGCTGGCTTCGCCTTCACGCCAACGGTGGGTCGCTGGCTGACGATGAGCGTTGCGAGCCTCTTGGTGTGGTCCCGCTGGAGCACCGCGGATCATGTGCCGGGGATCGCCAGCGCGGTGGTGATGTGCATCGGCGGGCTCACTGCCGCGACGGTCATCGGCATCCTGTTGCGTTTGGCAGACCGGATCCAGCGAAGTCAGGAAGCCATGTGGGACGAGCGCGAGGATGCCGCCCGCACGTCCGCAGTCGCGGCCTCCAAGATTCGGTGGGACGGGCTTATCCACGACAAGGTGCTTGCCGCACTCCGCCTGGCCGGGCAGGACGGAACGCCGCTGGCGCGAGCGGCGGCGGCCGAGCTTGCCGGTCAGGCCCTGGGCCTCATCCACCCCGAGTCCCCGGCTCGACCGCAGGGGGGAGTGACCCACGGCGTGCTGGCGGCCACCGCGGAAACAGCCGAGGAGGAAGCCCGGGGTACAGGCCCGGTACGCCGGCGAGCCTCGCAGATGCAGTCGAGCCTCGAACGTCTCGCCCTCCAGAACGGGCTGCGGGCCGACTGCGTGGTGACCGGCGAGCCAGACCCGGAGTTTGACGGTCGAATTGGCGAGCTCCTCGCCGCAGCCGGCGAGGCGTTGGCCAACGTTGCCGCGCACGCCGGAGTGAGCGACGTCCAGATCCGAGGACAAGCCTCGCGTGACCTCGTGGCGGTGAGCATCCGGGATCTGGGAAAGGGCTTCGATCCGGGACGAGGGTCGTGGGGTCGAGCAGGAATAGCTCGCTCGATCACGGGAAGGATGGCCACAGTCGGCGGGAGGGCCTCCGTCGAGTCATCCCCAGGGGCGGGCACCACGGTGACCCTGTCGATCGGCCCACCTGCGGATCTGTCGGTGGGTCGCGCCCGCGCGACGGCAGACCCGCCCTGGCGGCCCAAGGAGTTTGGCGCGGTGGTGTGGTTTGGCGTCGCGCAGGGTCTCATCTGTGTGGTGGCGGGATGGGACCAGCGTCACCTGGTCCGCTCGCAGGCCGTGCTGTTGGCTGTCATCCTCGCTACCCAGCTGATCGGGCTCTGTTTGCTCTGGCTCCCCCTATCGAGAATTCGCGTGGTACGGATGGTGGTCTTCGCCACCGGAGCAGCGGTGGTCGCGGGATCGCTCAACATCGCCGATCCCGCGACGGTTGGCTGGCACTACTGGTTCTTCGGGGCGCTCATGCCAGCCGTCGCCCTGCTGGTCATTCGCTTCTCAGTTGCCTTGGGGGCAGCCGCGTGCGGAGCGATCGGCATGGGGTTGTTGTTCGCTCAGGCTCTGTCGCAGCGCTTCTCGCTTGCGGTCTTCGCCGACACCGTCCCGGCACTGTTGTGGCTGGCTGCCGCTGTCTGGGGCGTGCGCTGGGCGTTGAACGGCGCCACGGCTTCGCTGGCTGCCTCGTCGGCGGCATACGGACGGTTGCGGTTGTTGACGGCCCGAATGGAGGAGGCCGATTGGGTTGCGGTCGAACGCAGTCGTCGGGTCGGTGCTCGGGTCGGAGAGATGCTCGTCCGCATTGCGGCCGGAGACGAGCTCAGCCGCGCCGACCGGAGGCAATGTCTGGCCCTGGAGGCCGAGACACGTGACGGGTTGGTGGCCCATCACCTCGCGACTCCCGAGGTCGCCGCCGCGGTGCGGGCCGCCCGGGACCGTGGCGTGCGAGTGGTGTTGTCGGCTGACGAGGTCACCCACGGCGCCCTCCCGGCCTTCCGCGCGATCGTGGCGGAGACTGTCGCCTGCGCGTCGGACGGGTCGCGAGTCCTGGCCCTGTGGCGACCGGACGGCCGCGGCAGACTCGGGTCGGTGAGTGTCGTCGACACGCGTTTCACGACCGAGGACCTCGAGCGGCTGCGGCTGGCGCTCCTGCCCGCGCCGTCGGCAAAAGCGGGGTATGCCGTGTCCCTCACCGCCGACGAGGATGCCGTCCTTATCGACCTCCGGGAGGATCACGTCCAGGTGAGCGGCCTCCGATGATCGGTGAATTGACACAAAGTGGCGTTTCGACCCCGGGATCCGGCCCCGAAAAGCCGATTTGCGTCTGCTCGCGAGATGCTCAGTGCGGCTGCATGCAGGATCACGGGCGAGATCACGAGAACGAGCACGCGCGCTCGGCAGCACACCCGGGACCTTCTGCCGCACAATTCGGGACGACGGCTGACATAGTGGGCGCCATGGCAACGCCGACCCTGCGCCTTGGAGTCGTCGACGACCATCCCGCCATTCTTCGAGGGGTGCTCGCGGGGTTGCGGGAGCTACTTCCGCAGCTGACCTCTCCGATCAGCGCGGCCACAGTCGAGGAACTCCTGGGGGCGCTCGGCGACACCATGTTCCTCGACGTCGTCGTGCTCGACGTGCAACTGGCCGATGACAGCGATCCCGCGGGCAATGTGGCCCGCCTGGTCGATGCCGGGCTACCGGTGCTGCTCTACACCCAGGAGGGCCGCCGCAGCGTCATCTCGCGGTGTTTCAAGGCCGGCGCGAGCGGAATCGTCTCCAAGAGTGAGGAATTGTCGACCCTTGCGACGGCGATCCTGCAGATCTCCCAGGGTCAGCCATTCCTCAATGCGGAGTGGGCTGCGGCCTTGGAGGACGCCGAGGACTGGCCCGTGCCAGACCTCGCCCCCCGCGAGGCCGAGGCCTTGCGCCTGTATGCCACCGGGTTGCCGATGAAATCGGTCGCCCGTCGCATGCAGGTAGCCGAGGACACTGCCAAGGAGTATCTCGACCGGGCGCGCCAGAAATACACGAAAGCCGGCCGACCGGCATACAGCAAAGTGGATCTCTATATCCGCGCCGTCGAAGACGGCTATCTCCCCGCACCCCAGGACGCCACCCGCCCGCCCCAGCCGTGATCCTCACCCGGAGTTCGCTCTATCGTGGGCTGCACTGGGGGGCCAGCGCGATCCTCGCCATGCTCTGGCTGGGGACACTGGGTCAGCAGGTCTTCAACCCGTCGAGCTATCCGGGGCTGCTCTTCCCCGGCGTCATGACCCTTGGCCTGATCATCCTCGGGTGGTGTGTGGTCGATGCGGTGCGCACCGCGGAGCGGCCCTGGGCGATGCGGATGGCGGTCGTCTTCGCGCTCGGATGCGCGGTGTTGCAGTGGTTGGGGGATTACCCGCCCATGGTCCCGGCGGCGCTGCCCGCCCTCATCATCTTGGCCAGCGGGAGTTATGGCGTTGCGGGGTTCGCCTTCACTCCCCTCGGTGGGGCCATCGTGTCCGTGCTGGCGACGGGCCTGTTCTTCCTGGCCCGGCGGGAGGTCCTCGGCACTGCCGAGGCGGCCCTCACGGTGATTCCCCACCTCACGACCGGAGCTCTCGCGGCCCTGGCCATTGCCATCATGTCGCGGACCGCGAGCAAGGTCGAGCACGCGCTCGGGCAGGTGTGGCAGGAACGCGAAGCCCAGGCCAGGGCTGGATCGATGGCGGCCGCGTCGGTGCGCTGGGACGGGCTCATCCACGACAAGGTGCTCGGGGCGCTGCGCCTGGCCGCGCGGGCCCGGACCGCGGCCGATCGGGCCGGGGCTGCCGAATTGGCCAGCGACGCCATCAATGCCTTCCGCGCGGTCGGTCCGACGACTCCTGCCGAGCCGGCGACCCCCGGTGGGCCGGCGACCCCCGGTGGGCCGGCCCCGCTCGGGCAGCTGTCTGATGCTCCCGCGTTGCTCGCTCTGGTCAACGACGACCGGCTCGCCGAGAACCTCGGCCAGTTCGGTGCCCTCGGTGCCCTCGATGGGATGGCGGTCATCAACGCGCCGGCCGGGTCGGATCTAGGCGGACGTGCCGACCCCCCGGAGCGGGCCGACGAGTTCGGGTGGGCCGGGCCGGCCTGGTTCGAGGCCCAACTGCGGCGCCACGCCGCCCGACTCGGGCTGGCGCTGCACTGGGACGTGCGCAGCGACGGCGCGACGGCGATCCTGCCGGCCAGCCAGGCGCGCGCGGTGCTCGATGCGGCGGCCGAGGCGCTGACCAACGTCGCGCGGCACTCGGGGCAGGTGACGGCGACCCTCACCGGTGAGATCCAGGCCGGTCGCCTGCGACTACACGTCACCGACAGCGGCATCGGCTTCGATCCAGCGACGGTGCCGGCCGGTCGCGCCGGCGTGGGCCGGGGGATTCTCGCGCGGATCACCGTCGCCGGGGGCACGGCGCGGGTGCGCTCCCGCCCGGGGCGCGGGACCACCGTGGAGATCGACGTCCTCGCTGCCACGCCGCGAGGCAGCCTGGCCACGACCCTGACGTGGAATCCCCTGGACTTCGTCGCCATCTTCGCCATCGCCGCGATCGCGCTCATCGACTACGCGGCGCTGGCGCTCGTGCACGCCGACGCCGCACGCTCGCTGCCGGTCCTCGGGGCCTGTCTCATGTTCGCCTACCTGGTGGGGACAGTCGCGACGTTCACCCCCCTTCGGTTCGCGCCCGCCGCGTATGCCGCGGGGCTGGGCTGCGGGTTGCTCGTCTTCGTCAGCACGATCAACCTCGTCGACCCGGGGGTGATCGGCTGGCACTACTGGTTCGTCGGGGTGACCAATCCGACCATCGCGGTGCTGATGTTCCGTTTCCCGAGCCGGTGGGCGCTGGCGACGGTGGCCTCGATCGTCACCGGCCTCACCCTCGGCCAGGCGGTCAGTGGGCAGGTGCACTTTGGAGTCCTCGTCGACACCTGCCCGCAGCTCGTAGCTTTCGCGATGGCGTCGTGGGGAATCCGCACCGCGCTCGACGGCGCGACGGCATACCTCAATACCGCCGCAGCGGGGCTGGGCCGGCTGCGGGTGGCGACCGCTGCCCTCGAGGAAGCCGACCGCGTCGCGGCCGCGCGCAGTCGGCAGCTCGGCAGCCGGGTCGATGCGATGCTGCGCCGCATCGCCGCGGCCGAGGAACTCGATGCCGCGGACGCAGCCCGCTGCATCGGGCTCGAAGCCGCGACCCGCGACCTGCTCGTCGCCCGGTCGCTCGTCTCGCCTGCCGTCGCCGCGGCAGTGCAGGTATGCCGTGCGCGTGGCACGACCGTGGTGCTCTCTGCCGAGGAGCCACCGCCCCATGAGGCGCTGGGTGATCTCCCGGTCGGGGAGGCGTGGGGGGAGCAGTTGGGGGCGCCGTGGGGCGAGCAGTTGGGGGCGCAGCTGGAGCAGCAGTTGGAGGCGTTCCGACGCGTGCTCGTCGCGGCCCTGGACGTCGCTGCCCCGCAGGCTCGGGTCCTCGCGCGGTGGCGGCCGGGGCGGGGCCTGCGGTTGGGGTCGATCAGTATCGTCGGGAGTGCCGCCGTCGACCAGGCTGCCGTCCGCGAGACCCTGGCGGGAGCATGTGACCGCAGACTGCTCGATGTCGAGCTGTCCGTCGACGAAGACGCGGTGCTCGTGGACGTGCGCAGTCCCCGTGGGAATGGCGACCCAGGGCCTGGCGTTGAGCGAGATAACTGAACGTTCAACCAACCAAGCCAGGCGCCATCCAGTCGACCGTTCGTCCAGAGGAGACCTCGTGCCCGCCGTATCCGTTGCCGACCTGTCCGTCCTGCCCACCCTGCCCGTCGTCGACCCGGCAGCCGGGCTGCGCACTCGGCCGGTCCGTCAGCGCACCACGGCGCCCGGGGGTTTCGAGGGGGAGGGGTTCCCGGTCAAGCGGGCCTTCGCCGGGGTTGACCTCGCGATGCTGGACCCGTTCGTCATGATGGACGAGATGGGCGAGGTCGACTACGCGCCGGGTGAGCCCAAGGGCACTCCGTGGCACCCGCACCGCGGCTTCGAGACGGTCACCTACATCATCGACGGCACCTTCGTGCACCAGGACTCCTACGGCGGTGGCGGCACGATCACCAATGGGGCCACCCAGTGGATGACCGCCGGCTCGGGGATCCTGCACATCGAAGCCCCGCCGGAGGCCCTCGTCGCCAGCGGCGGTCTCTTCCACGGGCTGCAGTTGTGGGTCAACCTCCCACGCACCGACAAGCTCGCGACGCCGCGCTACCAGGACCTCACCCCCGAGCAGGTCGGGCTGCTGTCCTCGCCGGACGGCGGTGCGCTGGTGCGGGTCATCGCCGGCGAGGTCGCCGGGCACCGTGGCCCGGGCTCGACGCACACGCCGATGACGATGATCCACGCCACCCTCGCGCCGGGTGCCCGGCTGGACCTGCCCTGGCGAGCCGACTTCAACGCCCTGGTGTATGTCATGTCCGGGCGGGGCGCGGTCGGTGGCTCCGGCGCCGTCGACGGCGCTTCCGTCGGTGGCGCGCCCATCGAGGGCGGCCGACTGGCTGTGCTCGGGGCCGGTGACCTCGTGACCGTGACGGCCGACGAGCACTCGGCCGGACGGCATACCGAGCCGTTAGAAGTCATCGTGCTGGGCGGTGCGCCGATCCGCGAGCCGATCGCGTGGGCGGGACCCTTCGTCATGAACACCCGCGCCGAGGTCGTCCAGGCCTTCGAGGACTACCAGGCCGGCCGGCTGGGCCGCCCGAGCTGACCGGCGGGCCGACCGCGCCACACCGGCAGGTGAGCAGCGGGTGTGCGGCGGGTTTCATCGACGTGAAGTTCCCCGACACCCGCTGTGATCTGCGTCGGTCAGCCGCGCCCGGACCTTCTTCCCTGGCACGGTAGGCGCGCGACCCCCTAGGTTTCTCTTGGTGCCCGGAATCCCCGGGTTCGCCGCCCTGTCGCGGTATCACTCCACGAACCTCGGGAGTCGCACGTGCTCATCGGTATCCCACGGGAGTCGCGCGCAGGTGAAACGCGCGCTGCCGCCACCCCCAAGACCGTCGACCAACTGCTCAAACTCGGGTATGCCGTGACCGTCGAGTCCGGCGCCGGCGCCAAGGCTAGCTTCGACGACGACGCGTATGCCGCCGCCGGAGCCACCATCGCCGATGCGGCGACCGTGTGGGGCGCCGACATCGTCGCCAAGATCAACGCACCCGACGACGCCGAGATCGCGTTGTTGCGACCGGGGGCGATCGTCATCAGCCTCATGTCGCCGGCGCTCAACCCCGACCTCGTGTCGGCGCTCGCAGCCCGCGGGGTGACCGCGATGGCCATGGATGCCGTGCCCCGCATCTCTCGGGCCCAGGCGCTCGACGTGCTCTCGTCGATGGCCAATATCGCCGGTTATCGCGCCGTGCTCGAGGCGGCCCACAACTTCGGGTCGTTCTTCACCGGGCAGGTGACCGCCGCCGGCAAGGTGCCGCCGGCCAAGGTGTTCATCTCGGGTGCGGGCGTGGCCGGCCTCGCGGCCATCGGCACGGCCAACAGCCTCGGTGCGATCGTCCGGGCGACCGACGTGCGGCCGGAGGTCGCCGAGCAGGTCGAGTCGATGGGTGCCGAGTTCGTCAAGCCCGACGTCGCCGAGGGCGAGGTGAGCAGCGACGGTTACGCCAAGGAGATGGGGGCCGACTACGCCGCGGCAGCCGCACGGATGTATGCCGACCAGTGCAAGGACGTCGACATCATCGTCACGACCGCGCTCATCCCGGGTCGTCCGGCGCCGCGGCTCATCACCGCCGACATGGTCGCCACGATGAAGCCCGGGTCGGTCATCGTCGACATGGCCGCAGCCGCCGGAGGCAACGTCGAGGGCTCGGTCGCCGACCAATTGGTCGTCACCGACAACGGCGTGAAGATCATCGGTTACACCGACCTGCCGGGCCGGTTGCCGACTCAGGCCAGCCAGCTCTACGGCACCAACATCGTCAACCTGATGAAGCTGGTCACCCCGGGCAAGGACGGCCTGGCGGTGCTCGACTGGGACGACGTCATCGTCCGCGGCATGACGGTCGCCAAGGCCGGTGAGGTCACCTGGCCGCCGCCGCCCGTGCAGGTCTCGGCAGCGCCCGCCGCGGCGGCGGCTGCGGCCCCCGCGGTCAAGGCGCCCAAGCCGCCGCCGGACCCCAACAAGCGACTCATGTGGATGGCCATCGGGGCGTTGCTCTTCCTGCTCTTGGCCAACCTGTCGCCGAGCCCGTTCCTCGGGCACTTCATGGTCTTCATGCTCTCGGTCGTCATCGGCTACTACGTCATCGGTAACGTGCACCACGCATTGCACACCCCGCTGATGTCGGTCACCAATGCGATCAGCGGCATCATCGTCGTCGGGGCCCTGCTGCAGATCGGCCATGACAACAAGCTGCTCATCACCGGCATCGCGTTCTTCGGGGCGTTGGTGGCCAGCATCAACGTCTTCGGTGGCTTCACGGTCACCGGGCGAATGCTGCAGATGTTCAAGCGAGAGGACGCGGTCCGATGAACGAGACCCTCATCCAGGGCGCCTACATCGTCGCCGGCCTGCTGTTCATCCTCGCCCTTGCCGGGTTGTCCAAGCATGAGACCGCCGTCATGGGCAACAAGTACGGCATCGTCGGCATGACGATCGCCCTGGCCGCCACCCTCTGGCTGGCCACCAAGTCGGCGGGCTTCGATGCCCTGCTCATCATCGCCATCGCGATGGCGATCGGTGCCGCGATCGGCATCACCCTGGCCCGCAAGGTCGAGATGACCGGCATGCCCGAGCTCATCGCGATGCTACACAGCTTCGTCGGCATCGCGGCCGTGCTCGTGGGGTGGAACTCCTCCTACGAGACCGCCGCTTACCCGGCCATCCACGACGTCGAGGTCTTCGTCGGGGTCTTCATCGGTGCGGTGACCTTCACCGGCTCGATCGTCGCCTACCTCAAGCTGTCGGCGAAGATGAAGTCGGCCCCGCTGGTGCTCCCGGCGCGGCACGCGATCAACTTCGCCATCATCGTCGCCTTCGTCGTCATGACGATCGTCTACGTCCTGGTGCCGCACGAGCAGATGTTCCTGCGCCAACTGTTGCTGGGCATCATGACCGTGCTCGCGCTCTTCCTCGGCTGGCACCTGGTGGCCTCGATCGGCGGCGGCGACATGCCGGTCGTCGTCTCGATGCTCAACAGCTACTCCGGATGGGCGGCGGCCGCGGCCGGCTTCCTGCTCAACAACGACCTGCTCATCATCACCGGCGCGCTCGTTGGCTCCTCCGGTGCCTACCTGTCCTACATCATGTGTCGCGCGATGAACCGCTCGTTCATCTCGGTCATCGCCGGTGGCTTCGGCTCGGACGGTGCCGTCGTTGGCGAGGCCAAGGACTACGGCGAGCACCGCGAGACCAGCGCCATCGAGGTCGCCGACTCGCTCAAGAATGCCCACGACGTGATCATCACCCCCGGCTACGGCATGGCCACGGCGCAGGCGCAGTATGCCGTCGCCGACCTCACCGCCAAGCTGCGGGCCCGCGGGGTCAACGTGCGGTTCGGCATCCACCCGGTCGCCGGTCGCCTCCCCGGCCACATGAACGTCCTGCTCGCCGAGGCCAAGGTGCCCTACGACATCGTCCTGGAGATGGACGAGATCAACGACGACATGCCCTCCACCGACGTGGTCCTGGTCATCGGCGCCAACGACACGGTCAACCCCGCAGCCCAGGACGACCCCAGCTCCCCGATCGCCGGTATGCCGGTGCTCGAGGTCTGGAAGGCCGCCGAGGTCGTCGTCTTCAAGCGCTCGATGAACACCGGGTATGCCGGCGTGCAGAACCCGCTGTTCTTCAAGGAGAACTCGGCGATGCTCTTCGGCGACGCCAAGGAACGAGTCGAGGACATCGTCAAGGCCCTCTGAGTCTCGCTGATCAACTGTCGATGGCCCCTTCGCTCACCGCGAAGGGGCCATCGGCGTCTTTCGCTCGCCGATCACGCGGTCACCTGCTCCGTGTTGCCAAAAGACCGCGATCCACGCACCTGGGTGCCGTCGCAACGCGACCCAGGTGCAACGATCGCGATCTTTCGGGGGGGTGGACCGGCAAACCGAGGTGTGGTGGGCCGGACGGCATACCTAGTGGTGGTCGGGGTCGAGCCAGATGCTCTGCGTGCGAGCCGGGTCTTCGCGCAGGTCCGGGCTCTTGTAGAGCGTTTCGGGCCTGGCGGCACCTGCCGGCGGGGTCTCGTCCGGGTCCGGGGGCCGATGCCGCGGGATGTAGCGCGGGGTGTCGGTGCGACGGGTCACCGGGATGGCCCGCGAGTATGCCGGGTGGTCGCCGCTCGCTGGCGGCGGGGCAGTCGGGTCGAGGCTGGGCGCGTGGATCGGTCCGGGGTGAGCCCTGCCGGTGCCCGCGTGATCGTGCCCGCCCAGGTCGTCGGGGTCGGCGTAGTCGACGATCGGACCCTCGTCGAAGGCCTCATCCGGGCCGGCCGCCCGCTTGCCTCGCCGCGAGACGCGAGGAAGGCGGTCGCGCCACTTATGCCGCTTGCGCGGCGAGCTGTGCTTCTCGCCGAAGACGACCTCGCACAGCCGGTGATAGTTCTCCAACGGGGCGGGCAGCCACTTGAGGTCACGAAGTGCCTGTTCCTGGCCCGCGCTCTCGATCGTGACGTGGCCGTAGCCGAAGATCTCCCCCCAGGGGGAGCGGTGGTAGTGCATGTCGGTGATCTTGCTGATCCGCATCATCGGCACGTCGGTGGAGATGATGCCCCGGAAGCGCAGGATCCGCTTGTCGGTGACGACGAGCACGTCATGGCGCCGCACCAACCAGCGCCAGCCGAACCAGAGCCAGCCGACGAGCGTGGCGATCCCGAGGTCGCGGGGGAGGGTCGAGCTGACCCGCGGGGTCGAGGTGATCAATAGCCAGCCAGCGAGCCCTGTGATGGCCAGCGCGATGAGAAACGGTCGGGCCAGGACGATCCAGTGGTCGCGTGCGGCCAAGCGGATCGTCTCGCCGTCGGCGAGGTGCAGGCGCAGCTCGTCGTTGCGCTGCGCGCGGAGCATGTCCTTCTCAGCGGAGCTCACGGGTCACCTGGGATGCACATCTGGGCACCGAGCCTGGGTGCGCGCCCGGGTGAACGCCCAGGTGCGCGCCGACGCAGCCGTGAGCCGGCCGACCGGCAACTGGGGGCGTCGGCGCTGCCATGTCAGCCTCGGCCCGGTCCTTCTAGGTCCGGCGCAGGATCGCGTCGAAGACGCCTATGATCCCGCGGAAGGCCTCGGCCAGCAGGTTGAACAGGGTGCGCACGATGCTCGCGGCCTGGTCGGGGGACTTGACCACCGCGTAGATGAAGTAGGCCAGCAGGAACCACCGGAAGATGTGCCAGAACTTCTTCACGGGTGGTCAACTCCTGATCGGGGGCGCGCTGACGGCAGTGGGAGATCAGGGTTCAGTGTGACGGATGGTGCGCAAGTGACCAAGGCGGCGCGCCGCCCTGACCTTCGAAGAGCGATGGCCCCTCGCCGAGCGCCCATCGCCGAGCGCCCATCGC
>Ga0208938_1000558_pt1 | contig 27209 bp, 26 predicted proteins | sample AD_UKC125_MetaG_FD_184434 | JGI IMG/M metagenome (GOLD analysis project Ga0208938, IMG submission 184434) | Active sludge microbial communities of municipal wastewater-treating anaerobic digesters from USA - AD_UKC125_MetaG (SPAdes) (version 2) | ecosystem: Engineered > Bioreactor > Anaerobic >...
GCGCGGGGGGAGGAACCCCTGTTCCGCTACGCTCCACAGGGGTTCCTCCCCCCGCAGAAGCAAGATCAACAGCCACAGCACAAACCAAAGCAAAGGCAAAACCGGGGCAGCGCTGTCCAGCTGCAACCGAAGTCCAGTGCACAGCTTAAACAGACTTCATTCTTGTCTTGACTTCGGGGTCCACTTTAACCTTCAATCCCTGTGCCTTTTTCGTTCTCCTGTTTCTGCTCTCGCTGCTGATCCATGCCGGCAGTCGCGCCCGCATGCTGTTCATCGGCAGCGTCTTCGTGTTCTTCTCCGGCCTCATCTACTTAAGCGTTATGGCGTGGGAGACACCGCCGTCGATGCACTCAAGGAAGTCAACATGAGTGTGGCTCCCGGCGAGGTGGTCGGCCTCATCGGTCCCAGCGGCTCCGGCAAGGCCACCCTGCTCAAATGCCTGGGGGCGGTGATCGAACCGACGCGCGGCCGCATGACGCTGGGTGGCGAAGTGATTTACGACCACGCCTGGAAGATTTCCGACCTGCGGGCGCTACGCCGGGATCGCATCGGCTTCATCTTCCAGGCTCCTTACCTGATCCCCTTTCTCGACGTGACCGACAATGTGGCGCTGTTGCTCATGCTGGCAGGGCGTCCCAACGGCGAAGCCCGCGCCCTGGCGCTGGAACTATTGCGGGCGCTCGACGTCGCGCACCGGGCCAGGGCGGAAACTGCCGAGCTTTCCGGTGGCGAGCAGCAGCGCGTGTCCAACGCCCGTGCGCTGGCCAACCGGCCACCGGTGATCCTGGCTGACGAGCCCACTGCACCACTGGACAGCGAACGGGCACTGGCCGTGATGCGCATCCTCAACCAGATGGCCAGCCAATACCAGACCGCCATCATCGTCGTGATCCATGACGAGAAAATCATCCCCACTTTCAGGCGCATCTACAATATCCGCGACGGACGGGCTTTTGAGGAGGCGGGGGAAGGACGAAGGCTTGATGACTGACCATGGATATGGCGCTGGACAGGGACAAAAGGCGATTGGAACGGAGGGCGTTGCGATGCGAACACGAATAAACAAAGTCTTGATCCTCACGCTGCTGCTGTCGGTCGCCGTAACTGCGCAGGCACGCGGCCCCGTGCGCGCCAGCGAGGGGAATACCCGCGGCTGGCAGTTGATGACCCCGGAGGAACGGATCGAACATCAATCAAGAATTCGTGGCTTCAGGACGTACGAAGAGTGCCGCAGCTACCAGCTCAGCCATCACCAGTTGATGGAAGAACGTGCCCGGCAGCGCGGCCTGCCGTTACCGCAGGGACGACGCGATATCTGCGAGCACCTGCAGCCGTCGCAGGACGCTCGACAGCCTTCCGGTTGATCACAGATACTACCGACCATGTTTCTATTTCGCCGCCTGTCGATTCCGCTGATCGTTCTCGCCGCTACCGCCGGTCCGGTGTACTGGGCTTTTCCGGAGGGTCTGTCGGCGGCGCGCAGCGTCGGCATCGTTCTCGGCTGGGCAGGCTGCGGCCTGCTACTCGCCAGTCTGCTGCTGATGCTGCGGGAAACCGGGCTGGCGTGCCGGCTCGGTGGTCTGGAGAGGATGTATCGCTGGCATCACCACGTTGGCATGGCCGCCTACGTGCTGCTACTGACCCATCCGCTGGCGCTCGCCGCCGACGCCTGGCCCGGCGCAACGCTGCTGGCGTGGCAGACGCTGTCGCCGTTCAGCCAGGGCCCGCCGGTGTGGCTGGGCTGGCTGTCGTTGCTGCTGCTGATGCTCGGACTGGCGACCACTTTCGCCACGCGGATTCCCTATCGAAGCTGGCGCTGGCTGCACCTCTCGCTGGGGATCGGCGTCCTGCTCGGTCTTTGGCACCTCCTGCAACTCGGGATCGAGGAACCGGTGCTGCCGATCCTGGCGCTGGCTGCGCTGTTTCTGGGGTGGCGGCTGATCGGCGAGGATTCCGGACTGGCCGCCCGGCCGTACCTCGTGCAATCGGCCACGCCGGTGGCCGACGAAATGGTCGAGATCACCCTGAAACCGCTGGCAGAGCCCATTGCCGTGAAGGCTGGACAGTTCGTGCTGGTGGCGTTTTTCGCCGGGCCTACGTTCCGGGGTTGTGGTGAATTTCATCCGTTCACCGTCAGTGCGATCGGTCTCGACGGCCATATCCGGATCGGCGTCAAGGCTCTGGGCGACTGCACCCGACGCCTTCAGGGCATCGAACCGGGCGTGCCGGCGCGGGTGCATGGCGCGTTCGGCACCTTCCTGGCTGAACGGCCCGCGGCCGCGCAACTGTGGCTGGCCGGCGGCATCGGCATCACGCCGTTCCTGGCGCTGCTGCGAGCGGGTCCGCTCAGCCAGCCGACCACGCTTGTCTACCTCCACCGCTCGCCGGCCGATGCCGCCTTCCTGGAGGAAATCCGTGTGCTGGCCGATGGCGATCCACAACTCTCGCTGCAGGCCCTGGCTACCGGCAGTGCGCCAGCGGATCTCGACTCGCTGCTGCCCGCGGCACCCGCTCTGGCCGGAATCGAGTGTTATCTGTGCGGCCCGCCGGCGATGATCGCCGCCGTCAGACAGTCGCTGCGCAAACGCGGCGTCACGCCGCGCCACATCCATTTTGAAAACTTCGGATTCCGGTGATGCGCCGTCTGTACCTTTCCGCTACCCTGATCTTCTGGCTGCTGGTGTCGGCCTTCTGGGCCGGCAGCGTCTGGCTTCCACGCCGCGACGGGGGCGTCGCCGACGCGCCGGAAAGAGTGATCTCGACGGCAGAACTCGCCCGGCACGCGCTTGCTGAAGATTGCTGGATGGCGATTCGCGGCCAGGTTCATGATCTTGGCGCCTACCTGCCCGAGCATCCGTCACGACCCGACGTCGTTCTGCCCTGGTGCGGCAAGGAGGCGACCGAAGCCTATGAGACCAAGACCAGAGGGCGCCGGCATTCCGCCGCTGCCGACGCAATGCTGGCCAGCTACCGGATCGGGATCCTCGCCGCCGATAAACCCTGACCGTAGGGTTCCCGGCTTCACCGCTCGCGAGGGAGGGCCCCCCGGCAATCCGGTCTGCCATGTCGGGTCTCGGGCGAGGTGGCGTTCTTCCGCCGGATCAGCACACTGATCCGGGCCGCGTTCCCTTGCCGCAGCCGTCCACGCCCTTGATTTTCTTGCTCTCGTGGCGTACGTTTTGCCCGACCTCACGAGCCGGGAGCCCGCGTCATGACCACCAACATCAGAATCTTCCTCGCCTCGTCCGCGGAACTCCAGGAGGACCGCAACGAGTTCAAGATCTTCATCAATTGCAGGAACAAGGACTGGGTCCAGAAGGGCGTCTTTCTCGAACTCGTCGTCTGGGAAGATTTTCTCGACACCGTCTCGCCGACGCGGCTGCAGGACGAGTACCAGCGCGCGGTCCACGAGTGCGACCTCTTCGTGATGCTCTTCTTCACCAAGGTCGGCCGCTATACCGAGGAAGCGTTCGAGACCGCTTTCGGACCATTCCAGGCCACCCGCAAGCCCTTCCTCTTCACCTGTTTCAAGAACGCGCCGAACACCGCGCCCAGGGCCGACCTGCAGACCTTGTGGGCGTTTCAGGACAAGCTCAAGTCTCTCGGACATTTCCAGACCGAATACCGGAACGCCGCCGAACTCAAGCTGCATTTCAGCGAGCAGCTCGACCAGCTGGCCGGCAACGGTTTCATCGAGTTTCCGCCTACGACAGACACTCCGGACACAACCGCCGTGGTCGTCGGCAGCGGCCATCAGGCCACGCTCACCGGCGACGGCGCGATCGCGCAAGCACTACTGGGTGCGACAGCCCTCGGCGCTGGCAGCGTGCATGTCGGCGGCAGGAACACCGGCACCATCAACGTCGGCACGCAGATCGGCGGCGACAAGGTGCTTGGCGACCGGATCGGCCGGCAGGTCCATACCAGTGGCGGCAACTATTTCGGAGGCAATGTCGATACAGGGGGCGGCCATTTCGCCGGCCGTGACCAGGCGATCACGTCGGCGGTCTCGGCGCGCGAACTGGAAGCACTGTTCGCGCCACTGCTGGCGGTGCTTGCGCAAGCCGCCCCAGCGGCCAGGCAGGCGGAGGCTGCACAGCAGGTCCAGGAACTCAAGGCCGAGGTCGCCAGGGGCCAGCAAGCCGACGACAGCCGCATCGGCCGCCTCATCGACAGCCTGGCGGCGATGGCACCCGCCGCCGTTGCCTCGGTTCTCAGCACCTTCGCCACGCCGATTCTCGGCGGCATCGCCGGACCGGTCACGAAATTCGTTCTCGACCGCCTGAAAGGCAACTGATCGGCGAGCAGCCTGGCGGTGGGGCGTCGTCGAGCAGGTAGCCGTGTTCGACCGACCTGACGCCGGCATTCTCCGCCATGCGCACCGTGCGCGGCGTATAGGCGTGCACCTTGACGTAGGTCTCCCTGTTATCGGCGGCAAAATCATCGCGCCCGAAGGCCAGATGCGCGGCCCGACGATCTGGCCTTCATCGATGGCGCGCTTGAGACCGAAGACGTTGACGCCGACGTTGCCGTTGAGCAGAGCCGCCTGCGGCACGGCCTACGAGAGCGGTTGAAGGAGACTCAACTCAACCACTGGCGTGTCCGAAAAAAGCCGGTCGCCATGTTCTCTCTTGGCGCTTCAGCCGCGGCGTGAGCCGTCAATGGCGCCACGCATGGCTGACGATCTCGCGGATCACATGTAGCCGACGGTGGAAGAAGTGGTCGGCACCGGGGACCACCACTACCGGCAACTCCAGTGGCTTGGCCCATTCGAGAACATTGGTCAGTGGCACGGTGGCGTCTTCGGATCCATGGATGACAATGGTGTCGCGTGGCACAGCCTTGGTATGGTAGCGGCGTGCGCCTTCGACGAAGCCCGAGGCGGTGCCGACCAGTACCAGCCGCTGTGCCGGATGCCCGGCGTCGAGCAGCGCTTCGGCGACCCGTGTCAGGACGTAGGCGCCGAATGAAAAGCCGGCGAGGGCGACCGGCAGATTGCCGTAACGACACTTGGCTTCCGACAGTACCGCCAGCAGGTCCTCGGTTTCCCCCTGACCATCGGCGTGCTGTCCCTCGCTGCGACCGACGCCGCGGAAATTCGGGCGCAGCGCCACGTAATCGAGATGGGTGAAGGTGCGCGCCAGCGTCTGTACCACCTTGTTGGTATTGCCGCCGCCAAACAGCGGATGCGGGTGGGCGATCAAGGCGATGCCGCGCGGCGCGCCCGGATTCTCGACGATCAGGTCGATCTTGCCGACCGGTCCGTCGATCAGCAGTTGTTCTGCTTGCAGTCTCATGGCTTCGGTTTCCTCTTGCTGACTTCACTCTGCCTGGCAGGGCTGCAGCCGACTTTTCCCTGTCAGATGCGCAGCCGTTCGACGACTCGTCCTTGTACCAGGTGCTCCTGGATGATTTCCTCGATGTCCTCCTGGTCGACGTAGCTGTACCACACGCCTTCCGGATAGACCACCAGCACTGGTCCCTGATCGCAGCGATCGAGGCAGCCGGCCTTGTTGATCCGTACCTTGCCGGCACCCTTGAGCCGCAGTTCGCCGATGCGATCCTTGGCGTAGGTCTGTGCTGCGGTTGCGCCGGCGTTGTTGCAGCAGGTTTCCCCCTCGCCCCGCTGGTTGCAGCAGAAAAACACATGATGCTTGAAATAGCTCATACGAACCGGCTCCTGTTGATGGGTTGCTTGCAGATGTGGTCGATTTTAACCCTGTTTCAACGACGATCAGCTGCGCGTTGCGGCTGCGCTACTGACAGAGATCTGTGGAGCGGAGCTTTGATCACGTAGAATGCCTGGTCGATCGCCTCCGCGGTCTGCTTTCGTGTCCTCGGACACGGTCGGTCTGAACGGCTACCACCACGACGATTCCATGAGCACTTGCGAGGACCCCTTCGTCATCCTTGGCGTACACCGCGAAGCATCGCTCGACGAAATCAAGCGGGCGTATCGCCGGCTGGCCATGTTCTGGCATCCGGATCGCAACCCTGCAGCGCTTGCCGGGACCGAGTTCAAGCGCGTCCATGCGGCTTACGAACTGCTCCTCGATCCGCAACGCCTTGCCGAGTGGCAGCAGGCGCAGGCGACCACGATGACTACCGCGGGCGGTACGGCTACCGGGAACGCAGCCGATGACCTGACGCAGGTCCTGACACTGTCGCTCGAAGAGGCGGCACAGGGTTGCCGGAAGGATATCGAGCTGGTGCACAGCGTGCGCTGCGACACCTGCAGCGGCAGTGGCCGGGTCCAGCACAACCATTCCGTTCCCTGCCGGCGATGCAACGGCTGTGGTCGCCTGGCGCGCAAGGGCGGTGGCACCAACCGTTGCGAAGGCTGCAATGGGCGAGGCTACCTGCGCGAGACGGTGTGCCCGGAGTGCGTCAGTGGCTGGCGCATGGAACCGCGTATCCTGTCGGTCACGGTCCCACCAGGTCTACGCGATGGCGAGCGCCTGCGGCTGCCTCGGCAGGCGCCGGCGAAGCCGGCCGGCGATGGCCACGGCGCCGGCGACTTGTACCTCAAAGTCAGCCTCGCCACACACCCCTTGTTCGTCCTGGACGGGCGCGATCTGCACTGTGAGGTGCCAGTGAGCGTATTGCGGCTGCTCTGCGGGGGCTGCATCGAAGTGCCGACCTTGAGCGGCACCGCCAGTCTCGATTTGTCTCCGGCTCAGGGAATGCTTGAGCAACGTCTTTCCGGGCTGGGTTTTCCCGGCAAGCGGGGGCGCGGTGCCGGCGATCTGATCGTGCATCTGCAGAGTATCCAGATGCAAGAGCTGGGCCCGCAGGACATCGAGTTTCTGGAAGGTTTGCAGGCACGTTTGGCGACCGACCTCGAGCGGCATGCGCCGCGACTGGCCGCCTGGGAACTGCAACTGCGCGCGCGCCGACGGCAGGAACAGGGCTGATTACAGGCGTCGCCCGACTGCCGTCAGGTAGGGCAGGGCGACGAAGGGCCAGAGGCTGGCTACCCAGCGGGTGAGGCCGTTGAAGTTCAGGAAGTGTCCCTGTCGCCAGGCGGCCAGGGCAGCTTCCGAATAAGGATTGGCCGGCGTCAGATTGACCAGTGCGGTGCCGGCCAGCAAGGCAAGCCCGGCCAGCGCGACACGCCAGGAAGCCGGCAGCAGCAACATCAGTGAGAGCAAAACGCCGCCGATCAGCAAGCCCAGGCGGGCACCAGGGGTCAACCAGGCGAATGCGTCCTGCGGCGCGACGAGTACGGCAGCGGCCAGCGTCCTGATGGCCAGGGCGAGCACGAAGAAAGCCACCAGGACCAGATGCATGGAAGTCCGATCGGCCAGCAGGGTGCGTGCAAACAGCCCGATGACCAGGGTGTTGCAGGCAATGACGCAGGTTTCGAGCACGAAGAATGACGGGGCTGCATACGGCACGGCCGGGGTGATGCCGAGCACATTGCGCAGGTCGCCGGTTCCGAAGAGCAGTGTTTCCGGTGACAGTTGGGTCAGCAACCAGGTGCCGAGCAGCACCAGACCCACCTCCGCGTTCGCGATCGGGGCCAGCAACCCCTGCTGCATCTGACCGATGCGCCTGAAAATGCGCTTACCATTCCACAGCGCGATCACGGCACCGATCGCTGTGCCCAGGGCATTGCAGGCCAGATCGAGGTTCGATGGCACGCGTGCCGGCAGCCAGGTTTGCAGGCTTTCCATGCTGAAGCTGAGCAGGCTGCCCAGTAACAGGGCGACGATGCCTGCAGTCCAGCCGCCGCCGGGAATGTGGCGCAGCGCCAGCGTCAGCAGAAAGCCCAGCGGCAGATAGGCAAGGACGTTGATCGATAGGTCGAAACCCGTCCAGTAGCGAGGCCAGCCGGCGTCCAGAAAGGCCAGCGGCGAGACGCCGAGGTCGCGCCAGTTGGCGAGAGGGTAGAGGCTGGCGTAGCTGATCAGCACCACGTAGGCCAGTGCCAGATACAGCGGCAGCCGTGTGGTCCTGGGCAGCGATCCCCCGGCGGGCATCTCTGCAGGTGGCGGAACGGATGACCGCGGCGCTTGCTCCATCAGGTGCGTGCTTGCTAGGTCAGGATCAGGTTGTCACGATGGATGATTTCCGGCTCGTCCATGTAGCCCAGGATGTCTTCAATGTCCTGGCTGGCATGGCGGGCGATTCGCCGCGCATCGCTGCTGCCGTAGTTGGCCAGGCCGCGCGCAATCTCGCGGCCTTCGCGGTCGACGCAGGCGACCGCCGCGCCGCGTTCAAAAACGCCGTGCACGGCCAGTACGCCGATGGGCAGCAGGCTTTTTCCTTCTCTCAATGCCTGGATGGCGCCATTGTCGAGAATCAGTTGACCATTGAGCTGCAGGTGATCGGCGAGCCATTGCTTGCGCGCCGTCAGCGCCTGCGTTTCAGAGATCAACAGCGTGCCCAGGGGTTCACCATTGGCCAGGCGGATGATCACATCGGCGGCACGGCCGCTGGCGATGACCGTGTGGGCGCCGCTGCGGGCTGCGCGCTTGGCGGCGATCACCTTGGTGATCATGCCGCCTTTGCCGAATGGCGTACCGACACCGCCAGCCATGGCCTCAAGAGCGGGAAGGCCGGCGCGTGCCTCGCCGATCAGGGTGGCTGCCGCGTCGGTGCGGGGATCTGCGGTGAACAGGCCCTGTTGATCGGTGAGGATGATCAGGCAATCGGCTTCAACGAGGTTGGCGACCAGCGCTCCGAGGGTGTCGTTGTCGCCAAACTTGATTTCATCGGTGACGACCGTGTCGTTCTCGTTGATGATCGGCACGACGCCGAACTGGAGGAGCGTGCTCAGCGTCGAGCGTGCATTGAGGTAGCGCTTGCGGTCGGCAAGGTCGTCATGGGTCAGCAGAATCTGCGCCGTATGCAGCCCGTAGCGCGCAAAAGCACTCTCATAGACCTGTGCCAGTCCCATCTGGCCGACCGCCGCGGCAGCCTGCAGTTCATGTACGGCGTGTGGCCGCTTCCGCCATCCGAGACGTTGCAGACCGCAGGCGATCGCGCCCGATGACACGAGAATGACCTGCCTGCCGCTGGCGTGCAAGGTGGCGATCTGACGTGCCCACTCGCTGATCGCCCCGAGATCGAGGCCTTCACCGTTGTTGGTGACCAGGGCGGAGCCCACCTTGATGACCAGCCGGCGAGCAGAAGCGATACGGGTGATGGTCATGTTCAGGGGCGCGGTTGGGCGTTGAACGACTCGTCTGAAAAGCACTCCGGGCCAGCAATCGTCGGCGCGACCACCGCCGTCGGCAACATGTCGAGGGCTTGCTGAAGCTTGTGCATCAACTCGCGGCAACCCTGACCGCTGATCGCGCTGATGCGGAAGCACGGCGTTTCCCCGATGCTCGCATTACAGGCCAGCAAGAACTCGGTAATGCGCTGTTCGCGCTCATCCTCGGGAATGAGATCCAGTTTGTTGAGGACCAGCCAGCGCGGCTTGCCGGCGAGTGCCGGATCGTATTTTTCCAGTTCATGAACGACCGTCAGCACATCGCGGACGGGGTCGGCATCCGGATCGAGCGGGACAAGGTCGACGAGGTGCAGCAGCAAACGCGTGCGTGCGAGGTGTTTCAGGAAGCGAATTCCCAGGCCGGCCCCTTCGGCGGCTCCGTCGATCAGTCCCGGTATGTCGGCGATGACGAAGCTCCTGTCCTGATCCACACGCACGACACCCAGGTGGGGTTCGAGAGTCGTGAACGGATAATCGGCGACCTTTGGCCGGGCAGCCGACACCGCGCGCAGCAAGGTGCTCTTGCCGGCGTTGGGCAGGCCCAGCAGCCCGACATCGGCAAGCAGGCGCAGTTCCAGTCGCAAATCGCGTTGTTCGCCGGGTTCACCGCGGGTGAATTGTCGCGGCGTGCGATTCACGCTCGACTTGAAATGGACATTGCCGAGGCCTCCGCGGCCACCCCTGGCCAGCAGCACCTTCTTTCCGTCGGCGTCGAGGTCGGCAAGCACTTCGTTGCTGTTGACATCGGCGATGAGCGTGCCGACCGGCACGCGCAGCGTCAGATCCTTCCCGCGCTTGCCGTAGCAGTCGCTTGAACCCCCGTTTTCCCCGCGCTTGGCGCGAAACCTGCGCACGTAACGATACTCGATCAGGGTGTTGACATTGCGGTCGGCGACGACGTGCACGTTGCCGCCGTGGCCGCCGTCACCGCCGTCTGGGCCACCCTCAGGCTCGTATTTCTCGCGCCGAAACGAGGCGATGCCGTTGCCTCCGTCCCCGGCGGCAACCACAATCTTCGCCTCGTCGATAAATTTCATGAGCGGATTTCTTCCATGGTGCAGGTTGGAAAACAAAAAGCCCTACCGACAAGGATAGGGCTTCGTGCAGCGCAGGCTGGCCTTGGCAGCCGGCGGGCCGGCGTTCAGACGGCAACCGGGATGATGCTCACTGTGCGACGGCTCAATGCGCCCTTGATGGCAAACTGTACATGGCCATCGACCAGTGCGAACAGCGTGTGGTCCTTGCCGATGCCCATGTTTTCGCCAGGGTGGTACGCCGTGCCGCGTTGGCGGACGATGATGTTGCCGGCGCGAACCAGTTGACCACCGTAACGCTTGACGCCCAGGCGCTTTGCTTCAGAGTCGCGGCCATTGCGTACACTGCCGCCTGCTTTTTTGTGTGCCATGAGTCAGACTCCTCTCGTATCAGGCTGAAGGGAGGGATGCCACGCCGTCCGAAATAAGGTCGACGCGGATTTCGGTGTAGTTCTGGCGATGCCCCTGATGTTTCTGCGAGTGCTTGCGGCGACGCATCTTGAAAATCCGGATCTTGTCGTGACGACCTTGTGACAGCACAGTGGCCTTGACCGTGGCGCCGACGACGACCGGGGTCCCGACCTTCACGGATTCGCCCTCGCCAAGCATGAGCACCTGGTCAAGCGTGATTTCTGTGCCAACTTCTGCCGGTATCTGTTCTATTTTCAATTTTTCGCCGCTGACAACTCGATACTGCTTGCCCCCGGTTTTTATGACCGCATACATGTTGGACTCCAAATAACTGAACGATGTGAAGCGAAGAACCGCGCATTATACGTATTTTTCCTCCTCAGTCAAAGGGTTTGCGATGTGCTCAAGAATCCGTCGCTTGACGCAGAGCAGGTCGGCGCCTAAGATCCCCGAGTTTTTGTGCCAGGGTGCCGTGTGGTGATAATGGAGCAGTTCTACAACCTGATCAGGTTAGATATGCTGGCCGTTGACGCGGTGATTCGCCAGCGCCTGCATTCCGACGTGGTGCTGGTCCGGCAGGTCGCCGAGTACATCGTTCAGAGTGGCGGCAAGAGACTGCGTCCGGCTCTGGTACTGCTTTCCGCCGGCGCGCTGGGTTACCGCGGCAAGCATCACCACGAACTGGCGGCCGTGATCGAGTTCATTCATACGGCCACCCTTCTTCATGACGATGTCGTCGACGCTTCGGATCTGCGGCGCGGCCGCGAAACCGCCAACGCCATGTTCGGTAACTCGGCCAGTGTTCTGGTTGGCGATTTCCTGTATTCGCGTGCTTTCCAGATGATGGTGGAAGTCAACGACATGCGCATCATGCGGGTGCTGTCGGACGCGACAAACGTCATCGCCGAAGGCGAAGTGCTGCAGTTGATGAACTGCCACGACGCGGGTGTCGATGAGGCGGGTTATCTGCAGGTCATCCGCTACAAGACGGCCAAGCTGTTCGAAGCGGCCGCGCAACTCGGGGCGATCATCGGTGGCGGCGGCGAGTCCGTGGTGCAGACGATGGCTACCTACGGCATGCACCTGGGAACGGCGTTTCAGCTGATCGACGATGTGCTCGACTACTCGGGCGCCGAGTTGGAGACCGGCAAGCATCTGGGCGACGATCTGGCCGAAGGCAAGCCGACGCTGCCGCTGATCTTTGTGCTCCAGAACGGGAACACCGAGCAGGCCGCTTGCGTGCGGCGCGCGATCGAGGCTGGCGGCAGGGAGGACCTGCCGGAGGTCCTGGCAGCGATTCGTGCCACCGGGGCACTGGAGTACGCGAGGCAGAAGGCCAGGATCGAAGCTGAGAGGGCTGCCGCCGCGCTGGATGAGGTCCCCGCTTCTCAATACAAGGATTCCTTGTTAGAATTATGCCTCTTCGCGGTCGCTAGGAATTATTAGCGCTGTCGTTGCATCGGTCGGGGCGTAGCTCAGCCTGGTAGAGTACTGCGTTCGGGACGCAGGAGTCGGAGGTTCGAATCCTCTCGCCCCGACCAACCGTTGCACGACGTCTTCACCGTCTCGCTTCTTGCGCAGGCCTTTGCGCATCGCGTTGCTGGCTGTTCCTCGATCCTTTGGCGACCAGCGTTGTCAGCGACGCCTCTCCTATGCTTGAGCGTTCTGCAGGACATCTCTGGCAATGACGAAATACCTCCTCCTGATCGGACTGGTCTGGGCGCTGTGGTGGATCTGGTGCAAGTCGCTGCGTGCGCGCAACGGCAGCGAACACCGCCGGACCGAACAGCGCGAGCAAGAGCGCATGGTGGCTTGCGCCCTTTGCGGCGTCAATCAACCAGTCAGCGAGAGCATTCTGGCCAATGATCGCTACTACTGCAGTGCTGCCCACCTGCGCGAAGCCCAGTCCGGCGACGTCTGAGCGACGATGTTGAGCACGTTGGACGTAGGCGAACAGCAGTTCTCCGAAGCACACTGGAAGTCGCTCCGCTATTTCAATTTCTACCGTCTTGCGGTCGCCACGCTGCTCTTCATTTCTGTTCTGTTTTATCCGTCGGCACTGCCGTTGCTCAGTCCCGACCAGGGGCCGCGGCATCTGGCGCTGGCCGGCGTCTATCTGCTGAGCACCGGGCTGGCGTTGATCCTGGCGTATCGCCAGCGCCGGCACGCAAGCATGCAGTTGAGCGCCAGTGTACTCGTCGATGTGGTGGTCATGACGCTGCTGATCCACGTTGGCGGTGGCCTGGGCAGCGGACTTGGCTCGATGCTGCTGGTGACGCTTGCCGGCGCCGGCCTGGTCGGGCAGGGGCGTCTGGTGTTGCTCTATGCCGCTGTGGCCACCCTCGCGATCCTGTTTGAACACTCGTACCGTGCCTTGCAGAGCGACTTTGACGCTGCCGGGTTCTTTCACGCCGGGATCTTCAGTGCCGGTTTCTTTGCGGTAGCCGTGTCAGCTCGCCTGTTGGCTCGTCGGGTGATTGCCAACGAAGCATTGGCGCGTCAGCGTGGCGTTGACCTCAACAACCAGACGGTGATCAACCAGCGCGTCATCGAGGAGATGCAGGATGGTGTCCTCGTGCTCAGCAGCGACGCCACGGTCAGGCAAAGCAACCCCCGCGCCAGGCATCTGTTGGGCTTACACGGCGGCAGCGAGGTTCTTTTGAGCGCTTGCTCGCCCGAACTGGCCGCAGGTTTTGCCACCTGGTGTGCCGACACCAGCGTGGATGCGGTGCTGGTGCGGGTGCCGACGAATGGCATGCAACTGCGAGCGCGGTTTATTCGCACCGAGAGCACCGAAAGTGACGTCCTGGTCTTTCTGGAGGACATGAGTCGCCTGCAGGAGCAGGCTCAGCAGATGAAGCTGGCCGCACTGGGGCGACTGACGGCCAATATCGCGCACGAAATTCGCAATCCGCTGTCCGCGATCAGCCATGCCGGCGAGTTGATGCGCGAAGAGCGGCGTGGCCAGTTGCATGAGCGCCTGCTGCGCATCGTGCTGGATAATACCCAGCGCCTGGAGCGCATCGTCAGCGACGTCCTGGAACTGGGGCGCCGCGATCGCAGTTATCGTGAACTGATTGATCTGCGCGAGGCATTGCCATTGTTTCTTGAAGAATATCAGGTCAAGGAGCAGGTGCGGCCGGAGGTGATCCACCTCGACTTGTCTGGCTCTGCTATCCTGTGTTTTGATCGTTCGCATTTTCATCAGGTGCTGTGGAATCTTCTGGGCAACGCCCTGCGGCATTCGCAGCATGCGGTCGGCAGCGTGCGACTGCTGGTTTGCGATGCCAAGGCGGATGGCCAGGTGGAACTGCACGTGATCGACGATGGCGAGGGTGTGGGCGACGCTTCGCGGGAACAGATCTTCGAGCCATTCTTCACCACCCATCACCGCGGCACAGGCCTGGGCCTTTATATTGCGCGTGAATTGTGTGACGCGAATGGTGCGCAACTCGACCTGCAGGGCACAGGACCGGGTGCGGATTTTCGTCTTCTGGGGAGATCGGTCGGGTGTTAGCAGGGAAGGCAGAACGCCGCCCGCGGGGTGAGTTGACTAGAGTGCTGGTGGTCGACGATGAGGCGGATATACGCGAACTCCTCGATTTGACCGTAGCTCGAATGGGTCTTTCAGCGGACTGTGCGGCGAGCGTCGCGGAGGCTCGGCACCTGCTGGAACAGCAGCGCTACCAGTTGTGTATCACCGACATGCGTTTGCCCGATGGCGACGGTCTGGAGATCGTACGGCTGATCAGCGAGCGCTATGGCGAAACGCCGGTAGCGGTGATTACCGCTTTCGGCAGTGCCCAGAACGCGGTTGCTGCGCTTAAGGCAGGCGCATTTGACTATCTCGCGAAGCCTGTTGCGCTCGAGCAGTTGCGCAGCCTGATCAAATCGGCGCTGAGTCTACCGCGGCGGAATGGGGGCGCCGATGGCGGGCAGGTGGGCGGGGCCGCGGCGCAGTTGATCGGCGAGTCGGCGGCGATTGGGCATGTTCGCGAAATGATCGACAAACTGGCCCGCAGCCAGGCGCCAGTGTACATCTCGGGTGAGTCGGGGACTGGCAAGGAGTTGGCGGCGCGCCTGATTCACGATCACAGTGCCCGTCGTGCGGCCCCATTCGTCCCGGTAAACTGTGGTGCGATCCCGGAAAACCTCATGGAGAGCGAATTTTTCGGTTATCGCAAGGGGGCTTTCACGGGTGCGGATCGCGACCGCGAAGGCTTCTTTCAGGCGGCAACCGGCGGCACGCTTTTTCTCGACGAGGTCGCCGACCTGCCGCTGGTGATGCAGGTCAAGCTGCTGCGGGCGATTCAGGAAAAAAAGGTTCGCAAGGTCGGTCACACCGCAGAAGAAGCGGTCGATGTGCGCATCATCTCGGCAACTCACCGGATGCTCAAGGACTGTGTGGATAGCGGGACGTTTCGCCAGGATCTCTATTACCGGCTCAACGTCATCGAACTCAGAATGCCACCATTACGAGAGCGCGACGAGGATGTGGCGCCTTTGGTCGAGGCGCTGCTGGTACGTATCTGCGGAACCCAGCCGCCGCGCCTGGATCCGCAAGCGATGACGGTGCTGAAGGCCTACAGTTTTCCCGGTAATGTCCGCGAGCTCGAAAACATTCTTGAGCGGGCGACTGCGCTGTGCAACCACGATCGGATCGTTCTCGACGATCTTCAACTGGCGCCGGCAACGGTAGTCAACGACAGCGCCGGCCGTGACGGCGAAACGCTTGATGATTATCTGAATCGTGTCGAGAAACAGGCCATTCTGGATGCTCTGGCCAAGACCGCTTTCAACCGCACTGCAGCCGCGCGGTTGCTTGGCGTGACCTTTCGTTCGTTGCGCTACCGCATTGAGCGCCTGGGTATCGAGGAGTGAATCCTTCGCGCATGGAGGTTGGCTCTTGCCGAGACGGCGGCTGGCTCGAACGCGCGCGGCACATCGAATCGCCCAATTGTGATGCCCGCCCGGACGGTGAGGTCGTATCGCTGGTCGTCGTACACGCGATAAGCCTGCCGCCTGGGCATTTTGGTGGCGAGGGCATCGTGCAATTGTTTACCAATCGACTCGACCCAACTGCCCACCCCTACTTTGCACAGATCAGTGGCTTGCGGGTTTCGGCGCATTTTCTGCTGCGACGCGATGGTGAACTGATCCAGTTTGTTTCCGGCCGGCAACGCGCCTGGCATGCCGGTCGCTCGTGCTGGCAAGGTCGGGAGCGTTGCAACGATTTTTCGCTGGGCATCGAACTGGAGGGCTGCGACGACTTGCCGTTCGAGGACGCGCAGTACCTCGGCCTGGTGGACCTGGTGACGCTGTTGTGCGCGCAATACCCGATCGCTGCGGTCGTCGGGCACAGCGATATTTCACCTGGTCGCAAGACCGACCCTGGGCCCTGTTTCGACTGGCGGCGCCTCGGATCGATCGGGAACCTGCCAGGGAAGCTACGTTGATCGCCAGGGCGTGTGGAGGCGGGTGTCTCAGTGGCGCCTGGTTGCAGGAACCGGTACGCTGAGGCTGCCAAGTGGCTGTGAGACCCACGTACCGTGTTGCCCACGCCAGCGATCGTTGCCGATCCCGGTGCCACAGTCGGTCGGCGTTCAGCCGAGAAAGCGGCGGATTCTGTCGACCGCTTCGGCCAGTCTTTCGACTCCGGTGGTGTAGGCAAGGCGCAAGTGCTTTTCGGGCGCGTGCGTACCGAAGTCGAGGCCGGGGGTAACTGCGACTCCTGCCGACTCTAGCAGGTCGTGGGCGAAGCTTTCGCTGTTGCCGGTCAAGGCGCTGCAATCGGCATAGATGTAGAAAGCGCCATCAGGCTTGGCCGGCACGTGGAAACCCAGGCCTTCGAGCGCGGGTGCCAGGAAATCGCGCCGTCGCTGGAACTCCTGGCGCCGCGTCTCGAGGATGCCGATCGTGGCCGGCGTGAAAGCGGCGAGTGCCGCATGTTGTGCAGGCGTCGACGGTGAAATGAAGAGATTCTGGGCGAGTTTCTCGATGTCGCGGGTGAAGCGTTCGGGAACGACCAGCCAACCCAGCCGCCAGCCGGTCATGCTGAAATACTTGGAAAAACTCTGGACGATGAAGATATCGTCGCCGAACTGGAGCGCAGTCTGCGCTTCACGATCGTAGGTCAGACCGTGGTAAATCTCGTCGACGATCAGTTGCCCCTGGCGTTGGCGGATGAAATCGGCAATCGCATCGAGTTGTTCGTTGCTCAGCATCGTTCCGGTCGGGTTGGCCGGAGACGCCAGCAGTGCTCCCGCCGAACGTACGTTCCAGTGCGCTTCGAGGTCTGCCGGGGAGGGCTGAAAGTTGCTTTCCGGGCCCACGGGAATGCCGACCGGGAGGCCTTCAAAGCTGCGTACGAAGTGACGGTTGCACGGATAGCCCGGGTCGGTGAGCAGCCATTCGCTGCCCGGTTCGACCAGACAGGCCAAAGCCAGCAGGAGGGCGCCGGAGGCTCCGGTGGTGACGGCAATGCGTGCGGCGGGGATGCTCAGGCCGTAACGTGTCTGGTAGAAGTCGGCGATGGCATGGCGCAATTCGGGCAGGCCAAGCGCTGGCGTGTAGAAGACGCGGCCGTTCTCGATGCTGGCTCGGGCAGCGACGACGATTGGCTCGGGTGTAGGGAAGTCGGGTTCACCGACTTCCATGTGGATGATGTCGCGACCTTCGGCTGCAAGTGCCCTGGCGCGAGCCATCAACTCCATGACGTGGAAGGGGGCAATGTCGGCGAGGCGACTGGCGGGAAAGGTAGGCATGATTTGGCGATGACGGACTGGACGAAAGCAGCAGTTTAAACACAAGGACTGATGGGGCTCAAAAAAAAGGCCGCCTGGAGGCGGCCTCGTACGGTGCAGCGGGCGCCGTGTTCAGGCAGCCTGGAAGTCCTTCTCGAACTTGTCACGGATGTCGGCGAGTTTGGCAGGCAATTTGTCGCCCATCTTCCCGAACCAGTCCTTGACGCCTTCAAGTTCGCTCAGCCAGGCTTGCTTGTCGAGGCTGGTGACGCCAGCGAATTCTTCCCTGGAAAATTCAGTACCGGACCAGTCGATGTCCTCGTAGTTGGGCATCCAGCCGAGAATGGTTTCCTTGCCGGCCGCTTTCCCTTCACAGCGTTCGATGATCCACTTCAGGACGCGCGCATTGTCACCGAAGCCCGGCCAGGCAAACCCGCCCTTTTCGTTCGTGCGGAACCAGTTGACCATGAAGATCGGTACCGGCTGATCAGGGACACTACCCATCTTCAACCAGTGGTTGTAGTAGTCGGCCATGTGGTAGCCGCAGAACGGGAGCATGGCGAACGGGTCGCGACGTACGACACCCTGTTGCCCGAAGGCGGCAGCCGTCGTTTCCGAACCGAGCGTGGCAGCGGCGTATACACCGTGATCCCAGTCCAGGGTCTGGCACACCAGCGGTACGGTCGAGGCGCGGCGGCCACCGAACAGGAACGCGGAAATCGGTACGCCTTCGGTGCTCTGCCATTGGTCGTCGATACAGGGGCATTGCGAGGCGGGGGAAGTGAAGCGGGAGTTCGGGTGCGCTGCCTTGGTGCCTTTTTCCTTGGCGATTTCGGGCGTCCAGTCATTGCCTTGCCAGTCGATGGCATGTGCCGGGGCAGGACCCATGCCTTCCCACCAGACGTCGCCGTCGTCGGTCAGAGCGACGTTGGTGAAGATGGTGTTTTCGGCCAGGGAGGCCATGGCATTGAAGTTGGTCGTGTCGTTGGTGCCGGGGGCAACTCCGAAGAAGCCGGCTTCCGGGTTGATCGCGTACAGGCGGGTGGTGCCGTTCTTGTCGACGCGCGGCTTGATCCAGGCGATGTCGTCCCCGATGGTAGTGATTTTCCAGCCGCTCAGGCTCTTCGGCGGTACCAGCATCGCGAAGTTGGTCTTGCCACAGGCCGACGGAAAGGCCGCAGCGACGTAATGTTTGGCACCAGCCGGCGATTCGACGCCGAGGATCAACATGTGCTCGGCCATCCATCCGTCATCACGGGCCATGTTGGAAGCGATGCGCAGGGCCAGGCACTTCTTGCCGAGCAGCGCGTTGCCGCCGTACCCGGAGCCATAGGACCAGATTTCGCGGGTTTCGGGATAGTGTACGATGTACTTGGTGGTTGGGTTGCACGGCCAGCGCGGGTCTGTCTGACCGGGCTCCTTCGGCGCGCCGATCGAATGCACGCAGGGGACGAACACGCCGTCGGTACCGAGGACCGGGAACACATCCTTGCCCATGCGGGTCATGATGCGCATGTTCACCACCACGTAGGCGCTGTCGGTGATCTCGATGCCGATCTGCGCGATCGGCGATCCGATCGGGCCCATCGAGAAAGGAATCACGTACATGGTGCGGCCCTTCATGCAGCCCTTGAACAGGCCGCCGAGGAGTTCGCGCATCTTGGCCGGGTCTTCCCAGTTGTTGGTCGGACCGGCGTTTTCCTTCTTCTCGGAGCAGATGTAGGTGCGGTCTTCGACGCGCGCCACGTCGGACGGGTCGGAAAAAGCCAGGAACGAGTTCTTGCGCTTGGCGAGCTTGACGAAGGTGCCGGCGGCGACCAACTCGCCGCAAAGGCGGTCATACTCGTCCTGAGAACCGTCGGCCCAGACGACATCGGCTGGCTCGGTGAGCGCAGCGATATCGGCAACCCATTGTTTCAGGCGTTCATGTTTGACGTAATCAGGGGCATTGATGGAAACGGTCTGGTTCATGGTAAGCACTCTCGAAGGAAGGAAGAGAAGCAGAAGTTACCGTGGCGCGGCGCGCGCAGAGTCTTGCCAGAGAAGCCGGGAGCCGGAATCGTCGATCCGGCCCCGTCGGTGGTGACGCGTCGGTCGCGGCTGTGGAGAAACAAGCCCAGTGCTGGGGTGAGGTCGGCATGCGAGGCGGTGCTGCTACAAGGAAGTCAAGGTTTGTGTAATTATGCCACAGGTCCGACCTGCACCAACGATCGATGCGCAAGCCCAGCGCCACCGAAGGGCCTGCGCCGAGACCTCGGAAGCAGTCGTTGGTTGGCCGTCGGCGAGCCGCAAGCACCTGCTTTGGCTCGATATTCTGTCAGGAGAGTAAGCCATGAACAAAGCCAAAGATCAATTGCGAACTGCCGCCCTGTTCTATCACCGCAATCCCAAACCGGGTAAGGTGTCGATACAGCCAACCAAGCAGCTGACCAACCAGTACGACTTGTCGATGGCCTACTCGCCAGGCGTCGCGGCGGCCTGCGAAGAGATTGTGGCCTTCCCGGCTGAAGCCAGTACGCTGACTGCGCGCGCCAATCTGGTCGGCGTCATCACCAATGGTACGGCAGTGCTTGGTCTCGGTGCGATCGGCCCGCTGGCAGCCAAACCGGTGATGGAGGGCAAGGCGGTACTGTTCAAGAAGTTTGCCAATATCGACGTGTTCGACCTTGAAATCGAGGAACGCGACCCCGATCGCCTGGTGGAGATCGTGGCTTCGCTGGAACCGACCTTTGGCGGCATCAACCTCGAAGACATCAAGGCGCCGGAATGCTTCTACGTCGAGAAGAAACTGCGCGAACGGATGAAGATTCCTGTCTTCCATGACGACCAGCATGGGACGGCGATCGTCGTCGGCGCGGCGATTCTCAATGGCCTGTTCCTGCAGGGCAAGGAGCTCGATCAGGTCAAGGTGGTGACCTCGGGTGCCGGCGCCGCCGCACTGGCTTGCCTGGACCTGCTGGTGATGCTGGGTATCCCCGTCGAGAATATCTGGGTGACCGACATCAAGGGGCTGGTCTATGAGGGTCGCATCGAGGACATGGACGAGATCAAGGGACGCTACGCCAAACAGACCGATGCACGTACATTGGGTGAAGTCATTGAGGGTGCCGATGTCTTTCTCGGGCTGTCTGCAGGTGGGGTTCTCAAACCGGAGATGGTGGCGCGGATGGCGCCTTCGCCACTGATCATGGCGTTGGCCAATCCCAACCCGGAGATCAAGCCCGAAGACGTCAAGGCGGTACGGAGCGATGCGATCATCGCCACTGGCCGCTCGGACTATCCGAACCAGGTCAACAACGTGCTTTGTTTTCCCTTTATCTTTCGTGGTGCGCTTGACGTCGGGGCTACGACCATCACCGAAGCGATGAAACTGGCCGCCGTCCGGGCGATCTCGGAACTGGCGCGTGTCGAACAGTCGGATGCGGTAGTCAAGGCGTACGGCGAGAAGGTCGCCAATTTCGGTCCGGAATATCTCATTCCGAACCCCTTCGATCCGCGCCTGATTGGCAAGATTGCGCCGGCGGTCGCCGCAGCAGCGATGGCATCCGGGGTCGCGACCAGACCGATCAAGGACATCGACGTCTATCGGGAAAGCCTCGACGAGTTCGTCTATCACTTTGGCCTGATCATGAAACCGATCTTCTCGCAGGCCAAGCAGGCTCCCAGACGCATCGTCTTCGCGGAAGGTGAAGACGAACGTGTGCTGCGTGCCGTACAGGTGATCGTCGACGAAGGGATTGCCAGACCGATCCTGATCGGCCAGCCCGATGAAATTATCGGCAAGCTCGATGCACTGAATCTGCGCGTCCGCCCGGGGGCAGACTTCGACATCGTCTACGCCGACAACAACGAGTTCTTCAATGACCATTTCGAACTCTACTGGCGGGAGTACCGGCGCTTGATGGAACGCAAGGGGGTTTCGGTCGACTTTGCGCGGCGCGAGGTCCGGCGTCGGGCCTCGCTGTTCGGGGCGATGATGGTCCGCATGGGCGACGCCGATGGTCTGATCTGCGGTACCTTCGGTCGTCACGACGTGCATCGCGAGTATGTCGAGAATGCCATCGGTCTGGCGCCTGGGGTTCGCAACCTGTACGCGATGAGCCTGCTGCTGTTGCCCGATCGGACGCTGTTCCTGGCCGACACCTATATCAACTACGAACCGTCGGCGGAGCAATTGGTGGATATGACGCTGCTGGCCGCCGACGAGGTTCGGCGGTTCGGTTTGACTCCGCGCGTCGCCCTGCTGTCGCACTCCTCGTTCGGTGCCGAGAATACGCCGACCGCGCTGAAGATGCGCGAGGCTTTGCGACTGCTGAAGGAACGTGCACCGCGCCTTGAGGTCGAGGGCGAAATGCACGGCGATGCGGCCATCGACGATCACATTCGACAACGGGTATTTCCCAGCGACGCGCGTCTCAAGGGACAGGCCAACCTGCTGATCATGCCGACGCTCGATGCGGCAAACATCTCCTTTAATCTGTTGAAGATTGCCTCTGGAGACAACCTGACGATTGGCCCGATCCTGCTCGGCGCGGCGCAACCCGTGCATATCCTGACGTCGACGGCGACCGTTCGACGGATCGTGAACATGACCGCCCTGACGGTGGTCGACAAGCTGATGAGCGAGCGCTGATGGCTTTGTCCGACAAGCGGCGGGTGCTGCTGGAAGACCGATAATGGTCGCTACGGCATCCGCTTCTCTATTCCGATAGCTACGCGGGATGGCGAACACCAGGACTGCCCTGGTTCTTGGTGGCGGCGGCGCACGTGCCGCGTATCAGGTCGGAGTCTTGCTGGCCATCCGCGAATTGCTTGGCGAGTCCGCTGCCAATCCGTTTCCGATTCTGTGCGGTACCTCGGCCGGCGCCATCAACGCCGCAACGCTGGCTTGCCATGCCCACAATTTTGGTGCAGCCGTCGAAGCGCTGGCGGACGTCTGGCGCAACATGCACGCCGGGCAGATTTATCGGGCCGATCCGCTGGGCATCAGCCTTGCTGGCGGACGCTGGCTGGGCGCCCTGCTGTTTGGCTGGGCGGTGGGGCACAGCCCACGTTCCCTGCTCGATAACCGGCCCTTGCGGCATCTTCTCGAAGCGAAGCTGAATTTTCGCCATATCGCCCGCGCCATCACCAAAGGCTCACTCTACGCGGTAAGCATCACCGCATCGGGCTACGCCACCGGGCATGGCGTGAGTTTTTTTCAGGCACATCCCGAGGTGCAGAGGTGGCGGCGCACGCAACGCGTCGGCTGCCGAACGCAATTGTCGGTCGAACACCTGCTGGCCTCAAGCGCGATTCCCTTTTTCTTTCCCGCCGTGCACCTCAATCGCGAGTATTTCGGCGACGGCTCAATGCGCCAGTTGGCGCCAATTTCGCCAGCGATCCACCTGGGAGCCGAGAAAGTGCTGATCATCGGCGTCGGGCAAATGCGTGACTCCGGAGAGCGGGAAAGTTCGCGCCGCTATCCGACCCTCGCACAGATCGCCGGGCACGCGCTCTCGTCGATCTTTCTCGATAGCCTGGCGGTTGACGTGGAGCGCATGGAACGTATCAACCGCACCCTTGCGAAAGTGCCGGATGAATTGCGGGCGAGTGGCGAGCTTGCATTGCGGCCGGTGCAATCGCTGATCATCACCCCATCCGAGCGGCTCGATTACCTGGCTGCAGGTCATGCCGGCGCCTTGCCGTGGGCGGTGAGAACGCTGCTGCGTGGTCTGGGGGCGATGAATCGCCGGGGTGGTGCTCTCACCAGTTACCTGCTCTTCGAACCGTCCTATACCGGGGCGTTGATGGATCTCGGTTATCAGGACACCATGGCCCGTCGGCAGGACGTCCGTGCCTTTCTCGAATCCTGAAGAAGCATGATGTGGTACATGATATAACGTGTCTATGCCCTTATTTTTCATGATTTATGATGCCCCGGCAACGGACTGCTGTAGAATGTCGCCAATCGAATCAGGCAGGAGGCTTGCAATGCGAATCACGCTGAGAGCAGCGGTGTTGTTGGGTACTGTGGTAGGTACGATGTTGATCCCGATGGAGTCTGTGCAGGCGGCAGAGAGGGGGAAAGGCAAGACCACATCGCAGAAGAGTGCAGTAGCGCCGGTAGCACAGAAAGGCAAGGTCGAGGCGGCAGCGCCGAAGAGTGTGGCCAGGACGGCAGCCGTGCACAAGGGCAAGGGTGAAGTCCTGGCCCCGAGGAGCGCGGCCAAGACCGTCCCTGATCGTGGCCGGGTTGAGCCGGTGGCGCGCAAGGGCAAAGCCATGCCTGCAGCGCATCGTGACCAGCCGGCCGTATTGGCCCGGAAGGACAAGAAGACGCCGCAAGCCGCGAATCCGGGGTCGGCACATGTCGCTCAGGGCAGCAGATATGCGCCGCACGAGGCTGGCTTGATACAGAAGAGGAATCTCACCAGGGTGTTCGCCAGCCATGCCGATCTCTGGCAGGAGCCCGGGCATCTGGCGGTTCAGTCGGGATCGGCTCTGGTGATCGGGCAGGACGGCGGCGAGCCCCTCTACGAAAAGAACGCCAACGCCGTGGTGCCCATCGCGTCGATCACCAAATTGATGACGGCGATGGTTGTGCTGGACAGCATGCCCAACCTGCAGGCGCCGATTACGATCAGCGATGAGGATGTCGACTATTTGCGTGGGAGTCGTTCGCGCCTGCAGGTGGGCTCGGTTCTCCCACGCGAGACGGCCTTGCTGCTGGCGCTGATGTCGTCGGAGAATCGTGCAGCCAATGCTCTTGGACGTCATTATCCCGGGGGTCTGCAGGCATTCGTCGCGGCGATGAACCGCAAGGCGATGTCGCTCGGCATGACCAGCTCGCATTTCGAGGATCCCACCGGCCTGAACAGCAATAACGTTTCCACGGCCCACGATCTGGCACGCATGGTCGCTGCCGCGCATCGCTATCCCTTGATCCGCGAGTTTTCGACGACGCCAGGTGTGCGGGCCGAGGTCAAGGGTCGCGACCTTGACTTTCACAACACCAATCAGTTGGTCAGCAGCCCGACCTGGGAAATCGGCTTGTCGAAGACCGGCTACATTCAGGAAGCCGGCAAGTGTCTGGTCATGCAGGCGCGTGTTGCAGACAAACCGGTGGTTATCGTGCTGCTGGATTCGGCCGGCAAACAAACCCGTATCGGTGATGCCAATCGGATCAAGCGCTGGATGGAGAGTGCGTCCGCCTCCGGAAAGTTGCCGACGCGCGTTTGACCTGGTTTTGAGCAGGGAAGAGCCACGCTGCGGCGTGGCTCTTTCTTTAGTCTTCACAATATTCCTATCGGGTATTAGTAAATAGACAATGCTGCTTTGCAGTTCTAGTCCCCTTGGCTATAGTGATTGCCTTCCCGGCCTCCGATGGAGTGGTACATGTTCCACGCGACACGCCAGTTCTTCGCATCCGTTGCGCTCAGCCTGTTTGCCCTCTCCGTGCTGGCGGAAGGCAACAGCTTGCTCAACGTCTCGTATGACGTCTCCCGTGACTTCTACAAGGACTACAACCCGGTTTTCCAGAAGCACTGGAAGACGGTATCTGGGGAGTCGATCGAACTGAAACAGTCGCATGCAGGCTCCAGCAAGCAGGTACGTGCAGTGGCCGATGGGCTGGAAGCCGATGTGGTCACCATGAATCAGGCGTCCGACGTCGATTTTCTCGCCGAAAAGGGGCTGGTGGCCCGCGACTACGCGAGGAAATTCCCGAACAATGCGTCACCGTACACGTCGACGATGGTTTTCATTGTCCGCAAGGGCAACCCCAAAGCGTTGAAGGACTGGGGTGACCTTGTCAGGCCGGGGGTTCAGGTCATCCTGCCGCATCCAAAGAACACGGGCAATGGCCGTTACACTTACCTTGCCGCGTGGGGTTATGCGCTCAACCAACCGGGTGGCAACGAGCGAGCGGCGCAGGATTTCGTCGGACGCCTGTTGAAGAACGCGCCACTGTTCGCCGCTGGTGGTCGCGACGCGACGACGACTTTCATGCAACGCAAAATGGGCGACGTGCTGGTTTCTTTCGAGAGTGAAGCCGAGCTGATCGCCCGCGAGTTCGGCAAGGGCGAGTTCGAAGTGGTGTATCCGTCCTTGTCGATTCTCAGCGAATTCCCGGTGGCCATCGTCGACAAGGTGGTCGACCGGAAAGGTACCCGCAAACTGGCGCAGGCATACCTCGATTACCTGTGGTCGCCACCTGGTCAGGAAATCGCCGCGCAGAACTATCTGCGGCCACGCAACCCCGAGACCCTGAAAAAATATGCGACACAGTTTCCCGCGATCAAGACATTTACGGTCGACGAGGTATTTGGCGGCTGGGTCAGGGCTTTTCCGGCGCACTTCAAGGACGGTGGCAGTTTCGACCAGATTTACCAGCAGAAGTAGTTCTTCCGTACCGCCGCTGCCACTCTTCCAGCGTGGCCTTTTCCGTGCTTATCGATTGGTCAGATGTCTGCGAGCACTTCACGATCAAGAGTGTTGCCTGGTTTTGGCCTGTCGCTGGGTTGCACGCTCGTCTACCTGTCGCTGCTTATCCTGCTGCCGCTTTCCGGTCTGGCATTCAAGGCCAGCCACCTCAGCCTTGCCGAATTCTGGGCGATCGCCTCCGGCGAAAGGGCTTTGGCGTCCTACCGGGTGACTTTCGGTGCCTCGCTGCTGGCGGCAACGGCGAACGCTTTTTTTGGCCTGATCGTGGCCTGGGTTCTGGTTCGCTATTCGTTTCCCGGCAAGCGCGCCATCGATGCGCTCGTCGATCTGCCTTTCGCTCTGCCGACGGCGGTTGCCGGAATCACGTTGGCCACCCTTTATGCGGGTAATGGCTGGATTGGCCGACATCTGGAGTCGATTGGCGTCAAGGTGGCATTCACCCCCTTGGGAATTGTCGTTGCCCTGACTTTCATTGGCCTGCCGTTTGTCGTGCGCACCCTGCAGCCTGTCATCGAGGACATTGAGCCGGAGGTCGAGGAGGCCGCTGCCTCACTCGGCGCTTCGCGCCTGCAGACTTTCGGCCGGGTCCTCCTGCCGGCAATTTTCCCGGCGCTCGTGACCGGCTTCACGCTCGCCCTTTCACGTTCGATCGGGGAATACGGCTCGGTCATCTTCATCGCCGGCAACCTTCCGTTGATTTCCGAAATTACACCGCTATTGATCATCTCCAAGCTTGAGCAATACGACGTGGTCGGTGCGACAGCGTTGGCCATGGTCATGCTGATGATCTCTTTTGTCATGTTGCTGGTGGTCAATGGTCTGCAGTGGTGGGCGGAGAGTCGTCACCGTGGGGACGGGCTAAGTGATGGAGAGATTCGGTGAATACTCCCGTCTTGCGCCGAGCCAACACTGAACCGCGCTGGTTGCGGGTGCTGCTGTTGTGTATCGGGCTGGGATTCCTGTTCTTCTTTCTTGCCTTGCCCTTGCTGGCGGTCTTTGTCGAGGCGCTGGGTGTTGGCTGGAGCGCCTACATCGAGGCTCTCGACGACCCGGAAACACAGTCCGCGATTGCATTGACGCTTCTGGTCGCGCTCACCGTGCTGCCATTCAACGTTACCTTTGGCGTGGCCGCGGCGTGGGCAATTGCCAAGTTCGACTTTCGCGGCAAGAGCCTTCTGATTACGCTGATCGACTTGCCTTTTGCCGTTTCACCAGTCGTGGTAGGTCTCGTCTTTTTGCTGATCTTCGGGCGGACCTTCCCGGACCCCTTGAGGTAAGTCGTGGATTCATTGTAAGAAGTCATGAAGTCGGCAAAAAGTGTAGGCATGTAAATGTAATAATATGCCTTTACAAACAATCTGCTATTGCATATTATCG
>Ga0208938_1000559_pt1 | contig 27204 bp, 20 predicted proteins | sample AD_UKC125_MetaG_FD_184434 | JGI IMG/M metagenome (GOLD analysis project Ga0208938, IMG submission 184434) | Active sludge microbial communities of municipal wastewater-treating anaerobic digesters from USA - AD_UKC125_MetaG (SPAdes) (version 2) | ecosystem: Engineered > Bioreactor > Anaerobic >...
CTCCAGGCCTACCTTCGCCTTGAACTCCGGGGTGTGTACCTTCCGCGTCTTCACTTCGCTCATCGCTTCTCGTTCCCTATGACAGCGCCTAGCTTAAACCACTGTCTCAAATCCTGGGACCACTATATGGCACATCGTTCAGCGTCGTCGCGATCAGCAGGAGTTGGAGCAACAGAAAGCGCTTCTGGAGGTCCGGGTGACGCAGCGAACCGCGGCACTCGCGGTTGCCAGCAAAAATGCCGAAGCCGCCAACGTCGCCAAGAGTGCCTTTCTGGCCAACATGAGCCACGAGATCCGCACGCCGATGAATGGCATTATCGGCATGGCCAACATCCTGCGCCGGGAAGGCGTATCGCTCCAACAGGCTAAGCGCCTCGACAGCATCGACGTTTCCGCCCGGCACCTGCTGTCGATTATTGACGATATCCTCGATCTGTCGAAGATCGATGCCGATAAGATTACTCTGGAGGAAGCACCGATCGTCGTCAGCAATTTGTTGGCCAATGTCTACTCGATCCTCTCCGAACGTGCCGCCGCCAAGGGCATTCACCTGCTGGTTGAAAATGCTTACCTACCGCACAATCTGGTGGGCGACCCGACTCGGCTGCAACAAGCCTTGCTCAACTACGCCACCAACGCCGTCAAGTTCACCGAGGCGGGAAGCGTGACGCTACGTACCCTCATGCAGGAGGAGACTGACCATGCGGTGACGGTGCGCTTCGAGGTCCAAGACACCGGAATCGGCATCAACTCCGAAGCCATGCCGCGGCTCTTCAGGGCCTTCGAGCAGGCCGACAATTCGATGACCCGCAAGTACGGAGGCACCGGCCTCGGGTTGGCGATTACCCGACGTCTGGCCGAACTCATGGACGGACAAGTCGGCGCTGACAGCAAAGCAGGCGTCGGCAGCACCTTCTGGTTTACCGCGAAACTGAAGAAGGGCAAGTCGGCTGCGATGGTTGTGCCGACGGAAACGGATGGCGATGCCGAAGCGGAACTGCGGCATCGCTACGCGGGTGAGCGCATTCTGGTGGTAGACGACGAGCCGATCAACCGGGACGTTGCCCTGCTGGAACTTGAAGTTGTCGATCTGCTGGTAGACACAGCGGAGAATGGTGCCGAAGCCGTTGCACTGGCGCGGAAGAACAGCTACGCCGCCATCTTCATGGACATGCAGATGCCGAAACTGAATGGGCTGGAGGCAACGCGTCAGATACGCCAGTTTCCTGGCTATCGGGACATCCCGATCATCGCCATGACTGCTAATGCATTTGCCGAAGACAAAGCACAGTGCCTGGCGGCGGGAATGAGTGACTTGCTACCCAAACCTTTCGTCCCACAGGGGTTGTTTGCCATGCTGCTGCGCTTATTGAAACGACGCCCTGGGTAGCGGCGAGCGTTGTCTTAGTCTTTTTGTCTGGTGGTGCAACCGCACCCTGGGTTACAACTCGCTATCGGGGCATGTGAGTACTGGTGAGTACTGCATAGGGTGTTTGTCCGTGTAATACGGGTGTTGGCCGAAATGCTACTGAGCCACACTGAACCTCAGCGCAACTCGTACCAAACTCCCCGCCCGCTGCCCTGCTGACTCAGGTGACCTCGCTCCACGAGGTTGCGGAAATGCTGCTTCAAGGTGTTGCGGCTGGCCCCTGTGAGTCTGATGGCACCGCCAATCGTGACACGCCCGTGCTCGCGAGCGAACTCGACGATCTGCAGTGACAGGTCTGGCAAGGTGGCCAATACGATCTTTTCACGCTCGACCTTCTGTTCCAGTCGGCGGACTTGCTCGGCCAGCGAGCGTAAGAAAAACACCAGCCAGGGTTGCCAGTTCGGTGCATCAGTGCGGATTGTGCCTTGCGTCTGCCGCAGGGCCAGGTAGTAGGCTTCCTTGTTCGACTCGATAAAGCTTTCCAGGGAACTGTATGGCACATAGGCATAGCCCGTCTGGATCAGCAGCAGTGTCGTCAGCACACGGCTGAGCCGCCCGTTGCCTTCCTGGAACGGGTGGATTTCAAGAAAAACTACCACGAAGATGGCAATGACCAGGAGCGGATGTAGTTGAGCCTTCTCACGTTCCCGATTGACCCAGGCCACCAGTTCAGCCATCAGGCGGGGGGTGTCAAATGGCGTGGCCGTATCGAACACGATAGCGATTTGTACGCCGTTTTCATCGAAGGCGGCGACGCTATTGGAGTTGGTCTTGTATTGGCCCCGATGCCGAGTGTCCTTTTCACTGTGGCGAAGCAGGATCTGGTGCAACTGCTTGATGTGGCTTTCGTTGAACGGAATGTCTTGCCACGAGTTGAACACCAGATCCATGATCTCGGCATAGCCGGCGACTTCCTGTTCGTCACGCGTTTCGAAGAGCTGAATGGCCAGGTTGGATAGCAGTTTGTCTACGTCGCGGTCAGAGAGCCTGCTGCCCTCGATACGGGTGGACGAACCGATGCTCTCGATAGTGGCAACCCGTCGCAAGGCTGACAGACGATCGGGCGCGAGCTTGCCCAAGGCACGCCAGGCACCTTTGAACTCGTCGATCCCAGCGATCAAGCGGAGGATTTCCGGGGTGATCTGTAGCGTATCGGGTCGAAGCATGAACCAATAATACACCCATTAACACCCAATTTGGTGTTTGCCATGAAATGCTGGTGTTGGCCGAAGCCACCGTTCTGTCGGCTTCATCACTCAGCGGCCGAATCCGCCTGGATACAACGACTACGACTTGGGTCTACGCACTTTGCCTTTGATCGCTTCGGGTTTGGTCAACGAAGTTCGGCATGGCGAGCAAGAAGTTGATTGAACACTGCTTCGAGGCCGGGATGTACACCACGTACGCCGGCGACAACCTTGGCTGCCCAATCGAAATATGCCTGCTTGCGCTCCACTGGCCAGTCTGCCGGAGGTGATGCCAGCATGTCTCGAAGGTTGCAGATCTTGTCGGCCAGCTTCACCAGTTTGGCCTCGGTGGAGAGGTGTGGCGCGTGTTCGATCTGCCGTTGCTTGCGGACGTGCTTCTCCAACGATTTGTCGTCGGTCACCTCCTGGACCACGGCTGTCACTTCAGGCCCGAAAAGGGCCGCCAACTCATCAGCCGTTGTCTTGGTGTCCTCGATGGTGTCGTGCAAGACCGCTGCACAAAGGACGATAGCGTCAGCAATTTCTCCCTCGTTCGCCAGCACGTTGGCCACCTCGATGGGGTGATTGATGTAGGGCGATGCGTCCGCACCCTTGCGGCGCTGATTCCGGTGCCTGTCGGCGGCGAAAGCGACCGCCTTCACGAACTAGCCGATTTGGCTCCCACTGGTTTCCATGAACTCTCCTTCATATCCATTCCAGTTAGAGGGGTGATGTGCTCGCGGGCCAAAGTAAAAGGCACCGGAGGCGGTGCTTGACCCCGGCAATTGAGCGGTCCCACCCCAAGAGCCGTACATCAAGCGGCCCGCTGGACCGGCGTGTGCTTGACTGACGCCTCCACCCGCTCTCGCAGTTCCTGACGAACCGTGAAGTGCGGGACATACTTTTCGGGAACCGGAACTGCCTCTCCGCTTTTCGGATTGCGCCCGTCTGGTGCCGAATGGTAGTTCAGCCTGAAACTTCCAAAGCCGCGGATTTCGACTCGATCTCCTTGCGCCAAGGAACGCCCGATGGCGTCAAGGATTTCTTTCACCGCAAATTCTGAATCCTGTACCGTCAAAGTGGGAAAGCGGGAGGCAAGGGCGGCGATGAGATCAGAGCGCGTCATAGTCCGTATTCTACTGCCTGGTCTTTCGTTGTTTCTTCATCGCGGCACAAAGATGGCGGCGGTAACTCCCTGCCAGTGGGGCGGCAAGTGCGGAGCTTGGTCACCCTGCCAAACGCTGAGACCAACATGCCCAGGCCCTGGGCTATCGCCGTTACATCGATGCGGCTCGCACTGGCCCGCGACCATCGCTGGCAGGCGATGGTCGAATCGGGCGAAGCCAAATCGATCACGGCCCTCGCTGCCCGGGAAAAGATCGACAACAGCTACATGTGCCGCATGCTCAACCTGTCCACGCTGGCGCCCGACATTGTGGCGGCCATCCTGGATGAGAGCTTGCCTCCTCACGTCACGGTGCATGAGCTTTCGATCAGCCCGCCGGTGTTGTGGGAGGAGCAGCGGGAGCGGATTGGTGGGGTTGGCGATGGGCGGCAGGTGGAGTGATCGGTGGCATCCCGATCCATGTGAGGTGTGGCCGTACGCAGCCCCTGCTGCCTGTCGGCCAGGCCGGCGTGACCTTCTGAGGCTCGGCTTCGGGGGCGGGTGCGGGGACGATCGTAGTTCGCCTACGCCCGCTTTGCGGAGGCAGCGCTCAACGGGTGCTATCGGCGCCAAGCCGCCATACCATAGGACGGTTCATTTCGCTCGTAAGTAGACAGGCCAGGCGGTCCAGGCGCGTTGGCGTCAACGAATCACCCATCATTTCCGGCATTCCGCATGGTAGCCATGGAATATGGTATTTTTCGATGTCTGATCCAATCGGCAGTAGCCGGTGGTCATCCCAGGAGATCAATATGGCAAGAAAACAACTCGTGCTCCACTTGCTGGCAATGTCGCTCGCGGCACCCGGTATCTATGCACAGACTGCACCGATTGCATCGGCGGGTACTGCCCAGCAAGTAGCGAATGCTGTCGACCCGGCATCGATTCAGGCACTCAAGGACATGGGCGCCCATTTGCAGACCCTGAAGCGCTTTCAGGTGTCCACCGAATTGACGGGCGAGCGGGTTCTCGCCGATGGCCAGAAGTTGCAGCATTCGGCAACGGCAGACCTTGAGGTCGACCGTCCGAACAAGCTGCGCGCCAGGATGTTCAGCGCCCGTTCCGAGCGCGAAATCTTCTACAACGGCCAGATGGCTACCCTCTATACGCCTGCACAAAGGTATTACTCGACGGTCGCGTTCACCGATACCCTCGCCGTGCTGGTTACTAAGCTCCAAGAAAAGTACGCCGTGCAGGTCCCATTGTCCGACCTATTCGTCTGGGGGACCGCGGCGGCGCCGCTCGACAAGATCGATTCAGCCATGAATGCCGGCCAGGATTTTGTCGGCCAAGACCTTTGTGATCATTACGCCTTTCGCCAGGGCAAGATCGACTGGCAGGTCTGGATCACGACCGGGAGCAAGCCGCTACCGCGCAAGATCGTGATCACCAATCGCGACGACGAGGCGCGTCCGCAATCGGTCTCCCTGCTCGACTGGAACCTGAAGCCGACCTTCACGGACGCCGTTTTCAAATTCACGCCGCCCAAGGGTGCAACCGAAGTTGAACTTCGTTCGCTGGACAAAAAGTAAGGGAGCGCCAAAATGAAAACAACATTCAGCAAATTGTTCTTGGCACGCCTGACCGTTCTCGTTCTGGCCAGCTTCGCGATGGCCCCGGTAGCTGACGCATTCGGTGGTGGCGGCGGTGGCGCTCGCGCCGGTGGCGGCGGCAACCGGGGGGAGATCAATACCAGCAATCGCGACGTGCGTGCCGACAATGTACGAAGTACTAGCGTGAATAACGTCAACAACACGAACGTCAACGTGAACAAGAACGTCAATGTCAATGTCGATAACCGTGGCGGCTGGGACAATGGCTATCACCCGGTCGCGACTGCAGCAGCAGTTACCACCGCGGTCGTCGTGACTTCCGCCGTCGTTGGCTCAATGGTGCGTACCATCCCTGCCAACTGCGTCCCGGTCAACTACGGCGGCTTGATCTATCAGCAGTGCGGCAGCACCTGGTATCAGCCCCAGGGTTCTCAGTACGTGGTGATCAATCCACCGTATTGATGATTGGCCGAAAAGGACCGCGGAGTCCGCGGTCCTTCTTTCTTGCTTTCCGAAAACCATCTGATGATCTGCCGTTCGCGGCAAGTTCCAGAAGCCACCGAATGACCATCGCCGAATGCGACACCGCCAACCCGCCCCGGTTCGATTTTGAACTGATACGCTACAACCGGCCCCTTACGCTGGCGACGCTAGATCGTGGTCGTTCTGGCCAAAGGGCTTGGCACCGTGCGGCGGGCGATCGTGTTCACTCTGTCGTGCTGGGGGCCGCTTGTGCTGCGGGCCGCCCTTTTTGAACGCCAGTTTGGCGAAGTGGGACTGTCGACACAGACCGAGTTCGTCTGTTATGAGGATTCTCCACATAACGCTGGTATGGAGTCGTTCAGTGAAATTGGAAGCGATCATTCTCGGGTACCGAGCCGCAACGACTCATCAATGGCGACACTGGCCACTGGGCATCCGGTCGCGCCGGCAACGGATCACCATGCAGCCAGAGATCCAACGTTTTCCGCTCTCTGGCCGGCGTCGCTGTTTCCACCGCCTACCGATGCCACGAATCAACCGCTTGATTGGACCACCTATAAGCTGTTGATTCGTAATGTACCAGAGGCAGCCTCCCGACCGCTACCGGCGTTCAGATGCCCACGCAGATTTTTCCAAAATGCTGGCCGCTGGACAGGTAGTCGAGTGCCGCGTGCAGCTCGGCGAACGAAAACACCCGGTCCACCACCGGCTGCAAGCGGTGCCGGGTGATCGCCGCACTCATCGCGAGAAAATCGTCGCGACTGCCGACGGTGATTCCCTGGAGGCGCACGTGGCGGGTCACCACCAATCCGAGCGACGCGTCCATCCGGCCGCCCGACAGTACGCCGATCATGCTGATCGTGCCGCCGGGCCGGATCGCCCGCAGCGACTGACCGAGGGTGTTCTCGCCACCGACCTCGACGATGTGATCGACGCCTTCGGCGCCGGCGATCTCGCGTGCCCGGCGGCCCCATTCGGGCTGTGTTCTGTAGTTGATCGTCGCGTCGGCGCCGAGCGCGCGGGCGCGCGCGAGCTTGTCGTCGCTGCTCGAAGTGACGATCACCTCGGCGCTGGCCAGTTTGGCGAACTGCAGCGCGAACAGCGAGACGCCGCCGGTTCCCTGCACCAGCACTTTGTCACCCGGGGCAATGCGTCCTTCGCTGATCAGCGCCCGCCAAGCGGTGACCGCAGCGGTCGGCAGTGTCGCCGCCTGCAGATCGTCGAGGTGCGCTGGCGCCGCAGCCACCCCACTCGCCGGCAGCACCAGATAGTCGGCCATCGTGCCGTCCATCTCGCAGCCGAGGCTTCGCCCGAGCCGCTCGGCGTTCGCCGGCCCGCCCGACCAACTCTGGAAGAACAGCGGGCAGACGCGATCGCCAGGCGCCACGGTGCTGACGCCGGAGCCAACGGCATCGACGATGCCGGCGCCATCTGACAGCATGATCAGCGGCAGCGCCTGCATCCGTGACCCGTAACCGCGCTTCGGTACGAGCAGGTCACGGTAATTAAGCGCCGCCGCGCGCATCGCCACCCGCACCTCGCCGGGACCCGGCTGCGGGTCGGGGCGGCTCGACAAAAGCAGTTTGTCGTGCGTCCATTGCCCTTCGACTTGAAATACCTTCATGCCTGACTCCGATCATCGGTTGAAAACACGGTGGAATCGGGGTCGCTGATGGTCTGGCAACCGTGTCCCCGTCCTGTCCGAGTCATCATAGACTGCGCATAATCATATTTGAATCCACCGGCGTGCGCTTCCCGAATGGCGCAAACTTCATCGATGTCAGTTCGGAAATCGATTGATTGGCGGCCAATGGTCGGCCAGCACGACTGCTTTGCTAACGGTCATTACAGGACAGGCAGCCACCCCGTGTCATGAATTTGCACGCGGCAGGAGACGGCGCTGGTCGAAGGTTTGCGCTGGCGAGCCTGATGGAAAATGGGCACGTCAAGGCGGTCGAACTGGAGAGGCCACCGCTGAGCATCCCACACCGCACGCTGATGAACTGGGTGGGACAAAGCCGCAAAGCCGGGCCGTCGTCTTTCTTTCGGCCGGCGGCGCCGAGCAGGCCGCGGGTCATGACACCGGACAAGAGTGCGGAATGTGCGCGGCTGTTGAGCGAGGGTAAGCGTCCGGCTGTAGTGGCGCGGCAGGTGGGGGTTCAGGAGTCGACACTACGCAAGGCAATTCGTCGCCAAGGTGTGCCGCAGTTGGCGCCCTTGCCGGCAGACCCGCTGGCGTCGGAAGCGGCAAGTACCAAGAGTGATCGCAGCCGGCTAGATGCAGAAGCGGCGGCGGGGATGGGCACCGCTTGCACGCGCGCGGACGAGCGGAAGAAGCCGGCTACCTGTATGTCGATGGTCATGTTCGGGTGTATCACGGCGAACAGGGCAAGCTGTCGCGGCGCTACGTCTCTCGCGAACGCCTGTGCCTGCGGGGCACCACCGACTACTGGGTCAACGATGCCCTGGGACGCGCAGCCTGGCGGACTTCTCGAAGATGGTCGAAGTCTTCGAGCGGTACGGTGTCTCCTTCGTCTCGGTGACCCAGCAGTTCAACACCACGACCTCGATGGGCCGGCTGATGCTCAACATCCTGCTGTCGTTCGCGCAGTTCGAGCGCGAGGTCACCGGCGAAAGGATCCGCGACAAGATCGCCGCCAGCAAGGCCAAGGGCCTATGGATGGGTGGCGTTCCGCCGCTGGGCTACGACGTCGAGAACCGGCGATTGGTACCGAACGGGCAGGAAACCAAGCTCATCCGGCACATCTTCCAGCGCTTTGTCGAACTCGGTTCGAGCACAGCCCTGTTCAACGAGTTGAAACGGGACGGGGTCACCTCGAAGGCCTGGACCACCCAGGACGGCAAGGTCCGCGAGGGCAGGCCGATCGACAAGGGGATGATCTACAAATTGCTGAACAACCGCACCTACCTTGGCGAGTTGCGGCACAAGGAGCAGTGGTTCCCGGGGGCGCACCCACCGATCATCGAGCGCGAGTTGTGGGACCAGGTGCACGCGATCTTCGCGACCAACTGCCGGGTGCGCGGCGGCGCCACCCAGGCGGTTGTGCCCTTCCTGCTCAAGGGCATCGTGTTCGGCAACGACGGGCGCGCCCTGTCCCCTTGGCACTCGACGAAGAAGAGTAACGGGCGCCGCTACCGGTATTACATCCCGATGCGCGACACCAAGGAGCAGGCGGGCGCGTCCGGTCTGCCACGCTTGCCGGCGGCCGAACTGGAATCTGCGGTGCTCGAACAGCTACGAGGAATCCTGCGTACGCCAGCGCTGCTCGGCGACCTGTTGTTGCAGGCGATCAAGCTGGATCCGACCCTGGACGAGGCCAAGGTCACGGTGGCCATGACGCGTCTCGATGCGATCTGGGACCAGTTGTTTCCGGCCGAGCAGACCCGGATCGTCAGACTCTTGGTCGAGAAGGTGATCGTTTCACCCACCGATCTGGAAGTGCGCCTGCGCGCCAACGGCATCGAACGGGTGGTGCTCGATCTGCGTCCGGTACCCGCCGAACGGCGGCAGGAGGCACTGGTATGAACGGGGTTCGGATCCGCAAGACCGGAGCGCCCGACGTGATCGCCGCCAGCGATGGTCGGCTGACCCTGTCGGTGCCGATTCAGATCAAGCGCCGCAGCGGCAGGAAACTGGTCACCCTGCCGAACGGTGATGCCGGTCAGCCGAGGCCGTGGGACGTGGCCGCCACGCCGATGCAACTGGCGTTGGCCCGCGGCCATCGCTGGCTGGCGATGCTTGAATCGGGCGAAGCCAAATCGATCACGGCCCTCGCTGCCCGCGAGAAGATCGACAACAGTTACATGTGCCGCATGCTCAACCTGACCACGCTGGCGCCCGACATTGTGGCGGCTATCCTGGATGAAACCTTGCCTCAGCACGTCACCGTGCATGAGCTTGCGATCAGTCCGCCGGTGTTGTGGGAGGAGCAGCGGGAGCGGATTGGTGGGGTTGGCGAGGAACTGGAGCCTGGCTGATCGACAGCATCCTGATTCATGGGGGGTTGCCCTCCGAGCCCCATGCTGACTGCCGGCTAGTCCGGCGTGAACTTCCGAGGGCCGGCCTCAGGGGCGGTTGCTGGGAAGGTTGGGAGTTGCCCAACGTCCGCATTGCGGAAGCAGCGCTCAAAGGGTACTGCCGCCCATGAGCGGCCGTAACAGCCCCAAGAAATCAAGCTGCCCGAACGGCAGCGAACTCATCAGGGGCCGGCCGCTCCGCCAAGACAGTCATTGATAGCTTTTCACTTGGGCGATCGGTTGTTGATCGTGGCGCTCGCAAGCAACATGTTCGGCACGACAAGGCGTGCGCGGTCCATTCCTCTAGGTCTTGATCTCCTCGCCTCTTGTTATTCCCACGGTCAAGAGTGCCGTCAGGATCGCGTGCAGGACGACTGCCGGCCACAGCAGTATGCCGGTCAAACCGTCCGCCAAGCCGAGGTAGGCGAGATACAGTGTGACGGCAGCGCTGTAGGTCATCATGCCGGCACGCGGGGTACCGGGCCAGCAGGCGACCGCCAATGCGATGAGAGAGATGCCGGCCACACGGGCGACCGGGATGGCGATGCCGGTCAGTTCCTCGCCCAGCAACAACCGGCCGACCAGCCCTGGAACGATCAGCAAAGCCAGACCAGTTGATGCTTCACCGACGGCTGCGAAGGTCAGCGCTCTTTTCATGACACCCCCAGCCTTGATCAATTGCGCACGCCGACGCACTTATCACGCAACAGAACGCTGCTTGCTTCTTGCAAGCATCTCATTTCGCTTAACGCCGATGAGGCGAGCCTACCGGGTGCGCAAGCGGAGGCGGTGGAAAGGGGTCGAGCTTGAAGGTCAGCTTGTCGATCGTGCCGGTGAAGTTGAACGGGGAATCGTAGCGATACTCGATCATCGCGACGCCGGTGCGCGTATCGAGGCCGACGTCGAAGGTCTCGTCCTCGGCGAAGGTGATCGGCGTGGAGTTGGGCATCGAGTTACGCGCCACTTCCTTGCCGTCAACATACAGCACACCGGTGCCGCCCTTGCCCAGACCCGGCTCGGCGGACTTGAAGTCGAAGACGATGGTGTGCTTGCCCGGGCTGAGCTCGGGCCCTTCCCAGATCGTGCGCTTCAGGTCAAGCAGGTTGTAGAGGAACACCACCTTGCCCCGGCCGACCCCGAGTTCGCCCTTGCTCAGGAACAGGCCATAGCCGCCAAAACGGCCACCCTGGGTGACAATCATGCCTTCAGCACCCTCCGCAGGGATCGTGACTTCTGCGGTTATCGTGTAGGACTTGTTCAGGATGTGCGGTGCCGTGCTGCCGGGCACGTTGGCCAGCGTGCCCGAGTAGGTGAACTCGCTGCGCCCGGCCGTCAGGCTCGGCTTCGGCGCGTTCCAGCGCGCCAGTGTCGTGTTGTCGAGCGGCAGCACGTTGTACTTGGCCGCCTCCAGATAGAAGATGTTCTGCATCTGCTTGAGCTTGTCGGGCATCTTCGCCGCGAGGTCGTTGTTCTGCGTGGGATCCTCCATCACGTTGTAGAGCTCCCACTTGTAGCCGGTGATCACGTCCGGCGGTGGCTTGGTGGAGAGCTCCCAGGGCAGCGTTACCGGCGTCGTCGCCGCAACCCAGCCGTCATGGTAGATCGCGCGGTTGCCGAGCATTTCGAAGTACTGGGTTTTGTGCCGGGTCGGCGCGTTGGCATTGGCCTTGTCCCAGGTGTAGGCCAGGCTCGTGCCTTCGATCGGCAGCTGCTTGATGCCGTTGATCGTCTGCGGCGCCGGGATGCCGGTGGCCTCGAGGATGGTTGGCACGATGTCGATAACGTGGTGGAACTGGCGGCGGATGCCGCCCGGGTCGCCGATGTGACCGGGCCACGATATGGCCATGCCCTGCGCCGTGCCGCCAAAGTGCGAGGGGACCTGCTTCATCCACTTGAACGGTGTGTCGAAGGCCCAGGCCCACGCCGCCGAATAGTGTGGAAAGGTGCGGTCGGAGCCCCAGAACTCGTACCAGAGGAACTGATCCTTGACCGGCACCGGGATGCCGTTGAAGGTCGTGAACTCGTTGGGCGTTCCGTTGACCATGCCTTCGGCACTTGCCCCATTATCGCCGCTGATGTAGATGATCAGCGTGTTGTCGAGCTGTCCCATCTCCTCGACGGCCTGGATGACACGACCGATCTCGTTGTCGGCGTAGGCCTGATAGGCGGCATAGACATCCGCCTGCTTGATGAACAGCTTTTTCTCTTCCCAGCTCAGCGAGTCCCAGCGCGGCAGCTTGGCGCCGTTGTAGATGTCCTGTCCGTCTGGCCACGGCGTCAGTTCCGCGTTGGCCGGCATTATGCCGAGCCGCTTCTGGTTGGCAAAGATCGTCTCGCGCAACTTCTCCCAGCCGTCGTCGAACAGCTTCATGTCGCTGATCTTCTTGATCCACTCCGGCGTCGGATGGTGCGGCGCGTGCGTGGCGCCGGGCACGTAGTAGACGAAGAAGGGCTTCTCCGGTGCCAGCGCCTTCGACTGTCGCATGTACTGGATCGCCTCGTCGGCCATCGCCGTTTGCATGTTCCAGCCCGGGTTGCCCTGGAACGGGAAGATCGGCGTCGTGTTGCGGAACAGGTTCGGTTGCCACTGGCTGGCGTCGCCGCCGACAAAGCCCCAGAAGTACTCGAAGCCCATGCCGTTCGGCCACTGCTCGAACGGCCCGGCCTGGCTGTTGGCGAAGAAGGGCGTGTTGTGGTCCTTGCCGAACCATGAGGTCGCGTAGCCGTTGTCCCTCAGGATTGTGCCGATAGTGCCCTTCTCGATCGGGATGATCGAGTCGTAACCCGGGAAGCCGGTAGCGATCTCGCCGACCACGCCAAAGCCCACTGAGTGGTGATTGCGCCCGGTAATCAGCGCCGCGCGCGTCGGCGAGCAGAGCGAAGTTGAATGGAAGTTCGTGTAGCGCAGGCCGCTCTTCGCGATGCGGTCGAGCGTCGGGGTCGGGATCACGCCGCCGAAGGTGCTGGGCGAGCCGAAGCCGTCGTCATCGGTCATGATCAGCAGCACGTTGGGGGCACGCTTGGGTGGTACAACGCGTGGCGGCCACCAAGGTGTTGACTCCGAAGCTTTGTCCTTGATCACCCCGCCGAACTTCGGGTCGGGCGGCGGCAACTGCTTGCCGCTGATGGTCGTGGTGGCGCTGGCGGAACCCAGCACGCCGGTGACCTGTTGCGCCGAAGCAAGGCTCATGAGGCCGAGAGAAGCAATACAGGATACTGCCAACCCGAACAACTGATTTTTCATCGCTTGCTCCAATAGCCGAATGTCGTGATATCGAAGGACCTAACCCAAGGCTCACAATAGACTGTAGTGTGGAATTTACCAAGTGGAATGCTGTTCCGGAATTGGTCTTCGGCATAGGACAATAGACGACATCGATTGGACATTTGACGACATTCCACTAATCATGCGCACATGAATACTTCTCCTCTCTTGGTGCGCGCTCGTGCGCTCACCGGTTTTACCGAACTCGTCAAGGAACTCGGTGGCGACGCCGAGGTTTTGCTTCGTGACGTTGGGCTGACTACACAAATGCTCGCGCAACCGGAAGCAACGATCAGCATGTGCGCCACAGTGAACGCGCTCGAGAACGCGGCAGAACAGCTCGCTGCACCCGACTTTGGCCTGCTCCTCGCACAACGCCAGGATTATTCGGCTCTCGGCCCCATCGCAATGGTCGCCCGCCGCGCTGACACCGTGGGCAATGCTCTGATTGCGATCGCGCGCAACCTGCCTTACCACGTAGCGCGCACCTCGCTTCGGATGGAAGCCGGGCCCACCGAGGAACTCATATGGCTGCGTTACGAACTGCCTCCGGAAATTTGCGGAGAGCATCGGCAGTCTGTGGAAATGTGCTGTTTGTTACTGATCCAGACCCTACGCATGCTTAGAGGGGATATTGGCGCTGACTGGCAGGTGGTGTTTCAGCACACTCCCAGCGTATCCCTTTCCCGTTACCAGGAATTCTTTGAATGTGAAGTGGCGTGCCAGCAGTCTGGTAACGGCGTGATTGTTCCCAAAGCACTCCTCGAACAGGTGCTGGACAGCGGAAATCCACATGTTCGCGTTGCCGTCGAACGCTTTGTGGCTAACCTGATTCGACGCAATCCACTTGATCTTGTCCAACAAATCGAAGAACTGATCGCACGCCAACTGGCCAATGGCGACTGCAGACTGGATAGCATCGCCCAGCAACTGGCAATGAACGAGCGTACGCTGCAACGGCGTCTAGAGGCGCAACAAATCCGCTTTTCCGAAATCCTTGATCGCGTTCGACGGAGCCAGGCGCGCGAGTTCCTGGCTCAGCCCGCGCTGCCCTTGTCGGAAGTGGCAATTCTGCTCGGTTACAGCGAACAGCGATCGCTAAGCCGGGCCTGTCTCCGCTGGTTCGGTACGACGCCGGCAGCGTTGCGTATGGAATTTTGACCGGGGCGATGCTTCTGCCCCTTGCTAATCGCAGGTTTCTGATGCCAGATAGGACGTAAGGCCCGGCAATCAGCTGAAAACAGATGCCTTATGCTTTGAAGGGAGAAATCGACTTCTTGGGGGTGTGGGGGACAACCTGTCACCGAGCTGTACGACCTGATTCTGATGAGTTAGCTGCCGTTCGCACCACTCGTTTTTCTGGGCTGCTACGGCTGGTTGTGGCCGGAAGCGGCCAGCCAGCCAGCCGGAGATCCAGCATCTTCCTCTTTCCAACAGCACCGCTGTTTCCACCGCCTACCAACGCCACGAATCAACCGCTTGATTGAACCACGTATAAGCTGTTGATTCATAACGGTGCAATTTTTTGAGCTCGTGGACTTCGGCCTCCAGCAGACAGCGAGGCCGGAGAGAAGAATGGCCAGGAGAGGGTGGAAACGGTCAAATCCGGGCGCCCGTGGGAAACCTCGAAGTCCACAGGAACCCGCACGAACCCGCGCCAGCACGCGGGAGTAGACAAAAAAAGACCAACCCGATGAGGGGTTGGTCTTCTTGTTTGGTGGGCCCGCAGGGGCTTGAACCCTGGACCAAAGGATTATGCTTACCACTACGGCTTTCGCCGCCTCTTTCGAGTTTGTGGTCTGGACTATACCTTCCCGTTACAGGCTGGCCGTCTAGTCTCTACACCTTTCCCCTTGTTTCCTGGGGGATTTGGCTCGGTATTGGCATATCCCAAGGGAGTAAGCTTCCACCGAATTTGACCAGTTCTACCCGCCGCCAGAACTGCACTGGCAACGAGCAACCCATTGAAGGCAACCATACATAGGAAGTTGTTCAGGTTGCCCTCGCTAAGTCCTCTGCTCTGACCAACTGAGCTACAGGCCCGTGCGCATTCTACAGGCTTCGAGGCTGGCGATCATCGTTCGGATCGACAATTGCCTCACTTTACCGAAATCCGAAAAATAGGTGACAACGAAAGGAGCCATCGTCAAGAATGAAGCGTCCCACTGTTCAGGACCGGCAGGCGAGGGCCTGTTCTCTACTTTGACCGCTGACCCGGTAGGCGCTCCGAGTATTCTTCCAGCCTCGCCGTTTCGAGAACCCGAGAAGGGTTACCAGGCCCGAACCCATCGGCAGCAGTGTGCCGGGTACTGGCACCTGCGTGATGGCTGCACCGGCGAAAACCTTCTGGTCGGGACCAAAATCTGGATGGGCATGAATCGTTCACTTTAGTGATCGCCGCGTTCACGGTTGTAGTTGATTGAGTTCAGATTGCAATTGGCATAGGCCGCGGCCAGGTCAGCTTCGGTGGCACCACCGGCGCCCGAGAGCGGGTTTTCGTTGACCCACGGATCGAGTGCCGTGTTGGCACCCCGCCCGGTTTACACTTCTATGGTTATGCTGGAAGGGAGCCTATGCATCATAAGGCGCACCCGCGCACGCAGGCGAAGCCGGCCTCGGAAGGCCTGTCGTTTCCTACTCAGCGTCCGCAGGCGTGTGCAAGACTCTCGATTCTTGGCGCTGTCGGTCAACACGGGCGATAATTCCCGACTTGCGGGGTCTATCGTTGCCCCGAGCCATGTACATCAGAACGAGGCACAGATCATGACCGACGCGACGAGCGAAGGCCTCTTTGCGACTGGGGTAGCGGAAATTCTGGCGAAGTACATCGTCGATGCCTTGCCCATCCCGATGTTCGCCATCGACAACGAGCACCGCGTCATTCTCTGGAATGTTCCCTGTGAGCGGCTGACCGGGATTCCCGCCCGCTTCATGATCGGCAGAACTGGCGCATGGTCGGCGTTTTATTCGAGCGAGCGGCCGGTGATGGCTGATCTGGTATTGACCGGCTGCCGTGTGGAGGATCTCGAACGCCACTACGCGGGCAAGTATCATCCCTCGGCGTTGATTGAGAACGGCTGGGAATTCGAGGATTTCTTTCCGCAGCTACCGGCCGGCGGCAAGTGGTTGGCGTTCACCGCGTCGCCGCTGCGCGACGAGATTGGCCGTATCGTCGGAGCCGTCGAGACCTTTCGCGACATCACCGCGCAGCGGGAGGCAGAACGGACGGCACGTGACGTGGCCGTGCTCTTGTCGGAAATCGTGCAAGGCTGCCCGGTGCCGATGTTCGTCATTGACGCCGAGCATCGTGTCACGCACTGGAATCGCGCCTGCGAGTCGATGGCTGGCGTGCCGTCGGAACAGATGATCGGCTCCCGGCAGCATTGGTGGCCATTTTATCCCGAGCCACGGCCGGTGATGGCCGACCTGGTTCTGGATGCGGCGGCCGGGGAGGTGGCAAAATTTTATGCCGGAAAGTACCAGCCTTCCCCCTTGATGGCGGGCGCCTGGGAAGCCAAGGATCACTTCCCCAATTTCCCGGGCGGTGGGCGGTGGTTGTATTTTACGGCCGCACCGCTGCACGGCGCCGATGGGCGGGTGATCGGCGCCGTCGAGACGCTGCAGGACATCAGCGAGCAAAAAAGATACGAAGCCCAGTTGGAAAGCCAGGCGCGGCAGGATTTGCTGACCGGGCTGGCCAATCGCAGGGTGCTCGAAGAGCGTCTGAAACAGGCACTCTCACAGGCTGCGCGCGACGACCGTACGGTCGCCGTCGCGTTCATCGACCTTGACCGCTTCAAGCCGATCAACGACGAACTCGGGCATGCGGCAGGGGACACCCTGCTGCGCGAAGTCGCCACCCGTCTCACGGCGACCGTGCGCGAGGTCGATACCGTCGCGCGGATCGGTGGTGACGAGTTTGTGGTCATGTTGTCCGCGCCCGAGTCTGTGGAAGCTGTCGAGGGTGTGGTTCGTCGCATCATCGCCGAGGTCAGCCGTCCGTTCGAAGTCGCCGGACAGTTGGTGCAGGTGGGCTGCAGCGTCGGGATTGCGCTGTACCCGGAGCATGGCCCGGATCAGACCAGCCTGATTGGCCATGCCGATACCGCGATGTACATTGCCAAGGCTTCCGGGCGCAATACCTACCACATCCACGCGCCGTAGGCAGTGTGCGCGCAATCGACAGCCGGATGCCACCCCTGCCTGAACCTTGGGCGGCGGCAGAAAGTCTCAGCGCAACTGCCGATCAACCATTGCAGGGTTCCCGTCGCGGCAAAAAAATGTCCGGCAAGGTGGTCATTGCGTAACCGTAGTGGTCTTGGGACTGCCAACTGTTCTGAAGCATGGGCTCAGGCATGCCGGGTGGCGCGGTCAGGTGCCTGGCACCGTTGAATGCACGGGTTGCTCCTTGCTTTCTTCAATGGGTTCAGACCGCGGTCGAGATGCGACATCGACTGCCTGTGCTCCGGTCAGGGCCAACAGTTCACGTGGTGTCAGCTTGAAAACAGCGTGCGGGTGGCCGGCAGCCGCCCAGACGCTGTCGAAACGTAGCAGGTCCTGGTCGACTAGTATGATCGTTTCCCTGAGGTGTCCGATCGGACAAACGCCACCGATCGAGTAGCCGGTGTGCTGGCGCACGAAGGCGGCGTCGGCCTTGCCGAGTGGCCCGACCAGCGCCGCGATTTTCTGCTCGTCGACACGGTTGGCGCCACTGGCGACGACCATTACCGCCGTGTCGTCGGCAAGTCGGCGGAAGACGATGGATTTGGCGATTTCGGCGACGTTGCACCCGAGACCGGCTGCGGCCTGGGCAGAAGTCTTGCCGGTTGCCGGCAGCATGACTATCGTTACGGCGTGGCCGTTCCTGGCGAGCAGGTCGGTAACTCGCTGCACCGCATCGGGGAGTTTGTTTTCAGGCGGCATGGGTACCTTCCATGGCTCTGGCGGTGGCGTGCGCCGCCGGGGGGTGGCATTCGGGCTGTGCGTGGGTGGCGGCAGGAGTATCGCACACGAAGCCGGCGACAGCACACGGTACTGCCATCAGGAAAGTTCCTTCAGGCGCGTCGAAGGTCCGTTGTTGGCGACTGCGTCAGCGCTGCCCAGCGGCGATAATGACGGGTGCGCTGGCCGCCGACCGAAGCCTGTGGTCCCTGGCGCAAGTCAACGCCAGTTCAGGAGACAGCCATGCTCGACCGACCCGACGAACACCAGGAAATCCGCGATGCCGTGCGTGCCCTTTGCCGTCAGTTTCCGGACGCGTATTTCCGGGCGATCGACGCGCAGCGCGCTTATCCCGAGGTTTTCGTCGATGCGCTGATCGGTGCGGGCTGGTTGTCGGCGATGATTCCCGAGGCTTATGGCGGTTCGGGCCTGGGACTGACCGCGGCGAGCGTGATTATGGAAGAGATCAACCGTTGCGGTGGCAATTCCGGCGCCGTGCATGGCCAGATGTACAATATGGGCACGCTCCTGCGCCACGGCAGCCGCGCCCAGAAGGAAAAATATCTGCCGGCGATCGCCGCCGGCAAACTGCGCCTGCAGTCGATGGCGGTCACCGAACCGAGTACCGGAACCGACACCACCCGCATCCGGACCACCGCGGTCAGGAAGGACGGCCGTTACCTGGTCAATGGCCAGAAGGTCTGGATTTCGCGGGTGCAGCACTCGGACCTGATGATCCTGTTGGCGCGTACGACGCCGCTTGCCGAAGCGCCGGAGAAATCCGAAGGCCTGTCGATCTTTGTCGTCGATCTGCATGACGCGGTCGGCAATGGCCTCTCGGTGCAACCGATCGCGAACATGGTCAATCACGAGACTAACGAACTGTTCTTCGACAACCTCGAAGTTCCCGCCGAGAACCTGATCGGCGAGGAAGGCCAGGGCTTCCGCTATCTTCTCGACGGCCTCAACGCCGAGCGCACGCTGATTGCCGCCGAGTGCATCGGCGACGGCTACTGGTTCATCGAACGCGCCAGCCGCTACGCCAGCGAGCGCATCGTTTTCGACCGGCCGATCGGCATGAACCAGGGGGTCCAGTTCCCGATCGCCGAGGCATTCATCGAGATCGAAGCGGCGAACCTGATGCGTTTCAAGGCCTGCGCCCTGTTCGATACGCAGCAGCCCTGCGGCGCGCAGGCCAACATGGCCAAGTACCTTGCCGCCAAAGCCTCCTGGGAGGCGGCCAACGTCTGCCTGCAGACCCACGGGGGCTTCGGCTTCGCCAACGAATACGATATCGAGCGCAAGTTTCGCGAAACGCGCCTGTATCAAGTCGCGCCGATCTCGACCAACCTGATTTTCTCCTACGTCGCCGAGCATCTGCTCGGGTTACCGCGCTCTTTCTGAGGCCTGCCGCATGCGTCCACTGGATGGCATCACCGTCGTCGCCCTCGAACACGCCATCGCGGCGCCATTTTGTACCCGTCAACTGGCCGACCTCGGGGCACGGGTAATCAAGGTCGAGCGCCCCGGCAGTGGTGATTTCGCGCGCGCTTACGACCAGCGTGTGCGCGGCATGGCCTCGCATTTCGTCTGGACCAACCGCTCGAAAGAGAGTCTGACGCTCGACGTCAAGCACGCCGAGGCGCCCGGCATTCTGGCTGGCCTGCTCGATCGGGCGGATGTGCTGGTGCAGAACCTGGCGCCGGGTGCCGCCGCGCGTCTTGGTTTGTCGTACGCGGCTCTGAACGCAAAGCATCCGCGACTGATCGTCTGCGACATTTCCGGTTACGGTAGCGACGGGCCCTATCGCGACAGGAAGGCCTACGATTTACTGATCCAGAGCGAGTCAGGCTTCCTCTCCGTCACCGGCGAGTCCGACACGCCAGCCAAGGCCGGTTGCTCAATCGCCGACATCGCGGCCGGCATGTACGCCTACAGCCACATCCTGGCCGCGCTGCTGCAGCGCGGCAGGAGCGGTTGTGGTTGCCACATCGAGGTCTCGATGCTTGAAAGCATGGTCGAGTGGATGAGTTATCCGCTGTACTACGCCTTCGAAGGAGCGGCGCCGCCACCGCGTGCCGGCGCCGCGCACGCGACGATCTATCCGTATGGTCCATTCCCGGCCGGCGATGGCAAGATGGTGATGCTGGGCCTGCAAAACGAACGCGAGTGGCATGTATTCTGTCTCCAGGTCCTCGAACGTCCGGATCTTGCAGGCGATCCACGCTACGCCTCGAACGCCTTGCGCACGGCCGCCCGCGAAGAACTGCAACCGCTGATCGTTGAATGTTTCGCGTGCCTGAATTCGGAACAACTGATCGCCAGGCTGGACGCCGCGCAGATTGCCAACGCGCGCATGAACGACATGCACGACGTCTGGCAACACCCGCAACTGGCGGCACGTCAGCGGTGGATCCAGGTGCAGACACCGGCCGGCCCGATTCCGGCCCTGCTGCCTCCCGGCGAGGTCGATGCCTTCACGCCGCGGATGGATGCGGTGCCCGCTCTGGGCGAACATAGCGACGCCATTCTTGGCGAACTGGGTTGGGAAGCGCCGGAGATTGCCCGTTTGCGTGCCATCGGGGCCATATGAATGGCCACTGCCGCGGATTCCCCTTTTCCCGCTCAACGGCTTCCGTTGGTTGCGGCAAATTCGCGGCCGACGGTCGGGATGGCACTTGTTTGCCGCAAGGAGTCAAACAGTCGCCGTGGCGGTGCTGCCCTTTGATAAGATGGCTGGGGGAGGCCTGCCGGGCGGTGTGAGGCTGTTCTGCACTTTTCTTCCGGATTTTGGGTACAGTACACTTGCACCAGACTAATTGGGTTCCGGCAGTCTATGGGAGGAGAAGCCGGGGGTTTTCGTGCATCGATGGGGAGAGCGTGCATTTCGGACCGTAATCGTTGCTGAGGGGATGGGGATGGTGAGGATCAGGAAGCTAATCCTGCCGGTGCGGAAGATGCTGGGCGGGACGCTGAGAAAGCTGTTCAACTTTCTCCCACGCGAACGGCGTTTCGCGGTCTACCGCAACTTTGTCGACTGTGATCCGGCACCGGACGAGCGGCTGGTACTGAAGATCGCCGAGACGAAAGAGGAACTGGAGGCGTGCTTCACCTTGCTGCACGACGCCTATGTCGGCAGTGGGTTCATGAAGCCGCATCCTTCCGGGATGCGGGTCACCATTTACCATGCCCTGCCGACGACCACGACCTTGTGCGCGAAGTACGATGGGCAAGTGGTCGGGACGCTGTCGCTGATCAGGGAAAGTGTTCTCGGCTTTCCGCTGCAGCGGATTTTCGATCTGACGGCAATCCGCGAGAAGAAGGGAAATGTTGCCGAGGTATCGGCGTTGGCGGTTCACAAGCGTTTCCGCCGCACCGGCGGCAGCATCCTGTTCCCGCTTATGAAGTTCATGCGCGAGTATTGCACCAGTTTCTTCGATGTTCGGCATCTGGTGATTGCCGTCAACCCCAGTCATATCCAGATGTACGAGTCGCTGCTCTTCTTCCAGCGCCTGACCCAGAATGTGGTCGAAAATTACGACTTCGTGAATGGTGCGCCGGCGGTAGGTGCAACCCTCGACCTGCGGGCCGCTCCGGAAATCTTCCGCAAACACTATGCGTCGAAGCCGCCACGGCGGAATCTGCACGCATTTTTCTGGCAGCTCGAGATGCCCAACATCAAGATGCCGGCGCGCCGCTTTTACACCACCAACGACCCGGTACTGACCCCCGATCTGCTCGATTACTTTTTCAATGTACGCACCAGCGTCTTCAGTGAGCTGAGTGATCGCAAGAAGTGCCTGCTGCATACGATCTACGATTTGCCGGCGTACCGAGCAGTGCTGCCGGTGCTTGCGGAGGGCGAGCAGGATCGCAGTGTGCGCAGGCGTCACCGGCGTTTTTCGGTACGCTGTCCGGCTCGGTTTTCTGTGGTCGGCGCCGACGGCAAGGAGAGCAAGGTCTCCCTTGAGATCGTGCAGCTTTCGCGCTACGGTTTCCAGGCGCACGCACTGACTACCGTTCCGATCGACGTCTGGGGCGAAGTCACGATCCAGCTGGGGCCCGCCGAAGTCTCGCGTATCCAGGTTTCGGCGTCCCGGGAATCCAGTGGTGGCATGTATGGCTTCCGTCTTGGTGAACCCGACCTGATCTGGCGCAAGTTCGTCAATGCCCTGTATAGCGGTAGTACCCACGCCGACCTTGAAAACGCCACTCGCTTCATGACCGACCGTTGAGGTCCGTCGGGCGCCGCCGCCGCCCCTCCCGAGCGGTTCAGGGTGGCTCGGGAATCTGCTGTGCGGTGCTCACCGCCCCCCTGGTCGCTGCTTGGAGCCTGCGGCGGTAGTGAGCAGGGGCCATGCTGGTCCACCGCAGGAACGCGCGGTAGAAAGCCGCCGTGTCGGCGAAACCGAGTTCAGCGGCAATCTGGGCCACTGGCTGGCGGGTCTTTGCCAGGCGATTGGTGGCCAGGTCTCGGCGCAAGGCGTCCTTGATCGCCTGAAAGCTGGAACCTTCGTCTTCCAGGCGGCGATGCAGGGTGCGTGGCGACAAATACAAGGCGCGAGCGACGTCACCGAGCGAACAGGACGCCGGCAGCGCATCGCGCAGGGCCTTGCGCACGCGCAGGACCATCTCACGGTCACGGCGATAGAGTGTGCTCAGTTTGCCCGGAGCGCCTTCGAGGAAGCCCTGCAACGCGGCTTCGTCGCGCCGGACAGGCAAGTCGAGCAGGTTGGCGGCAAACAGCGCACGCAGTGCTGCGGCGTCGAAAGTCGAGTTCGCCGTGTAGATCAGCGCATAATCGTCCGCATGCTGCGGTCGCGGGTAGGGGAAGGCGACCGAATCGAGAACGATGCTGCGCCCCACCAGCCAGGAGAAGAGACCGTGCAGCAGACGCAGCAGCCACTCGAAGGCGAACACCCGCCCGATCTGCAGCGGGCGGGTTTCGGTGATGCACAGGCAGGCCTGCTCCTGCCCCGGCCCGTTTTCGAAACGGACTGCGAGGTCGGGCAGCAGCAGCCGCAGAAAGCGGACACTGCGTTCGATGGCGTCGGCCAGCGTCGGCGCGGTAATGATGCTGCGGCACAGGAACTCGAAGCTGCCCATGCGTATCGGCAGCGAGAACAGGCCAAATCCTTCATCGTCGAGTTCGCGGTTGATCAGGTTGTAGAGGTCGGCATAGCGATCGACGGGCACACGCGCCTGCGGGTCGCGCAGCACCTGCGTCGGAATGTGCGCGCGTTCAAGGAGCGCGGTGGTGTCACGGCCCGCGTGTTCAAGCCCCGCCAGCATCCCCTGCACGAAGGCAATGGCCACCGTGGCGCGTGCCGGGGCGGGGCCCGCAGCGGTTGGCAGCGTACCGTCTTTGTCCGCAGGCTTGGCAGTCTTCTCAGGGTATGGCATTGGCTTCTCGCAAGGTAGTGTATTGACAGCATATTTCAAGTTGGCAATATTTACATTGATAGCGGCGTATTGGGTAATGGCTTTCTTGCCGTCAACTTTCTACCATGTATATCCCCGTGCATTTCCCGGCAACCACGACCTTTTTGATTTTCATGGAGCGCGAACGACATGACTGACCTTTCCATTGCCAAGAAGCTTCTGCCCTACAAGCCCAAGCACAAAGTGCGTTTTGTCACCGCCGCTTCGTTGTTTGACGGGCACGACGCGTCGATCAACATCATGCGCCGCATTTTGCAGGCGACCGGTGCCGAGGTCATCCACCTCGGACATAACCGCTCGGTGCAGGAGATTGTGAACGCGGCGCTGCAGGAGGATGTGCAGGGAATCGCCATTACTTCCTACCAGGGGGGGCATGTCGAGTTCTTCAAGTACATGATCGACCTGCTGCGTGCCGGTGGTGGCGAGAACATCCAGGTCTTCGGCGGCGGTGGCGGGGTGATCGTCCCGAGCGAGATCGACGAGTTGCACGCCTACGGCGTGACCCGCGTCTATTCGCCGCAGGATGGTCAGTCGATGGGCTTGCAGGGGATGATCAACGAGGTGGTGGCGAAGTCCGATTTCGACCTCTCGGCGCTGGCGCCGCAGGATCCTGATGCCGTGCTCAACGCGCTGAAAGCGGGTGACCGCCGCAAGCTGGCGCAGGCCATCACCGCGCTCGAAAACGGTGCCTACCCCGAGGCCCTGCGCAAAAAGATCCTGCATGCCGCTGCCGGCCTCAAGGTGCCAACGCTCGGCATTACCGGTACGGGTGGTGCCGGCAAGTCGTCGCTGACCGACGAGATGGTCCGACGTTTCCGGCTCGATCAGGGCGATACCGTCAAGCTGGCGATCATCTCCATCGATCCTTCGCGCAAGCGCACCGGCGGAGCCTTGCTCGGCGACCGCATCCGCATGAACGCGATCGAGCACCCGAATATCTACATGCGTTCGCTGGCGACACGCGAAACCGGTTCCGAACTCTCCGCGGCACTGCCGGAAGTGATTGCCGCCTGCAAACTGGCGGGTTTTGATCTGGTCATCGTCGAAACTTCAGGAATCGGGCAGGGCAATGCGGCGATCGTGCCGCTGGTCGACGTTTCGCTCTACGTGATGACGCCGGAGTTCGGCGCCGCCTCGCAACTCGAAAAGATCGACATGCTCGACTTCGCCGACTTTGTGGCGATCAACAAATTCGACCGCAAGGGCGCCGAGGATGCCCTGCGCGACGTGCGCAAGCAATATCAGCGCAACCACGAGGCTTTCACCCAGAGCCCCGACGAAATGCCCGTTTTCGGCACCATGGCCGCGCGTTTCAACGACGACGGCGTGACCGGCCTGTATCAGGCCATCGTGCCCAAGTTGCAGGCGCTGGGACTGAAGTTCAAGCGCGGCAAACTGCCGCTGGTCAATGTTCGGCAATCGTCGAATCAGCGGGCGATCGTGCCGGCGCAGCGGGTGCGGTACCTGGCGGAGATCGCCGAAGCGGTGCGTAGCTACCATGCCCATACCGCCAAACAGGCCGAGATCGCTCGCCAGCGGCAGGCACTGCGGACGGCCAAGGCCCTCTTCCAGGCCCAGGGCAAGGCCGCCGGCGATTTCGATGAAATGATCAGCTGGAAGAATGCGCAACTCGACGCCCGGGCGACGAAGCTGCTCGACATGTGGCCGAAGACCGTCGAACTCTATGCGCAGGACGAGTATGTGGTCAAGATTCGCGACAAGGAAATACGCACCCGCTTGACCAACACCTCGCTCTCCGGATCGCGCATCCGCAAGGTCTCCCTGCCGACCTACGCCGACGATGGGGAAGTGCTGCGTTTCCTGATGAAGGAGAACATTCCGGGGGCCTTCCCGTTCACCGCCGGGGTCTTTGCCTTCAAACGCGAGAACGAGGATCCGACCCGCATGTTCGCCGGCGAAGGCGATGCCTTCCGCACCAACCGGCGGTTCAAGAAGGTCTCCGAGGGGATGCCTGCGAAGCGCCTGTCGACCGCCTTCGACTCGGTTACCCTCTACGGCTGCGATCCCGACGCCCGGCCCGACATCTATGGAAAGGTGGGCAACTCCGGTGTTTCGATCGCCACCGTGGACGACATGAAAGTGTTGTTCGACGGCTTCGAGCTCTGTGCGCCGACCACCTCCGTTTCCCTGACCATCAACGGTCCGGCACCGATCATCCTGTCGATGTTCTTCAACACCGCGATGGATCAGCAGGTCGAGAAGTTTCGTAGCGACAACGGTCGCGAGCCGACCGAAGACGAGATCCAGAAGATCCGCGTGTGGGTGCTGGCCAATGTTCGCGGCACGGTACAGGCCGACATTCTCAAGGAAGATCAGGGGCAGAATACCTGTATCTTCTCGACCGAGTTCGCGCTCAAGATGATGGGCGACATCCAGGAATTCTTTGTCCACAACCACATCGGCAACTTCTACTCGGTGTCGATTTCCGGGTACCACATTGCCGAAGCCGGTGCCAATCCCATTTCACAACTGGCTTTCACCCTGGCCAATGGGTTCACCTATGTCGAGACCTATCTGGCGCGCGGCATGCACATCGACGATTTCGCACCGAACCTGTCGTTCTTCTTCAGCAACGGCATGGACCCCGAGTATTCGGTGATCGGACGTGTTGCCCGCCGTATCTGGGCCGTGGCGATGAAGAACAAGTATGGCGGCAACGAGCGCAGCCAGAAGCTGAAGTACCACATTCAGACTTCCGGCCGTTCGCTGCACGCACAGGAAATGGCGTTCAACGACATCCGGACAACGCTGCAGGCGCTGATCGCCATCTACGACAACTGCAACTCGCTGCACACCAATGCCTACGACGAAGCGATCACCACCCCGACCGAGGAATCGGTTCGGCGCGCGATGGCCATCCAGTTGATCATCAACCGCGAGTGGGGGCTGGCGATGAACGAGAACCCGAACCAGGGTTCGTTCATTATCGAAGAACTGACCGATCTTGTCGAAGAGGCCGTGCTCAAGGAGTTCGAAGCCATTGCCGCGCGCGGGGGCGTACTCGGGGCCATGGAAACCGGTTATCAGCGCGGCAAGATCCAGGAGGAGTCCCTCTATTACGAGCACAAGAAACATGACGGTTCGTTCCCGATCGTCGGGGTGAATACCTTCCGCAATCCGCAGGGCGACGCCCAGATCGAGATTGAACTCGCGCGCTCGACAGAAGAGGAAAAGCAGTCGCAACTCACGCGCCTTCGCGACTTCCAGGGTCGCAACGCGGCAGCGTCTGGTCCGATGCTCGAGCACCTCAAGCACACAGTCATCGAAAACGGCAATGTCTTCGCCGTTCTCATGGATGCTGTCCGGGTCTGTTCGCTGGGGCAAATCACCACCGCACTGTACGAAGTGGGCGGTCAGTATCGACGCAGCATGTAGTCCACCGGGCGATTCCCGGACGCCCGCGCGGGCTGCGTCCGGGAAAGTGGTGCCGCCTAGAGGACAACGCGGTGGGTTCCCTGGGCGGTTCCCACGGGGAGTGATCTACGTTCCAGCATCTCCTCGACCCCAAAGATGGTTGCATCTTTGGCTTGATTGGTACAGCATCACTGATTACCAGTTTATAGTGGTCCCAGGATTTGAGACAGTGGTTTAAGCTAGGCGCTGTCATAGGGAACGAGAAGCGATGAGCGAAGTGAAGACGCGGAAGGTACACACCCCGGAGTTCAAGGCGAAGGTAGGCC
>Ga0208938_1000562_pt1 | contig 27117 bp, 26 predicted proteins | sample AD_UKC125_MetaG_FD_184434 | JGI IMG/M metagenome (GOLD analysis project Ga0208938, IMG submission 184434) | Active sludge microbial communities of municipal wastewater-treating anaerobic digesters from USA - AD_UKC125_MetaG (SPAdes) (version 2) | ecosystem: Engineered > Bioreactor > Anaerobic >...
GCGGCCATGGAGATTGTCGCCGAGCGCCACGAGGTGAGGTGGCTCAACGTCCATCCGTATGCCGCCGGGTGGAAAGAGCGCGAGGCGCTCCTCCCCGACGCCGATTTCGTGCTTGTGCGCAGCGATTGGCTCTGGCTCCCGGCGCAGTCAGCAGATCGTGCCCTGCGCGGACGCACCACTCCGGTGGGTCTGCTCATCGCCGGGTCGACCATGCCGCCCCCTCGGTCGCGGATGCTCCGCTACGACGTGCTCTTCTACGAGACACCGTGGTACGCCCAGTTCGTCACCGACCATCCGTATGCCGTGCAGGCCTTCGGAGTAGACACTCGGGTCATGCGCAACCTGGGTCGTGCGGATGCTGATCGCACCTACGACTGGGTCTTCGTCGGCAGATTGGCGCCGTTCAAACGACCCGAACGCCTCATCGGCCTCCCAGGTCGACGCCTCGCGATCGGCGACCTAGGAGTGCACCGCCCGGAGATCGAACAAGCGCTGCGTGACGACGGAGTCGAGGTGCTCGATCAGCGCACTCACGAGGTACTCGCGGAGATCTACAACGACGCTCGCGGAGTGTTCGTCCCCTGCGAACTGCAGGGTGGGGGTGAGAGGGCTGTCCTGGAAGGTCGGGCCTGCGGCTGTCGGGTCGAGATCGCCGATGACAACCCCAAGCTCGCGTCGCTGATGGAGTGCCCGATCTGGAGCCACGAAGAGTATGCCGCGTGGCTGCTGGAGGCCATTGAGGCCGTGGTTGACGGCCGCCGAATCCCGGATCGTGACAAGCTGGCCGGTCAGCGGGCCCAACGCCGCGCGATGTTGCTCGACAAGGCCCGCCGCTCTCCCAGCACGATCCGCATCCGACTGCGGGACAAGGCAGCCCAGGTGCTGCAGCGATGACGTCTCTGGGTTAGGTCAGCGTTGTCATCCCCACTCTGCAGCTTTCGCCGCGACTGGTGCCGCTCCTTGAGACGTTTGTTGACGACCCCGCTGTAGGGGAGGTCGTGGTGGGCAACAACGTGGCCAAGCCGATTCCGTTCAGGCACCGAAAACTCGTGGTCCTCGATCAGACCGAGAACATCTTCGTCAACCCTGCGTGGAATCTGGGCGTGAGCGTCGCCACTGGCCACTACGTCTTGGTCAGCAACGACGACATCGGCCTCAGGTGCGACGTCGTGACGACCCTCGTATCGATCGTCCGCCTGGCATGGGCATCATCGGTCCCCACCCCAAGCTGATTCGTGGATACTGTCGATCACCTCGGGCCGATGTCCCCGCTGCTGCGGCGGACGTATGCGCGAACCTGGGGATTTGGCAGCCTCATGTTCCTTGAACGTGATCACTGGTTGCCCATTCCCAGCGACATGAAGATCATCTACGGGGACGACTACCTCTTCCATCGTCAGCGACACCGCAACTACCACCTCTTCGGTGTGCCCATCGTGACCGAGATGAGTACGACGTCCTCACGGGATGAGTTCACCGGACAAGCCGCCGAGGACGCGCGCCTCTACGAGCAACGGTGGGCTCGAGAGAGCCCCTACCTCAGGCGCTTCCGAGTTGCGGCCGCCTTCGCCGGCCTGCAGCAACGCGCCGGTCGCTCACGCTGAGTGGGCGACGACGGCATACTGCATCCACTGGGTGTCCCCGAGGAGATGGCGCACCTTACGACTGTGCCCCGCGAAACGGTGGGGGTACATCCGGACGACGTTGTTGATGCCCTCACAGCGTTCGACGACGTAGCCGGTGTCCGTGAAGAGTGACTCGATGCTGCCGCGGGTGAAGAAGCGGAAATGGGTGCGGTCGAGAACGCCGTCGTCGGCGTAGTCCCACCGGCCACGGATCAATCCCCACAGAACGGGAGCGAATCTCATGTTGGGGATCCTTGCCATGACTTGCCCGTCGTCGGAAAGAAGTCCGCGGGCAGCCCGCAGAGCCGACCATGGGTCGGCCATGTGCTCGAGCACATCGTTGAAGCAGATCAGGTCGAACTCCCGATCCGCGGACTCAGGGGCGTCCGGGAAGTAGCCGGTGCGCACCTCGTCGTACCCGCGGCCATGCCGGGCCAGTTCGGCCTGCTCGGCCGTGGCTTCGACGCCGTCGAGAGTTGCCCCGGCGCCGAGCGCTGCGCGGACGGTGCTACCGAAACCTCCCGTGGCACAGCCAACGTCGAGCACCCGCCGAGATCCTGCCGGGATCAGCGGCAGAAGTTCGCGGCGATCGATCTGGTGGTAGCCGCCATCGCGAGACAGGGCGTCCATGTCAGCCACCAGACTGGGATGGGTCGGTGCTACTCGGAACCAGCCAACCCGCCCCACGCCCGCTGGGCACCAGGCGCCGCCACATCATGGCCCGTGACTCGACGAACGTCCAAGACAGCCAGGCTAGGGGTGTGACCAGCAGGGTCGTCACCATGGTCAGCACATGGGTGGGCCAGCGCGGTGTCATGGCTACCAGGAGTTGTTGCATCGGGAAGCCGTAGATGTAGAAGCCGTAGGACAAGTCACGGCGCGAACCGATCCGTGTGGGCAGACTGAAACCTGTCCATAGCACCAGGTAGGCAAAGGGCAAAGCACCCAGCCGGACGCTGAACCCCCGCAGGGCGAGCAGCCCGAAGACGACGCCGGCCGCTGCTGCCCACGTGGTTCGCCACGGGATCCAGCGGTGAAAGAGGTAGATGAGGGACCCGGCTGCGAAGAAGAACAGCAGTTTCGAGCCCCAGAACAGCTCGATGGGCACGGCGGCCTTCACCCGTGGCTGAGAACCCACCAACGCCGCCAGGAAGACCACCGGCATTGCCACCCGCAGGAGCCCGCGCCCACCGAAACCCAACAAAGCGATGAGCAGGTAGCACCCCACCTCATAGGGCAAGGTCCACAACGGCAGGTTCCACATGCCGGGGTAGGGGTTGTGGGACAGCGTCGGTGCGATGTCGGTCTGGCGCACCATGAGGGCGGCATTCTCGATGACGTACTGGAGCGCAGCGCCCGAGTCGAAGGGGATGTTGCCGAGCATCGCCGCAGCCGGTGCACACGCGAACGCAACGATCAGGAGGCACACGGCATACCCGGGGTAGATGCGCAGGAAGCGGCGCCAGAGGTATGGGGCCCACCCCATCCGGAGCCGACTGGAGGTGATGAGGTACCCCGAGATGACGAAGAACCCGGATACTGCCCAACCGGCCGCGCCCTCACCGTTGATCGTCCACTCGTTGGTGTCGAGCAGCACCGAGTAGCTGTGCTGGACGATCACCAGAACCGCAAAGACCAGTCGCAGGAAGTTGAGGGCATTGCCAGACGCGCTCGCGACGTGCTCGGTGCCTGCGGACGTCGGCGCGGGAGGAGTTCGGTCGTGCGGACGGGAGTTCTCGCGGGGCACGGATCTCCTCGGGTGGGCGAGGGAAGTGGACTGCATGGGATCTACGATCGGAAGGTTCTCACGGAGGATGCTCCTCCCTAGCATGCCTGCATGTCTGGACTCCTCGGTGGGGTGGCGCCGCTCACGGGCAGGCCCCTGTTATCGGCCAGCGCACCATCAGTGTGGAGAACGAACCCGCTCGCCACGGCGGCCGTCGTGGTCCTGGGGTTGGCTCTTCCTCACCGTGCCGCGGCCTTCGGGATGGGTGGGCGATCACGTCCACAAGGAAGACGGCGAAATCTTCCTCACCGACTCCCTCGCCCGCGGGTGGTCGTCAATCGTCGACGTCTACTCCGTCTACCTACACGTTGGGCCCCGACTCATCGTTGGAGGGTGTGCGACCGCGCTGCCGCCTGAGGCTTTCGCGGGCTGTGTGACGACGACAGTCAATGGGTTACGGGCCGGGGTCGCTCTTCTCGTGGCAGCGGCGTTGGCGGCGTACCTCGGTCGGCCAAGGGTGGCGTTGCTGGCCGGCGCAGGGATGCTGCTGCTTCCGGCTGGTCAGATGGAGATCCTCGGCAATGTGACCAACCTCCGGTGGATCCTCGTCGCGTCGGCGACCTTCCTGCTGCTGGCCCGCTTCGACCATTGGCGGTCAGCCGCCGTCGCCAGTGGAGTGTTGGCCCTCGCTGCGGTGTCCGACCCGCTGGCCCTGGCCCTGGTCCCGCTCGCCCTGCTGCGACTGGTGACCTGGCGTGGAGTGGCCCGCCTGGGTCCCTCAGTCTTGCTCGTGGCCGCAATGGTCCAGACGGCCATGATGCGCCCGGGCGACCGCCAGACCACCCCTGGGGCGACGTTGCTGGGAGACCTGCTGACCGGCATACAGCAGGTCGTCGTGCGGTGGGGCGCTGGGTGGTTCGGCATCACCCCGGTGCAAGTGCTCCTTCGCCTCGGGACGGCCGTGGCCGCCACCGCCGTCGTCGTGGTGGCGGTGGTGCTGCTCGCCGTGGCTGCCCGCCGCGTCGGGCTCGCCCGCGACGAACGCCACCTCGTGGTGGCCCTGGGAAGCGCTTCTGCGGTCTACCTGGCCGCCGCGTTGGCGTTCGCCGACCTTTCACTGCTGTCCCTGGGCAACTGGTGGACGGTCGCCGACTCGGCGCGCTACTCCACAGTGGCCGGCTTCCTGTGGTTCCCCGTCGTCGTGCTCGTGGCCGCTCGATGCTGGGAGGCGCGCCGATCAATCCGCTGGCTGGGGCTGGTCGCCGTCCTGCTCGGGTTGTCGATCATGGTCGGCGTCCTCGCGGATTTTCGCGGAGATCCCTGGAACACCAACGGTCCGGCCTGGCCGATGACCGTGTCCGATGCGCGGACGGAGTGCGCCACGACGGGGCAGGACCCGAGCGTGCGCGTCACTCCGGTCGGGCTGGCTCAACCCTTGTGGGCACAGCTCACCTGCCGCTGGCTGACCAGCTAGCCGCCCACGGGAGCAGTCGTCGCCGAGGCCAACCGAGCGGGATTCGGTATGCCGTGCCCGGTGCCGTACCCTTGGACGGTTCGCCTCCGGCATACCGCCGATCATCGGCGCGGCCCGCTAAGCCGCACCACCTGTGGATAACCCGCCCATCGGGTGTCCAGGATCGGGCAGAGTGTCGCCTGGCAGACACATGCACACCCTCCTGTCACGGAGAGACCGTGACCGCGAAGACCAGAGGAGGTGGGTCACCGCATGCGTCAGTACGAACTTATGGTCATCCTCGATCCCGAACTCGACGACCGCACTGTCGCGCCCTCGCTCGACAAGCTGCTGTCGGTCGTGAAGAAGGACGGCGGCACCGTCGACAACGTCGACATCTGGGGCCGTCGTCGGTTGGCTTACGACATCAAGAAGAAGTCCGAGGGCATCTACGCCGTCGTGCGCATGAGCGCCGAGCCGGCCACCGCGCTCGAGCTCGACCGTCAGCTCAACCTCAACGAGTCGGTCCTGCGCACCAAGCTGCTGCGCCCCGGCGCCTGAGCTTCGGTCCACCCGCTCACCAGATCCACTCGGATCACCTGATCACCTGATCGCACCACCTGAATCCACCACAGAACGCACCGGCGCAGGAAACGAGAGGTCCACGCATGGCTGGCGACACCGTCATCACCATCGTCGGGAACGTCACCGGCGACCCCGAGCTGCGGTTCACCCCGTCCGGGGCTGCCGTGGCCAACTTCACCGTCGCCTCGACGCCGCGCGCGTTCGACCGCCAGAGCAACGAGTGGAAGGACGGGGAAACCCTGTTCATGCGCTGCTCGGTGTGGCGGGATGCGGCCGAAAACGTCGCCGAATCGCTGGCGCGCGGCACCCGGGTCATCGTCACCGGCCGGCTCAAGAGCCGGTCCTACGAGACCAAGGAAGGCGAGAAGCGCACCGTCCTCGAGATGGAGGTCGACGAGGTCGGCCCCTCGCTGCGCTACGCCACGGCCAAGGTGGCGCGCACCCAGCGTGGGCAGGGCTCCGGTGGCGGCTTCGGCGGCCAGGGCGGCCAGGGCGGACAAGCCGGCGGGTATGCCGGGCAGGAGTCCGACCCGTGGGCGACCGGTCCCGCCGGTGGCGGTCACGGCCCGCAAGGCGGCTACGGCCAAGGCGGACAGGGTGGCCAGGGCGGTCACGGTGGCTATGGGGGATCGCCGCAGGGCGGCCCCACCCAGGGTGGTTGGGGCGGCGGCGCGCCGTCCTACGACGAGCCCCCGTTCTGATCGACCCGATCGTCGACAACACACCTTCACGACAGACGTTTGACCTTTAGGAGACACACGAGATGCCCAAGCCCCCGCCGCGGAAGCCGAAGAAGAAGGCCAACCCGCTCAAGATGGCCAAGGTCGAGAACATCGACTACAAGGACGCCAACCTGCTGCGCAAGTTCATCTCCGACCGCGGCAAGATCCGCGCTCGCCGCGTGACCGGCGTGTCGGTCCAGGAGCAGCGCCTCATCGCCAACGCCGTCAAGAACGCCCGCGAGATGGCCCTGTTGCCCTACTCGTCGTCGGCGCGCTGACCGGCATACCCCTCTTTCGAGCGCGAAAGGTACTGGAGATGAAGGTCATCCTCACGCACGAGGTGAGCGGTCTGGGCACTGCTGGAGACGTCGTCGACGTCAAGGACGGCTACGCCCGCAACTACCTCTTCCCCCGCAAGCTGGCCACGGCGTGGACCGCCGGCGGCCAGAAGCAGGTCGACTCGATCACCAAGGCCCGCGCGGCCCGCGAGATCAAGTCGCTCGACGACGCCAAGTCGGTCAAGGCGGCCCTGGAGGGCAAGTCAGTCAAGGTCGCCGCGAAGGCCGGCAAGGGCGGGCGCCTCTTCGGCGCGGTCAGCGGTGGCGACATCGCGGCTGCGGTCAAGGCCGCCGGCGGCCCGGAGCTCGACCGTCGCAAGATCGAGGTTCCCGGCCACATCAAGACCACCGGTGAATACTCCGCACTGGTCCGCCTGCACCCCGAGGTGCAGGCCAAGGTCGCATTCGAGGTCGTTCCGGCCTGAGTTCGGCTGACCCGCAAGGGTTTTCGGTATGCCGTGGGGCCGGGTGACGCGCGTCGGACGCGACCCGGCCCCACGGCATACGCATCGTATGTTCGCGAGAGAGTGGTGGGGATGGACCCTTCTCGTGCGGCGTCGGAGGTCCCTCGCCGCATTGCCGTGCTCGTGCCGAATCCGCAACTGCGCGGAGGCGGGGAGAAGCACGGCCTGGCGATTGCCGTGGCGCTGTCCCAGGTCGCCGAGGTGACCGTGGTCACCGATGGCCTGGAGGCGCTCGACGAGGCGGGTCGCTTCCACAACCTCGACCTCTCGCGCTGCACCGTGGTGCCGCTGCGGCGGGGTCGGTCCGTCCCGCTGCGCGCTGCCTACCGAGCCCAGGTGCCAGTGCCCTATCTGCGCCGGTTGCAGAACTGGGAGGACTACCGCGATCTGCGGCGGCTGGGCTTTGACATGTTCGTCAACGTCGGCTTCGAGAGCACGCTCAAGAATCCTTCGCCGCGAGGGATATTCGTGTGCATGTTCCCGCACCGGCCGGCTGAACTGCTGTGGACCGAGTCGGCCCGCCGGGCGACGGCTCGGGCGGACCGATTCGCCCGGGTGATCGGGGGCACCAGCCTGGTGCTGTCGGACAGCTATCAGCAGATCGTCACCAACTCCACGTTCACCGCGCAGTGGCTGCGTCGGTGGTGGGGCGTCACTGCAGACGCCGTGATCTTCCCGCCGTGCGAGGACATGCGGCGTCCGCAGATCCCGCGGGCTCGGTCGATTCTCAACGTCGGACGTTTTGTGGCCGACGTCGGGGACACCCTTCTCAAACGCCAGGACGTCTTGGTCGACGCCTTTGCCCAGCTGACGGAGTTGCACGGTGCCGGCTGGACCTTGGATCTGGTCGGGCCGGTCCACGACGAAGGTCCCTCACGCGCGGCCGTGGCGGCGCTCAAAGAGCGCGCGGCCGGGTTGCCGGTGCGGTTCCACGAGGCGATCGATCACGCCGAGTTGGTGCGGTTGATGAACCAGGCCCGGATCTACTGGCACGCCACCGGGTTGGGGTCAGACCCTGAGGTCAACCCCGGCAATCAGGAGCACTTCGGCATGTCGACCGTCGAGGCCATGTCTGCAGGAGCGGTGCCCATCGTCCTGGACACGGCCGGGGCTCGCGACTCGGTCCGCCATGGGATCGACGGGATCCGCTGGACGACCGTCCCCGAGTTGCTGTCGGCGACCCGAGAGGTGGCTCTGGACGAGTCGCGTTGGGCCACTCTGAGCCGGGAGGCGATGGTCGGTGCTCGCCGATTCTCGCGCGAAGCCTTCGACCGGGCCACGTTGGGCCTCCTCACGTCCCTGGGGGGAATGTCATGATGCGTCCAAATCTCCGTTACCGTGAGAGCACGGGCGCAGGGGGATGCGCCCCCAGCACCGGAGAGACAGCATGACCCGGTTCACCGCGGCCTGGGCACCCTACGCCGACCTCTTCTCGCGCAGCGCGCGAGTCAAGCTCGGGATCGCGACCGTGGGGTCACTTGTCGTGTCGCTCATCGAGACAGCGGCTATTGCCCTGCTCTTCCCACTCATCCAGATCCTGTCCGGCGCTGACATGGAGCAGGGAGTGCTGGGGTGGCTGCACCGCCTCTTCGGGCAGCCAGCGAAGATCCCGTTCATCCTCACCCTGATGAGTGGGGTTCTCGGCGGCTTCATCGTCAAGGACGTGTTCTCGCTCGCCTTCCGCTGGTGGATGCTCGGGTTCATCGGGCGGGAACAGGTCGCGACCTCCACCCGGATGTTGCGCTACTTCCTCAACGCCCCGTATTCGGTGTTCCTGCAGCGGTCGGTGCCCGACATGCTGCAGACCATCTCGAATGCCGTGGGGATGTTCTACATCGCGACAGTCGGCGGAACGATGACACTCGTCGTCGAGAGCTTCACCATGCTCACCATTCTCGGCGCGCTTCTTCTTACCTCTCCGCTCATCACGTTCATTCTGGTGCTGTACTTCGGAGCGATCGGGCTGGTGTTCGCCAGGCTGGTCAGACCTCGCGCCAAACGTGCAGGAGAGAACCAGATGCACGCCGCCACGATCGCCTACGCCGCCATGACGCAGGCGTTGGGTGGGATCGAGGAGATCAAGATCCGGCATGCTCAGGAGTTCTACCTGTTCAGGTACCGCGATGCGGCCATCAAAGGTGTGCTCGCTGGGCGAGTGAGCACAACGCTCGGTGAGGCGCCGCGCTACCTGCTGGAGATCCTGTTCATCTTCGGCCTGGGCGGGGTCATCATGTTCACCCAGACCCTGGGCTCACCAGATGCCCTTGTCGCCACCCTTGCGGTCATGGCTGCCGCTGCCTTCCGGATGCTGCCGTCGCTGACCCGTTTGCTGGGCTCCGTGACTCAGATCCGCGCGGGCGAGTCGGCCCGCAGCCTGCTCTTCGAAGAACTGACGCGCGAGAAGACCTACACAGCTTCGGAGCCTGTCGCTGGGTGCGAAGGGCGACTCCAATTCCGCCAGGAGTTGCGCTTCGACGGCGTGACCTTCGTCTTCGACGATGGCCACGAGCCAGTCCTTGACGATGTGTCCTTCGGAGTGGCGCCGGGGTCCAGGGTGGCCATCGTCGGCGGCAGCGGGGCGGGCAAGACGACAGTCGCCAAGCTCATCATGGGTTTGCATACGCCTACCGGAGGCCGGATCACTGTCGACGGAGTGGATATCGTCGCGGAACGCTGCCGATGGCAGAACAACCTGGCGTTCGTTCCCCAGGACATCTATCTCATGGACCTTCCGCTGTGCGAGAACATCGCGTTCGACCATCTTCGGGCAGAAATCGACTGGGGCAAGCTCACGAGAGCTGTGGAGTTGGCCCATCTCGACGGGTTGGTGCGATCCCTGCCCCAGGGCCTTGACACGGTGATCGGCGAACGCGGCGTGCGGCTGTCCGGTGGGCAACGCCAACGGCTGGGATTGGCACGCGCCCTCTATCGAGGTGCGGCAGTCCTGGTGCTCGACGAAGCGACGTCGGCACTCGACAACGCCACAGAGCGGCGGATCTCGGAGACTCTCGCCGAGTTGCCGGCCGAGATCACCACCATCGTCATCGCCCACCGGCTGTCCACCATCAAGGACGCCGATCAGATCATCCTGCTCAACGCTGGGCGCGTGGCGGGCATCGGCACCTTCTCGGAACTCCTGCGACACAACTCGGAATTTGCCCAGCTGGTCGCCTTGGGATCCCTGGATGTCGCCGAGGCGCGGGACGTGCGCGCGGACCGCCGGGCACCCGATGATTCCCGGTCGTAGCCCCACACACGCGGGGCGACGAGTGTCAGGCCGGCCCTCGCTCCGCGCCGAAGCGCGTCAACTTCTGGCTGTTGCGGCGTGGTATCGCTTGGGTCACCGACTTCGCGCTCAACGACGTGTGGACGCTCGGATCGAGCTCCCAGCTCTGCCGTCGGGACCGACGCGCCGAGGCGAGATCTGGGCCGTTGCCGTCGTGCGTGACGAGGCGGACGTGGTCGCATCCGTGATCCACCACCTGCTCGACCAGGGCATCGACCACATACTCGTTGCGGACAACCGATCGATGGACGGGACGAGGGAACTGCTCACCCGCATGGCTGTGGACGACAGTCGGGTCCACGTCGCGTTCGATGAAGAGCCTGCCCATATGCAGGGACAAAAGATCACCCGCCTGGCCCGGGCAGCGTGGAGTGCCGGCGCCGACTGGATCCTTCCATTTGATGCCGACGAGTTCTTCTTCGCCCGAGGTCAGACTGTGGGAAGCTTCCTGCGCGGTCACGCGGCCTCGGTCATCTACGGCGAGATGCACCACCTGGTCCCCGAGGTCGCAGGAGACCTCGGGGCCCGAAGTTGGGTCTGGTTCGACTGTGCTGATGCCTTTCCCGGCAAGGTTGCGTTCCGCTCACACCGGTGGGCGACGGTGGGGCAGGGCAACCACTCGGTTGTCCGCGCGGGTGAGCGCGGGCTGGGCCTGTTCATCGCGCACGCCCAATACCGGGGGCCGGTACAGGTGGCCCGCAAGGCCAGGCAGGGTGCGGCGGCCGAGGCGATGGCTGCGGCAGCCGTGGCGATGGATACCGGAGACCACTGGATCGCGGGCTCGCGGTTGAGCGACGAACAGGTCCAGCAGGCCTGGGACGCCATGTCCCACGGACGGCCCGCGCCCCTGCTGAAGTACCACGCACACGGCCCGGTGCTCCGACTTCAGCCGTTCTCGTGGCGGACCTGGGACCCCGGCGGCGAGGTCGCCAGGGCCAAGGCGCTCCAACCGCGAGCAAGCGACGGTCATTGAATCCACCGGGGACGCCTGGCCCACGGACGCCAGGTGGGACCGGCATTCCCCGCGAGTTCCTGCGCGCTCGCCACCCCGGCGCGAGCCAGGTAGGGCGCCTGGAACCGCTCCTCGGCGGCATTGTCGTATGCCGCGCCGACCGTCCCGAGGTGCCGCACTGGTGCTGCATCGATGACACCCAGGCGAAATCCCTTGTCCCTCAGGAAGGTCCACCCGACGTCTACCCCCCAGCCCATCCGGGCATCAGTCGGGAAGGGCAGGACCACGGTTTGAGCACGGGGCGAGAAGAGCACGACCGGTCCCACTTCGACGTAGAGGACCTCCCGTGCAGTCATCAGCGGGACGACCTCGGTGACCTTGTAGTTGAGGTTACTGTCGGCCACATGTGCCGGCTGGGCAATATCGAACTCACCGGTGGTCATCAGGCCGGCGATCCGCGCAGCCCCACCCCCGACGAACACCACGTCATCGTCGAAAATGGCGACGATGTCTCCGCGCCGCGGGGGGTGAGCGTCGATGAGCTTCTGCAACAACGGCATACGGGCACCTGGGCCACAGGACCGAGTCTCGATGCGCACCTCGTCGGCCACCGAGTCGAGTGCGTGCAAATGCATGGCCGTCCCGGTCGGCCACCCGGTCATGAACTCGCGGACCACCCCTGCGTTCTTGCGGCGATACACGCAGTAGCCGCTGACGCGCGCCGGGGCCATCTCGGCCAGGTGATAACCCCGACCTGCGAAGGTATTGCCGCGCAGCACCAGCGGGCCGACGGTGGGCGCCATCCGCGTCCACCAGCGGTGCAGCGTGCTCGTCACTGCTGTGGGCATCATCTCTTCCAATAGTCAACCAGGAGTCCGGGCCGGACCCGTGGCAGGCCAGGGCGGCGGTGCACGAGGATAGGGGCATGGCCCCGACAACCGTCTATTACACCGACAATGGTGGCAGGGGTTGGGCCACCGTCGAACTGCAGGCGGTTCTCATGGCCCGGCTCTTCGAGGCAGATCTGGTGCGACTAGATGCCTCCCGAGGCTACTCGAAGGTCGAACTGCTCCCCGGCCTTCTCCCGCGCCGTCGCAGGTCCGGTTTCGCCCTCGTCATCGCGCCCGCCCCCGCGCACCTCAACGCAGTGCTGTCCCGCCACGCCTTGCTCACGGCACATGACTACGTCGCGGGCTGGGTGGTCGACTCCTTCTGGACCGACCGGATCCCCCGCATCGCACGCCACCGCGGGGCCTTCGACCACCTATTCGTCACCGACGGGGAACTCGTCGACCACTGGGCGACGAGCACCGGCTCCCCGACCACGTGGCTGCCGTTCGGGTCCGACGTCCTCGACCACGGCTCTGCAGATCCGGATCGACCCGTCGACGTCCAACGCTTCGGCCGGATGCCGCCGACCTGGGAGGACGAGGCGACGGTGGCCCTGCGGGCCGCCGCCCACGGCATACGGTATGCCGGTCGGACACCATTCTCGGCCGATCCGGTGGCCAATCAGCGGTCCCTGCTGCGTGCGGCCGGTCGGGCAGCATTCACGGTGGCATTCTCGAATGCAGCGGCACCGGCCGACTACACGCATCCGACCCACGAGTACCTCACCGGGCGATGGACGGACTCGCTGGCTGCGGGAGCGGTCGTTGCGGGCATTCCTCCGACGTGCCAGGCAACCCGGGAGTTGTTGTGGGACGGTGCGCTACTGGAGCTTGAGGGGATCGACCTGGAATCGGGGCTTGCCGCGATCAAGGCGGCTCGCGACTCTTGGACGCCGGTGAGGGCGCGGCACAATCACGCCTTGGCGTTGCAGCGGCTCGATTGGCGGCGCCGCGCGCAGGTCATCTCGCAGGTCTCAGGCGTCACGACACCGACGCTGGTCGCGGAACTGAGCAGGCTCGAGGCCGCCATCGCCACGTCGAGCGTGCCGTGAACCCGACCATGTGGGCGACGGTCGCGGCCAGGTTGCGCTCGGAGGCGGGGCAGGTCGGCTGGTTCGTCCGGGAGCACCGCGACCCGACCGTCCGCGGGAAGGCATGGGCGGCCTACAGGGGCATCTCACTCCCGAGCTTGCCGCGCCGCCGACGCTCGCCGGGTGAGGTCTGGGGCGTCACGATGGTGCGCGACGAACTCGACATCATCGACGCCACGCTCGACCACCTCTTCGCCCAAGGGGTCGACCATGTGCTGGTCTCCGACAACGGATCCACGGACGGCACCCTGCAGCGGTTGCGCGAGCGGTCCGCCCGTGACTCCCGGATCCATCTCGCCCAGGATCGTGAGCCCGCGTATTACCAGGGCGAGAAGATGAGCCGATTGGTCCGAGCCGCCAGTGTGGCGGGGGCCGACTGGGTCATCCCGTTCGATGCCGACGAGTTCTGGTTCGCGCGGGAGGAGACGGTCGCGGCATACCTGCGCCGCCTTGCGGTGGAGTCTCCGGATGCCGGGATCGTGTCCGCGGCTTTCCATCACATGGTGCCGGTCGAAGGCGCGGCCGACTGGGCCCAGACGACCTTTCTCATGGACGCGACGTCGTCGGTGCCGGGGAAAGTGGCGGTGCGGGGTCACCGCCTCGCGGGAGTGCACGTGGGCAACCACTTCGGGATGCGGGTCGGCTCACGGCATACCGGGCTCTTCATAGCGCACGCGATCTTCCGCAGCCCGGCGCAGGTGGCTCGAAAGGTGCGACAGGGTGCGGCTGCAGTCCAGCTCACCGACCCTGGCGATGAGATCGCGCCCTATTGGCGAGCTGGCAGCACCCTTGACGACGCCGGAATCGCGCGGGTGTGGGACCGCATGCGTCAGGGCTTGCCGGAGCCGCGGTTGGGCGTGCCAGCGATCGGTCCGATGCTGCGCGTTCAACCCATCTCGTGGCATTCGTGGTGCCAGGGGTCGGACGAGGGGGACGCGCCGGTCTAGCCCACCGGCCGGGCGACAATGACGAACTGGATCCATTGGGCGGGCCCCAGCAGGTGGCGGAGTTTGCGGCGGTGACCACGACCGACGGCCGGCTTGTCTTGGATGATGTTGTGAATGCCCTGCACCACATCGACACGATAGCCCGCGGATTCGAAGAGCTCGACCATGGTGGCCCGGGTGAAGAAGCGGACGTGAGTCCGGTCGAGGATGCCGGTCTCGGTGTAATCCCACCGCCCTCGAATGAGTTGCCACACCACGGGGGCGTATTGCACATTCGGAAGGCACGCCAAGACTGCTCCGTCGGCGGACAGGAACTGCTTGGCGGCCCCGAGGGCCGCATGCGGGTCGTAGATGTGCTCCAGGACGTCGATGAAGCTGATGAGGTCGAATCGCTCGGGGCGCCCCTCCAGCGCAGCCGGGAAGTAGCCGGTCACCACCTCGTCGAAGGGTGACATCCTTCGTGCAGCGTCGGCCGACTCCGGCACTGCTTCGACGCCGACCAGACGAGCGGCCGGGCCGAGTGCCGACCTCAACGACTCCCCGAATCCCCCCTCGCTACAGCCGATATCCAGAGCAGATGTCGCTCCTCTGGGAATGAAGGGAGCGACGTCTTCTCTGGAGATGTAGCCGTAGCCTCCCTGTTGTGGGGCGTCCGCCATGTTTCCTCCTGACTCATTCGTAGTCCCGGACATCGATGTCGAAGACCGTCGACCGGCGAATATGCGCCGAGTACTTCATCGACAGCGGGTGGTGAATGCGATTGAGCAGATCGTTCCACGAGAAGGGATACCCTTCCGTCTCCCCGCGGACCCCTCCGGGGTACTTCTCCAGGCGGGCAGCCCAGGCGCTCATTCGTCGTTCGACCTCGGCCAGCCACTCGGCCGTCAACGGGGAACCCGGGCGGGCCAGGCCGGCGCCGTTACAGGCCAGAGACGCGAAGTTGCGGCGTAGGTCCTGGCCCAGTGGACCGGCATACCACCCGAGCCAGGCGAGCCTCATCGGCGATCCCGCGTACCACCCCTGATGGTCCACTGCGAACTCCCGTGCCGCATTCGCCCAGGAGTGCATCGGTCGCTTGATGTCGCAGTAACCCCCGCCGTGGTGATGGAAGAAGTAGGCGCGGAGATAGTCGGCGCGGTGGACCAGCGAAAGGTGCGGGTAGGAAGGGTGGAGTGGGTCATCGGGCAGCACCCAGTCGCGGAGGTTGTCGGGGGTTACGACGACCACCTCGAGACCGATATCCGCGCGCAGGCGGTCGAGATTGGCCAACCGAGTGGGAGACATCTCGTTGTCGCCGGTCCAGAAGGTGAAGACCCTGGGGACGAAAGGGCCTGGAGTTGCGTGGACGGTGTCGAAGAGGAAGGAGCGCTTGTATCGCACCGGGTCAAACACGTACGACCCGGCCGGGTGCAGCAACGGGAAGAGACCTTGTCCGACACGGTTCTCGACGCGTCGGGCCAGCCGGACGCCCTTGCGCTTGGCGACGAACGCAGCGTGCTTGCCCTGGCGGGCGGCATGCAGCAACGGAATTCGACTCACCACGGGTCACCAGCTTCCACGGACGATTCGCCCGAGGCGCGCGTATCGATCCGAGCGCTGCCCCCCGGCCGAGCCCTATGGTAGGGCAGCAGTCGGGAGATTCCGAGGTCGCGGGATCCCCCCCGCCCGACGAGGCACCGCATCCCCCAGCTGCGCGAGGCACGTGGAAGAACCGTGGTCGATCGGAGGCTGAGCATCACGTCACTTCAGCTGCAGCCCACCCTCGCGGGTGTCTCGGTCGTCATCCCGCACTACGGCGATCCGGTGCCGACCCTGGCGCTGCTCGCCCAGCTCGCCCACCAGACGGCTGCCCTCGACCCGACGACGGGGGCGGATCTTCCCCTCCAAGTGATCGTCTCCGACGACGCCTCACCCCAGCCGTTCCCCGAGCCGGAGGCCACGGCATACGGGGCGGTGGTGGTGCGCCGCACCCGCAACGGAGGGTTCGGCGCGGCAGTCAATTCCGGTGCAGCCCAGGCACATCACGACCTGCTGCTCATCCTCAACAGCGACCTGTCGGTCGGCCCGAGCTTCGTCGGCGACCTCGTGACAGCCGCGCGGCCCTGGCTCCCGGCCGTGGTCGGACCTGTGCTGCTCGACGGGGGTGGTGCGCCCGACTTCAGCGGGCGGCGCTTCCCGACGATCGGTCACCAGGCGGTCGAATGGCTCACCCCATTGGCCCGATGGCGCGACGGCAACGCGCTGCACGGCGCGGTCGGCCACGACACCCGAGCGATGCCGGGCGTGACGACCACCGTGGACTGGCTGGTCGGCGCGTGCCTGCTGCTGCCCACCGCCAGCTTCCGGGCGGTCGGCGGCTTCGACGAGGGCTACTTCATGAACAGCGAGGAGGTCGACCTGCAGCGGGTGCTGCGCCGGCACGGCATACCGGCCGTGTATGCCGGCACCGTCACCGTCACGCACACTGGCGCCGGCTCCTCCGACGACACCAAACGCCGGGCCTGGGTGGTGCAGTCGAGGTTGCGCTACGCGCAGAAGTGGGCCGGCACCCGCGGGAAGCGGCGCCTGCAGTGCGCGCTCGCGGCCGCGACTGCGGTCAACCTGGTCTGGAACACTGGTCGTCGACTGGCGAGTCGACCGGTCACCCCGCTGGCCACCGCCCGCACCGAGTGGCAGTTGCTCTCCGGAAGGACACCCCGATGACCCCGCCGCCCCCGCCCGCGACTGCTGTCCAGGCGGCGACGCGGGCGGCTCGGCGGCTGGCCGAAGCGCCGCCCTCGCTGCGCTGGCATGCCGGTCGGCTCCGCTCGGCGCTCATCTATCGGCCGGCGTTCGGCAGCTTCGGCGCGGGCAGCGTCATCGTGAAGCCGCGGGTGTTGCGCGGGGTCGAGCGGATCCACATCGGGGCCGGGTGTGCGATCTACGACGGCGCCTGGCTGGCCTGCGAACCCGGGGGTGGGCCGATCCGGATCGGCGACCAGACCTACCTCGGCCACGATGTCCACGTGCACGCCGTCGACCCCATCACCATCGGGGCGCGCTGCTTCCTCGTCGACGGGGTCTACATCGGCTCGGCCGACCACGACCGCGCCACTCGCTCCACCGCGACTGCGGCCGGCCCGGTCGTGCTGGGCGACGACGTTTTCGTCGGCCAGCGGGCGATCATCCTCGGTGGCGTGACGATCGGCGCCGGCGCCACCATCGCGGCCGGAGCGGTCGTCACGTGCGATGTCGCGGCCGGCGAGGTGGTCGCCGGGGTGCCTGCGACGCCGGTCAGCTCGCGCCGTGGCGGCTGAGGAGCGACCTCGCCGGATGACCGCCGCCCGCCGCCTGCTCGTTGTCAGCCCCACCTTCCACGGCTACTGGCGGTCCATCGAACGTGCCTTCACCGAGCTCGGGTATGCCGTGACAACGCACCGCTACGACGAGCGTCGCGCCCGCCTGCACCGGGTCGGCGCCAAGGTGCGCCACGAACTCCCGGCCCGGATCGGCCTGACCCGGTTCGGTCTCGGCGACCCCGGCGACCTCGTCGCCGGCCGCACCGCAGCGGCGCTCGCCGCCCTGGACGCCGTCGACCCGCACCGGCTGCTCGTCGTCAAGGGTGACACCCTCGGCCCGGCCTTCTGGGACGAGGTCGACCGGCGCCGGATCCCCCGGGTGCTGTGGCTCTACGACGAACTGCGCCGGGTGCGCCACGAGGTGCCCATCGAGCGGCTCGGCCCGATCGCGAGCTATAGCACCGTAGACACCGCAGCACTTCAGGAGCGATCCTTCACGGCGGCGCATGTCCCGCTGGCGTTCGACCCGACGATGACCCCGACGATGACCCCGACACAGCCCCGACAGACCGACGAGGTGGTCTTCGTCGGCGCGCGCTATCCCGCCCGTGAACGGCTGCTCGTCGGGCTCGCCGAGGCCGGGGTCCCAGTGCGTGCCTACGGGCGCGACTGGTCCGGTCACCTGGTCGACCGGGTGCGCACCTGGGACCTGCACCGCCCCTCGATCGCCGCCGGCCGCGACCTGCCCAGACCGCAGGCGTATGCCGTGCTCGCCGGCGCCGCAGCCGCGCTCAACATCCACGGTGACCAGGACGGCTTCACCATGCGCACCTTCGAGGCGTGCGGCGTGGGCGGCCTGCAGCTCATCGACCGCGCCGACGTCACCGAGCTCTACACCCCCGGAGAGCACCTCGAGGTCTTCGGCGGGCCCGCCGAGCTGACCGCCCTCGCCGACCGCGCACTGCATGACCGGCCGTGGTCGGATCGCCTGCGCGCCGCAGGCCGGGCCCACACGTTGGCCCAGCACACCTTCGTCCACCGGGCCCGAGCTTTGGAGGCGTTGTGGGACTGAACGACCAGCTGCCCGCCCACGGCTTGCTACATCCCCGCTCGCTGGCCGACTGGCGCCGGTGGCAGGCCGCCCGCCACCCCGTGCGCGGGGTGCTCCGTGATCTGCGCTCCGGCCTGCAGGGCCTGAGCGAGCGCCACCTCACCCTTCGGCAGACCAGACCCGCGACCCGGTCCGCGCCCGGGTCCGCGCCAGGCGGTGGCCACGAGGCTGCGGAGGGCACGGCATACCTGGCTCTGGGCAGTCCGGAGGCCGACATCCTCGTGGTGTTCGACACCCTCGCGCCGTCCTCGGCGCTGGCGCTGGCCCGGCCGTTGGCCTTCCTGCCGGCCGAGCGGCTGGCCGTGCTCTCCCACGAACCTGCCGACGCGATCCTGCCGGCCGGGCTGCGCTCGCAACCCGTGACGACGACCCAGTGGGAGTGCGCGCTGCCGTATGCGCGGGTCGTCGCCGGGGCCGGTGACTACCTCGACCTCGGTGGTCAGGCCTTCGCCTGGGCGCGTCGGCACGGCCACCGCCGGATCGTCGTCCAGCACGGGTTGATGACCCCGCTCGCACCGCCGCTGGGGGCCGACGTGCGACTGCTCGCGTGGAGCCAGGCCGACGCCGACTTCTGGTGGTCCGGGCGGCCGGACGCGCAGAGTGTCGTCGTCGGCTCGCAGTTGCTGTGGGAGGCCTCTCGCGCCGGAGCGGACGGCACCCACGCGACCCAGCCCGACGGCATACCGGCAGGTATGCCGTCCGGCGCGTCGGCCCCGCCCGAGGCCGGGCAGCGGCCGGTCTTCCTCGGGCAACTGCACGGCGCGGAACTGCCCTCGCGGCAGATGGCGCGCACCGCTGAGCGGTTCTGCCGCGAGACCGGCGCGGTCTATCGCCCCCACCCGGGAGAGCGGGATCGGGCCAGCCGGTTCACCCACGCGCTCTTCCAGCGCCGCGGGATCACGATCGACCGCTCCGGCACGCCGCTGGCCCAGCTCACCAGCCCGGTCGTGTCGATCTTCTCGACCGGAGTCTTGGAGGCCGCAGCCCGCGGCGTGCCGGCGTGGGTGACCTGCGCCGACCCGCCGCCGTGGTTGCGAGATTTCTGGGCGCGGTATGACATGAAGCAGTGGGGCGACCGTCCCACACCCGGGCCGCTCATCCCCTCCACCGAACCCGCCGCCGCGGTCGCGGCTGCGCTCGCCGCCGCCAGTGAGGAGTCGTCATGAGGATCCTCGCCGTCATCCCGGCGCGGGGCGGCTCCAAGGGCGTCCCCCGCAAAAACCTCGTCCCGCTCGCCGGACGCCCGCTCATCGCCTGGACGATCGGTCACGCCCTGGAGAGCCGGTATGCCGCGACCGGCGAGATGGACGTCGTGGTCTCCACCGACGACGACGAAATTGCTTCTGTCGCAACGGCATACGGGGCACAGGTGCCGTTCCGGCGACCGGCTGAGCTCGCCGAGGACACCACCGCCACCGAGCCGGTGGTCCTGCACGCCATCGCCGCCCAGGTCGCCGCGGGCCGCGAACCCGATGTCGTCGTCCTGCTGCAGGCCACCTCGCCGGTGCGCACCCCGGGCACCGTCGACCGGGCGCTCGACCAGTTCTTCGCCAGCCACGTCGACTCGCTCGTCGGGGTCGTGCGGCAGGCGCCCTTCCTCTGGCGCGAACCCGCCCCCGGTGCGGCGCCGCTGCCCGACTACGACGTCGACCGACGCCCCCGACGGCAGGACCTATCCTTGACCCAGTGGCGTTTTCGGGAGACCGGCTCGATCTACGTCACGCGGCGTCAGATCTACACGCAGCACCACAATCGGCTGGGGGGCCGGATCGGGCTGTTCGTCATGGACGAGATCGAGGGCGTCGACATCGATTCGCAGCTCGACCTCGCCCTCGCGGCAGGCCGGCTCGCGGAGCTGGCATCCGGTACGCACGGCGAACCGGGGAGGACCACGCAGGCATGATCATCGACCGCCATCTCGCGCCCTTCGTCGTCCTGGCCGACGACTCCGTGCTGCGCGCGCTGGAGAAGATCACCGCCAACCGGGCCGGCATCGTCTTCGTCGTCGACGAGGGCGGACACCTGCAGGGAGTGCTCTCCGATGGCGACTTCCGGCGGTGGGTCGCCTCCCAGTCGCCGGTCGACCTCGCGGTGCCGGTGCGGTATGCCGCGAACGCTCGCCCGGTCTCGGCTCCCGCCGGGTCAACTCCCGCACAGATCGCGGCGCTGTTCCGCCCCGGCGTCGACCTCGTGCCGCTCGTCGACGCGCGCGGCCACGTCACCGCGATCGCCCGCAACCGGGCCGGAGAGCTGCGCGTCGGGCGGCACCTCGTCGGCCCCGACCAGCCCACCCTCGTCATCGCCGAGATCGGCATCAACCACAACGGCTCGGTCGACCTGGCCCGGCGGTTGGTCGACCACGCGCTCGAGGCGGGCGCGTCCTGCGCGAAGTTCCAGCTGCGCGACATGGACGCCCTCTATCGCCAGGGGGGCGGCGGCTCGAGCGCCGGCGAAGACCTCGGCCCGCAATACACCCTCGACCTGCTGAGCAAGTTCTCGTTGTCGCGGGACGACCTCTTCCGGGTCTTCGACCACTGCGCCGATGTCGGCATCGACGTCATGTGCACGCCCTGGGACACCCCGAGCGTCGACGCGCTGCTCGACTATGGCGTGCCGGCGCTGAAGATCGCCTCCGCCGACCTCACCAACCACACCCTGCTCCGGCACGCGAGCGGGCACGGCATACCCCTGGTCATCTCGACCGGCATGTCGACCGAGGCCGAGATCCGCGACAGCGTCGAGGTCGTCAAGGCGACCGGCACGGCATACGCGCTCTTGCACTGCCAGTCGACCTATCCGGCGCCGTTCAAGGACGTCAACCTGCGCTATCTGGAGCGGCTGGCCGAGATCGGGCAGTGCCCGGTCGGCTACTCCGGTCACGAGCGTGGCCACCACGTGCCGGTGGCCGCGGTCGCGCTCGGCGCGCGGATCATCGAGAAGCACCTCACCGTCGACCGCGCCATGGAGGGCAACGACCACAAGGTGAGCCTGCTACCGGGCGAGTTCGCGGCGATGGTGGCCCAGATCCGTGAGGTCGAGGCCGCGCTCGGCACGACCGCGCCGCGCGAGGTGTCGACCGGCGAGATGATGAACCGGGTCAACCTGGCCAAGAGCCTCGTCGCGACCCGGCGCATCGAGCCCGGGGATGTCATCGGCTCCGCCGATGTCGACGTCAAGAGCCCCGGCCGCGGCCTGCAGCCCAATGCCCTTACCCGGCTGGTCGGGCGGACCAGCCGCCGGGTGGTCGAGGCCGGCGACTTCTTCTACGCCACCGACCTCACCGACGAGGTGCCGCAGGGGCGGGCCTATCGGTTCGGCCGGCCGTGGGGACTGCCGGTGCGCTATCACGACTGGCCGGCCCTGGTGGAGCACTCGGTGCCCGACTTCCTCGAGTTCCACTTCTCCTACAAGGACCTCGAGATCGAGCCGGCGAGCGTCTTCGACGGGCTCGTCGAGCGGTTCGCCGAGCATGCGCCCGGCGGGGTGCCGCTGGTGCGCGACGGGCGGCTGGCGATGTCTTACACGTGCCACAGCCCCGACCTGTTCACCGGCGATTTCCTGCTCAACCTCGCCTCGGACGACGACTCGCACTGGGAGCGGTCGATCGCCGAGTTGCAGCGGGTGGTCGACACGACGCGGGCGCTGCGGCCATGGTTCACCTGCGACGAGGACCCGGTGGTCATCGCCAGCCTCGGCGGGTTCACGACCGACCGGCACCTGCCGGTTGCCGAGCTGCCGCGGATGTATGCCCGGGTTGCCGCCGGCCTGGACCGGATCGACCTGTCGGGGGTGCGCCTGGGCGCCCAGACCCTGCCGCCCTACCCGTGGTACATGGGCGGTCAGCTCTACTGCAATCTCTTCGTCCGCGCCGCTGACACCGCGGGTTTCGCCCGCGATTACGGCCGGTCGCTCACCCTCGACGTCTCGCACAGCAAGCTCTCGGCCACTTGGGAGGGCGTGTCCTTCTCGGAATACGTCGAGTTGCTCGCCCCGCACGCCGTGCACCTGCACCTCGTCGACGCGGTCGGCGTCGACGGCGAGGGCGTGCAGGTCGGCGACGGCGAGATCGACTGGCCGGTGCTGGCCGAGCAGTGCGACCGGCTCGCCCCCGGGGTGAGCTTCATCCCCGAGATCTGGCAGGGCCACGTCAACAACGGCGAGGGCTTCTGGCTCGCGCTCGAGCGGTTGGAGCGATGGTTCTAGGCACCCCGCGCACAGCGCTCTGGGTCGTCCCGGTCGGCGAGTTCGGGGGCGTGGCGCGCCACGTGCTCGACGTGTTTTCGGCTGCGGCACAAAGGAGTATGCCGGGCTGGCGGCTCGTGCTGCTCGCCCCGCCCGGGCCGCTCGTCGACCGGGTGCGCGCCGCGGGTGGTGCGGTCGTCGACGGACCCTTCGGCGTCGCAGCCGGGCTGCGGCCCAGCTTGGCGACCCTGCGGCATACCGTCTCGGCTCTGCGACCCGCGGTGGTGCACTCGCACCTGTCCTGGGCCGACATCGCCTGCGCGATGGCCTTTCCCCGCCGGGGCGTGCGACTGGTCTCGACCGAACACGGCATTGCCGCCGACGACCTCGTCTATCACGGCACGCCCTGGCGCGCGATGCTCATGGGCGACGTGCACCGACTGCGCGCGGCCCGGGCCGACGCACTCATCGCGGTGTCCGAGGCGACCCGCGCGGCGATGCTGCGCAAGTGGCGGCCGCGGGTGCCGGTGCGCGTCATCCGCAACGGCATCGACCGGTATGCCGTCCCATCCTCGCCCTTGCCCGCACCCTCGCCCGCACCCTCGCATGGCGGCCCGGGCCGCGCTCCCGGGTTGCGGATCGCCTCGATCGCCCGGCTGGCGCCCGAAAAGCGCATCGACCGGCTCGTCGACGCCTTCGCGCTCGTGCATCGCGAGCATCCCGAGGCGACCCTGACCGTCGCCGGCGACGGGCCGCTGGAGGGCGCGCTGCGCGCGCAGGTGAGCCGGCTCGGCCTTGATGAGGCGGTGAGCCTGCCCGGCCACGTCGATGCCGGTGAGCTGCTCCGGCATACCGATGTCGTCGCCCAACTGTCGGTGTGGGAAAACTGCTCCTACACGCTCCTGGATGCGCTCGTCGCCGGGGCCGGCGTCGTGGCCACCGCCGTCGGAGGCAACCCCGAGATCCTCGGCCCAGCAGCCCTCGTGCCCGGCGATGCCCCGGAGCGCGACCCGGCCGCGGTCGCCGCCGCCCTGGTCTCGCAGGGCACCCGGCTGGACCTGCGGCCTACCCTGGATCCGACCTGGCCCACGGTCGCCCAGATGTGCGCATCCGTGGCCGACACCTACGCGACCGTCTGCGCCGATCTCCCGGCACCGGGCGACCCAGACCCAGGGAGGAGCACCTGATGGCCAGCGACGCCGACCTGCTCGCCCTGCGACGCCAGCAGGAACGACTCACCCAGTGGAGCGGCCAGATCGTCATCATCGACCTGGTCTGCATGATGGTGCTGCCGTTGGAGCGGCTCGTTGTGCCCGGCACCGGCTTCGTCGTCAATGACGTCGCGGTCGGTGTCATCGGCGTCCTGGCCGCCTTCCGCGCCCCGCGCATCCCGAGCCAGCGGCTCACCTGGGTGCCGGTGCTGCTCGCGTCCGCGGTGGGGATGCTCGTCCTGAGCTACCTGCTCAACGGCACGGTGACCTACATCCTCGGGCTCGACGGCCGTCGACGGATCGCCCACCTCGTGCTGCTGGCCATTCTCGTGATGTCGCTGGGCACCGGGCGGATCCACCCGAGGTCAGCCATCGCGGGCACGACGACAGGGGTGCTCCTGGCCACCGTGCTCGCCTTCTTCAAGATCGGTGGCGACCCTTATCCGGGACGGTTGGCCGGCTACTTTGGTGACCCCAATGTGGCCGGCCTCATCCTCGCCGTGCTCGGGCCGGTCATCGTCGGGTCGGCCAAGTCCCGACCGCGCATGCTCCTCTACGGCGCGATCGTCGTGGGGGGCATCCTGGGCACCCAGTCGCGGACGGCATTGCTCGCGGTCTCGCTCGCGGTGCTCTGGGCCGTCATCGGTCGGGGCACGACTCGCCTGCAGGCGTGGTTCTTCCCGGCAGTCGCGATCGCCCTGATCAACAACGTGCCCCGGGAGTGGCGCACGGCCGGCGCCTTCCAAAACCGCACCGGCAGCGACTGGCTGCGCGATCAACTGCTTCTGCTCGAGACCCAGGCCGTCGATCGGGCGCCGTGGTACGGCAATGGTCCCAACTCGGCGTTCACCTGGTTCGGCGACAACTTCTTCCTCTACCACAGCTCCTATCTGGCCGCACGAGCCGAGGGCGGCTGGCCCTTCCTCGTCATCATCCTCGGCCTCTACGCCCTGGTCTTCTGGTGGTTGGTCTCCCTGCCCAAACGCCACCGCAATCTGTGGATGGAGGCCTCGATCCCGGCCGTGCTCGGCATGGGGCTCTACCTCGGCGACGTCTTCTACTCGACGACCTCGATGGTCTTCCTCGGCATGGCGGTATGGCACATCCGCCAGGCCCGCGCTCAGATGGCCGACGAGGCTGCGGCCGCTGCCGAGGCCGCTGCCGCGGCTGCTGCATCGGCGCCGGGAGGTGTACCGGGCGGGTATCCCCGGGGTTTCGTCCCGAGTGCGCTGCGGACCCGATGACCCTGCACCTGGGCGCCCCGCCCACCGAGGGTGCGGCCGGAGATACTGAGCCGGCCCGGATGGGTCGCTTCCGCGAGCTCGACGGGCTGCGTGGCGTGGCCGTCGGCCTGGTCGCCCTGGGACACTTCTCGCTCTCGGTCGACCAGTTCTACCCCGACCTCCCGGTCTCGACGTGGGCCTTCGACTACGGCGCCTATGGGGTGCAGCTGTTCTTCGTTATCTCGGGCTACGTCATCCTGCTCACCGCTTCCCGATCCGCGCGCCCGCGGGACTTCCTCATCGCCCGAGCCGCCCGGCTCTACCCCACCTATTGGGTGGCCCTGGCCAGCTCCGCGCTGCTGCTCGTGCTGCTCCCGCATCCACCGTTTCCGGTCACCGCAGGTCAGGTCGCGATCAATGCGACGATGCTGCAGCGGTTCCTCTTCGTGGCCGATGTCGACCCGGTCTACTGGACCCTCGCGGTCGAGCTCATCTTCTACGCGGCGATGTATCTGCTGCTCGTGGTCCGCGCCCGCCAGCAGGCCGGCCTCGATGATCGGGTCATCACGCGGGCCGCCTCGGCGTGGGTGGCGATCGCGGTCGCCGCGGCGCTGTGGGGTGCCGGCCGACCGCTGACCACTCCGGTGAAGATCGTCCTCAACCTCACCGCGGCCGAGTTTGCGCCGCTGTTCGCCACCGGGATGATGCTCTACCTGTCCCGCCGCGACGGCCGCCTGCACCCGCTCACCCTGCCGTTCGCCGGAGCCGCCGTGCTCACCGCGACCCTGCTGCACACCCCCCTGGCCGGGGTGATGATCGGGCTGCTCGTCCTGCTCTTCCTCACCGTGACAACGGCCTCGGCCGTGCCTGCGCTCGCATCCGGTCCGGTGCACTTCCTCGGCCGGATCAGCTACTCCTACTACCTGCTGCACACGGTCACCGGGTTCGCCCTGGTCTATGAGCTCACCCCGGCGCTCGGCCGCTCGGCCGCGATGCTCGTCGCCACCGCCGTCACCGTGCTGTTGGCCTGGATCTCCTACCGGTGGGTCGAAGGCAGCCTGAGCCGCCGCTTCCGTGCTCTGCTGACTGCTCTGTTCACCCGGCAGGGCACCCGGCAGGGCACCCGTCAGGGCACCCGGCAGGCGAGCCGATGACCGGCCCCCAGCGGCGCTTCGCCGAGCTCGACGGGCTGCGCGGGCTCGCCGTCGGCGCCGTGCTCGTCTACCACTACACCAGCCCGTTCGACGGCTACTACCCCGGTATGCCGTCCGCCCCCTTCGATTTCGTCGACGGCGAATACGGGGTGCAGCTGTTCTTCCTCATCTCCGGTTTCGTCATCCTGCTCACCGCCGAGCGAGCCCGGGTGACCAGCGACTTCGTCATCGCGCGGGTCACCCGGCTCTATCCCACCTACTGGGCGGCGCTGGCCCTGACCACGGCGGTCATCGTCGTGAGCCGGGCCGAGCCGGTGCGGGTCACCCTCGCCCAGGTGCTCGTCAACACGACGATGCTGCAACGGTTCGTGCTCGTCGAGAACGTCGACCGGGTCTATTGGACCCTCGCCCTGGAACTGGTCTTCTACGCCTACCTGGCCATCTACCTCGCGGTGACCCGATGCCGGATCAGCATTCCGACACTGCGTCGGCTGACCAGCGCGTGGGTGCTCGGGTCGGTGCCGATCTGTCTCTGGGCGGCCGGTCACCCCGGCTCCGAGCCGGCCAAGGCGGTCCTCACCCTCACCCTCGCGGAGTATGCCGGCCTGTTCGCCGCGGGGATGATGTTCTACGTGTCCCGCTCGCGCGAGGTGATCGAGCCGCTGGCGTTCGGCTTCGGCGGCGTGGCCATCCTCGACGCTGCCATCATGCGGGGCTTCCGGGGGGCGGTGGTCGTCACCTTCGTCGTCCTGCTCTTCGCCGCTGTCGTCGCCGCGCCCCGAGTCGGTCTGCTGGCCCGAGGCCCGCTGCACGCCCTCGGCGTGATCAGCTACCCGCTCTACCTGGTCCACCAGGTCGTCGGCGTCGTCCTGCTGGCTC
>Ga0208938_1000566_pt1 | contig 26992 bp, 21 predicted proteins | sample AD_UKC125_MetaG_FD_184434 | JGI IMG/M metagenome (GOLD analysis project Ga0208938, IMG submission 184434) | Active sludge microbial communities of municipal wastewater-treating anaerobic digesters from USA - AD_UKC125_MetaG (SPAdes) (version 2) | ecosystem: Engineered > Bioreactor > Anaerobic >...
AAAGAAGGTATTTGAACATGGACTTGCTGAAGGAACTGGACCTGGAGGCTGCTAAGGAGGAACTAGCAATCAGCTGACTCCCAAGAGAGGAGCCGTGGGCAAATTACACACAATTCTTGACACTACCCGAGCCTGTTGTCGGCGTAAGCTCTCTTCAGGTCCTCCACTAAAGTGTGAGCAGTGACGAAGTACACACCAACCCCTTGGCGGATGGCCTCGATGCCTAAAGCAACTGCTAGGTGCGTTTTCCCGACTCCAGGAGGTCCCAGCAGAATGATGTTGGACGCTTCCTGCACAAAGGTGAGTGTCGCGAGTTCCCTCACCTGCCTCTCGTCGATGGAGGGCTGGAAGGAGAAATCGAATTGGTCCAGCGTTTTGTGAAAGGGCAGGTGGGCTAGCCTGGTTCTCGCTGTTATGTACCTCTCTCTTCGAGCAGCCAGTTCGGTGTCAAGAAGGTCAGTCAGGAAGTCCGCGTATGTGAGGTCTTTCTGAGAGGCAGCTTCCAACCTGCTGTCCAAGATGCTCGCGGCCTGGCTTAGACCTAAATCAAGTAGTTGCTGGCGGGCTTTTTCGACGGCTATCACGTGCTGCTCACCTCCGCCAAGACTTCGTAGGTTCTGAGAGGCCTCACTTCAACCTCGGGGCTCTCTACTCGTGTGGCCAACACTTGTCTTGGCTTTCGGTCGGTACCGAGAGGTACGCCGTCCCACTGGCCTGCTAGGGGCACAACGGTCCCCGGTACCAGCGCCTTGGGGTGGACAGCCACTCTTGCCCCTCCCGAGTACACCTCAACGTGGTAGCCGTTCTCCCTGACTTCCACCGTCTTCCCAGCGAAAGCCCAAGGCACTCCGTACCTGCTTCCGCCGAAACTCACGAACCCGTCCCGACTGACCTTGCGCTCCTCAGCGAGAAAAACCACCAACGCTGCCCTATCTGGCAAGGCATGAAGGTTTTCCTCAGCCAAGAGGTCGCAAGGTCTCTTCTGAGTAGTACCGTGGACTCTCTTGTTTGCAACGGCATCACACCATGCCCTAACTTGAGCGTTCAAGTCTTCCAGGCCGAAAAACCTAAGCCCCGGCCAGAAACTCTGCCTGAGGTAACGGATCGCTCTTTCGACCCTGCCTTTGGTCTGGGCCCTGTAAGGCCGGCAGGCTTTAGGGTAGAAGCCGGCTACCAGGGCAAAGTCTAGAAACCTCTGGTTCCACACCGGTTGACCACCTTCATCCCGTCCAAGCACTACCGGCTTGAGGTTGTCGTACAGGATGTGTTCAGGCACCCCTCCGAAGTACTCGAAGGCATGGATGTGGCACCGTATCAACGTGGCTGTGTCCTGCCTGTCCACGAACTCTACATACATCGCTCTCGAGTAACTCATCACCATGACGAAGGCATAGACCTTTCGCTCACGGCCTTGCTCTTCGTACTTGAACACACCGAAATCTACTTGGGCTTGCTCTCCTGGCTTGGTCTCAAACCGTGAGACAGCCTGGGCTTTTTGCAAAGGACGGAAGGGTTTTAGGAAGTCTTTGAGAATTGTCTTACCGCCGGAGTACCCGAGAGACTTGATCTCGTTAAACAGGCGGTTGGCGTTGAACACGCCCTCGGCCATCCTGGCTCTAAGGTAGTCTTTGTAGGGATCCAGTTTGGACGGCCGCGGTGGCCTGGGTTTGTACTTGGGCAGTTCTTGGCACTGGAGATACTTGGCGATGGTCTTCCGGTCTCTGCCGGTCCGCCTAGAGATCTCCCTGATGCTGAGTCCTTGGCTGCGCATGAGTTTGATATCCAAAGTTTCCCCGCCTCCTAGCAAGAATCGCACCTCCGAAACTTGGCTCGTTACGGAGTGCTTCTTCGAGGGGGTGGGGGATTTTTCATCCGGCCCTAATGGCGGATTTTACAACCGGCCGTAACAACTTTGAGGAGACCACCGCTGGCCAAGCATTTACCCGTCCGGGCTGCGGGTACCAAACTGCGGTACCTGCCGCAGTTCCGAGCCAGCGTGCGCTAGTGCGAAGAACTGTGATAACCGGCTGAAACTCGAGAACGCACCTTGACAACCAAGATCATGGCTACAAGGATTACTTTGGCCGAACACCGAATGCAATGCCAAAGATCATTTTGAAAGCTCGTTACGATGGCAACGGGTTCCTTTTATGGAAACTGGGGTGGCTCAAATTTCGGCGGGAAAGTGGCTCAATTTTCAGTGGGGGGCTGTTGCCAAACTCGATTCGATAGGAAGTGTTTGTGCCAGCATTGCGCTCGAAATCGAGGGACTGTGTGAATGCTGATAGACTGGATCTTTCAGTGGTTTGATCTGTACCTGGTGAGGGGATCCGTGAGGATCGACTGGGCAATTCAGTTAGACAATGTCATTTGATCACGTAGCGTATGCTTGGCCGCGTTCCAGTCGTGGCAAGGCCAGTACAGCCAGTGAGTCCTGACATTTCTTGAAGCGTGCTTTCACAAGCTGGAAGATATTGTGAGCACATGCTGCAAGCAAATCTTGAATCGTCACTGCAGTGTTCCCGCAGTAGTATGCTTGACAAAGTGACCGGTTATTCTTGAGATCAGCATTCACGGTTTCCACCCAACACTTCCTCTGTGCCATTGCTCGCTTGCCCGTCGAACTCTGCAATACAGCTAGGGCTGACTCAATGGTTTCAGACATCCTCGTGATTGAAGCCCTTTGTGCACCGCAGTCTGGTTGCATGTCGCAACCCCGGCACGCATATCGATGAGCTCTGTAACATATCGTTTCTCCTATCTGCTGCACCTTGTACAGTTTCTTCCCACGTGGGCATATGTACACGTCATCCTTGGGGTCGTAAGTGAAGCCAAGATCTTGCTTTTTGCGTACCCGCGTTTTTCGGGTTCTATGCCTGGGGATTATCGGGATTATGCCCTGCTTATGCAGAAAAACGTACACACTCTGCTTGCCATATCCACGATCTGCTACTACTTCCCGAGGCTTCTTTCGACAGTTGAAGGTGTGCATACCCACCAGAAATGGGACCTGCTTGTACTCGGCTTCAGCGCCAGGCGTGACAGCAACGGCAGTGATTATCCGGGACTCTCCTGCGTCCACTGCCAGGTGTACCTTGTGGGCGAGAAAGGTGCCCTTCTGCTTGGTACGGATGATCGAGCAGTCAGGGTCGGTCCTGCTTACTGTGACCTGATTGGTCTTTTCCCCTTCTGGCTCGTTTTCATCCCACATGTTGTCAACGAATTCCCGTGCATCCGGCAGTTGGCGGTACAGGCTTTTGCTCACCAGCGACTCAAAGGAGGCATTGGCCTTAAGTAAAGTGGCGTCAAGATACACTCTGTCTCCTTCCACCAGCCCTGCATTTCGGCAAATGTCCAGCACCTTCCTAAAGAAGGCTTCGTAGACTTCTTTCCCAAAGCGCTTCCTGCATTTGGACAGGATACTGTGGTCAGGAGGCGTTTCGTCAATGTCGTACCCCAAAAACCATAAGAAAGCTAGATTCAACCGCACCTCTTCGGCCAGCCTTCTCTCGCTTGGGATGTTGTAAAGATAACCGATGAGAGCCATCTTGAACACTACTACCGGGTCCACCGACGGTGTACCAGTATGGCTGTAGTAAGGCTTTACCATGTCGTAAACAAAACTGAAATCGACTACTTGGGTCAATCTGCGCAGAAAGTGATCACGTGGGACTCGTTCCTCGAGCGAAAAATCATAGAAAAGCTTCCTGGCTGCGCTCTTTCTACCCATCATCTCGCGCAATCTCCTTCTTTCTTGCATTATCGCCTCCTATCGCTAGGATACATTTCTGTAACCACTAACACAATTGAGTTTGGCAACAGCCCCGTGGGAATCTGCAATAGAGACCGCGTTCTCACTGCAATATACGAACTTGGAAATAAAGGTTCCAAATCAGTCACACCTGAGCAACTTGAAAATATTGGGTTTACTAAATACCTAAATACTGTGCTAGCTGTGGTCCTGACTTAGGGAGCACTCAGTCACCAAGTGGGCCCGTCGACCAGCGGGCTCATCTGCCTTCTAAAGCGGGGTCTGGGGATAGTAAGGAAGCACGGACGACCCCACCTCAGTGCCTGAGGAGGGTTTCTTCATGCTCGACTGTCAAGTCTACAACAGAGCTAGATGACGCTTAGTTCGCCTTCGGGATTCCCGGGCAACAATCACCTTTCCCGCAGTCCCGACAGACGGCACTTAAGGGAACCACCGTAGGGCGGCTGTACTTCTTTGCAGCAGCCAAATTTCTCACCTCCCTCCTTCAGTTTTGGCCTTCTGCTCCGACTGGCTATGTCCGCAGTAGTCCTAGTTCTTCCTTGACCTCCAGTCCAACCTGGGAAAGACGAGCCCTATTGACAGGCAGGTGAACAGCGCAAGGACCGCTAAGTCAGGATAGTTTGAGCTGATCTGACCCCCGGAAAGCCCTGCTCGCAGGAGTCTGGCAACGTAAGTCGTGGGTACAAAGCGGGACGTGATCTGCAGAAAACGGGGCAACGATTCAGCAGGGTAGAACACCGGAGCCAGGTATGTAAGGATTGGGCTTACTATCTGAGTTGCATAGCTTGCTATCCTGCCGGTCTTACTGTAGAAGCCGATAACGGCCCCGATACCTACGAGACTGAATCCGCCCAGCAATGCCGTAATCGGTAGGAGTACGTTGGGACGGATGGGAACGTTCAGCACCACCGTGGCAAATGCCAGGCATAAGATCATCGAGGGCAGGGTGCGAAGTAGCGAACTCCCTACGAGCGCCATGATAAACGACGTCTTGCTTATGGGAAGGGTGGCGTAGTAGTCAAAGACAGCGTACTCTTTCATCCTCCCAATGTCCTGACCCAGCGACAACATGCCCGACATAGTCAGCGATTGCGTGAGGCTACCTGTGATTACGAAAAGAATGGAATCGGGGTTCCCTCTGCCGATGACAAGCCACATAAATATAAGAAACATCACCGCGTCGAAGGACGCAAAAGCGAGATACCACGTCCAGGACATTCGAAGCTCGAGGAGGTTCCCCTTGAGCAGGAGGCAGAAATCAGAAAAGCCTTTGCGCAAATGTCCAGGCGAAGTTCGATTCATTGCCATTGCTTTCCCACCACCGTGACGTAGTAGTCTTCGAGGGTCGGGTTGACAACCCTCACATCTTCAACGGCTTTGGGGTCTAGCTCCCCGGTAATCGCATGGAGCAACGAACTTACCTCCGAACGCGGTACCGTGCAGCTGAAAACGCCTCTTCTCATCTCGGTCCACGCTCCGGTGAGAAGGATCCCAGGTGCTTCGGGCACCCTAAGGCGCACTTCCACGCGGGATTTGTCCGCAATGCTGGCTCTCAGCTCACTCGGCGTCCCCTCGGCAACCACCCTTCCCTCGTCAATCACGGCAACCCGGTCAACCACTTGTTCGGCCTCAAGCACGTTGTGTGTAACCAAAATGATGGTTGTACCGAATTGCTTGTTTACCGCAAACAAGAGGTTCCAGATGTTCTGTCTCATAACAGGGTCCAGCTCCGCCGTCGGCTCGTCCAGAACCACCACGGGTGGGTTCCCCATTAGAGATGTGAGTACACTGACCACTCGGATTTCCCCTCCGCTGAAGGTCGCAAGAAGACGCGAAGCTTTGTGGTCTAGCCCAACTCGGGATATTAGTTCGTCAGCTTGCGCCTTTGCAGCTTTGTCCGTCATACCCCGCAATCTTCCAGTGAACACTAGAAGCTCTATCGCGCTAAGTGTCCAGAAGTAGACAAGTCTCTGACCATAGTAGCCTACCTGCCGGGGTATGACGTCCGGGTGCTGTACTACATCTACGCCGTGGAGGTAGATTCGGCCTCTGGTTGGCCAGAGCAGGCCCACAATCTGTCGTATGAGTGTTGTCTTGCCCGCTCCATTCGGTCCGAAAATGCCAAAGACGATTCCTGACGGCACTACTAGATTCACACCGTTGTTTGCGTAAACAGGGGGCTTTCCAGGTACCTTGTATACTTTAACGAGATCTTCAACACGGTAGGATTCCGTCATCGAAAGCTCCGCCCTCCCTCATAGGTGAATGTAACTCATAGCGTCATTGAACATGGCTATGCTGTTCTACGCTACTGCGAAAATTCCTTCTTTGTTATATTTAGGAAGTTGAACTCAAGGAACGAGGAGTGTACTTTTCAAATATGACTTACAAATACGGGTCGCGGCGCTCCGCCCGTAGAGCTGCACCTTGCCGGAATCGAGAAGCGCCCACTTGCCCCCTAATAAAGGCAGTACGGCGTCGCCGGCCAGGGCAACCATGACAGCAGCCGCCCTGGTGTCGGACCAGGGACTGGGCGGCAGTGCGCGGCCCTGCTTCCGCCTGCGCAGCTCCCTGATGATCTCCGGAACGAAGTTCAGGAATGTGTTCTGCCAGTCAGCCACAACCCCGTTGTGCGCCAGGAGAGGTTCCTCCCCGGACCACTCCAGGACCAGCGGGGAGGCCAGGCTGACGATGAAGGGGTGCGTCAGTTCCCGGCGGACCCCACCCGATGTAGCCACGCGGAAATGGACTATATGGGGCAGGACCTCGAGCTGTTCGTAGAAAGCAAGGAAAGAGCCAAGGTCCATGAACCCCTTGCGGAAGTGGTTCTTCCCGTTCCGGCTCCACGCTACCCCCGCTCCGTCACCGTTTGCGGCGAAGCAGTTGCGGACCTCTTCGGCAGTGAGCTTGCGTTCGGCAGCGACAGCGAGCACGCACATCACTGCTCACCCCCTTTGCTTGCAGAGCGGCAGTACCGTGCTATTGCTGCAGCTGCCTCTTCCAGTACCGGTCTGTCTGTCTCCTGCATCCTGAGGTTCCAGGGCAGTCCGATCCAGATGTTCCCCTCGGCGTCCCGTGGGGGACGAGGCGGATCGGACAAGACGTCCGCCCCAGGAATGCCGGGAATGGTAGCGACAGAGCCGCGTTGAGCACTCAGGCCGTACAAGACCACCTTAGTGCGTTTCGGCAGCTTCTTCAGGCGTGTGTAGAGTGTCTCCCTGTTCTGCGGGAGCCACTCATCCCTGAAGATGACCGTTGGACCGGAGACGGGTGACCCGAGACCCCAGGCCGCCCGGATCCAGAAGCGCTGGTCTTCCTGCCTCTTCGAGAAAAACGCGAGGAAGTACTCGGCCTCGTTTTCGGTGAGACCTCCGACCTTGACGTAGTCCGCCTCTTGTGGCGGGTTGTTGTATTCGACCGGTCTCCCCGAATAGAAGACCGTCGCAAGTTGCTAGGGTGTTGTTATGCCGGCAGCTACCGAAACCGATGGCTGCCGGCAGGTGGTTGATTTAAGAGGAAGCAGCCGTTCCAGAGTCGGCGGCAGGGGTTTGTAGCTGTTGGGCTTTGTCGATCAGACTCATGGCCTGGAACCCGAGGAGCCGGAGTTTTTCCTCCAAATCGGCCAAGTTGACCTGGAGGAATCCCTTATACTCCTGACACTTGCCGATCGGGCTTTGGCATCAGCTCGCCGCCGGATCTTCAGAAGCTTCATTTGTTGTGAGTTCTTGCGCCTTGTCCACGAGTGAGAGAGCCTGGAGGCTCAGGAGTCTTATCCTCTCTTCCAGTTCGGTCAGATTGACCTGCAGGAACGACTTGTACTCGTTTACCTGCTCAGTGAGCCGTTTCGACTGTTCGAGAGCCGTCAGACACTTGCCCTTTGTAACTTTCGGGTCCTTCAGCACTTCCGCCAGAGACTCGATCATGGACGTGGTCTGATGGATGAACTTCCTTATGACCATGTCTCGGGCGTCTACGGCGTCCATGAGAGGAACCTCGAAGTATTCGGCTTCCAGGGATTTGATAACTTTCCCTAAAGCGGCCAGGTCTGTGGCGTACTTCTCGGGCACGAAGTAAACGGCTCCAGACGGACGAACGGCAGTTGCCATGAGACACGACATTACCTGGCTCACGCACTTCCTGATACCGTTTCCGTCGTAATGAGAGAGGCAATAGTCGTAGACCTCCGCAAAACGGCTGCACTCGAATTCAACCTGTTCGGGTGCAGCAAGCTCCGTTATTGCGGATACCGTGTTCGTGTCCTTGTCGAGACGCAGTTTAGCCACCTGGCGGTAGCTGAGCCGTTTCTGGTCCGCATCGACCGTCTCCCAGATAACGTGTCTCTCGATCTCCTTGCGGTTTGTGGTAACTTCCCTGACCAGGATGTTGGCGTACAGCTTATCCTTCTCGATCTCGATGTTCTTGGCTTGGATACGAGCTGACGCCCGGCGGAATGCATCCGAAGGTCTAATGGGGTTGGGAAGCCATTTTTCCTTGAGGCCGGTTTCGCGGAACTGCTTTACCAACTCGCCCCGAGAGACCCAAATGTCCTCCGGGACGGTGTACCAGCACAACCGACCAAGGATCGAGCCTTCCTTTACGGTCTGTACGGCCACCAGTCTGTCAAGGTCTGTCATGCTATCTCCTCCCGCGCTAGTGCGGTCCCGTTCGTTTTTTGGCCACGGGACAGCCAGATTCGTTTGTCCAGGCAGCCGCATACAGATAACGGAGTCCGGTGCTTGGCACACACCATGACTCCGTTTTCGACGACAACCTGGACGCTGTTGGCGCAGGAACCTGTCTGTGGACTCTCGGCGTGTCTCCGAATATCTCACCCCACTCTCCAAACCCTTTGTTTGAGGTCAAGATAATCGCCCCGCGTTCGTACCTGGCAGACACCAGCTGAAAGAGCATGGCTGCGCCCACAGAATCGAAGGGCCGGTAACCTACCTCGTCAATGATCAGCACTTTGGGCGCGATGTAGACTCTCATCCTCCTGTCGAGCCTGTTGTCGGCGTAAGCTCTCTTCAGGTCTTCCACTAAAGTGTGAGCAGTGACGAAGTACACACCGACTCCTTGTCGGATGGCCTCGATGCCTAGAGCGACTGCCAAATGGGTTTTCCCAACCCCGGGAGGTCCCAGCAGAATGATGTTGGACGCTTCCTGCACAAAGGTGAGTGTCGCGAGTTCCCTCACCTGCCTCTCGTCGATGGAGGGCTGGAAGGAGAAATCGAATTGGTCCAGCGTTTTGTGAAAGGGCAGGTGGGCTAGCCTGGTTCTCGCTGTTATGTACCTCTCTCTTCGAGCAGCCAGTTCGGTGTCAAGAAGGTCAGTCAGGAAGTCCGCGTATGTGAGGTCTTTCTGAGAGGCAGCTTCCAACCTGCTGTCCAAGATGCTCGCGGCCTGGCTTAGACCTAAATCAAGTAGTTGCTGGCGGGCTTTTTCGACGGCTATCACGTGCTGCTCACCTCCGCCAAGACTTCGTAGGTTCTGAGAGGCCTCACTTCAACCTCGGGGCTCTCTACTCGTGTGGCCAACACTTGTCTTGGCTTTCGGTCGGTACCGAGAGGTACGCCGTCCCACTGGCCTGCTAGGGGCACAACGGTCCCCGGTACCAGCGCCTTGGGGTGGACAGCCACTCTTGCCCCTCCCGAGTACACCTCAACGTGGTAGCCGTTCTCCCTGACTTCCACCGTCTTCCCAGCGAAAGCCCAAGGCACTCCGTACCTGCTTCCGCCGAAACTCACGAACCCGTCCCGACTGACCTTGCGCTCCTCAGCGAGAAAAACCACCAACGCTGCCCTATCTGGCAAGGCATGAAGGTTTTCCTCAGCCAAGAGGTCGCAAGGTCTCTTCTGAGTAGTACCGTGGACTCTCTTGTTTGCAACGGCATCACACCATGCCCTAACTTGAGCGTTCAAGTCTTCCAGGCCGAAAAACCTAAGCCCCGGCCAGAAACTCTGCCTGAGGTAACGGATCGCTCTTTCGACCCTGCCTTTGGTCTGGGCCCTGTAAGGCCGGCAGGCTTTAGGGTAGAAGCCGGCTACCAGGGCAAAGTCTAGAAACCTCTGGTTCCACACCGGTTGACCACCTTCATCCCGTCCAAGCACTACCGGCTTGAGGTTGTCGTACAGGATGTGTTCAGGCACCCCTCCGAAGTACTCGAAGGCATGGATGTGGCACCGTATCAACGTGGCTGTGTCCTGCCTGTCCACGAACTCTACATACATCGCTCTCGAGTAACTCATCACCATGACGAAGGCATAGACCTTTCGCTCACGGCCTTGCTCTTCGTACTTGAACACACCGAAATCTACTTGGGCTTGCTCTCCTGGCTTGGTCTCAAACCGTGAGACAGCCTGGGCTTTTTGCAAAGGACGGAAGGGTTTTAGGAAGTCTTTGAGAATTGTCTTACCGCCGGAGTACCCGAGAGACTTGATCTCGTTAAACAGGCGGTTGGCGTTGAACACGCCCTCGGCCATCCTGGCTCTAAGGTAGTCTTTGTAGGGATCCAGTTTGGACGGCCGCGGTGGCCTGGGTTTGTACTTGGGCAGTTCTTGGCACTGGAGATACTTGGCGATGGTCTTCCGGTCTCTGCCGGTCCGCCTAGAGATCTCCCTGATGCTGAGTCCTTGGCTGCGCATGAGTTTGATATCCAAAGTTTCCCCGCCTCCTAGCAAGAATCGCACCTCCGAAACTTGGCTCGTTACGGAGTGCTTCTTCGAGGGGGTGGGGGATTTTTCATCCGGCCCTAATGGCGGATTTTACAACCGGCCGTAACATTTGTCGTGTAGATTAGCCGGCGGACGCATCATGAGCACATATGAGTTCCTCGACAAGCTGGGTATTTCGCCCAACATGCCCTACAGACACGCCAGGGATTCACGAAGAGACTCGAAGCACAAAGTCGGTTTCAGTTACGACGCAGAAAGGGATGTCTACATCTGCCCGGAGGGAAAGATTCTCTACAGACTGTCGACGGTCAAGTCCTTTCTTTTCTGTAAAAACCCCTCCGGTGACTGGTATGTAACACCTATCTAGCCTCCTGCGACCGCGAGTTCGCAAGCGCTTGTTGGCGGCACCTCCTGTGCCCGTTTCCACTCAAGATAGTCCCTCATGTCGAAGTACGGCCGGTCGGTAGACCAGGCTTCGTCCTTCTCCATCAGTAGAGCCCCGAGCAGGCGTACTGCCGACTCGACGTTGGGGAATATCCGGATTACCCTCTCGCGCCGCCGCACTTCTTCGATGAGTCTTTCGACCCCGTTGGTCGTCCGTAGTCTCTTCCTGTACCGTTCAGGCAGGTTCAGAACCGCTACAGCGTCGTCGAACCCCTCTTCCAAAATGGTCATCGCCCTGGGCGCACGGCTCCCGAAGTTATCTATGACTCTCCTGAGAATCTCTCTGGCCGTCATCACATCCGGAGCTGTCCAGATAACCCTAAGTTGTGAGAGAAGTTCCTCCTGCAGCTGCTTCGGACAGGCATCCAGGATGTTGCGAGTGAAATGAGTCTGACATCTCTGCCACATGGCCCCTTGGAAATGTGTCTCCACAGCCTTCACAAGCCCGCTGTGCTGGTCGGAGACCACCACGTCCACGCCCCGAAGGCCTCTTCTCTTGAGCCATGAGAAAAAGTCGCTCCAACTAGCGTAAGTCTCGCTGTCACCAATCCAGAACCCCAACACCTCACGGTATCCCCTCATGTTCACACCGATGGCGATGAGGGCGCTCTGAGGCCTAACCTGTCCGCCCTTTCTCACCCTGAGGACCATCGCGTCTACCATCACAAAGGGATACACCTCTGCAAGGGGTCTCTCGTTCCACTCTTTCACCATGGGGTCCAACCTCTTGCACAGTTCCGATACCGTGGACTTAGAAAACTCAGTCCCGCACAGCTCCTCTGTGATCTTGGCCACTTTCCTCGTAGAGACCCCGCTCATCACCATCTCCATGAGCGCCAGGATGAGAGCCTGTTCGCTCCTTTGGAACCTGGAGAAAAGCTCGGGCGAGAACTTCCCATCCCGCACTTGGGGCACTGACAGTGTCAGACGCCCTACCCGAGTAGTCATGGACCGGGGCTTGTACCCGTTCCTGTAGCCACGACGCTCCTCAGTTCTTTCGTAGGGCTTTGCCCCTAAGGCCTCGGTTACTTCCGCTTCAAGTACCTGGTTCAGGACTTCTTCCAGGAGTTTGGCCATGGCTCCGTCCTCTTTGAACAAAGCGTGCACGATTTCGTCTGTAAGTGTAATCTGATATTGGGTCACCGCTACTCCTCCTTGACTGGTGATCTGTTCAATCAACCAGTCTACCAGAGGGGCCGGTGGCCCGAACCGTTTATTAGTCAAGACCCGTTTTTACAGAAGCTTAAGGACACTACTGAGGGCTATGCCAAGGGATGCGCAGACAAACTGAAATTGGCCTGACCTGTAGATCTTCCCGTTATCGGCGTAAACTTTTTTGGGTATACCTCTCCTGCATAAGGCTTCTTTGAACACTACTTTGAGAGAGTCGAAGGTCTGGTCCAGGGTGAACTGGGCGAATGAGCCGTATCATCATCAGTCTAGTTCCACGGAATGCGGGGCGCAGCGAAAGCCCCAGTCTTGGAGTGACCCCGGCAAAGACAGGCCGGGTGGTTATAGTGTCCGTCGATCTTGCTCCCGAGGTTGTGACACTAAGGAACGAACATACCGTGCCTATTGACCTTTCAGGTTGGACGCTCCTTAGCACGGTGGGCAGCCAGAAATACTCTTTTCCTACGGATACCGTTCTGAACCTTGGCGAAACAATATAGATAGTAAGCGGTCCAAAGGCGTCCGGCGGACAGGGGAAACTCGTCTCGACAACGCAGTATATCTGGAACAACACCGGGGATCATGCGGCGCTGTACGACTCGGCTGGTCGCGTAGTATCGGAGAAGTGAACGGCAGGTTTTGTAGCTTAAGTTTGTTGCGTCGATGAAGGCTGGTGCCGCTTTATTGAGTGGTGCTTGTTTCGGGCAGATATGCAGGCAGTTTCCAGCTAACAGTCAAGTGTATTGGGAATTGACTAAATTCTCCCTGCGTTTAGCAGGTACGATATTAGTCCAGGCCCGGAAACCGGCTGGAAATTGCACTGGGCTGCCAAGATACGTGCTGTGCTGCATTCGCGCGTTTGGGGACCTCTGTGCGCAAAATAGAAGCGGTTTTCTCATGTACACTACATAACTCCACCAGAATCTTCTCTTTGACAAACTGAAGTGGGAAGTTCCCACACAGGAGCTGCATCTCATGAGCAACTTTGAGGTTGCTGCCAGAATAAACGGGAAACGCCGTCTTCGTCCTGAAAGATGAGGCTTTCAAGGAGGATAAGGCAGGGGAGACGACGGAGATTCGTCAATTGATAAAGTTCAGATACATGTGAGAGAAGAGTATCTCACATGTATCTGAACTAGAGCACCCCATGGTGCATTCTCAAGCGCTGCGTTTGTTCCTTTATGGCTGACCTGGAACGGAAAAATGCTTTCGGAGGGAACAAAATGGTGCGAAAGAGGTACGCACCTGCCGCATTCCCAGTTAAATACAGTCTTCACATCAACCCCTAAAGTCCACGTAAAGTTCTTATTCTGCTATAAGAAGCCAAGGACACACTCATTTGGCACAAATAACACATATTGACATATCAGAGTGGCGGGCCTATAATGTTGCTTGAAATCCGGACAAGGCCCCCGAAGGTGCAGGTGTTAAAGTATGCAGATCCCGCCCTACATAAAGGTAGTCACTTTTTCAGATTATGTTGTTCTACACAACCTTAAATCTGGCGGATGGGTGAAGATTACAAGGGAATACTACGAACAACTTGCCTCTTATCTAAGCACCAATGAGCTGTCAGAATTCAAGTCCCAGCTCGATGATTTCGACGAGTTCGTCGAATACCTGATTCGCAACGAGTATCTTTACAATGAAGAAACCGTTTGTTGTGGAGATGAGCCGGGGCCAGGCATCCGGCACGGTGACATCAAGTTGGTCTACCTCCATCTATGCGACGCCTGCAACCTTCGATGTCGGACATGTTACTTCTCTCCCAGCGATTCTCCAACGTATCTCTCGACAGAGGTTGCAAAGAGGACGGTACGCCTTCTCGCGATGGGCGGTACGAAGGCGGTCGTTCTAAGCGGAGGGGAACCGCTGTTGCATCCCGATGTGGAGCAGGTAGCGAGATCAGCAAAAGAGGCGGGGATGAATGTAGGGATTATCACGAACGGGACTTTGCTTGACAGGGACATCGCAGCACGATTGATGGGCTACGTGGACTACATTCAGATTTCGATTGATGGCCTACAGGATCAGCATGACCGAATACGTGGGCCCGGGTCTTACAGGGCTGCGTTGACAGGAGCGAGACGTGCACGGGAAGCCGGGATGCAAAATGTGATCCTTACCACAACTGTCACTAGACTCAACGTTGACAGCTGGAGGGACATTAGGGAGAACACACATAATATGGGTTTCAGCCAGTCTTTCAGCCTCTTCATGCCGACGGGAGTCGGCAAGATCAATGCCCATGAACTCATGCCTTCACCTGAACAGCTTCTGCCGTTCGTTCTGGGATTACTCACCTGTGATGATGGTAAGGAGTTACCAGAGCCTATAAGTCTGATCTCTCGTTGTTCGTGTGGAGCAGGCGTTCATCTCATATCTATAGATCCTGATGGAAGTATCTACCCATGCCATTTGATCAGAGCCCCAGAACTGAAGATGGGGTCGGTTGTGACCACTGAGCACTCACTACTTGAGGACATAAGCAAATCCAGGGTCTTCAAAAGATTGCGCAGTTGCAATGTCGATTCAAACCGCAAATGCTCCCTGTGCCAAGTCAGATACTTCTGTGCAGGTGGGTGTAGCGCCAATGGCATTCTTAACGGTCTGGACGTGGATCCTCATTGTACATGGTACAAGCCACTCTATTCTGCTGCAATTGAGTGCATGGACAAGTCCAGGAAGGGAGCCGAAATTCTGGCGCTCATGAAGGAGTATCTTAAATCGGAGAGGTGGAAGCGGGATGAGCGTTCTCGTGATGTCGCATGTCTCCAAGAGGTTCAGAACCCGAGATGCTGAAGTTGCGGCGCTGGATGACCTTTCCCTCGACATCGGACAGGGTCAAGTACTGGGGCTCCTGGGACCGAACGGCGCGGGTAAGACAACCACGGTTAGAATAGCGTGCGGCCTCCTCATACCTGATTCCGGGCAAGTATTAGTTTTGGGTAAAGAACTCGCGAAGCATCGTTCTCACATCCTTGGTGATGTAGGAGTGATGCTTGAGCCCGGCAAGGGAATCTACAAAAACATGACCGTGTTTGAAAACATACTATATTGGGGTCTTGTCAAGGGTCTTCAGGACAGGCGAGAACTCAAACAAAGAGCAAACGCACTTATTCAGTTTTTCGACCTTGAAGCCAAAAAGGCCAGCCTGGCCAGCACGTTATCAACGGGGATGACCCAGAAACTGAATCTGTGCTGTACCCTGGTGACTCGCCCAAAGCTACTTCTCTTGGATGAACCCAATGCAGGCATGGATCTTGAATCCAGTTCTGACCTGGTTAAACGGCTTAAGCAGCTAGCAAAGGACGAACAATGCGCGGTGCTCGTCACTTCTCACCAGATGGACTTCATGGAGGATCTCTGCGACGAGGTTGCCTTCATTTCGAGTGGGAGGATAATCCTCCGGGGAACCATAAATGAAGTCCGATGGCTGTTTCGGCAGAAGTACTATAAGCTTGTGTTCAGACGCAAAGATGGTAGTAGCAGTATTGACCTATCTCAATGCCCGCTCCCGGGTGTTGTGTCTATCCGGGATGATTTACCTGACGGCATGGTTGAGCTCATTGTAGACAGCACGTCCACAGAGGTACAGACCATACTGAGATTTGCGTTAGAAGAATCCCTGGATGTGGTTACGCTGGAACTGGTTCGGCCATCTTTGAAGGAATGCTATCAGATGCTGTTCTCGAGGGGAGGCGCGACTAATGAGGCAAGTCAAGACGTTCATCCTGTTGGCTTGTGAGGAGTTTCGCCTGAGCCTCGCGTTCAGGAGACGCTATTTCTTCAGCACCATAATCACCTTCGTTTCCAACTTGATCGTCATGGGCGGGCTCATACTCGTTTCCATACCGAGCGTCAGTTATGGTAGCGATATTCAGGCAGTCTTGCAGGATAGCAATGCAAACCGTCTGCTTGGGTTCCTTTACTTCTTTTTGGGAATGTCGAGCCTCGGGCTTCCTGAGGGAGTAGTCAGCGACTCGAGGCAGCTGGGCACCATAGATAGGATCGCATTGAGTCCCTTGGGTCTTGCGGGAGTCATAGGCGCCAAGTTTCTACCGAGCTATGTGAGTTGTCTGGTAGATACTTTGATCTCCATTATTCTTCTGTCTCTGATCTTTGGGCTGCGCGTCATGTGGAGCTTCGGCCCAATTATTCTCAACTCGGTGATTGCTGCGTTGGGCATGCTTGGGCTGGGCTATATCCTTGGAGGACTTACGATTCGCTTCAAACAACTTGGTCTAGTAAAGAATCTTCTCTTTGTTCTGCTATTCGCCCTGGGCATAATGCCGATGGGGTATGATGGTGCCGAAGGACTCTCCTGGTTTGCGAAGTTCTTCCCATTTACTCAAGGGCTCCTACGAACTCGGCACGCAGTGCTTCCTGGATCAGCCGGTACAACCAGCGTCCCGCTGTGGTTGTTCGTAGGCTGCTCAACTGTGCTACTGTTCCTCGGTATACTCGTCTTCAGCAGATTCGAACGCCAAAGCATCAAGCGGGGGACGCTTGGCAGCTATTGACCGGGGAAGGAGGTGACAAGATAAAAGGCATCATAGCAGAAGGGAAACCAGTAACGCCCGATTTGTGTATCAAGGTCGGAGTGGTTGGTCCACTTGGAGAGGCTTGCGTTGTTCTAGGGACTCCCAACCAGAATTAGTGGCATCGTTTTCTAAGCACTAAGAACCGCTGGCAGGGACGGAACAGTGGCACAAGCGATTCCTGGCTGAGGGTACCCCGGCCAGGAAGCGATGAGTTTTTGGCGCGAGGAGCCCGGGCATGCCGTGGTTCCGTGATTGTCAGGTCTTCTGGCTGCCTCGCTTTGTATAACCTGCTGTCATTTTGCAAATTAACCCCGCGTGTATTTTTCAGATTCCTCTAGGCTGAAATCCCGTTCCAATATAACAATTGTCAGATTCCAAGGTTCTGATTCTTCTCCCGTTTGCACAATCCCTTTACCCTCGATTTTCACTAATTGGAGCGGATTCTCCGGAAGACGCCGATACGACCACCTTCATCTGGTCGGAGCCAGTTAGCAAGGTGGGCTACAACTTCATGGTTGTGGTAGGTCCGTACCGGAGGGTGAGCCTCGGTCTGCCGGGAGAATTCGGCCTTTGGCTGGTTGACGACGATAAGGACCTGGAAGACGATTTGGCCGCAGCTATAGCAGATGTGGTGAGGCGCGCCAACGAAGTAATGGCCGGCGTCATGGGAATGCCTAAACTGGAGAAACTGGAGATCGTGAAAGCCAGCGTTCCGGGGAAAGGCAAAGGTGGCAAGGGCCCTCTCGGGCTAGTGTTGGTGGAATGGGGGCGCGACAACCCGTTCAACAAGGATTCATTCTTGTGGACCATGACGCACGAGGTCTGCCACCAGTGGTTTCCTGGCCCCATTAACCTCGATCCGGTCACGGGTCTGTGGCTGTCTGAAGGCATGGCCACATATTTTCATGCGCGGCACGTGCAAGGTGGCTGGCCCCTTGACGAGTATCTCTCTGGCCAGAAGGGCTATCAACCGTCTTCTTACAGCATTAACAGCGCCTCTGCCAAACTCGGCACGGTGCCGAACAGGGACAAACAGCAGGTCATCTACTTAAAAGGCGCCTGGGTGGCTCACATGCTGCGCAAGACCATCGGTGACGAGGCATTCCGCAGGACCCTTCAGAGGTTCTACACTCAGGACACCGGTGACCCGAAAGGGACTACAGAGTTCCAGGAGCTCGCCGAGGAAGAATCCGGCCTCGACCTGGACCGCTTCTTCCAGCAATGGCTCGGGACGACCATCATGCCAGAGATCAGCATGGAGAACGTGACGGTTCGAAGGGCGAACAGCGCTTGGCAGGTACGGGGTACGATCACGAACCTGTATCCCATGCCGCTGCCGCCCATCACCGTAAGCGTGGTGAAAGGTGAGAAACAGGTTCAATCGGTGGCGGTCACGCTCTCAGACATCCCTGAACAGAGCATTCAGCAAGCCACCTTCGAGATCACTGCCCCCTCGCTGTTCGCATCGGTTGTGCTCGATCCGGACTCCGACATCCTTAACATTGAGGACTCAGGCAGAAAGGTGTCGCTCCTTCTCGTTTGGGCGCGGCAGCCCTCAGTCATCTTGGCTGGCACTGTGGTTGTAGCGGCGGCCTGCGCACTCATCGTTACCGTCTACAAGAGGCACCGCCGTCCGAGGCCACCGGTGCAGGCTCCTGCTGGCCAGGCAGCAGAGGGACCAGAGTAATGCCCCACCTCTCCTTCCACGTTACCTTCTCTCACAACACACATTGGCAGCGTCCGGAGAGTGTAACGTTCTCACGACTTGTTATAAGCTTGCATGGGGGAATCTATTGGCGGAAATCCGCAGCAGAGCAGCGGCAAAACTGAGTGAGTTTACCGGGGTATTGGAAACTATGTACACCCCCGTCCCGTTTGGCCAGCATGAACCTGAAGGTGCCGCGGTTACCGGCAGGAGTTTTCGAGGACAGATAGTATCAGAAGATTAGTATCGTCGGGAAGGCAGTATCTATCGTAGGAGAAGTATGATTTTGATCGGAGGAGCAACAGTGAAAGGGGTAATCGCTGTCCTTGAGATTGGCGCCAACTATGTGTTTCATCTCGCCGCTGTCGCAAGAGCCGGTTTCGAGAGCGACTATGCTTCGACTTACGAGCACACCGTGAACCCTGCTGACCGCGCCATTCTTGTTACTCACCGTGACCGTATAAACTTTGCCGTCGGCAGCGGACAAGGCGGAGACCTGGCCGGCCTACTGATCTTCCAGCCCGGTTATCTCAACCTTGATTCCAAAGAGACCTACCGTGAATACTTCGATCTCCTTGACCAGGGATTCAGCACCGGTGATTACTCGGGGTTTTTAAAGCGTTTCCCAAATCCCGAGAACTGGATGCTCGAGTTTGATGAACTGTATCTCTCCCGGTTTGCAGCCTCAAGAGATACCATCAGAGAACTTGGCGGAGTCTACATCCGGAGCCTCGATAGCTACCTGGAGTCTGTCTGGCCCATTGAATCAAGTAAGATGGAACCCGTTCTGTTTGACCTCAACCGGCATTTCGCCTCCTTTGATGTGATCGGCAGGTGGGAGAAAGTTACAGGGATTACATTCAAGTACGACACGTACCTCATGGTTCTTTGCAGCGCGCTCAAGAACGGCCCGACCGCCAATTCGCTTGGGTACGAGAAGAACACATTCTATTACGGCCACGACCTCGAATGGATGAAGGATTTCATAAGTCACGAAGTAGGCACTCACATCCTGATTGATATCATGAAGGAAGTACACTCATTGAGTGCCCGGTCCGGTAAAAAGGCTGGTTCCGAACACGAGATCGCCGGTACAGAACCGTATCTCCTGTACCGGGCCTATGAAAACCTGGCACGGTTTTACAACTCCATAGTTCTGGAAAAAGATGAGCTATACGAGATTGGCAGAAACTATCATTGCAACCAGTTCTACGAGGCCTACTCCAAAATCCACTCGGAGAACCCTTCGATGCCGCCGCGAGAACTGTTCCGCAGGGGTGTAGCCTACTTCGTCGAGAAGTATCCGGACCTGAAGTAATCTCTCAGGTAAACGGTCAGGTGAACGCTTAGAGCGTCACAAGGTTAAGAGGAGGGCGTCACTTGATGGGCGGTCTTATGATAGGCGATTTTATGACGGACGATCCTATGACGCACGATCCTATGACGGACAATCCTATGAGGAGCGATCTTATGACGCTCGATCCCAAACTTGTCTGGAAAGAGTTTGTAGGGCTTCTGAAATCCCGAAGAATGCCTCCGGACAAGATTTGGCCGTTACATCCTGAGTTGAAAGACCCCCTCTACCGGGTGATAATGCAGTTCCCTGAAGTACCTGATACAGCCTGGCCCGATAATCCCAAGGCCATGGTCAGGGGTAATCACATCAACTTCCTTGTGCGTTTTGAAGGCATCGAACACCCTGCAGATTTCGTCTTCATGTTTGAGGTCGACGGGGGCACTTGGTTCTTCCGTCATTTGGAGAACATACGCATACCGATAGACTCGGTTCCAGAGTTGCCGGCGTCAACCTTCCCTGATGTGCCGGAAGCGACTAAAGCGTGGATGAGAGCGGAGATTCAGACAACAAAAGATGTGAGACTTTTCAATCACCTCAAGCAGGAGAAAGGCCGCGACTTCGCCCTCGATTGGTTCAGGGACGGGAACGGCTATTTCGTTGCAGCCCGCTCCTGGATTCCTCTCCTCCCCGAAAGCGATGCATTCGTCCTTTACCTGTGCTGGGAGCAGTCCGTGCTGCAAGGCAACAGAGTCATCCTCGAACGGCTAAGCCCGGAAGCCGCAACTATCCGCATACGCCCTTTGTATTTTCAGCTTTTCGAGCAGACCGGACACTTGCGCCATCAGATCTGCTATGAGGACTATGTGGCCTTGTTCGACACCATATGGAAAGACAGGGCCTCGGCAGCCGGGTGGAACCTGGAGATCACATACATGCTGCCAGACTGCGTATTTAACTTCACCAGGCAGGTTAAGTAGCTTTAGGCTTGTCTACGACTTGTCGTTCCTCCTCGACGCCTGGGCTACGTCTCCAGGCTCACACCCAAGAGCAGAGCGAGGACGACATACCGGAAGAGTCCGTGAGCCCGCAGCAACAACGGTGGATGGATGCGAACGCCGAATCAAAACACCAGACCCACGGCGGTCGTGCATCGGGCTGTTCAACAACAGTAGGCACGAATAACCTCGTCATCCAGCCGCGGAAGCCCCTTGGCCGATGCTGCTGCATCATAGGCGCTGAAGAAGGAACCTATGTCCACAAGGCTCTTCACCAGGCATTCCCTGCCAAGCGCTTCCTCTATGGCACCAGCCATGGTCGCCCCGACATAGTAGCATGCCCCCACGCTCATCACCCATCTCTGCAGGGTGTCCTCGGGCACGCGTTCGCGGCTTGCTGCGAGGACTTGCGGGAACTCAGCCAGATACTCCTCGAACCTGCCGGTGTGTTTCTGCCAGTTGGTAAAGTAGTAGCTGTCGTCCTCTGTGAAGGTCAAGTCCTTTCTTTTCTGTAAAAACCCCTCCGGTGACTGGTATGTAACACCTATCTAGCCTCCTGCGACCGCGAGTTCGCAAGCGCTTGTTGGCGGCACCTCCTGTGCCCGTTTCCACTCAAGATAGTCCCTCATGTCGAAGTACGGCCGGTCGGTAGACCAGGCTTCGTCCTTCTCCATCAGTAGAGCCCCGAGCAGGCGTACTGCCGACTCGACGTTGGGGAATATCCGGATTACCCTCTCGCGCCGCCGCACTTCTTCGATGAGTCTTTCGACCCCGTTGGTCGTCCGTAGTCTCTTCCTGTACCGTTCAGGCAGGTTCAGAACCGCTACAGCGTCGTCGAACCCCTCTTCCAAAATGGTCATCGCCCTGGGCGCACGGCTCCCGAAGTTATCTATGACTCTCCTGAGAATCTCTCTGGCCGTCATCACATCCGGAGCTGTCCAGATAACCCTAAGTTGTGAGAGAAGTTCCTCCTGCAGCTGCTTCGGACAGGCATCCAGGATGTTGCGAGTGAAATGAGTCTGACATCTCTGCCACATGGCCCCTTGGAAATGTGTCTCCACAGCCTTCACAAGCCCGCTGTGCTGGTCGGAGACCACCACGTCCACGCCCCGAAGGCCTCTTCTCTTGAGCCATGAGAAAAAGTCGCTCCAACTAGCGTAAGTCTCGCTGTCACCAATCCAGAACCCCAACACCTCACGGTATCCCCTCATGTTCACACCGATGGCGATGAGGGCGCTCTGAGGCCTAACCTGTCCGCCCTTTCTCACCCTGAGGACCATCGCGTCTACCATCACAAAGGGATACACCTCTGCAAGGGGTCTCTCGTTCCACTCTTTCACCATGGGGTCCAACCTCTTGCACAGTTCCGATACCGTGGACTTAGAAAACTCAGTCCCGCACAGCTCCTCTGTGATCTTGGCCACTTTCCTCGTAGAGACCCCGCTCATCACCATCTCCATGAGCGCCAGGATGAGAGCCTGTTCGCTCCTTTGGAACCTGGAGAAAAGCTCGGGCGAGAACTTCCCATCCCGCACTTGGGGCACTGACAGTGTCAGACGCCCTACCCGAGTAGTCATGGACCGGGGCTTGTACCCGTTCCTGTAGCCACGACGCTCCTCAGTTCTTTCGTAGGGCTTTGCCCCTAAGGCCTCGGTTACTTCCGCTTCAAGTACCTGGTTCAGGACTTCTTCCAGGAGTTTGGCCATGGCTCCGTCCTCTTTGAACGTCAGTGTAACTTTACTGTAGGAGTTTTTGGAGGTTAAGGGTCAGGAGATAACGAAAGAGACCCCACCGTCCTTGCTGGGACGAGTGTTACCACTCGAGAGGTGAGGTCTCATGCAAATTGTACATCAGTTGTGGACTAGGTTTAACAGGATAGTTGAAAGCGTTTTGGACGCGATGGAAAAGGGACTGGACTACGTAAGTTTCGAGGAAAACCTCCGGGAGCAGTTGAACGAGCTGGGGCGGGAAGCGTGCAAATCGGTGTTGGAAGCCGCAGATCGGCGTCTTGTTGAGCATCGCGAGGAAAGGCCCGGGTGGAGGATCCAGAGACGTGACGATGTGAAGAGGATTTTGACGCCGTTTGGAAAGGTGGAGTACAGGCGGACGTACTTCAAGCACACCAAGACGAAGGAATGCGCGTATCTGGTTGACAGGCTAGCAGGGTACGGGCCGCATGCGAAGATAGACCTGGCGTTGGCGGCGGAAGTAGTTGAAGCGGCAAGCGAGTTGTCCTACCGGAAGAGCGGTGAGAAGCCCAGCAGAGCGGCTCCGGAAGCACGGGTAAGTGGTCAGACGGTCATGAGGGCGATCCGGGGATTCGATGTGGAAGAACACGATACGGAGGGGCAACACGAGAAGAGACGGTGTGAGACTCTGTACGTGGAAGCCGACGAAGACCACGTGGCCGGGCAAGATGGGAAGACTTACATGCCGGTCTTGGTGTACGTGCATGAGGGCAAAGATGAAAGCCAACGACGGAGACTTAAGATGCCACGCTACTTCTCGGGGCTTTACAAGGACACTGAGGAACTGTGGCTGTGGGTTCTGAACTACATAGAAGAGCACTACGACATGAGGTTTCTAAAGAGGATCTTTGTCTGTGGTGATGGCGCCGGGTGGGTGAAGACCGGGCTCAAGGTTCTGCCCAAGAGCGTGTTTGTCCTGGACATGTTCCACCTAAGCAAGCGCCTGGCAGAGGTTTTTGGGAGAGACAGTGAGGAGTACAGGGACGCGTGGAAAGCCATTAGAGCCGGGGACAGGGTGACGGTGGATCGCCTCTTGAAGGAAAAGGTGGTGTTTGGCGAGACTCCGAACCAGGTCAAGATGGCTCAGGACTGCAGGCGATACATACGGCTCAACTGGGATGGAATCATGGCTCACTGGTTGTACCCTGAGGCAGATCTAGGGGTAAGCGCTGAGGGACACGTGAGCCACATTCTCTCAGCCCGATTATCAAGTCGTCCGATGGGATGGAGCGAGAAAGGCGTAGACCAGATGTCGAGGATGCGGGCGCTCAAGGCCAACCGGGTAGAGATCAGGGTCAAGTACATCGAACAGCACCGGAGTGGGCTAGGCCCGCTGAGAGCGCTACCGGAAGTAGTGTCACGCGAGCGAGAGGCGTTGGAACGAGTAGCTTGCGAGGTTAGCGACAACCTGCCGTTGTTGGCCGGGAAGGTAACACCCTTGCGCCAATGGCTCAGATCTATCAGTCATGCACGTATTTGGTGATGTCGTGGGCGAACCCTGGGACGGTGCCTTGTTCCTACAGTAGGTTGACGCGATCTCTTTGAACAAAGCGTGCACGATTTCGTCTGTAAGTGTAATCTGATATTGGGTCACCGCTACTCCTCCTTGACTAGTGATCTGTTCAATCAACCAGTCTACCAGAGGGGCCGGTGGCCCGAACCGTTTATTAGTCAAGACCCGTTTTTACAGAAGCTTAAGGACACTACTTACAATTGGACGTTTAGAGACTCACGGGATAAACCAAAGCATAATGAAAGACGCCGGAGTACCTGCATATTCCGGCCCCAGTCGACCATCCAATCCGGCGCGAGCCGACCACCTGATCCGGAACGGTCCGACCAGTAAATCCGGTCTAGTCCGACCACTTTTGTTGGCAACCTCTGTCGCCGCCGGCGAATCCGGCCGTAGGGTTCCTGTTCTTTAGCCTCTAAATGTACGGTACTCGGCGCTGGCCTGCAGAAGTTCCTGCACCAAGTTGACGACCTGCACAAACCTCACCCGCTAGCCGGCGGCAATAGCCGCCACACCCAGCGCAATAGCGATGTGTGTCTTGCCCGTGCCACTGTTCCCGAGACAAACTATGTTTTCCTTGCGTCTAATGAAGTCGCCTTGAGCAAGGGACAGTACTTCAGGCTTGGATAGCTCGGGTATGGCAGTGAAGTCAAACGACTCCAAGGTCTTGACTGCCGGAAACTTCGCTTGGTTCATGCGGCTTCTAAGCCTGCTTTCTCGCCTCGACAGGACTTCCTGCGCCAAGCAAGCCGCGAGAAACTCGGTGTGAGACCTTCCTTGAGCAAGGGCTTCCCGGGCAACTTCCCGGAATGACTTTCGCAGACCGGGTAACTTTAGCTCCTTGAGGCTGTTGCCGAATTGGCTATGCCGCCTGGCAGTAGGAGAAAAGGCGGACAAATCCCGATGATACTAGCGACATGAGGCTATCCAGGCTTGCGCTGAGGGCTATCTCTTGGCTCTTTCTTCTCTCGTCCAGCCGTTTCACCAGGTGCTTGATGTTGTACGCGGCAAATGCCACCAGCATCTGTATCTGTACCTTCCAGTTGCCCCGGAGGTTCGCTTGCCTTACTCCTCTTGTGGTCTTGAGCTCAGCGAAGGCGGGTTCCACCGAGTACTTCCTGCGTCTGAATGAGGCTTGAGCGCCGGTTGTCTGGCGATACTCGCGGACTCTTCGCAGCAGTTCGTCTCTTTCGGTCCTCACGATAGAGGGCCGTTTGGGTTTACACTCTACTCCGTGTCGAGGACACTTGTGACAAGCACACCGGCTAACCATGTAGAGGACATGACCTGGGGCTCCTTTTGGTGTCGACAGCCTGTAGAGAGTCTTTCCCTCCGGGCAGATGTAGACATCCCTTTCTGCGTCGTAACTGAAACCGACTTTGTGCTTCAAGTCTCTTCGTGAATCCCTGGCGTGTCTGTATGGCATGTTGGGCGAAATACCCAGCTTGTCGAGGAACTCATATGTGCTCATGATGCCGTAGCCAGCGTCACCAACGACTTCTTCGGGCTTTTCACCAGTCACCATCCAGTGTCTTGTGAGGAGTTCGGGCACTTGGGTATGTTCCTGAACGGCTCCGGGAGTGGTGGTAACAGCCGTGACTATCCTGTCTTTGCCGTCAGCCACTGCAATGTGAATCTTGTGGGCGAGCATAGAGCCCACCCCGGGCCTGTACACGACCTCCGCGTCGGGGTCGGTCTTGCTCACCATGACCTCATTCGTCTTCCTACGTCTCTGTTTCGGCGGCTCCGGCGGGTCTCCATCGTTGGAGTCGGGCCCGTCAGTCGGGTTCTCTCTCCACAACGACTCTATGTATTCCTTGGGGCTCTGTTTCAACTCCATGAGACTGTCTCTGGGTGCTAGAGACCTCCGTGAAGCGTTTGCCTTAAGGAGACTAGCGTCCACAAAGAGCCGTGTGCCGTCTATGAGGCCGACTTCAGCGCACTTACGCACAATCTCGGCGAAGAACTGCTCGAACGCCTGCTTCCCGTACCTGGCTCTGGTCTTCGAGAAGATGCTGTGGTCGGGTGGTATCTCATCGATGTCATAGTGCAGGAACCACTTGAACGCGAGGTTGTACCTGCATTCCTCAGCCAGCCGCCTTTCGCTTGAGATGCCATAGAAGTAGCCCAGGAGAGACATCTTGAAGATGACCACCGGGTCCACGGACGGCGCGCCCCGGTCGGAGTAGAATTCCCGCACTAGGTCCCTCACAAAACTGAAGTCAACTAGCTCATCAACCAGTCTGAGGAAGTGGTCTTTGGGTATGTAATCGTCGAGGGAGAACGTGTAGATGAGCTTGGTGCCGGGGTGCTTGCATTTCATCACGGAGGCTCACTCCAGACGCAGGGTTTCACCTAGATCTTAGCTCATGCGTTGGGCTACGTCGATCCTTTTGGCAACAGCCTCACCTCCGAAACTTGGCTCGCTACGGAGTGCTTCTTCGAGGGGGTGGGGGTTTTTCATCCGGCCCTAATGGCGGATTTTACAACCGGCCGTAACAAATCAGGGTTTCCGTTGAGGAACCCGTGGAAAAGAGGGTTTTGGGGAACTGCCCCCCAGCATAGTGGAGATCAAGCCCGGGATCCTGTCCAGGGCGCTTATGATTGTTATGCGGATTCCCGTCAAGCGGGAATCCGAAACGCCAATACGGCGAAGCAATAGTGTCAAGTCTTGCACGGGCAATGGCGCGATCGCATAGCACGTCGATCTTGTGTGCAGATCGTGTGCAGTTAGGTTGGGAACACGCGGGAAAGCCTGAGATCGTTGAGAAGGCTGCCAGGACAAAACCCGTGCTACATGGAGTAATAGGGAAAGCGGGAGACTGGCTGGGAAGGTCATCGTATGTTTGGGGACCATGAGGTCGCTGGTTCAAATCCAGTCGCCCCGACCATATTATTTTAGCAGGCATATTACGCGACTGGAATAAATCCTTCGGATCGACTAACCAGCCGTATCATGCGAGCCCGTCCGCAAACCAGCCAAGCCTTTTGGCACCTAAGAAAAGGGATAACGTAGGCTGTTTTGTGTAAAAAGCCAGAGACTATTGAAGAAGGCCCACAGGCTCCTCGATACTTGAGAGTTTGGAAAGAACACTCAGAAAGGAGGAGCACTGTGGGTCAGGAATATCGTCGC
>Ga0208938_1000571_pt1 | contig 26841 bp, 25 predicted proteins | sample AD_UKC125_MetaG_FD_184434 | JGI IMG/M metagenome (GOLD analysis project Ga0208938, IMG submission 184434) | Active sludge microbial communities of municipal wastewater-treating anaerobic digesters from USA - AD_UKC125_MetaG (SPAdes) (version 2) | ecosystem: Engineered > Bioreactor > Anaerobic >...
GGCGGGACAAGCCGCACGTCGCGGACGCCTACCGGAAAGGAGAGATCACGGGCCGGCATGTGCACCTGTTGTGCCGCGCCGCCGGGCGCCTGCCCCGGTTCGCCGTGTTGGAGGCGGACCTGGTCGCGGCGGCGGCGGTGATCGAACCGGCCGTACTGGCCCAGGTGATCGACGTACTCATCACCCAGGACCGGCCCGACGCCCCGGACGAGGATTATCGGGCGGCGCGGGCCAAACGCGGCCTACACATCTCGGATCTGGGCAACGGGTTGTACCGCGTGGATGGGCATCTGGACCAGGTGGCCGGTGCCCGGCTGCGCGACGCCCTGGCTTCGTTCACCGACCCGCCTGCTGTTGGTGATGACCGCACGCCGAGCCAGCGGCTGGCCGACGCGTTGGATGATCTGGTCAGTGCGGCGCAGGCCAACACGAAACCGTTGGGGGTCAGCGGGGTGACGGTGCTGGTCGACGCCGAACAACTACCGGAGGGTCACGGGGCGCGGCTGGAGGACGGCACCCTGCTGGGCCCGGACACGTTCGAACTCCTGGCATGTGCTGCGGTGGTGTCGGTGATCCTCGGGGTGCGCCGGGAGGGCACCTTCGTCCCGCTTGCTCTCGGGCGTGCGCAGCGCCGGGCCAGTCACGCGCAGTGGGCGGCGCTCACCGCGCGGGATCGAGGCTGTGTGCGCTGCGGGCGGGCGGCCCGCGGCTGTCATGCCCACCACATCGTGGCGTGGGCCGCGGGAGGCCGCACCGATGTCGATGCGATGTGTCTGCTGTGCCCACGGTGTCACCAGGATCTGCACAACGGCCGGTTCACCATCGAGATGGTCGGCGGGATCCCGCGATGTGTGGCCGTGCGGCGAAGAACCTGAGCCGGCCCGCCCGGGCCGGCCAGACGCCCAGCGTCAGCACTCGTTAGACAGAGCCGACGTACTCGTCCGCCGACAGTCGCAGGCCCAAGTTTCTAATGCGCGGCCACCGACCGGTATGCGTTCAATGAGATCGCGTGCCTGGCTCAGATTCCTTCATTACCACGGCTGGTGAAGACCGCAACCTCTAGGGTTCAGTTATCCGATGGAGGGAGACAGACATGGCCAAGGGACTCACGGGCGGACAGATCATCGCGAAGATGCTCGCTGCTGAGAGCGTCACTGACATGTTCGGGATCATCGACGGCACCTACTTCGGTCTCTACCGCGCGTTGCAGGACAGCGGGATCGAGCTGCACTCCCCGCGGCATGAGGCAGCGGCGATGCACATGGCTGGGGCGTATGCCCGGCTGACTGGGCGACTGGGTGTGGCCATGGCCTCAAACGGCCCGGGTGTCGCCAATGTGCTGCCCGGTGTTGCTGTGGAGCAGGGCGAGGGCAATCGCATTTTGCTCATCACCTCGTCTCGCCGAGTGCCGATCGCCTACCCGGATCGGGGAGGCACGTACCAGTACTTCGACCAGGTCGGCGTGACGGCTCCCATGACCAAGTTCAGCGTGCACGTGCCTTCAGCCGATCGGATTCCCGAACTGATGCGCAGGGCGCTGCGGGTCAGCTTCAGCGGCCGCCCGGGCGTGGTCCACATCGACATCCCCGAGAACGTCATCAACCAGCCGACCGAGATGGACGAGAGCGTGTTGCGGGCACCGCAGAGTTACCGGCTCGTGACTGCGCTGCAGCCCGACGCCGTCCTCGTGGAGCGCGCGGCTCGCCTGCTCGTGGACGCCCAGCAGCCGGTCATCCATGTCGGCTCTGGCGTCTACCACGCCGGCGCTGAGCAGGAATTGGCCAGGCTAGCGAGTCTGCTGGCTGCGCCGGTCACAACGTCGTGGGCCGCCCGCGGTGCCCTCTCGGAGGACCTGCCCGAAGCCATGCCGATGATCGCCCTTGGACTCAACGACGAGGTGCGCAACGCTGCGGATGTGGCACTGGTTGTGGGCAGCCGTCTGGGAGAGACCGACTGGTGGGGCAAGGCCCCGAACTGGGCCCCGCCCGGCCAGCAGGTCACCATCCAGATTGACAACGACGAGGACCGCATAGGAGTCAACAAGCCGGTGACGGTGGGCCTGCTTGCGGATGCCAAAGAGGCGCTGCGCTCGCTCGCCGACGCGGTGGAGGAACTCGGCGAGGTTCCAAACCGATCCGAACGTTCGGAAAAGCTGCGCGGCTGGCGGGAGCAGTGGGCCAAGGAGCGGGAGAAGCTCGACAAGCCCCTGACCAAGCAAGGGGCCCCCGTGCATCCGGCGCACGTGCCGAGCATCGCCCAGCAGGTCATGCCGCAGGACTGCGTGTGGGTCTTTGATGGCGGCAACACCGCTGTGTGGGCGAACTTCTACCACGACGCCAACGTCCCACGGACCGTCCTGTCCACCTTCAAGTTCGGCATGCTCGGCGCGGGGATGGGGCAGGCACTGGGAGCGGCCGTTGCTGCCCCCGACCAACGGGTCTGCGTGATCACCGGCGACGGTGCTTTCGGTATGCACTCCAGCGAGATCGAGACTGCGGTACGGCTCAACCTGCCGATCGTGTTCGTGGTGCTGGTGGACGGCCAGTGGGGGATGGTGAAGATGAGCCAGCAGATCGCGGCACATCCGGTGCAGACCGTCGTGCGCAAGATGCTCACCGGCTCCAACTTGCCCGATGACCAGATCGTCTACGCGGACTTCGCGGCGTGCCGGTATGACCTGATGGCCGAGGCCTTCGGCGCACATGGGGAACTGGTCACCGAGAGTACCCAACTGCGGGGTGCGCTCGAACGTGCTCGCGACTGCGGCAAAGCGGCCGTCGTGCAGGTTCAAGTCGACAACGTCGAGCACCTGTGGGCACCGGGACTGCAGTCGTTCAAGAAGATGCACCAGGAACCTGGGAGCTGAGTCCCGTGGCAGCGGCAAGCACTGTGCTGGTCACGGGCGGCACCGGCTACCTCGGGTCGCTGGTGGTACAGCGGCTCGCTGAACAGGGTGCCGAGGTGGTCGCGCTCGACGTCCGGCCGCCCCGACAACCGGTGCCGGGGGTGGAGTACGTGATCGGCGATCTACGTAGCACCGACCTGCCGGCCGTCCTCGACGAGCATGGCGTCGGGGCGGTGGTGCACCTTGCGGCGATTGTGGAACCTCCGAAGGGGATGACTGAGGCCGAGCTCGAGGACATCGAGGTCGGCGGCACCCAGCGGGTGGTCGATGCCTGTGTGGCCGCCGGAGTGCAGCACCTCACTGTCACGTCCTCGGGTGCGGCGTACGGCTATTACGCGCGCAACGACGGCCGAGCGCTGACTGAGGATATGCCGGTCACGGGCAGCGCGCAGTTCGCCTACTCCCGGCACAAGGCGCAGGTGGAGGCGTTGCTGGCGAGGGCCCGTCGACAGCACCCGCAACTAGGTCAACTCGTGTTGCGTCCTGGGACGATCCTTGGTGCCCACACGGACAACCAGATCACGGCGCTGTTCACGGGCCGGGTCGTGATGACGCTGCGTGAGACGGACGGACCCTTCAACTTCGTGTGGGATGCCGACGTCGCCGACATCATCGTCAGCGGTGTCACACGTCGGCGCACCGGGATCTACAACGTCGCCGGTGAAGGGGTCATGACGATGCGCGACATCGCCAAGGCCGAAGGCTCGCGCGTCGTGGCCATCCCCGCCGAGTGGGTACGCACGGGGCTCGGCGTGATGCGCCGCTTCGGTGTCGGTCGGTACGGCCCGGAACAGGTCGAGTTCCTGCTGCATCGCCCGGTTCTGGACAACACCAGACTGCGCCGCGACTTCCCCGGCCTGCCCAGCAAGAGCACCCGCGAGGTGTACGCCATCTTCCAGCAGGGTCGCCGTGGCTGAGACGGTGGCCGTGGTCACCGGTGCCGCGGGCCAGATCGGACGGATCATCACCGACCGGCTGTCCGCGCGCGGCGACACGGTCGTCGGCCTGGACCTTCCAAGCGCCTGCCCCCCTGGCGACTCTCGGTTCATTGGGTGCGACCTGACTGATGACGCGGTCGTCCAGCAGGTGATGCGGGACATCCTCGCCGAACACGAACGCATCGACCTGCTAGTCCTCAGCGCGGGCCTGTCGGCCATCGGCTCCTTCGAGGACTATGACCTGGCAACTCACCGCCGGGTCATGGACGTCACCCACTTCGCGGCCGTATCGGTCGCTCTGGCCGCGATGCCCGGCCTGCGGCGCAGTCGCGGACAGATCGTCCTGATCGGCTCGGTCGCGGGCTTCGCCCCGGTGCTTGGCCGGCCCGCGTACGTAGCGGCCAAACACGCCGTCACCGGGTTGTTCACCGCGATCGGTCCGGAGCTGGCGCGCGACGGGGTACGTGTGACGATCGTGCACCCCACCTTCGTCGCGGGAGGCATGACCGAAGTGGATCGGGCGCCCGGCGCCAGTCGTGCCACCTCGGGGGCCGCGCTGACCGCTGAGCAGGTCGCGCAGGCGGCACTGTCCGGGGCAGCGGCGGGCAAGCAAGTGGTGCGCGTCGGGCGCACCGCCCGGCTGGCCTGGACCGTGAACCGGCTCGCGCCACGGCTGTACCTCAAACTCATGACCCGCAGGCTGCGAACGAGGGAGACACCATGACCGACCAGTTCCTCAACGTCCTGGCGGATGTCGACGCGATCAGGATCTCGTTCGACGAGAGTTCGATGGTCATGCTGCGCGTCATCATCGCCACGATCCTGTTCGGCATCGCGCTCGGGACCACGATCGACGACTTCAAGGCGGCAGCGCGACGGCCCAAGGCGATCTCGATCGGTATCCTCGCGCAGTTCCTGCTGCTGCCGGCGATCACCTTCGTGCTCACGCTGATCCTCGGGGTGCGCGGATCGGTCGCCCTGGGCATGATCCTGGTGGCCTGCTGCCCCCCGGGCAACGTGTCCAACATCATGACCCATCAGGCTCGCGGTGACGTGGCACTGTCGGTGACGATGACCGCGATCAGCAACCTGCTGGCAATTGTGTTGATGCCTTTGAACTTCGCCTTCTGGGGAGGGCTGCATCCGACGGGCAGTGAGCTCATGCGGGCCATCAACCTCGATGTGATCGACATGCTCAGCGAAGTGGTGCTGGTGATCGGGGTGCCGTTCATACTCGGTATCGCGGTCGCGCACTTCTTCCCCCGGTTCGCGGCCAAGGGTGCCAAGATCGTGAGCCCGCTGGCCTTCGCGACGCTGTTCGCGCTGATCATGATCTCGCTGCTGGGTAACTGGGCGCTCTTCGTGGCATGGATCGGGGTGGTGGCGATCGCGGTCGCGATTCATGACGCATTGGCGTTGGGTTTGGGTTATGGGATCGCGCGGGCCTTCCGGCTGCCGGTTCCGCAGCGCAAGGCCATGACGTTCGAAGTCGGCATCCGCAATGCGGGCCTGGGGCTGCTGCTGGTGTTCAGCTTCTTCGAGGGTCTTGGCGGCATGGCGCTGGTCGCGGCATGGTGGGGGATCTGGGACATCATCGCCGCGTTGGCCGTCGCGCGGATCTGGCGGCATCGCACGCCCGTGGTGCCAAATGCGGCGGTGGCAGCCTGAGTCTGGCCGCTACGGTCGGGATCAGGGGCGCGGCCCCCGAGGCGGCCCCGGGCGACTCGCCCGGGGCACCCGTGCCGGTGCCTAAAGGCGGCTTTGGAAAGCAGCGAGGTGGTTCTGCGATCCGCGGGTCAGATTCGAGTAGACCCGGCTGACATCGGGGGCTTCCGCACTTGCCGACGCCTTGGCCAGTTCGGCGATGTCGTCCTCTTCAATGGTGACCCCGACCTGCAGTGCCTTGGTACGTGTGGTGGCGGCCTTGATCAGGTCGTTGTACATGCCCTGCAGTTCTACGGACTCGAACTCGCCGATCGCATTTCCAGTGGTGGGGTCCGGGATGCCGTAACGGCCCAGCAGCGTCTGGATCGCACTCATGTGGCGCTGTTCGGAGGCCGAGATCACCTTGAAGAGTCGGGTCTTCGGGTACTTCTTGCTGAACACGGTGTACGCGTCCCGGGCCAACTTCTCCTCTTCGGCCATGTAGGCGAGATTCGACCTCTGCTCGTCGGTCAGCGTTCCCATGGGGAGGCTGAGCAGACCCTGTCCGGCGTTGGCGCCGGGGCCGCGACGGCCATCGCGTCCCCGCCCCATACCCGATCCGGGACCTTGCCCTTGGCCCGTGCCTGCCTTCGGGCCGGCGCCGTCACAACTGCCGTTGTTCGTGGCAGCCCCGACGGGTACGGCGGCCAACAGGACGCCTGCCGCGACCAGTGACGTGGCGATGGTGACTGAATGACGCATGATGCCTTCTCCTTCGTTTGCTGATACCCCTGCACTGTCGACGTCGGCCGCGTAGCAGCGGTGTGAACCGTTTGGAGATGGTGTGGAGATTGCCGCTGAGCAGGTGACGATCTTCGGCGAGGTCGGCAAGGATGAGGTGTGCCCGAGATCCTGGTGGTGGAGGACGAGCGTGACATCCGGGATGTGCTGCGCCGCTATCTGGAGCGCGCTGGGTTCGCGGTGCTCACGACGGGGTCAGGCGCCGAGGCGTTGACCCTGATAGATACCGCACTGCCCGACCTGGTCTTGCTCGATCTGGGCCTGCCGGACATCGACGGGACCGAGGTCTTGCGGTCGGCCCACGCGCGGATCCCCGTGATCGTACTCACTGCCCGGGCCGGTGTGGATGACCGCATCCGGGGTCTGCAGGCGGGTGCCGATGACTACGTCGTGAAACCCTTCAGCCCTACCGAAGTAGTCCTGCGTGTGCAGGCCGTTCTCGCGCGGGGGGTTGGCGGCGAACAGCCACAAGTACCCAATTTCGGTCAGGGGGTCCTTGTCATCGACGAGGTGAAGCATGAAGTCCGAGTGCGGGGCGAGCAGGTCGACCTCACCCCGACGGAGTGGGGCATTCTCGCCGCGTTGGCCAGCGTGCCGGGCCGGGTCTACTCCCGCTACGAACTCGTGAACCGGGTGCGCGGCTACGAGTTCGCTGGGTACGAGCGAACCATTGACTCACATGTGAAGAACCTGCGCCACAAATTGGGTGACGACGGTTCCCGGCTGGTCGTGACCGTCGTAGGCGTGGGCTATCGACTGGGGGTGACCAGGGATGCCTGAGCTCGGCCAGGTAGGTCGTCGGCTGCTGGTCGCGTTCATTGCCGTCACCCTGGCGGCCGTCCTCATGGTCACGGTCGCCGCCCTCATCGGCAGCCAGCGAGGGATCGCGGCGAGTTCTGCACGCCAGCAGGTGACCGAGGATGTGGCCGTGATGGCCGGGCAGGCGTACGCGGTCACTGGCGATTGGGCGACTGCCGATCTCGAGGCGACGCGGGCTTTTGCCGAGAGCGAGGGTCTGCGGCTGCAAATCTTCAACGCCGCCGGGCAGCCGCTGCTGGCTGGTGGCCCCGGCATCGGTGGTGGGTACCAACAGCCTGTGATCGTGGCAGGAGAGCAGGTAGGCAGTGTGCGAGCCGGATTCGGAGGAAGCCCCGCACAGACCGGCCAAGGGATCGCCTGGAGGTGGATCCTTTCCGCGACTGCGGCGGCCTTGGTCGTGGCGGTGATGGCGAGCTGGTGGGCCGCCGGTTGGATCACGAGTCCGATCGACAAGCTGACACAGGCGGCCGCGGCGTTCGCCGCCGGGGACCGCACATCGCGAGCGGCTATCGAGGCACCAGGCGAGATCGGTGAATTGGCCCGCACCTTTGATGAGGCCGCGGACACCATAACCAGGCAGGAGCAGCTCCGGCGGAACCTCTCAGCAGATGTGTCCCACGAATTGCGCACCCCGCTGACCGCGCTGATGGCCGGCCTGGAAGAAGTGCGCGACGGGTACGTACCTGCCGACGAGCAAACCCTGACGCGTTTGCACGATCAGGCGACAAAACTTCAGCGTGTGGTAACCGACCTGGCTTCTCTGGCCGACGCTGAGGCCGCAATGCCGCAGGCGGATGTGCGCCAAGTGGATCTGACGCAGGTGGTGGTCACATCCGCTGCGGGCCATGCGGCACCGCTGAGGGTGGCAGGGGTGAGTCTGGTCGTGGGTGCAGCCGAGCCGGTGGCGGCCACGGCGGATCCTGCGCGGGTGGACCAGATCGTGGGGAATCTGCTGTCCAACGCCGCACGCTACTGCCACAGCGGGGACACTGTCACTGTCCAGACGGTCAGCGAGGGGGACAGGGCTGTGTTGGAGGTGACTGATACCGGGCCGGGGGTTGCCCAGGCGGATCTGGAGCACCTGTTCGAGCGTTTCTGGCGAGGGAGCAGCGGTGTTGTCGGATCCGGTATCGGCCTAGCGATCGTGCGCGAACTCGCGAGGTCCCAGGGGGGGACGGTCGAGGCACTGTCTGACGGGATGAGTGGATTGACCGTGCGGGTGAGCTTTCCTGGCTAGGGAGGGGTCCTTCGTGGAGGTGGAGTCCAGCAGGCACGTTAGCGCGCGGACTACCGGCCCGGCCGAGATCACAGGGTGCTGACAGTGGCGGAGGGCCAGGGATTCGAACCCTGGGTGACGCAGAACGCCACAACGGTTTTCAAGACCGTCTCCTTAGGCCACTCGGACAGCCCTCCTGTGACCCATTGTGCCGGACACTGAAATGGTGACGTGGCTGCGGGCGGTGGCGATCAGCATGGCGGTCGTCGCCGCACTCTGGCTGTTGCTCTACCTGCTCGCCCGCCGGGTGCCGCCGGGCCTAGCCCGCGACATTGTCGGTTTCCTGCCCGACTGCGCGACCCTCATGTGGCGGCTGCGGCGTGACCCCGAGGTGCCTGCCCGGGTCCGTGCCGCTGTGCTGTTCGCGGCCGTATGGGTGGCCAGTCCTATCGACCTCATCCCCGAGTTCCTACCTCTGATCGGCCCTCTCGACGACGCTGTGGTGGTGGCCCTCGTTCTTCGCTACGCGGCGCGCCGGGTGCCGCGGGAAGCACTGGAAAGGGAATGGCCCGGCCGCCCGGAGGTCCTGCGGCGGCTGCTGGGCAGCCCGCGATGAGGGGCAGGTAACCCAGCCCATCACCTTGGGTACACTGGTCCGCGGAGGCATCGCCTAGTCCGGTCTATGGCGCCCGCCTGCTAAGCGGGTTTGGGACTCAAATCCCATCGCGGGTTCAAATCCCGCTGCCTCCGCCATCGCAAAGGCCCTCAGGGGGAACCACCCCTTGGGGGCCTTTGCCGGTCGTCAGCAACCGCCGTCACTTTCTGCAACCATGACTCCCGTGAAATGGGTGAAGCGGATTCTCATCGCGCTCGGGGTGGTCGTCGGGCTGGTGCTGGTCGCCGCCATCGGGATTCTGTGGTGGATGCGGCTGCCCTCGACGGCGGCGGGCATGGCCGCCAAGGCTGTCTGCAGCGCAACCTTCGTGGCAGGTCGCCCGGCCGACGCCGGCCAGCTCATGGCGCAGGACGTCACCCCCGCGAGCCCATTCTTCGGGCTCACCAAGATCACCATCAACACCGACGAGCACACGGTCACCGGTCAGTTCCTCGGTGTCATCAAGCGGCAGGCGTCGCTGACGACCGACCGGGGCTGTGTACTCGACCTCCCGGCGGACCCGACCGCGGTGCCCTACACACCCAAGGTGGCCAACCCCGCCCCTTGGCCAACGGGAGATGCCGCCATCCCCGAGGAGCAATGGCCCGCGGGCACCAAAGCCACCGCACTCAAGCAGGTCGTGGACGAGGCGTTCGCCGACTCCGGTGACCCCTTGGGAGCAAACGCCCGGGGCGTGGCGATTGTGCAGGACGGCAAGCTGCTGCTGGTGCGGGACGGCAAGGGATTCGAACCCAACACCGCCCTGCACGGGTGGTCGATGACCAAGACGGTCGCCGCGATGTTGGCCTACAAGAAGTTCCAGGAGGTCGGCCTGGACATCGAGACGCCTGTGGTCGACGCCTTCCCGGACGCGACGGCCCCGGACTGGGTGGCCCAATGGCGCGAGGACGAACGCGCTGACATCACGGTCGCCGACCTGCTGTTCATGCGGGCGGGCCTGAAGATCAACGAGGGATACACCGCGGGCAGTGATGTCCTCAAGATGCTCTACACCGAACCGAACATGGCGTCCTGGGCGGCCGAGCACCCGGCGGAGTTCCCCGCGGGGACGAATTGGGAGTACCTCAGCGCGGTGTCCAACATCCTCGCGCAGCTGGTGCAGGCACAGTTCCCCGACAGCCAGAGCTACTGGGAGTACCCGCGCAAAGCGATCTTCGAGCCGCTGGGCGTCACAACGGCGACGCTGGAGACCGACACCGTCGGCACCTGGGTCGGATCCAGCTACCTCTGGGCGAGCGTCAGTGACTGGGCGCGGATGGGCCAGATGATGATGGATGACGGCCAGTGGGAGGGCCAGGAAGTCATCCCGGCAGGCTGGCTGGCACTGGCCGGCACTCAGGCGCTGACCGAGGGCGAGGGAGCCGGGTACGGAGCCCAGACCTGGATCCCGGCCAACCCGGTCGGCGGGGAGTGCAAGGGCTTCCCCGGCATCCCGCAGGACACGGTCTCGATGGAGGGCCACTGGGGTCAGATCGTGGCGATGGTGCCCTCCCGTGACGCCGTGATCGTGCGGCTCGGTTGGACATTCAACGGCAGCGAGCAGTTCGATGGCTGTGAGTTCGTCAGCGACGTCCTGGGGGCCCTGCCGAAGTAGCGATCTCGGCGTGGGGTCCGGGCCGCGTGGTCAGTACGGTGACGGCATGGACATCACAGCGGAGCAAGCCACCTCGTTCGCCCACTCGACGATCCCGGCCATCGGCCGGCTCGGGGTGCGGGTCGAGGCCCTCGGCCCGGGCTGGGTCGAACTCGTGGTCCCGATCGAGGGCAACGGAAACCACTTCGGCACCATGTACGCGGGTGCCCTGTTCGGCCTCGTGGAGATGCCCGGGGGATTCCTGCCCCTGTCGGTCCTCGGCGCCCAGTTCACCCCGATCGTGACCCGGGTCGATATCCGGTTCCTTGCCGCGGCCCGCAGCGACGTCCGGCTGCGCGCGGAGATGGCCCCGGAGGTCCTGCAGGGGCTGGCAGAACGCGCCACCGACGAGGGTAAAGCCGAGTTCACCCTCGAACTGACTGGCCACGACGACACCGGCCGCAGCGTGGTGTCTTGCACGGCGTACTACCAACTGCGCCCGGCGCGTGGATGAGGTCCTCGACTGGCTGCTCACGGGTGATCCGGCCGTCAGGTGGCAGGCCGAGCGGGACCTGACCGGCGGCCCCTGGGCGACGACTCGCCGTGACGTGCCGAACGGGTGGGCAGGTGCCATCCTCGCACACCGCCGCCCGGATGGCACCTGGCCCACCGGGTGGTACTCCCCGAAGTGGACCTCGACGTTCTACTCCACCCAGGTGCTGCAACAACTCGGAGTGCCGGTGCCAGAGTCGGTGCAGGCGATGCTGGACCGGGGGCTGCACGACGGGCACTTCCGGCTCTGGGAGGCCCAGCACGACGACGCCTGTGTGACGGCGATGATGCTCACGATGGCCCGTGCCGAGGACGTCCCCATGCCCGGAGCCGGGGAGCGGCTGCTGGAATTGCAGTTGCCCGACGGCGGCTGGAACTGCCGTCGCGATGCCAGCCACTCGTCGGTGCATTCCACTCTGAGCGCCCTCGAAGCGCTCGGCGATCATCCCGCCACCGAGGCGGGTCGGGAATTCCTACTGCGCCACCAGCTCTTCCGCTCGCACCGCACCGGTCACGTGATGCGGTCGGAGTTCACGCGATTCTCATTCCCCACCTACTGGTACTACGACGTGCTGCGGGCTCTGGACTACTGGCGCGATCATCCCTGGGACGACCGCCTGCTGGAGGCCGTTGAGGTGGTGCAGACAAAGGCGGTGCATGGGCGGTGGCGCTTGCAGAACCCCCACCGCGGCCGGACCTGGGTGGACATGGAGGAGGTCGGTCACCCCAGCCGGATGGTGACGCTGCGGGCGCTGCGGGTTCTGAGGTGGGCCGATCAGCCCTCGAAGACGTAGCTCCCCTGCCGGTCGCGGATGCGTTTGACGTAGGCCTTCGTCTCCTTGAACGGCGGGATGCCGTCGTAGCGCACGACCTGACTCCAGCCCGCGTTGTACGCCGCGAGCGCCAGGTCGAGCGGATCACCATCGATACCAGAGGTGTTGGCCTCGAAGATCAGAAAACACATGAGGCGGGCCTGGGCGTCGATCGCCTCCTTGGCGTTGAACGGGTCGGCCACCCCGTCGCCGGTGAGGTCCTGCCCCCAGCGCTGCCACGTCTCGGGGACGAACTGGGCGATGCCCTGCGCTCCGGCCGGCGACACGGCATCGGGGGTGAACTTCGACTCCTGGTCGATCTGGGCGGCGAGCAGTTCCGGGGTCAACTCGGGACACTCCTGGGCAGCCTGCTTGATCGGTTTGCGGTACTCCTTGGGGACGACCCGGGGGCCGTCGTTGGAACACCCGATGAGGGCCAGCGCGACACCGAGCACCAGGAATCGCCGCATTGGCACAAGTCTACGGCCGGTGATGGAGGTCCGCTGGGGGCCCCATCACCGGCCGTAGCCGAGCTGCTGGTTCAGTTGCTGGGCGGCAGGAGGACGTCACTGACCGCGTGCACGACGGTGTTGTCCGTCGAGATCACGTCCGGGCGGTACACGAGGTCATTGAGCAGTTTGCCGTCACGGTCCCCCAGGACGATGACCGGGAAACGGGCGCTGCGGGAGAGCACGGTGACCCGCAGCGACTCCTCGTTGGCCATCGTGAGGCGCTGCGTAAACGGTCCGGACAGCACCTGGCTGCCGGTGACCTTGGCGTTCGGGACCACGTGGTAGAGCAGGACATCGGTCAGGTTGACCTTGCCCTGGTCGGCGGCACCCTTGATGGCGTTGAAGACGCGGGTCTCGTTGACGCTGGCGCCGAAGCGGTAGTTCTTTCCGAGCAGCCCCAGATCGTTGGCCAGGACCTCGAAGGCGCGGTCGTTCGGCGCGAACAGGGTGAAGGCGTTCAGTGAAGCAAGGGTGTCGACGGCGCCTGTGGCCAGAGCAGCCTTCGTCACGATGTCGAAGTCGTAGGCATTGCCGTCGCTGCTGACGGTCGGATCGGTGTAGGAGGCCGTCAGTTTGTCAACGAACTCGCCGGCCTCGGTGTCTGTGAGTGCCGAGGCGGGAGCCGCGAGGCTCAAACCCATTGCGGCCGCTGCTGCTGTCACTGCGATGCGTCGTGCGATACCCATGTCCATGTCCTTTCAGATGGCTTACATCCCAGGTATCGCGTTCAGTGCTGGTTATGGATGCAACGATTTCGAATCTCTTTTACGGGTGCGACGCTGACGTTGCTTGTAGCGCACCGCAACGCGACTGGCTCCGGTCTCCACGCGGCTCGACACCCGCTTACGCACCGCCCGCTGCGTGCCGACCTCCACCAGGCGGGCATGCCCGCGTTCCACCAGGTCGCCGTAGTAACGCCCGGCGGCCCCTGGCACCTTCACGGCCAGATCCACGGCACCGAGCACTGCGAACACCGGATCCGGCAGGTCGGCGTCCAGCAGGCGCTGCTTCCAGGAATCAAGCATGGATCTATGGTCGCGCGCTGGCCGCCGGATTCCCGCCCGCCATGCCGGATCGCTACTCGACGTAGCCCGCGGCCTCCGTCCGAGCGGCGTTCTTGGGCATGATGAACGCCGCGATCAGTCCCAACCCGATCAGTCCGGCGGCGACGAATCCGACGTTGCGCGCGGCGGTGGCGAAGCCTTCCGATGCGCCCGCGAACAGGACGTCACCGTTGGGCTGCTGCGGCAGCGCCACAACCGCTGTGCCCGCGGATTGCTGGACGACCTCGGTGACCTGCGCCGCGGCCTCCTCCGGCACGCCTCGTTCGGTGAGGTCACTCTGAATGCTGCCCAGGCCACCGATCAGCACCGCACCCAGTAGTGCTGTTCCGATTGCCGCCCCGACTTGCCGCGAGGTGGACTGGATCGCTGAGGCCATCCCGGATTCGGCGACCGGTACCTCGGAGAGGATGATCCCGGTGAGCTGCGCTGTGGCGAATCCGACGCCCATGCCGTAGATGAACAGCCCGGGCACCAACTCCCAGCCGGAGACGGTCGGCGAGAGCATCAGGGCCAGCCACAGCACGCCAGCAACCTCGAGGGCCATCCCGATCCTGACCACCGGCACGGGACCCAGGCGCTTGGCCATGGAAGCCCCCGCCCCGCTGGCGACGAAACTGCCGGCGGCCAGGGCAACCAGGATTACGCCGGTCTCCAGGGCGGAGTATCCGACGACGGACTGCAGGAACAGCGGCAGGATGAACAGCAGCCCGAACTCGCCGAGGCTGACCAGCATGGCCACCGCGTTGCCGTTGCCGAACGTGCGGATGCGGAACAGCCCGACGTCCATCATCACGACCTTGCCTGCCCGCTTGCGGCGGATCTCAACGAGGACGAACGTGACCAGCAGCACCACGGCCAGGATGAGGGCCACCCCGGGAGCCGAGATGACATCCGAGGGCCACGTGAAGCCACCGACGGTGAACTCCCGCTTGGGGGTGAACCAGCCGTAGTTCTGGCCCTCGATCAGACCGAAGACCAGCGCGCCCAATCCCAGCGTGCCCAGCACCATGCCGTACGGGTCGATGCCGCGGGTGTCCGTGGTGTCCCTGGTCTCAGGCACCAGCAGCAGGACGCCGATCACCACGGCGATCGCAATCGGCACGTTGATCAGGAATGCCCAGTGCCACGAGGCGTTGGTGGTCAGCCAGCCACCGACGAGCGGGCCGAGGGCAGCCATGCCCCCGATGGTGCCGCCCCAGACGGCGAACGCGATGGCACGGTCCTTGCCCCGGTAGACGGCGTTGAGCACCGACAGCGAGGCCGGCAGGATCATGGCCGCACCGATGCCCTGCAATGCGCGGGCGCCGATGAGTTCCATGGATCCACTGCTGGCCGCTACCAGGGCGCTGGCCACCGCAAAGACGGAGACGCCCATGACGAACATCAGGCGGCGACCGACGATGTCGGACAGTCTGCCGCTGAGCAGCAACAACGATGCGAAGAGCAACGCGTAGATGGCGTTGACCCACTCGGCGTCGGTCGTCGTCAGATTGAGGTCCTCGACGATGGTCGGGATTGCGACGTTCACCACCGTGCCATCGAGGATGATCATGGCCACGCCCAGGGCCAGGAAGAGCAGGGCGACCCAGCGTTTACGGCCGGTGAGGGCGGGTGCGGTGTCAGTGGTCACGGGTGTCTCTTTCTGTGGTGGCGTCATGGAGATTGAGCAATGTGCCAGCTTCATGGGTGTAGATCCCGGATTCCAGAATCTCGATCGTGCTGCGGTACATACGCCGCAGGCCGTCCGGATCGAGGACGTCTGCGCCGGTCGCCTGCAGCATGGCGCCGCCGAACAGCAGCGGCCCGAGGCGCAGCATGACGAGGACGGCTGCCCGCATGTCCGGGTCGTCGCTCGGGCGGACGTGGCCGGCCGCGGTCTGGGCCGCCATCGTCTGCTTGGTGAGATCGATGATGCTGGCGATGAGCTGATTGGCGTGCGGGGAGTCCTCGCTCGCCTGGCGCATGAGGTAACGCACGAGAGTCATCGACTCGTCGGTGAATCCTTCGAACCCGCTCATGGACTCGGTCGGGTCACCCTGCCGGGACAGCATGTCCTGGAAGAACGTGAATACGTGGTCGTCACAGGCGGCGCGCAGGCCATCCTTGCTGCCGTAGTGGTGCAGGATCAGGGCGGGGGAGACGTCGGCGTCCTTGGCGATGGTGCGCACGCTGGTCCCGGCGAAGCCGTCGGTGCCGAAACGCCGCAGAGCGACGTCCAGGATGCGACTCTGGGCGGGGTCGGCTGAACGCACGTTCAACATGCTAAACGGGTGTTCAGTCTGGTGTCGCGGTGGGTGGGCCGAGCCGGGCGGTCAGCAAACTGCGGCGAAATGGGCGGAAGGTGCGATTTTGCGCGGCGTGTCGCAGCAACAACTGCCCAATCGCGCCGGCTGGCACACAGAAAACCCGCCCCCGCGCAGTCCGCGGAGACGGGCTTTCACGAAGTCGATCAGGCGTTGAGAATCTTGGCCTTCTCCGCGGCGAACTCCTCATCAGTGAGGATGCCCGCATCACGCAGGGCCCCGAGTTCCTTCAGCTTGGCGATCTTGTCATCGGTGCTCGGTGCGGCGGGCGCCGGCGCGGGAGCGGGCGCTGCCTGCGGCGGGGGCGCGGCCGCAGCAGCCTGCTGTTGCTGCTGCGCGGCGTACTTCTGCTGCTGTTTGTTGTGAATCGAACCGCTCACGGCGGTCGCGGTTCCGGCGACGACGGCTGTGCGGGCCATCGTTCCCATCAGGCCAGGGCGGCCTCGGCGCATCGGCATTTACTCTTCCTCCAGATCTGCAATGGCTTCCACCACGACGTCGCGCGGTATGCGGAAGTACGACACCAGTTCCCCACCGGAGCCCCTGATCGCCTGGGCGAGCCGGGATGCCCAGGTGTTCTCCCAGACGATGACCAGCGCCGACGACTCGGGATCCAGTCCTTCTGCCAGGCCGACGAGATCCTCGTCGCTGAGCAGATCGAGCTGCGACTCCGTGATGCCGTCGAAGGCATCCGCGATATCGGCATCCTCCACCTCGATGAAGGCGGCGTTCCCCTCGGCATCCTTGGTGAGGAACGCGAGGTCGATGATCCGGACGGTGCCACTCTGCTGAAGTTCAGCGATGGCCGGCGCCACCTCCCCGTTGAACCGGTTCCCTTCGAACAGCACAACGGCGACGTCGACGGGTCCGACGGAATCAGGGTCGGGGATGTCAGGCATGAAGAATCCTCTCAGGCGGGTTGTCCCCGTTCTATCGTGGATCGGCGGGTCTGGCCAGTCTTGGCCGGTGCATGGGTCGCTGGGTGCGCGCAGAGCATTCGGGTGGTGGCTGGGATTGCTATCGCCCAAGCCGATACACTGGTCCGGAAGCGCCCGTAGCTCAACGGATAGAGCATCTGACTACGGATCAGAAGGTTAGGGGTTCGAATCCCTTCGGGCGCGCCAAGGAACCCCTGGGCTGACCGGGGGTTTCGGTGTTTCCGGAAGTCGTGCGAGGATCCAGACCCGCTGATTGGCTGGTGGCGTCTGCCGTTGCAAAGATCACGACGGACCCCGGCACTGATGACCCCTGCGGTCTACCGTGGAGGTGTCCGGCGCGGTTCGGGGTCGTCATGTTCAGGCATCTCACCGCATGATGCTCACTGCGGGTCTTGCGTGCGGGGTGGTGGTTGCTGGGGGCTGGCTTCGAACACCGCACTCACCCTGGAATGTGGCGACGTCTCGCCGTCAGGGTCCGTCACAGCTAGCATCCAAGGTTTCCTGGAGGCCCAGGAGGTAGCCCAGGTGTCCCTCAATCCGTAGCGCCAGGTGTTCGACTCTGATGCGCCTGCGCTCAGTCGGTGATGAGCGCCTCCGCCCACCACGCCGGGGGCTGATTCGGCGGATTCATCGGGGGACCAGTGATCACCGTGGGCCCGACAACCGGCCATGCGTATGGATCGATGGTGGTCTGCCGCGTCACGATTGCATCGGCTGTGATGTCGAACGTCGTCAGGTCCTGGGCGATCGTCACCGGGCCGTCGTACCGGGTGCGCATCTCGGTGTACACGGGGCCGACCGTGTCATGGTCCACGGCGAGGTGCCACATGACGGACATCCGGGCGCCTGCCCGCTTGAAGACGCCGCCAGCTGCTGCGGGGCTGGTGTGTACGCCGTTGACGATCTGCTCTGCGAAGGCCAGCGGAACGTTCGCCTTCTGTGCGTAGATGCCGGCGGAAGGAAACGTCTCATGGATGAGCAGGTCCACCCCCGTGGCGGCATCCACGAGCGGGTGACAGGGCCGCGTATCGCCCGAGAAGACCACACTCAGGCCGTTGAAGTCCAACCTGTAGCCGACCGACCCGTTAAGAATGTGGATCACCGGGAAGGACGAGATCCGCACCCCGTTGCGTTCGTACACCGTCGAGATCGTGTCGAAGGGGACCTCGCTGACCTCCATCCGAGCACCAGACTGCCCCGGATGGCCGTTGAGGGAGGCCGTGTCCCAGGCGTGCGCCAGCTCGAGGTGTGATGCATAGGCCTGGGTTCCGAGCTCTGGGCGCTCGCCGCCGGGCCCCCAGACCTCGACCGGGTCGCGGCGCCCGGCCTTCGCCAGACTCCAGACCAGGGTTGGCATGTCGCCAACGTGGTCGGCGTGCAGGTGCGTCAGGAAGACCTTCGTCGTTGCGGTCACCGGAAGATGCAGGCCGTTGAAGTTCGCCAACGCGCCGGACCCCAGATCGAAGAAGAAGAAATCCCGCTGCGGGTTACCCACCTCCATCAGCACCGACGCCGACCCCTGCGCCTTGTTGGTGAACGGGTCACCGCTGCCGAGGATCGTCACCCGGATCGCTCCGTCGGCCACACGGTCGGAGTCCGGCAACACCGCCTCCGCCGCGCTCGTCGCTGGCTCGCCCACCGTGGGCGTGGTCGTGAGCGGCAGTGTGCTGCCCTGATAGGCCAACTCGGTCAATTGTGTGATCTCGGTCATCGCTGCATCCTTGTGGTCCCTCGGGCTGTGTCGACTGGTGTCCGCCTTGTCAGGTGGATCCACCCGCCGGTGCTTATGCCGGTGCCGCACGATGAGGTACAGCACGATCACCAGGACGAAGGACAAGACGATCAGCAGCAGGAGCGCGTTCTCGCCAGTCATTGCGGGCTCCTCTCAGCCACGCTGTCACGATCTCATCGCCCGATGACATATCGCTTCCACCGATGAGGTGGAACCCGCCGTGCTGCCTGGCGTCGACCCCGCCAACCTCGGGGTCAGCGGGACCTGCGCGGGGTTGACGAAAAGGACGCAGGCACCTGCCACGCTGGGGAGCACATCTGCCTCGGACGGGGCCACCTGGTACTCCAGACCCGCGCTGCGAATCCTGGGCAGGCACACCTGGAGGTGGGTATCGGCCACCGGTGTGTGTGCGGGATCCAGGACAGACAGCACCGCCGCGACCACACGCGTGCTCGATCCGCTGCAGTCGCAATACCAACGGTCCAGGAACATGCCGGTGGTTAGGTACCCCAGCACGGCGCTTGACCCGGTGACAAACACCGTGGCCGGCGACAGGTCGAGCAGTGTCAGGGCAGACCCCGAGTACGCAAGCCGACGTGCGACGTGAACGTACGTTATGCCATTGCTGTCATCATTGGTCGTCAACGCGCTGCCGTTCATGAGGCGGGCGACGGTGGGTGGGCCGCCGGAGCCAGTTCACCAGGGGTCGAGGCCGAGCGCACCCACCTGATCGGTGGAAGTCCGTGGTCCTCAATCGGGCAGTGGTGCCTCCACGAGGCCCCAGGACCGCGCGTATTCGACGGCATCCGCCCTGGAAGTGACGCCGAACTTGCGGTAGATGGACAAGACGTGCGTCTTCACCGTGGACTGGGAGACGAACAGGTGCTCCCCGATCTGCTGAAGTGTGAGGTAGCTCGGCAGGAACTGCAGGATCCGCAGCTCTGTGGTGGTGAGCGCGCCGACTGCCCCGCCATGGTCGGACATGTGCACAAGCAGTGAGTCGGCCTCGGCGAGGCCCTGCGCCAAACCGGAAGCCCGCAAGTCCGATGTCATGTGTTGCCGGGCCTCTGATATCAGCAGGCGCGCTGTGGCACCATCCCCGAGGAGGGCCGCCGCTCGTGCCTGACACAGCCGTCCGGAGACGGCGAACCAGGGGCTGATTGCCCCGGCGGCCACCGTCAGGCGGCGGGCGGTGGCCAGCGCCGACGACGCAGCAGTCTTGTCGCCTACCAGCGCGAGCACCAGTGCCTGCGCGGTCATCGTCAACGCTCCCGTGGCGAGCCGATCCAAGTGGTGCGCCCGGGTCACCTCCGCAGCCTCGGACACCAGGTGGATGCCGCGTTGGCGTTCCCCCGCCTCCAGGGCCAGCAGCCCCATCCACGACTTGGCGTTGGCCTCGATCACCGGGACATCGAGTGCTTGGGCCAGTGCCTCGGCCTCCAGCAGGCTCTCGATCCCCGCGGCGAGGTCCCCTTGCAGGCTCAGGGCGATCCCTTTGTTAAATGCGGCCGCGGCCCGGAATGGGTCGTGTGGGCTCAGGCCACCCAAGGCACGGTGGCACAGATCGCGGGTCTCATCGATGCCCCGGGGGCTAACCAGGCCTTTCAGAACCGCGAACGTGGCGGCGTAGGGATCGCGTCGCGCCGCGTCGTGCCAGTCTGCGCCCGCATGCTCCTGCGCGAGACTCACCCATCGACGCATGGCGGTTGCGTCGCCTTGTTGCAGGTACGCCCAAGCGGCGGCCATCGTCAGCCATCGATCCTCAGCGATCTGTCGTTCGCTGAGTCCGGCGAGCCAGACGCGCAGACGGTCAAGAGAGCCGGACGCCACACATGTCGGCACGGCAGGCCAGATGATTCGGGACACGAGATCGGTGTTGCCGGATGCCGTGGCATGCCGGACAGCCGCTTCCACGTCCCCGTGAGCGTCGAACCACACCGCGGCCCGTTCGTGGAGACCGGCGATCTCACCGGGTGCCGCAGTGTGCAGTTCGGCGCTCAACTCCTCTACCAGCAGGTGGTGGCAGCGGTAGCGCGGCTGCTCGCCGTCCACAGCGATGAGCAACTGAATGCTGCGGTGGAGGTCCGCAAGAACCAGTGCGGAATCCTCGCGTTGCAGGACGGCGTCACACAACGGACCGCCAAGTTCGTCGAGGATCGAGGACCGCATCAGGAAGTGCCGGTTGTCCTCAGACAGGGTCGCCAACACCTGGGTGCGCAAATAATCCGCCACGGCGCGATCAGACCCCTTGGTCAACGTCAAACGGGCCGGAGGACGGACATCCCCTGAGCGCATACTCAGCCCGGTCAGGTACACCCCAACCGGCCAGCCCTCAGTGTGCTCGACGACGTCCGCCACTATCCAGGGCTGCACCGGTGCCCCCAGTCGAGTGAGGAGTTCCGCGGCCTCGCGCATGTCGAAGGCGAGGTCGGCCGCAGTCACCTCGGCCAGCCGTCCCGTGGTCCGCAACCTCGCCAGCCAGGCCGGAGTCTGGCTGCGGGACAGCAGGGCGGTTGTCGAGCCGTCTGGCGTGCCTTCACAGACCACAGCCAGAACCTGCTGGGCGGGATCGGAGGTCACCAAGTGGGCATCGTCCACCACCAGAATGAACGGTTGTGAGCGGGTTTGAGCCAAGCGGCCGAGACCGGGCAGCAGTGTTGCCGAGAAGGCGGGCTCCTTGGCCGTGATGCGCGCTCGGGTCGCGTCCGCCGGCGGGCCAATCACCTCTAGGGCCTCGACGAGGGCCCGGGCCAACTCAGCGGGGTCATCACAGGCGGCGGTGACCCGTACCGTAACGGATGCTCTGTGACTGCCGGCAGTCCACTGCCGGGCGACGGTGGACTTCCCCGAGCCGGCCGGACCGCTGATGACCACCACCGAGGGTGGTTCCGCGAGCAGACCGAGCACGCGATCGCGGGCGATCTCTGCGACCACACCCGGCGCAGCGGCGGGGGTAGTGCCTGTCACCTGGTCAGTGTAGGAGAGCGGCGGGGTGTCCCCGCTCCCGAGTGCAGCTGCGATGGCCGAAGCGGGTTTCCTCCTGAACGGTTGATTCCAAGCGTTTACCCACTGGCCACACTCAGTGTGTGCGCCCATCGACTGCCCCAGCGCCCCTGACCCGAGGGCTGGATCCGCAGACCCGACGGATCGTGGCCATCGTCGTCGCCGGCTCCGCCATTGGCTGGTGGCCGGCATTCACCCTCGGCGTATATGGTGTGATCTTCTTCGAGCAGCATCTCGCCCTGTGGGCGGCCGCGACCAGCGCCTTCCTGGCCCTGATTCTGGTTGGCGGAACCCCGGTGCGCCGCCACGTCAGCACGTACGCACTCCTGGTGCCCTCGGCTTGGCTGGTGCTGCTGTGGCTCCTGCCTGTCACCACCTCCGGGCCCGCGCACTTTGCCCTCTTCTGGTCAGGCGTTGTCATCACGCTACTCGGCATTCCAGCACTGGCGGCATTCATGATCCGGCTCATGATCCCGGCCACGGAACATCTGTCGGGGCGTCAGGCATTGTTGGTCGCGGGTGTCGTGGTGGTCGTCATGGCGTCGGCGTATCTGCTCGGTACCCAGCACCCGCACATGCTCAGCTGCGACGACTTCACGATCAGCGGGAACTTCGCGCCCAGCGACTGCAACCCCGGTGCCGATGTCGAGACACCGTGACGTCGCTGCATGGCTGCTGTGGCTCTCGTCGGCTCACAGGTCCACTCTCAGCGCGGAGGTCCGGGTCAGCCCGTCGAAGTCGCGGTCCGCGTGCAGAAGGATGGCATCGTGGTCGATAGCCACCGCGGCGATCAGGCAGTCGATGAGACGGCGCACCGTGACACCTGATGAGCGGGTATCGCGAAAGAGGGCAGAGGCCATCTCGTAGTGCCGGGCTTCTGTGGGCAGCACCGACGCCCGAGCGAGCAGGCCGCGCAGCTGGCCCAGATGTGCCTGGGAGCGGGCGCCGGCCAGCACCTCCATGCGGATCGGATCGCAGATCGCGATGTCGGAATCCAGGAGCTCGTCCACCCTCCGGCAGGCGGGGCTGTCGGTATCTCGAAGAAACTCCACCCAGGCTGAGGTGTCCACCAGGATCATGCGTGGCGCGACTCTCGCATCTCGTCCAGGTCAGCGTCCCAGCCCGATCCGCGCATGGCTCGCGCCGCATCAACGGGCATGGGTTCACAGGCCAGCGTCCGCAAGGCGAAGTTGACAGCCTCGCGCTTGGTCCGCAGGTGGAAGCGCCGCATGACCTCGGCGACGGCCGCATCATCGAGGTCCAAGTTGGTGCGTGACATACACCAACGATACACCTGCTGCTCTGCGAGCCGGCGGTTGGCGTTTCGGAGCACTTGCCTTGCCGCGCGCCTTGTGGATTCTTGCTTGGTCCAACGTCTGCGCAGGCCCGCAAGAGGAAGGCCAGCGACGCAACCCCCTGCGAATGGCCCATTGCTCGAGCGTTGATCATCTGTCAGGTTGGGGGCCATGCGCGCACGAGATCGATCCGGATCCCCTGTCCGTAGAGCATTGCTGAGTGTGACCACGGCGGGCGCACTGCTACTGGCCCCGTTGGCGCCGCCAACGGCGGCCGCCGGCGCCAACACCCTGGCAGGGCAGCGAAATCCCCGACTACAGGCATCCTGCCCCTCGGGCTTCACATACGGCGAGCACACGTTCGCGGCGATGCGGATCGAGGGGTGTTCGCGGGATGCGGCGACGGGTGACCGCCCTGACCAGCGGGCCTTCCGCGGTGAGCTGGAGTTGAATGGCCTGCTGGTATCCGCGCAGGGCAACGACGAGTACAAAGCGTGGACCGACACCACCCTGCAGCGCGACGGGATCAGCTACGACCTCACCACCGTGGCACACCTCAAACGCTCAGCGACGACCCGGCTCTACCTCGACGCGAACGTCGCCGGGCAACAGGTACGGTTCCGCATCTACTCCGGCTCCCTCCACCTGCAGGCGGCCTCCGGGCCGTATGTCCACCAAGGCGTTTCGCAGCCCGGCGGGACTATGGACATTCCTGTCAACGGCGCGGCGGCGCTGCTCGGACTGCAACTTCGCTCTTCCATCGAGGACGCCGAACTGGACGCGGACGGCATGAGCTTCCCGTTGGTCCTCTCACTTGGTGAGGCAGCGCCGGAACTGCTTCGTCAGGAGACCGGCGAGGCGCAGATCCGTCTGGTGGATGGCGTCGGCATGCGCCTCACCGGCCTGCAGTTCCGGATTCAACGCATCGAGCTGCCGGGCATCGGTGGCATGCGGGACCTGCGCATCGAGTACTCGCAGAGCCGGGATCGTTGGGGCGGGGACGTCAAGATTGCTATGGGGGAACTTTTCGGTGGGCAGGACTTCGCGTTTGAACTCGAGGTGGATGCCCAGACCGGAGTTCCCCGCTACATCCGGCTGGCGGTGGACGACATGAACTTCCCGATCGGGCAGTCCGGAATCTTCCTCCAAGGCGCCCGGGCGGAGTTCGGGTTTGATCCCCTGCTTGTGGGAGCCGGGCTCATCGCGACTGCTGGGCCGCAGATCGCCGGTGCGGCGCTGATCGAGGTGGGCGGCGATCTGCGCCTGGTCTTCGAGCCGACGTTCCAGCTCGATGCGGTGGGGACCGCGCGTGTGCTGCCCACCGGGCCATCGTCACAGTTGGGCACCGGCCGTATCGAGTTCTTCTACGACGCAGAGGGTTATGTGCGGATCGCTCACCGGCAGCGCTATCAGGCCCTACTGCTGGGAGTGGGGCCGTCTGCACAGATCGATGGCGAAGGCTCCTACGCGACTGACCGGAACCTGTTCAACGTCGAAGCTGAAGCCACGGGTCGACTGGAACTGGGCGCGCTGGGCGGGTTCGATGTGGTGCGGCTGGGCGCCGCGGTGTCGAGCAACGGGTGGGGTACCTGCGGCAGCCTGGCTCCGCCGCCCTTCGGTTTCATGACCGGTGGTCTCGGGCAGGACTGGGATCGCGGGATCAGGGTCCTTATGGGTTGTGATCTTGATCCGTTCACCGCGAACGTCCGGGCCCAGTCCTTGTCCGCGGTCGGCGACGGCTTCACCGTGCCGCGCGGTCAGCGGACATTTGCCGTCGAGGTCCGTGCGGACGCCCCCGGCCCGCGCTTCCGGCTCACCGCGCCGGGTGGCCAGTCGGTGGACATCGGCCCGGCCCGCGGCACCGCTGGTCCGGTCCGCGGGGTCTCTGTAGGCTGGCTCGGCGCCGCAGCCTCAGACACCACTTACGTCTTCCTGCGCAACCCCCCATCCGGCCGCTGGCGGATCTCCACAGCAGCCGGTGCCCCAGGCATCGCTGGGGTCCGTACAGCCCGCACCGCACCAGCGCTGAAGGGTCAGGCCACCGTGCGCCCGACCCGCCGGCCAGGGGTGCGCGAACTGACCATCCGAATGAACAGTGGGCTGGCCGCCGATGACCGGCTCCTGGTGAGCGTCGTCGGACCCCGGGGCGCTGTACCGGTCGGGGTGGCAGGGCGGCGGTTCACCGCCACGTTCCTCGAGGCCGGTCTGACCGGGAAGCGGCGCATCGTTGGCCAGGTGGTCCGTGACGGTATCCCACTGCCCGGGCGCACCGTGGTCCTCGGGCGGTACCGAGCCACCCTGCCGCCCGCGCCGCGTGCGGTGCAGATCAATCGGATCGGCCGCACCCCGTTGGTGCGGATATCGGCGGTGGCCCGCCGCGGTGCTGAAAGGCCAGACGGGTGGGCCTACGTCGTGCGCGGTTTGGGCCGCAACACGTCGCTGCGAGCCCCGGTGGGCAAGGCGGTGTCAGTGCGCGTGCCAGCACGCACGAGGGTGTCGGTGGCAGTGCGACCGGTCGTGGGCGACAGAGTTCTGCCCAAGACCGTCCTGGTTCGCGCCCGCGCGGTCTGAACGGGGCCGACGCGTGCGTGACATGCCGGCTCCGCGCTACCCAGCAGGCATCAGCCTGATGTCGGGCCCGAGCGCCAGCGCGTGGACGTCCTGCGTCGGCACGGTTTCCGGCAGCACGATCTCGATGCCCGTCGCACTGACCGCGCACGTGATCTGAGCGTCGCACCCCAGTAACCGGACCTCCGGCACGTGATTCGCTGTGATCCCTTCGATGGTGAAGTCGCGCCGGCCAGGCAATCCGATCAGCAATGCGTGGACGCCGTCCGCGCCGGCCGTGAAGCGGACCTCGGTCTTCTCGGACGTCGTCGTCTGCGCGCTCACCCAGGGCCTTGATCCGTAGATGGCGGCGCCGTTGCGCCCCAGCCATTCCCCGAGACCACGCAGCGGTACCTGTTGCTCCTCGGGGATCGTTCCGTCCGGCTTCGGGCCGATACCGATCAGCAGATTGCCGTTCTTCGACACGATGTCGCAGAACGACCGGATCAACTCAGTCGCCGTGACGATGTCCTGCGGGCGTTCGTTTCGGTTGGCGCCGAACGAGTGACCCACCCCGCGAGTGGACTCCCACTTGCGCTGCTGGATCTCGTCGAACGAGGAGTACTCCGGTGTTGCGAAGTCGTAATGGTGTGCGGCGGGAAACGTCAGGGACTTCTGCGAGTCCGGGACGAACCGCCACAACGCTTGGATGATGGTGCCGGCGCCCCGTGCCACCGTGTCCCCAATGGCCCCGCGATGCTCCGTTGGCTGTAGCCACCGATCGTTGATGACCCCGTCCGGGACGCTGTTGTAGTAGTCGGCGAACAACTGCGCCAAGCCAGCCCCGGCAGGCCAGCAGATGTCATTCCAAAGCACCGATGGCGCATACCGATCGATCAGCTCTCTGACATGCGCCGACGCATACTGCACGTACGAGGGGTCACTCGGAACAGCCAACATGGCGTCGGCGGGGTTGCTCAGCACAGCGTTGTTATAGGGCCAGTCGTAACCGCCGGAGTAGTACAACCCAGCCCGCAAACCGCGGCCGCGCAGTGCGGCGCACACGTCGGCGACCAGGTCGCGCTCTGCGTGGTACCGACCCTTCTTGGGATGGGGAGTGCTCGCAGGCCACAGCGTGAACCCGTCGTGGTGTTTGGTGGTCAGGACGGCGTAGCGGGCACCGCTGGACTCGATGAGAGCCGCCAGTGCGTCGAGGTCCGCCGCCCGGGAGTCGCGATTGAACTCCTCCCGAAAGTCGTCGTACGTCGCGTCCTGGCCGTAGGTCTCTCGCTGGTGATGCCACGTGGGGCTGCCCTGCAACTGCATGCTGTTGAGGTACCACTCGGCGTAGGGGTTGTTGAAGAGCATCGCTTTTGGCCCTTTGGCCCGAAGGAGTTCCTGGATGTCCGGGACCTGTGGGGCCCAGCCCGGCACCGAGTACAGGCCCCAGTGCAGGAATACGCCGAGCTTGGCGTCATCGAACCACGCCGGCCGGGGGTGTTCTGCCACGG